>Ga0164243_10008039_pt1 | contig 15645 bp, 13 predicted proteins | sample OricompcompostOP_FD_108781 | JGI IMG/M metagenome (GOLD analysis project Ga0164243, IMG submission 108781) | Organic Plus compost microbial communities from Emeryville, California, USA - Original compost - Organic plus compost (OP) | ecosystem: Engineered > Solid waste > Mixed feedstock >...
GGCAACCAGTTCGGCTACGAGTTCAAACTCGCGCCCAACGCCAGTGTTTTCGACGGTATGCTGGACCTCTGTATCATGCCGCCGGTAAAATTCCTGGACCTGATTCCCGTTAGTTTACATTCTCTTCGGGGAAATATTGATAAAACACGTTATCTTAAACATTATACAGGTAAAACAATTACCATTGCCGGTAATAGCCTGCAATTCCTGCAGGTCGACGGGGACGCCGTTCCTTTCACCGGCAACGAAGTAAAACTGCGGGTGCAGGAAAAAGCCATCCGGGTAATTGTTAATTCATAACGCTTAAAATGTTGGGAAGATGTCTAAAAAGAAAGCAAACAATAGTGGTATAGTGTACTCAACAGACCCTAATTTTTCCTTTGAACCGGAGCAGCAGGAAGAAGTGGAAACCCTCCCTCCTGCCAGCCAGTTGCTGAAGGTAAAGCTGGATACCAAACAACGCGCCGGCAAAGTGGTAACCATCGTAGAGGGCTTTGCAGGAAAGGAAGAAGACCTGGAAAAACTGGGAAAGGAGCTGAAAACCAAGTGTGGTACCGGCGGCAGCGTAAAAGACGGGATCATCCTCATCCAGGGAGATTACCGGGAAAAAGTCCTGAAATGGTTGCAGGACTGGGGCTATAAGAAAGCTAAATAAAGCGGTAAAAAACTAAATAAACACAAGGGGCTGATAAACATCAGCCCCTTTTTCGTATTTGCTTTTTTAACTAAACCTTATCTGTTTACCAGTTGCATGCCGCCTTCCGAATAACGTTCGCCGGCAACCTGGTTCTTTTGGAGTATGGCTTCAATGGATGCCAGATCCTGTGCATCCAGCTGAATATCAGCAGCGGCAGCGTTCTCCTGCAGATACTTTCTGCGTTTGGTGCCTGGGATGGGGATGATGTCATCGCCCTGTGCCAGCAGCCATGCGAGTGAGAGCTGTCCGGTGGTGATACCCTTGCTTTTTGCGAAAGCGCCCAGCGCTTCTACTGTTTGCAGGTTCTGTTCGAAGTTGCCACCCTGAAAACGAGGCAGATTTTTTCTGAAATCGCCATCTGCCAGCTGGCCTGCGCTGGTAAGAGTGCCCGTACTCATACCGCGGCCCAGCGGACTGTAAGCTACCAGTGAAACGCCCAGTTCCCGGGTAGTATTCAGGATGTCGCCCTCCACATCTCTGCTGAAAAGAGAGTACTCTGTCTGCAAAGCTGCGATCGGATGAACGGCGTATGCCTTACGGATGGAAGCGGCACTCGCTTCAGAAAGTCCGAGATAACGCACTTTTCCTTCTTTTACCAGTTCAGCCATGGCGCCCACCATGTCTTCTACCGGTACTTTATCATCGATGCGGTGTGCATAATAGAGATCGATCACATCTGTGCCCAGTCTTTTCAAACTGGCTTCACAGGCTTGTTTGAGGTATTTAGGCGATCCGTCGAAGTAATAGGAATTATCTTCGTTGAAGCGGAAGCCAAATTTGGTGGCAAGAAAAACTTTGTCCCTTTTGGTGGCGAGTATCTTGGATAGTAACACTTCATTTGCGCCCTGGCCATACATGTCGGCGGTATCCCAAAAGTTAACGCCTAACTCCAGCGCAAGTTCCAGCGTAGCCAGTGATTCCTGTTCATTGGCGGCAATCTCCTGCGGATCGCCGTACGCAAATGACATTCCCATGCAACCCAGTCCTATAGCCGATATGGAAGCTTCTGTTTTTCCGAGTTTTCTGTACTGCATAATATTGAGGTTTTGTGATGGCAAATTTAGATGCAGGTACAGGGACTTGGATTGTAGCCTTCAAAGTATTACTTGTGAATTTCAAAGTAATTAATGCTGGCGGAATTCCTGTGGGGATTGCTTGCTGTGGTTCCGGAAGAAGTGTGTAAAGTTGCCGGGGTCCTCAAACCCAAGGCACCAGGCGATTTCAGCGATCTGCCAGTCCGTATGCATGAGCAGGAGCTTCGCTTCCAGCAGTATCCGCTGGCGGATATGCTCGCTGATAGTGCGGCCGGTCACTTGCTTAACGGAGGCGTTGAGGTGGTTCGGGTGCGTATTCAATACCGCAGCAAACTCTTTGGCCGTCTTAATGCTGATCTGCTGATGAGGATGCTCAATCGGGAACTGTTTTTCCAGCTTATCCGTAAAACGGTAAGCCAGTTGCTGCGCCGCCGTGAGGTTCCTTTCCGGCGCCGTAGTATCCATGGCAATCCTTCTGCCTTCCAGTAACAGTAATTTTATGTAAATAAGAATCGCTTCCTGTTTGAAAGCGGCATTTTCCTGGAACTCCCTCGCCAGTTGACGGAAGATGGAACTGAGGTATTCCGCCTGCTCGCCGGTGATGCTGTACACCGCCTGACTTCCCATTTGCAGCAGCGGATAGGTAAGCAGTTCCTGCGGTTGCTTGTAGAACAGCTCCTCCGTAAAAAGGCAGTAATAGCCGTCCTGCTCAGCGCTGGTAGGAATCCAGGACTTAACGGAATGCGGGTTCAGGAAAATGATGGTAGGCTCGGTGATCTCGTAACGCACATCATCTATGGTAAAAATCCCCTCCCCTTTGGTAACCAGCGATATCTTATAGTAATCCCGGCGGGAGGCGCTGATCTCCTCCTTTACCGGATGCTCCTTCCGCGAATAGGCGGCAAAAGTCCCGTTGACAGGTACTTTGGGCTGAACGTCGAAGTGTTGGTAAAGTGAAAGATCGTTGTGTATATCCGTCATTTTAAATGTCCGGATATTGTTGGAGCGGGTTATTCTGTTTGATGACATACTCAAATTTACGCCAACTTCCTGTTAAAAAACAATAACGAAAAATGATAACGAAAAAAATAAAATTGGCTGCAATGCCTGATTTTACTGATGTTTTCGGTAAAATGCAACGTTATTGCATTTTTATTTTTGATAATATTCAAAAGAATTCACAATTTGTTAACGCCTTTATCAACCAAAATCTTGTTATTATAAGAACAAGATAACTCATTCAACCAAATACAGAAAGGACGCTGTTTAGCGTCCTTTTTCCTTTTTATATTTTTTATAATTTTTATTTTTTTAGGAAAGAATAAACTCAATTTCCCCGAAGCTGAACTCGTGACGAACATTATCTATCTCCATCACCATGCCACCGGTATCCAGTATATCCCTTATGGTACCCGTAAAAGAAACGCCGTTTTTCCGGTAGGCCGCTGGAGTATTAAGCCGGAACAAACGGCTTTTGTACTCTTCCATAATGGCGGCGTAGTTCCCGGCTTCAAGTTGCTCAATACGGCGGTGGAGGAAGACGCATAACTCCCTGGCGAAAGCGGGCCCGTCCCAGGTCTTCCCGGTAATCTGGCGCAGGGAAACCGCATGTTTTAACTCCTCCGGGAACCTGGCCTGGTTCAGGTTGACGCCGATACCGATAATGGCATACTGCCAGATAGTACCGCGAATGACGTTTTCTATGAGGATACCGGCTGCCTTTCTGTCACGCCAGTAAATATCATTTGGCCACTTGATAGCCGTTTCATCCCCGGCAAAGGAGCTGAAGCAGTCATAAGCGCCCAGCGCTACGGCAGCGCTCAGTAGAAACTGCCGGGAAAGTGGCAAGGCCGCAGGTTGCAGGGCGATGGAGAGCGCGCTCACGTCCCCGGGTTCCGCCAGCCATTTTTTACCCCTGGTTCCCTTACCCGCCGTCTGGTACCCTGTAAACCAGGCTGTTCCGGATGTCACCTCCCCGGAATTTACCTGTGCCATGGCATAGTTATTGGTGCTGTCTGTTTTTTCCAGAATATAAAATGGGTGTCCTATCACTTGAATCCTTTTTTAGTCTGTACAAGGCCGGCAAAGTAGTTCATTTTATTGTTTTCTTAACATATTAGGAGGCCCCGATACCATTTTTCTCAAGCTGATATTAAGGCTTGTTTAGTAACTTTGACAATTAAAGATTATTTTTAACAAAAACGTGATTTATTGGCACCCTTAACCGTTCTGAGCACGAGGAAAAAAGCGCAGACGCGCTTAACCAGAGAAAGTGAAATTTTTACCACCATCATTAAGGCCATACAGGAGAAGAAGGGGGAAAATATCGTTTCCCTGGATCTGCGCCAGATTCCTGAAGCAGTGGCCGATTTCTTTATCATATGTGAAGCAAACTCCAACACACAGGTTCGGGCAATCGCCGACTTCGTGGCTGACGAAGTAGAGAAGAAGCTGGGGGAAGCGCCTTACAAACATGAAGGTTTTACCGCTCAGCAATGGATATTGGTTGACTATGTGAATGTTGTGGTACATGTATTCCTGCCGGAAACAAGAAATTTCTATAATCTGGAAGAAATGTGGAGTGACGCCGAAAGGATGGAACACCAGGACTAAAACAAAATCAGCCGATTTCGTATTATTATAATTATAATTCTGATAGCAATAAACATCCGTAAAGGAGCGAAAGATTATGGAAAAAGGAGGCAATAACTTCAACAGAGGGTCAGACAAATCGCCTAAGAAAGGACCTAAGTTTACGATATACTGGGTGTATGCCTTTATTGGTATAGCCCTGCTTGCCATGAACTTACTCGATTTCGGCTCTCATCCAAAAGAGATCAGCTTCCAGGAATTCCAGGTAAACTACCTGAAACCTGGCGACGTAGAACAGCTGGTCGTAGTAAACAAGAAATATGTAGAAGTCTACATAAAGAAAGACAAACTGAAAGAACCTCAATTCAAAGACGTTAACAAAAGCCGCCTGGGTGGTGATAACCCCGGCCCTCATTACCGTTTTACCATTGGTAGCGAAGAGAGCTTCAAGAAAGATATGGATAAAGCCCAGGAGGGCGTGGCGCCTGAGAACCAGGTTAAGATCAAATACGACGAACGGACCAGCTGGTTCGAGCCCGTATTCCAGCTCCTGTTGCCTATCCTGCTGATCATCGGTTTGTGGGTACTGCTGATGCGTAAAGTTGGCGGCCCGGGCGGCGGCGGAAGCGGTGGCCCCGGCGGTATCTTCAACATCGGTAAATCCAAAGCCACCCTGTTCGACAAAGGAACCCGCGTAAACATCACCTTCAACGATGTAGCCGGCCTCGACGAAGCCAAGGTGGAAGTGATGGAAATCGTGGATTTCCTGAAAAATCCTAAAAAATACACCTCCCTCGGTGGTAAAATACCAAAAGGCGCATTGCTGGTAGGCCCTCCGGGTACCGGTAAAACCCTCCTGGCTAAAGCCATGGCCGGGGAAGCGCAGGTGCCTTTCTTCTCCATGTCCGGTTCCGACTTCGTGGAACTGTTCGTGGGCGTGGGCGCCAGCCGCGTACGCGACCTCTTCAAACAGGCCCGCGAAAAAGCGCCGTGTATCATCTTCATCGATGAAATTGATGCGATCGGTCGCGCCAGAGGTAAAAACGTAATGATGAGCAACGATGAGCGGGAAAACACCCTCAACCAGCTGCTCGTGGAAATGGATGGTTTCGGCACCGACAGCGGTATCATCATCCTGGCCGCTACCAACCGCCCGGATGTACTGGACAGCGCCCTGCTGCGCCCCGGCCGTTTCGACCGCCAGATCTCCATCGATAAGCCAGACCTGGCCGGAAGGGAACAGATCTTCCAGGTACACCTGAAACCGATCAAAACCTCCCCCAACCTGGACATCAAGAAACTGGCTTCCATGACGCCCGGCTTTGCCGGCGCGGACATCGCCAACGTATGTAACGAAGCCGCCCTCATCGCTGCCCGTAAAGGGAAAACAGAGGTGGAAATGGACGACTTTAACGATGCCGTTGACCGTGTGATCGGTGGCCTGGAAAAGAAAAACAAAATCATCTCTCCGGAAGAGAAAGAAGTGATCGCTTACCATGAAGCCGGTCACGCTATCTGCGGATGGTACCTGGAACATGCGAACCCGCTGGTGAAAGTAACCATCGTGCCAAGAGGCGTTGCCGCCCTGGGTTACGCACAGTACCTTCCGAAAGAACAATACCTCTACAATACCGAACAACTGATGGACGATATCTGCATGACCCTCGGCGGCCGCGCAGTAGAAGAGATCGTTTTCGGTAAGATTTCCACCGGTGCGCAGAACGACCTGCAGGTAATCACCCGCATGGCCTACGCAATGGTAACCGTTTACGGTATGAACGATAAAGTAGGTAATGTATCCTTCTATGATCCAAACAACGATCAGGCGTTTACAAAACCTTACTCCGAAGAAACCGCTAAGCTGATCGATGAGGAAGTAAGAAAACTGATCGATAGCGCTTATGTCAGAACGAAAAACCTGCTCACAGAACGACTGGAACAGGTGAAAATCCTCGCTTCCGAACTGCTGAAAAGCGAAGTGCTGTACCAGGCGGACCTGGAAAGGCTGATCGGAAAACGTCCGTTCGACATCAATAAGGAACACCATGCAAGCAAAGAAGGATTTACGACAGACGGCGTTCACCCATCTGATATCATTAATCCATCACCATCACCTGCAAATGCGTAATTAGTCATATGAAGGTTTCTCCTGCCAAGGAAAATATTCTGAAGCGAGTACGAAATGCTTTAAGTCAGTCAGTACAGTTGCCCTTCCCTAACTCGGAGGGCAACACTGCTGTCTTTAAGACAGAGAGCGAAGGAATGGAAATCAGGTTCGCTGAAGAGTTTACCCGCCTGCAGGGAAAATTTGTTTTCTGCGCAGGTAAAACGGAACTGATCGAAAATTTACGCGCACTCTGCGACAACAAGGAATGGCACAATGTGCACTGCCAGACCCCTTCCCTGCTCAAGCACCTGCATACGGACGAGCTGCCCTGCCTCAACCAGGGCAACATGCACGATGCGGACGCCGCTATTACTGACGTAGAGTACCTGGTAGCGCGCACGGGAACCGTTGTGCTGAGCGCGGCCCAGCCTAGCGGCAGAGCCCTGCCGGTTTACGCCCCTGTGCATATCATGATCGCCTACACGCACCAGTTGGTATTTGACCTGAAGGATGCCCTGCATAAGTTGAAGGACAAATACGGCAACGACCTGCCTTCTGCTATCTCCTTTGCAACAGGCCCCAGCAGAACCGCAGATATCGAAAAAACACTGGTAGTAGGTATTCACGGACCCAAAGAAGTGTACGTATTTTTAGTAGACGAATAGCATGGATATCAATTTGCCCGCGGGCAGAAAAATATATTTTGCCTCAGATTTCCACCTGGGAGTGCCTGATGCCCATACCAGCAGGGAGCGTGAAAAGCTCATCATCAAATGGCTGGAAGAGGCAGAAAAAGACGCCGGACACATCTTCCTTGTCGGCGATATCTTCGATTTCTGGTTTGAATATAAACACGTAATTCCTAAAGGTTATATCCGAATCCTCGGTAAACTGGCCGCCCTTCGCGATAAGGGTATCGGTATTTCCGTTTTTATCGGTAACCACGACATGTGGATGAATGGCTATTTTGAAACCGAGCTGGACATCCCCGTGTACTATGAACCGCAAACCTACACCATTGCCGGGAAGCGCTTTTACATCGGGCATGGGGACGGCCTCGGCCCCGGCGACCACGGTTATAAATTCCTCAAAAAAGTATTCCGCAACCCCGTTTGCAGGTGGTTGTTTTCCGCCCTGCATCCCGCCATTGGTATCGGGATGGCCAATTACTTCAGCCGTAAAAGCAGAGCCGCTACCGGCCAGGATTTAGAGAAATTCCTCGGGGAGGAGAACGAGTGGCTGGCTATTTACAGCAAAGAAGTGCTGCAAAAGGAACATTTCGATTACTTCATCTTCGGACACCGCCACCTGCCGCTCGATATTAAAGTCGGGGAAAACAGCCGTTATATCAACCTGGGCGACTGGCTGAATTACACTTCCTATGCCGTTTTTGACGGGCGGGAAACCACCCTGCACTATTATACGCCGGCAGGAGAAAAAGCTGCCAGGTCAGGCGTCAAGGATGTCATGTAAAATAGGAGGCGATTGCATCTCCACAAAATCAGGCAGGTGTAATCGGAGAAACTCCAGGTAGGCATACAGTAATTTCCTTCTTCTTTCTTTGTTCATTACAATACCCGCCAGTTCTTCCGTAGCTGTGCACTGGTACAGCGCGTCCGTAAACTGGCTCGACTCCGGCTCCAGGTGATGGATATGGTGCGGCGGAAGGTCCGTGTAATGGCCCTCCTGCAGGTCCAGGTAGGGGGTGTATTCCGAATAGCGGCCGTTGATCCTGAACCCCAGGTACTCCCCTACCTTCAGCGTGAAAAATAAGGGCATGTTCGCCGCAACGGGTATTTCCGACTTGTCCAGTACCTCAAAGGCATTTTCCACGAAATAATAGAGTTCCAGGTGTTGCTCCGGTTGTTTCAGGCATTTTTGCAGCAATTCGATCATGTACAGCGCTACGGTATTCTTAACGATGCTGAAATGCAGGGAGCTGAAGATATAGGCGAGTTTGAATTCGGCTATCCGTTGCAGATTTTTGATCTCCTGGTGGTACACGACGAGGTCGAGTATATTACCCGGCTGCAGCAGGTTGCCGCGGGCGGCTTTGGGCTTGCTGGACCGTACCCCGTTTACAATATAGGATTGCATCCCGAACAGTTCTGTAAAAATGCTTACAATCATGCTCGTGTCGCCGTATTTGACGGTCCTTAGTACTATCCCTCTTGTCTTGTGTAACATATTATCCGCATGCAATTTAGCTAAAAGCAGCGGTTAACAGCCAATCCCTATTTTAATTACCTTTACGCCCTTACCAAATTGAAAAATCCACATGTGGCAACGCTTAGCCAGCTTTGTGCTCAAATTTCGCTTAACACTACTACTGTTATTACTGGTTTCGACGGGTGTGATGGCCTGGTTTGCCAGTAAAGTGCAAATGTCCTATGATTATGTGGCCACGATCCCGCATGATAACCCCAGATACCTTGAATTCCAGCAGTTTAAGAAAAAGTTCGGGGAAGATGGGAATATGATGGTGCTGGGAGTACAAACCGATAAATTTTTCCAGCAGGAATTCTTCCGGGATTACCTCCAACTCAATAAAGATATTAAGGCTATCCACGCCGTGGAAAATATCCTGAGCGTGCCAGCAGCCATCAACCTGGTGAAGAATGACAGCACCAGGAAGCTGGAAGCAGGGCTTTTATTTAAAGGTGATTTAACCTCTCAACAGGAGATTGATAGTCTGGCAGCTGTCTTCAATACCTTACTGTTCTACAAAGGGCTCTTATACAATCCCGATAGCCATGCTTACCTGATGGCGATTTATGTAAACAAGGATGTGTTCAACTCCCCGAAACGAACGGCTGTAGTGGATTCTATTTATAAGATCACCAGGGCGTTTGAAGCAAAGCAACATACAGAAGTGCGGCTGAGCGGGCTCCCGCTGATTCGTACGGTCATGGCCGTTAAAGTGGCGGATGAACTGAAATTATTCCTGAAGATTTCGTTTCTGTTGACAGGGTTGATACTCTTCCTGTTTTTCAGGTCATTCGGCGCCGTTCTGATGTCGATGGTGGTAGTGGCTATCGGCGTGATATGGTCCGTAGCAACCATTGTGCTGATGGGATATAAAATTACGTTGCTGACAGGTTTGATACCATCGTTGATTGTAGTAATTGGGATTCCTAACTGTGTGTACTTTATCAGTAAGTATCATACGGAATATGCAAAGCATAATAACAAAACGCGGGCGTTGGTGCGGATGATACAGCGGATGGGGATTGTTACCTTGTTTACCAACATCACGGCTGCGATTGGATTCGGCGTGTTCTGTTTTACCAACAGCGCTATTTTGAAAGAGTTTGGCGTGGTCGCGGGCGTAAACATCATGCTGATTTTCATGATCTCGTTCGTGTTCCTGCCCAGTGTATTAAGTTATTTACCTGCGCCTAAAACGAAGCATATTTCCTATCGCGAAAGTGGTTTCTTCAGCAGGGTATTACAGTTGCTGGAAACGCTGGTATTCAAATACAGGAAGGCGGTGTATGGCGTGAGCGCCCTGCTGGTGGTATTATCCGTGGTGGGTATGATGCGTTTGCAATCGGTGGGGTATATGCTGGATGATATTCCGCATACCGATAAGCTTTATACCGATTTGAAATTTTTCGAAAAGAATTTTAAGGGCGTAATGCCGCTGGAAATTGCAGTGGATACCAAGCGTAAGAACGGCGTCGTCAATTTGCAGACGCTGGGCAAGCTGGATCAGCTGACGCAGCTGATAGCGGCGCAGCCTGACTTTGCGCGGCCATTGTCCGTAGTGGAAGGGATTAAGTTTGCGAAGCAGGCATACTATAATGGGGATAGCAGCAACTATGCAGTGCCGAATCAGTTTGACCTGGGTTTCCTGGCGCCTTATCTGCGCATGAAAGCCCCTTCCGGCGCGGGCGCCAATACTACTTTTTCCAAACTGGTGAATTCGTTTATGGATAGCACCAAACAGGTGGCGAGGGTGAGTGTAAACATGGCGGACGTGGGTTCCAAACGTTTGCCGGAACTGTTGGACTCCCTGCGGCCTAAAGTCAATGAAATCTTCGACAGCAGTAAGTATAAGGTAACTTTCACCGGCACCAGTGTAATTTTTCAGGAAGGTACGCGGTTTATTATCAGTGGTTTAACGGAGAGTATTGTATTGGCCTTTGTACTGATCATGGCCTGTATGCTATACCTGTTCCGCTCCTGGCGGATGGTGATCATTTCATTGGTGCCTAACCTGATTCCGCTGGTGGTAACGGCCGGAGTGATGGGATGGGTAGGCGTGCCGCTAAAGCCTTCTACCGTATTGGTATTCAGCGTGGCGCTGGGGATTGCTATAGATGTGACGATCCGCTTCCTGGTGAATTTCAAGCAGGAGTTACCGCATCATGATTTGAATATCAGTGCGACGGTAAAGCAGACTATACACGAAACAGGGCTGAGTATTATCTATACTTCGCTGATCCTGTTTGCAGGCTTTATGATATTCAGTTTTTCAGAATTTGGCGGCACGAAGGCTTTGGGCTGGTTAACCTCTCTGACCTTAATCGTCGCAATGATCACGAACCTTACAATCCTGCCGGCATTGTTGTTGTGGATGGAGAAGGCATTGTTGAAACAGGCGAAGAAGAAAGCCTTGTGGAAACCGCTGGATGAGGAAGAAGATATCGCTATAGATCAGCTGGGTATGGGTGATAAGGACTAGAAAACCCGGCATAAACAACTTATCAGGAAAATGCAGTGATTACCGTTGGTAGTCACTGCATTTTTCATTTTTGGGGATGTTTTTCTACAGGGAATGCTAAACATTTAGCTAAATCGGACAAAAAAAGTGCGTAAACTAATCTAGTAAAAAACGTTTATCCGCATTAATGACCGTTCGTCACAAAACTGTATATATCCACATAAAAAAATGAGAGGTTTATAATGCCATTCTAACCACTAGTTCATGAAAAACAAATACTTAAAGGGCGCTCACCTGAGTGAGCGGAAATTTAAGGAGATCTTACGGCTGTTTGCCGATGATCTTACAGCCACGCAGATAGCAAATATCAGTGGCGTAAGCCGGGTAACGATTAACAGTTATCTGAAGAAGTTAAGAAGCCAGATTGCGCGTTATTGTGAAACGTTGCATCCTGTGTCTGTCCCTGTTGCTGCAATGTATGAGCGGGAAATGGAATCCCCGCTTGACCAGGACGATGATACCCTGGTAGCAGTGAAGTCCGAGGTAGACAAGGCAGTACGCCCTGTTATCTTCGGCATTGTAAAAGTTGCTGACCGGTTACACACCGAATTGCTCCCTGACGTCAGCCGTTCCATGATTCATGCTGCCACCCGTGGCAGGTCTGTATTGGAGAAGATCAACACTACCGAGCGTTTACGCAATTATTCAGGAGTCGTTGACCTGGGGCAGTATCGCCTGTACAGATTAAGCAGTAAGCCTACCGATGCCTCCGGCACGCCGCAGATGGACGAGGTAGATGCTTTCTGGGGGCTGACCAAGCACCGTTTGGCCAAATTCAAGGGGCTGAACAGAAACACTGCCTATCTGCATTTAAAAGAATGTGAGTTCAGATTTAATTATCGTGGAGATGACCTCTTTACGGTTTTATTGGAAATGCTGAAATCATATCCACTCACTTTATCCTGATTTTTTCACCTAATGGCATTGACCCGGCTGAACGTATCGGCCGGGTTTTTTTGTTAATTCAACGATTGGTTAACCCTTTAACAGTTGCAAAATCTCCTTTTTTTATGTTATTATTTTACTGCATACTTTTCTTGTGAATTCATAAATTATTGTTTGTTAGCTAATTAATAATTTAATTGTTTAAATTATATGTTAATAAAAAGTTAAAGCCTTGTTATCGGGATGTTATTAACAAGTTGCAACCTTTAAATTTTTGTTAATAAAGTCTATATTTACAGTCTGATTGGAAAATTATTAAGGAAACTGCTTGTGAGAAAAAGGATAACTACTTCTTTGTGTGATTTATTGAAATAATTACAACAAAGAAGTAATATTCTTGGTAATTGTCAACTTTTAGTGAACACGACCATGCCATAGAAACCTGTGCATTCTCCACAACATTAATCAGCAGAAAACCAAACCTACATTTAACCTGGGTATTGTATCATTTGGCTCTTATTAGGGTCCTGACTTAGCTTTTTATTTTTTAAAAGGATAGATAACAACAACGGAAACAAAACATGCTTATGAGGAAAGTATTAGTTCTCCTCCTGGCCGTGTTGTCCCTTGCCGGAAATGTATTCGCACAGGGTCGCACAGTTACGGGGAAAGTTACTGATGCTCGGGACGGCTCTCCTATCCCGGGTGTAACCATCCAAATTAAAGGTACCAACAAGGGTACTACTTCTACTGTGGATGGTACTTACAAAATTGCCGCTGATGCTAATGCCGTGCTGGTATTCTCCTTCGTGGGTTATGCAGCACAGGAAAAACCAGCTTCCAGCGAAGTACTGAACGTAAAGCTCGGTACTGACGACAAGCAACTGAGTGAAGTAGTGGTAACCGGTTACACGGTAGTAGACCGTAAGAAACTGGTGAGCTCTATTTCTGAAGTAGGCTCCAAGCAACTGGAAAACGTGCCTATGCCGGATGTAAACCAGCTGCTGCAGGGCCGTGCGCCAGGTGTGGTATCTGCTTCCGGTTCCGGCCAGCCAGGCGCCAAGCAGAGCATCAGCATCCGTGGTATCGGTTCCCTGAGCGCCAGCTCTGATCCTATCTACGTGATCGATGGTATCATCATCAACAACGGTCAGGTAAACCAAATCACACAGACGCAGTCTACCGACGTAATGGCGAACATTAACCCGAACGACATCGAAAGCATCAACGTGCTGAAAGATGCGTCCGCTCTGGCCATGTACGGCGCCCGTGGTGGTAATGGCGTAATCGTAATCACTACCAAAAAAGGTAAAGCCGGCAGTTCCAAAGTTGGTTTCAAAGCCCAGTATGGTTACAACATGCCAAGCTTTGGTAACTGGGATCAGATGAATGCACAGCAGGCGTTTGATTATAAACGTAATGTGTATCGCCTGAACGGTTATACGGAAGATGAAATCAACCAGGCTGTTCCTGATTCCTTGCTGAAATATGCGACTGACTGGAGAGACCTGGCCTTCCAAAACGGTAAAACCCAGAACTACGAAATCAATTCCAGCGGTGGTAATGATAAAACGCAGTACTATATCTCCGGCGGTTATTTCAGCCAGGATGGCGCCATGATCAATTCCGGAATGAAACGTTACTCCGTTGTATCCAACGTACAGAATAAAGTAAGCGACAGGCTGGATGTAGGTCTGAACCTGAACCTCTCTTACGCTGACCTGAACAACGCAGGCGCTGGTAACCGTTACAGCAGCCCGCTGCTGGGTAGCTTTGCCAACAGCCCGCTGTTGCCAGCTTACAAACCGGATGGCAGCCTGTACACTGGTCTGGAGGACCTGTGGCAGAACACTTCCAACACCGGTGATAACTTCCTGTACTCTTCCGCACTGAACACCAACCGTGTTGAAAACGTACGCGTACTGGGTAAAATGTACCTGAACTACAAAATCACCGATTGGCTGAAATTCGGTCAGAACGTGTCTATCGACTACATCAGCGCTCAGCAGAAAACCTTCCAGGATCCAACCACCGGCGATGGTTTCAACCCTGCTGATCCCAACCAAAGCGGTGACGTGTACCAATATCAGCGTAACGTAAGAACCATTACCTCCCAGACTTCCCTGAGCGGAAAATTCAACGTTGGCCAGAAACACCTGTTTGATTATCTGGCAATGATGGAGTATGCGCCAACCCACGATAATTCCTTCAGCGCAGAAGGCGTTGGTTTTGCCAGCCCTAAAACGCCTGTACTGGACGCTGCTGCAGTTCCATTGGGTGTTGGTGGTGGCCAGAGCGATAGCCGCTTCCTCTCCTACCTGGGCCAGTTAAACTATACCTACAATGGTAAGTATTACCTGACAGGATCTTTAAGAAGAGATGGTAGCAGCCGTTTTGCTCCTGGTAACAAATGGGCTTCATTCTACTCCCTGGGTGCTTCCTGGCGCGTTATCGATGAGGCCTTCATGAAAAATCAGCACATCTTCTCTGATGCCAAGCTCCGCGTGAGCCATGGTACATCCGGTATTGCCGGCGGTATCTCCGACTATGGCTGGATGGCTATTTACAGGTACAACATTGCCTACAACGGCTCTCCTGCTTCCAATCCATACCAGCCTGGTAATGCCAGCCTGACATGGGAAAAGAGCATATCTACCAACGTGGGTCTGGATATGGGCTTCCTCAATAACAGATTGACTGCTTCTGTGGATCTGTATTACAGAAAATCCATTTCCCTGTTACAGAACAAACCATTGCCTCCAACCTCCGGTTATCGTGACCGCCTGGAAAACATTGGCTCCATGTATAACAAAGGTATTGAGGCCACTATCTCATCCCGCAACATTGAGAATAAAAGTTTCCAATGGTCTACTGACGTGACATTTGCTGCCAATAAAAACAAAATTCTCTCCATGTTTGAGAATCAGGATATCATTAACCCAACAAGTTCGGATGGGACAGCATATACAGGAACCATTCACCGTGTAGGGTTACCCGCTTATACCTGGTACTTAAGGCAGTGGGCTGGCGTGGACCCTGCAAACGGAGATCCACTGTGGTACAAGGCCGATGGTACTACCACCAACAATATCAACGAAGCTAACTACCGTACTTTTGGCTCTACCATGCCTAAGTTTACGCTTGGTTTCAACAATACCTTCAATTACAAAAACTTCACACTGTCTGCGTTTATCTATGCTGCACAGGGTAACGAGGTGATGAATGGTACTGCCAGGTATGGCGATGCAGATGGTGCGCGTTTGAACTGGAACTACAATGTAGCCGCCGGTGAAAACTACTGGACTACTCCAGGCCAAAACGCTACCAGGCCTAAACCAATTCCGGGTGGTAACAAAAACTCTACAGCACTGTCTACCCGCTACCTCGAAGATGGTTCCTATATCCGTCTGCGTAACGTAGTACTGGGTTACAACCTGCCTAAAACCTGGTTGAATGCAGCGAAGATCCAGAATGTTCGTCTGTACGTTCAGGCACAGAACCTGCTGACTATTACCGGCTATTCCGGTGTAGATCCTGAAATCGACAACACTGGTTATGAGTTCTTCAAATACCCGGTTAACAAAACTGTAAGTTTTGGTGTGGA
>Ga0164243_10008040_pt1 | contig 15644 bp, 13 predicted proteins | sample OricompcompostOP_FD_108781 | JGI IMG/M metagenome (GOLD analysis project Ga0164243, IMG submission 108781) | Organic Plus compost microbial communities from Emeryville, California, USA - Original compost - Organic plus compost (OP) | ecosystem: Engineered > Solid waste > Mixed feedstock >...
ACGCCGCCGCCGGTGGCGAGGGCGGTGATGACCGAGAGGTTGTGGCCGATGACGTCGTGGATCTCGCGCGCGATGCGGGAGCGTTCGGCGACCGCCGCGGTGCGGGCGATCTCGGCCTGCTCGGCGGCGAGGCGGACGCGGTTGCCGCGCACGAGCAGGCCGAGCAGCACCGCGGCGGCGCCCATGGCGGTGACCGCCAGGACGAGGAGGAAGCGCTCGCGCGGAGGCGTCCCTCCGGAGCCGGGCGGGGCGACGAGGGCGGTCACGGCGAGGACCGCGACGACGCCGGCCGCGGTCCCGGTCACGTGCCGCCGGCCGTCGCGCAGGACGGCGCCGAACAGCGCCACCCACACGGCCAGGTACGTCCACGTGGGCGTCCCGTCGAGAGAGAGGGCGCCCGCCGCGGAGACCAGGGTGCCGCCGGAGGCGGTCAGGAGGGCGGCGTACGGGCGGCGTCGGCGCAGGGCGACGGCGCCGTGCACGGCGGCGAGCACCGCCCAGCCGGGCAGACCGGACGGCGGGCTCGCGAGGAAGGACACGGCGGCGACGAGCAGGGCCAGGCCGAGGTCCCACCCCCAGGGGTGGCGCCGGTCGAAGGCGCTCATCCCCTGGAGCGGATCGGTCACCGCGGCGTCCGCGACACGCATGCGCACTCGTCTGTCGCCTTCCGGGTCAGATGTCGCGGGTCTTCAGCAGCCACCACGAGACGCCGCCCAGCGCGGCGACCCAGGCGACCAGGACGACGACCGCCGTGCCGACGCCGTACGGGCCGTCGGCGAGACCGGCGCCGCGCACGACGTCCATGGCGGCGAACGGCATCCAGTCGGTGAAGCCGGACACCCCGTCGGGCAGGAACGCCGGGAAGATCTGCGGGCCGAGCTGGAACACGCCGAAGTACAGCGTGATCGCGGCCGCGGCGTTGCGGACCAGCGAGCCGAGCACCAGCCCGAAGAGCGCGCCGAAGGGCAGCAGGAGCGTCCCGGCGAGCACGCCCCAGAACATCCTCGGGTCGAACAGCGACATGCCCGCCGCGGAGGGGATCGCCCCGGTGATCCGGGTGAGCAGGTACAGCAGTACGGACATGACCGCGCCGAGTGCCGTGGTCACGCCGGTCAGGACGGCCGCCTTGGCGAGGAGCAGGCCGGTGCGCCGGGGCGCGGCCACGACGCTCGCCCGGATCGAGCCGCTGCTGTACTCACCGGTCACCACGAGCACGCCCAGGACGACCAGGGCCAGCACCCCGAGCGGGTAGACGGCGGTGAAGCTGAACGGGATGCCGGCCGCGGCGCTGTCGCCGAGCGTCTGCCCCTCGACCAGCAGATAGGCGCTGAGTCCGGCCACGAAGGCGAAGGACAGGGCGAGGGTCAGCAGCAGCGAGCGGACCGACCGGAGCTTGGTCCATTCGGAGCGCAGCAGCCCCTTGGCGGTGACGCGGGCGGTGCCGAGGTCCGGCGCGGGCAGGGTGGCGGCGGTCATCGGACGGACTCCAGGGGTGCGGACGTCCGGGGTGCGGCGCTTCCGGGTGTGCCGTACTCGACGGCGTTGCGGGTGATCTGCATGAAGGCCTCCTCCAGCGTGATGCGCCGGGGGGAGAGTTCGTGGAGGGGGATGCGGTGGGCGCTCGCGATCTCGCCGATCTCGTGGGCCGGGCGGCCCTGGACCTCCAGCGTCTCCGCGTCCAGCGAGGTCACGGTGACGTCCGCGCCCTGGAGCACGGTGGCCAGGGCGGAGGCGGCCGGGGTGACCACGTGTACCGACGCGGGGGCGACGGAGGCGATCACGTCCGAGACGGTGCCGGCGGCGAGCAGCCGCCCCTGGCCGATCACCACCAGGTCGTCGGCGATCAGGGACAGTTCGCTCATCAGGTGGGAGGAGAGGAACACGGTGCGCCCGCGGGCCGCGTACCCGGCGAGCAGCCGGCGCAGCCACAGCACGCCGTCGGGGTCGAGGCCGTTGACCGGCTCGTCCAGGACGAGGACCTCGGGGTCGCCGAGCAGGGCGGCGGCGATGCCCAGCCGCTGCCCCATGCCCAGGGAGAAACCCCCGGCCCGCTTGTGCGCGACGGAGCCCAGGCCGACCAGGTCGAGCACCTTCCGCACCCGGGACTCGGGGATGCCGTGGGTCTGCGCGAGGGCGAGCAGGTGGGCGTGGGCGGAGCGGCCCCGGTGCACGCCCTTGGCGTCGATGAGGAGGCCGACGTGGCGCAGCGGGTCGGGCAGGTCGGCGTACCGGCGCCCGCCGACGGTGATGCTGCCGGAGGTGGGGTGGTCGAGCCCCACCAGCATGCGCAGGGTGGTGGACTTCCCCGCGCCGTTGGGGCCGAGGAAGCCGGTGACGACGCCGGGCCGCACCGTGAAGGAGAGGTCCTCCACGGCGGTCCGTTCGCCGTACCGCTTGGTCAGATGTTGAGCGACGATCATGTTTCACCACGCTAGGAACGGGGCCGTGCCCGGGCATCCGCCCGGGGTATCCGGTTCGGCGGCCCGCGGATACCGCGGGACTAGTCCCGCGGTGCCGGCCGGGACCGGGCTTCTGCGGCCGTGCGTCCTCCAGGTCCGGCCACGGCGTGGACGAGGGGCAGGAACACCTGGTCGACGATCTCCTCGATCGCCTCGTCGGCCGCGGAGGCCTGCGTGACCAGCACCTCGTTGGCCAGCAGGTCGAAGGCGGCGTTCCGCACGCGTGGCGGCACGTCCGCCGTGGCGATCTCGCCCCGGTCGCGGGCGCGTTCGAGGACGGTCCGCATCCGGCTGCCGCGGCTCTCGGTGAGCTTGGTGCGCAGGTCGGCGAGCGTGGGTGCGTCCCGGTCGGCGCCGTCCAGGCGCGCGGCCAACTGGATGGCGACGCGCGCACGGGCGTCGTTGGCGGCGTGCATGAGCGCGATGACGTCCCCGCGCAGGGAGCCGGTGTCCGGGGCGGGCGCGGCGATGTCCGCGCCCAGCCGGGAGGCGGCCGCGGCCAGGGCCAGTTCGCGTTTGGCGGGCCAGCGGCGGTAGAGCACGGCCCGGCTGGTGCTCGCCCGCTCGGCGACCGCGTCGTAGGTCATCGTCTCGTAGCCGGACTCCATCAGCTCGGCCCAGGCGGCGTCCAGCAGCGCCTTCTCCAGCTCCGCGCCGCGGCGGCGCCGCTTGGGCGCGTGAGCCGGCTCCCCTGCGGGACCCTCAACTTTAAGAGACATTGCGTTTCCTATTCGTCCGACGTACTCTCCTAGAGAAGATACACCGTGTCTCTTAAAGAGGTTTCAAGTGACCACGAAAGCACCTGAAGCGGACACGAGGGCCGAAGAGCTCGCCCCGGGGGTGTGGCCGGTCGCCTGGACCGTTGTCGTCGGGGCGCTGGGCGTCCTGTTCGGGACGACCATCGTGGCCGTGGCGGTCGAGCCGCTCGCCGGGATCCTGGACGTCCCCCTGTCCACGATCCAGTGGATCAGCACCGGCTACCTGCTGGCCCTCGCCGTCGTCATCCCGGTCGTCCCGTGGGCCCAGCGGCGTCTGGGCGGCAGGCGCCTGTGGATCCTGGGCCTGCTCGTCTTCCTGGTGGCGTCCGTGCTGAGCGCCCTCGCGTGGGATGCCGCCTCGCTGATCGCGTTCCGCGTCCTCCAGGGCGTGGGCGGAGGCATCCTCATGCCGATGATGTCGACGCTCGTGATGCAGGCGGCGGGCGGCAAGGGCCTGGCGCGGATCATGGCCGTCATCGGCATCCCGGCCTCGCTGGGCCCGATCCTCGGTCCGGTGCTCGGCGGGGTCGTGCTGGACCGGCTCGACTGGCGCTGGCTGTTCCTCGTCACGCTCCCCTTCGGGATGGCGGGCATCGCCCTCGCGCTGAAGTACCTGCCCAAGGACGAGGAGACCCGCCCCGCGAAGCTCGACGTCACCGGGTTCGCCCTCATGTCCTCAGGCCTGGCGGCCGTGCTGTACGGGCTGAGCGACGCCAGCAGGGACGGTGGGTTCCTGCACCAGGACGTGCTCGTCCCTCTGCTGGCCGGCCTGGCGGCGATCGGCGTCTTCACCCGGCGTGCCCTGCGCCGCAGGACGGAGTCGCTCGTCGACCTGCGGCTGCTGCGGCACCTGCCGCTGGCGTCCTCGACGCTGCTGCTGTTCCTGTCGGGCGTGGCCCTGTACGGCGCCATGCTGCTGATCCCGCTGTACTTCCAGCAGCTGCGCGGCATGACACCGCTCGTCGCGGGCCTGCTGCTGATCCCGCAGGGCGTGGGCACGCTGCTCAGCCGGACCCCGGCGGCACGCCTGTCGGAGACGATCGGGTCCCGGTGGGTCGTGGTCGCGGGCTTCGTGCTCGTGACGATCGGCACGGTGCCGTTCCTCGGCGCCACGGAGCATACGGACCTCGTGCTCATCAGCGCGTTCCTGCTCGTCCGCGGTCTCGGTCTCGGCGCGGTGACGGTGACGCTCATGGCCCTCGCGTTCGAAGGGCTCGCCCGCGACGAGGTGCCGCACGCGAGCGTCATCAGCCGCATCGGCCAGCAGCTCGGCGGCTCGTTCGGCACGGCGGTGCTCGCGGTGACGCTCCAGGCCGCGACGACCACGGCGTCGACTCCCGCGCTCGGCTTCCAGCACGCGTTCTGGTGGGCCCTCGGCTTCACCCTCCTCGCGGTGCTGGTGTCCTTCACGGTCCCCCGCGGCAGCGGCACGCGCGGCTGACGCCGCCGGTGGCTCGCGGGGTGAGCGGCACGGGGTCCCGTGGTGGCCGGCCGGCCCACCCCGGCCTCCCGCCCGGGCGTTGACACCCGGGCGCCCCCGCCCGGAAACTCGCGTTCGGCCGCGGGTGAAGGGGGACGAGCGATGCATACCACCGTGGGGATCGTGGGGGCCGGGCCGGCTGGGCTGATGCTGGCGCGGCTGTTGCGGCTCGCGGGGATCGACTGCGTCGTCCTGGAGTGCCGCGACCGCGCCTACGTGGAGCGGCGGCAGCGGGCCGGGGTGCTGGAGCAGGGCACCGCCGACGTGCTCCGGGCGGCCGGGGCGGGGGAGCGGCTGGACCGTGAGGGGCTGCCCCACGACGGCATCGAACTGCGGTTCGCCCGGCGCCGTCACCGCATCGACTTCCCGGACCTCACCGGCGGCCGCCGCGTCACCGTCTACGCCCAGACCGAGGTCTGCAAGGACCTCATCGCCCTCGCCGAGACCGACGGTCCCCCGGTCCTATTCGAGTCGGAAGTGCTCGCCGTGGAGGACGTCGACACCGACGCCCCGCGGATCCGCTTCCGCCGCGGCGGCCGCGAGGAGGTGCTGGAGTGCTCCTACGTGGCCGGCTGCGACGGCTTCCACGGGGTGTGCCGGGCCGCCGTCCCCGCCGCCGTCTCCCGCGTCTTCGAGCGCGTCTACCCGTACGCCTGGCTGGGCGTCCTCGCCGACGTGCCGCCCTCCCACGACGAGCTGGTCTACGCCCGCCACGACCGCGGCTTCGCCCTGCTGTCCATGCGCACCCCGTCCGTCTCCCGCCTCTACCTCCAGGTGCCGGAAGGCACCGAAGCGGAGGAGTGGACCGACGAGGAGATCTGGGACGAGCTCGCCCGGCGCCTGGAGACCGCCGACAGCTGGACCCTGGAGCGCGGCCCCGTCACGCAGAAGTCGGTCACCCCGATGCGTTCCTACGTCCACGAGCCCATGCGGTACGGCCGCCTCTTCCTCGCCGGGGACGCCGCCCACATCGTGCCGCCCGCCGGCGCCAAGGGCCTCAACCTCGCCGTCGGGGACGTGGCCGTCCTCGCCCGCGCCCTGGAACACGAACGGCGCACCGGCTCCGCCGAACTGCTCGACGCCTACTCCGAGACCTGCCTGCGCCGCGTCTGGCAGGCCGAGCGGTTCTCCCACGACATGACCGCGCTGCTGCACCGCGCCCCCGGCGCCACCGCCTTCGAGGACCGGCTGCAGCTCGCCCGTCTGGACCGCATCGCCACCACCCGCTCCGCCGCGGCCGACCTCGCCGAGGGCTACACCGGATTCCCCTTCGGCTGATCACGCGGATGGCCGGCCACTGTCTCCGGCCGGTTCCGGGCAGGTACCGGCTCGGTACCGGTCCGTGACCCGCAGTGAAGGGAATCACCGCGGCGCGTAGCGTGTTGCGCAGCACAACGAGGGAAAGATCCTCCCCAAGCATTAGGGTCATTCCTTTGCCTACCTATTACTCTTGAGCCAAGGCCGCACCGAGTGGCCATGGAGGAGTGAAATGAGGAGCAGTAACCCGGTCTTCTCGCGACGGGGGTTCGGCCGCGACAACGGCTACGCGGGCTTCAACACCGCGCCGCAGGCCGGGGGCCCCGCAGTCGCCACGCAGGCCAACCCGTACGCACAGCCGACGGGCAACCCGTACGCCCAGAACCCGTACGCGCAGCAGCAGCAGTACGGCGCCCCGCCGCAGGCCCCCGCCGCGGCCGGCCGGATGACCATCGACGACGTCGTGATGCGCACGGGCACCACGCTCGGCGTGCTCGTCGTCGCCGCGGCGCTCGCCTGGGCGCTGCTGCCGGTCGACGACGCCAACATCGGCCGTTCCTACGGCATCGGCATCGGCGCCGCGCTGATCGGCATGGTCCTGGCGCTCGTCCAGTCCTTCAAGCGCAAGGCCTCGCCCGCGCTGATCCTCACGTACGCCGCGTTCGAGGGTGTGTTCCTCGGCGTCGTCTCCAGCGTCGTCGACAACCGCATCGCCGACGGCGCGGCCATGCAGGCCGTGATCGGCACCATGGCGGTGTTCGCCGGTGTGCTGGTGGCCTACAAGGCCGGGTGGATCCGCGTCAACCGCCGCTTCTACGGCTTCGTCATGGCGGCCGCCCTCGGCTTCGTCCTGCTGATGGCCGTGAACCTGCTGTTCGCGGTGATCGGCGGCGGCGACGGCCTCGGCTTCCGCAGCGGCGCCCTCGGCGTCCTGTTCGGCGTCATCGGCATCATCCTCGGCGCCTGCTTCCTCGCCCTGGACTTCAAGCAGGTCGAGGACGGCATCGCCTACGGGGCCCCGCGTGAGGAGGCCTGGCTCGCCGCCTTCGGCCTCACGCTGACCCTGGTGTGGATCTACCTCGAGTTCCTGCGGCTCATCTCGATCCTCAACAGCGACTGACGCCCCCGGCGTCGACCGCACGGCATGACGAAGGGCCCCGGTTCCCACCGGGGCCCTTCGCCGTGTCCCGGGGGCCGTTCCAGGGGACGGGCCGGGCGCCGGCTAGAGCAGCCTGCGCGCCGCCCTCCGCAGGTCGTACTCGTGCACGATCGCCTTGGCGTGGCCGTACGCCAGGTCGTACTCGTGCCTCAGCCAGCTGACCTTCTCCTCGAAGCGGACGAGCGCCGGGCCTTCGTCGACGGTGCGCAGCCAGTCGGAGATCTCACGACCGGTGCAGTGCGGGATGCGGGCGAGCATGTTGCGATGGGTCTCTGCGGAGAAGACTTGGGACATCGGCGCCTCCGGACGCTGGGATACAAGCCGGTCCTTCAGGTCACCGTGCCCGAGCACCCGTCCGTTGGCAACAGTCCTGCCGCGCCGCGTACGCTCGCCGCGTGGTTGATACGACGCCCTTCACCCGTGCCGTGGATCATTTCGCCGACCGTCTGCGGGCCGCGCCCCAGAGCCGGCTGCAGCGGGGGGCGGCGGCCGAGGCGCTCGCCCTGGCCAGGGAGTTGGCGCGGCGCACCCAGCTTGTCGAGGAGCCGGGCACCGAGCCGCGCGAGATGCCGGACGCCGGCATGTTCGCCGCCGCGGATCAGATCACCGTCGCCGGACACGACTTCGCGCTCGTGCTGAAAAGCGACGAGGAAGTGGCCGAAGCCGCCCGGCTCGTGGAGGAGGCACGCGAGCGCGCGGGTGTGTGACCCCGCGAGGGGCGTGCGCCGGGCGGTACAGGGGCGCCCGCGGAACGCCGCAGGCGTCAGGCAGCCGGCGAGGGCCTCGGGGAACTACAGCGACGCGATGACGCGGTCCGCGAGGATGTAGACGCTGCCCTCGCCGCACGCGAACGTCAGCGTGTACGCCCCGGAGATGCCGGAGCCGCCCAGCAGGAACGGCGTCTCGCCCGCGCGCAGCGCCTCCGCCAGCCGGTCCGCGGTCTCGCGGTGGCCCGGCGTCATGCACAGCGTGGTGCCGTCGGCGAACACGTACACGTCCAGGGTGCCCAGCGGGCCCGGCCGGACGTCGGTCAGCTCGGTGCGCGCGGCCGCCAGCTCCTCCAGCACCTCCACCGTGCGCTCGTGGTCGCTCACGACCGGCGAGGAATGCGGCACGAAGTCCGGGTGCGAGGGGTGACGGCGGCGGGCCGCGGCCAGTTCGGGGGAGTCCCCGGCGTACTCCTCGGTGTCGGCGCCGGGCTCTACGGCCGGCTCCAGGCCCGCGAAATCGGCCTGCCGGGGCAGGAACAGCTCACTGTCGGGCAGCCCCAGCAGGGACGGGCCGTCGGAGGCGTCACGGGCCTCCTGGGCGGCCCAGAACGCCCGCGCCTCGGCCAGCTCGCGCTCGCGCTCCTCGGCGAGCGCCTCCGCGACCGCGGCGCGTATCTCGTCCGGTCCTGCCGAGCGGGCGGGCGGGACCTGGGCACGGTCCGTGGCCCGGCTCCTGGCCAGCTCGGTGTGCAGTGCCGTGACCTGTCGGCGCAGTACCAGCACGCTGCGCAGGACGGCGACGCCCACGGCGCCGGTGGCGGCCGTGGTGATCAGCAGGGCGATCGGCATGGCGCTCACTGACGTACTCCCGGTTCACAGTCGACCCCCGACTTCCTACATCAGCTTGAAGGGCGGACTAACCATCTGTCAGTGCGTAACGTCACGAATCGGACAGTCCGACGGGGTGTGGACGCCCCGCGCGGCTGCCGTGACCTGCGCGAATGCCCTGCCAACGAGGCGTAGGTCACATCCTGGGGGAATTTGGATCACAGAACGGCCCGGCACCCCGGAAGACGGGGGTGCCGGGCCGTTTTCTCACGCGGTGTGCCGGTGCGATGACGCAGCGGCGCGCGGGATCAGCTCAGGCGCTCGATGACCATCGCCATGCCCTGGCCGCCGCCGACGCACATCGTCTCCAGACCGAACTGCTTGTCGTGGAACTGCAGGGAGTTGATGAGCGTGCCGGTGATGCGGGCGCCGGTCATGCCGAAGGGGTGGCCGACGGCGATGGCGCCGCCGTTGACGTTCAGCTTCTCCAGCGGGATGCCCAGGTCCTTGTAGGACGGGATCACCTGGGCGGCGAACGCCTCGTTGATCTCGAACAGGTCGATGTCGTCGACGGTCAGGCCGGCCCGCTGCAGCGCCTGCTTGCTCGCCTCGACCGGGCCGAGGCCCATGATCTCCGGGGAGAGGCCGGAGACGCCGGTGGACACGATCCGGGCCAGCGGGGTCAGGCCCAGCTCGCGGGCCTTGGTGTCGCTCATGATGACGAGCGCGGCGGCGCCGTCGTTGAGCGGGCAGCAGTTGCCGGCGGTGACCAGGCCGTCGGGGCGGAAGACGGGCTTCAGGCCGGAGACGCCCTCCATGGTGACGCCGGCGCGCGGGCCGTCGTCCTTGCTGACGACCGTGCCGTCGGGCAGCGTCACCGGGGTGATCTCGCGCTCCCAGAAGCCGTTCTTGATGGCTTCCTCGGCGAGGTTCTGCGAGCGGACGCCGAACTCGTCCATCTCCTGGCGGGTGACGCCCTTCCAGCGGGCGAGGTTCTCCGCGGTCTGGCCCATCGCGATGTACGGGTCGGGGACCAGGCCGTCCTCACGCGGGTCGTGCCAGGTGGTGCCCTCCTGCTGGGCGACCTCGGCGGTGCGGGCCTCGGCCTCGGCGAACAGCGGGTTGCGCGTGTCCGGGAGGCTGTCGGAGTTGCCCTTCACGAACCGCGAGACCGTCTCGACGCCGGCCGAGACGAAGACGTCGCCCTCGCCGGCCTTGATGGCGTGCAGCGCCATGCGGGAGGTCTGCAGGGAGGACGAGCAGTAGCGGGTGATCGTGCAGCCGGGGAGGTGGTCCATGCCCATCTGCACGGCGACGACCCGGCCGAGGTTGTTGCCCTGCTCACCGCCGGGCAGACCACAGCCGAGCATCAGGTCGTCGATGTCGCGCGGGTCCAGCTCGGGGACCTTGGCGAGGGCCGCCTGGATGATCGTGGCGGTCAGGTCGTCCGGCCGCAGGTCCTTGAGCGAGCCCTTGAAGGCGCGGCCGATGGGGGAGCGGGCGGCGGAAACGATCACGGCTTCGGGCATCACGGCTCCAGAGTGAAGAGGGTGCGGCGGGGCGCTGGGCGGCGTCCGTTGGGAAGTTACCCGTACGTATGACCGGGGTCACGGGTGTCGGGGTGTGAGATGGGCCGCAACTTTCTAAGCGCTTGCTTTTTGGCCCCCAGGGCGCCTCGGACGGCTTCGCTTTCGGCGACCGTGACTGAAGCGCCTGTCGAGCGCGGGGAACCGCGCGATCGGCCACGGAGGTCCCGCGCCCGGCGTCGGCGGGGGGCCGCCGCGCCCACCCTCCCCCACTCTCGGCTTCGCTCGAGCGGGAGGTACCCCCATCGCCCTCGGGGTACCTCCCAGGCCCTTGAGGCACTGGGGGAGGCACGACTGCCCGCAGCCGGGGCGTCCCTCAGAGGCGCGGGGAACCGCGCGACCAGGCACCTACGACCCGCACCCGCCGCCGCGGAGAAGCGAGGTGACTCACGGCGACGGCTGCGTCGAGGGCTCGGGCTCGGATTCCGTCACCCGGCGGCGCCGACGCCGCTTCAGGAGGGCCCACGCGCCCCGAGGCCCCGTCGGCATCGCCGCCGTGACCTCCGTACCCGCCTCCGACGCGGCCTCCGCCGCCGCCCGCGCCACCGGCAGGAACCCCTCGCGGCGCGCCGCGTCCGGCCGCTCCTCCTCCGCCGGCCACAGCCCCAGCGCCGCGCACACCGTCGGCAGCACCGCCATCGCCGCCGTCGCGTACCCCTCCGCCGAGGGGTGGTAGCTGTCCGGGCCGAACAGCTCCCGCGGGTTCGCCGCGAACTCGGGGCCCAGCAGGTCGCCCAGCGACACCGTGCGCCCGCCCTGCTCGACCACTCCGATCGTCTGCGCCGCCGCGAGCTGCCGTGAGGCGCGGCGGGCCAGCCAGCGCAGCGGCTGCCGTACCGGCTCGATCGTGCCGAGATCCGGGCACGTGCCGACCACCACCTCCGCGCCGGCCGTCCGCAGCCGCCGCACCGCCGCGGCGAGGTGGCGCACGGAGCGGGTGGGCGGCATGCGGTGGGTGACGTCGTTGGCGCCGATCATGATCACGCAGATGTCCGGCACCCGCGACGGGTCCGCGAGCGCCCGGCTCACCTGCCGGTCCAGGTCGTCCGAGCGGGCTCCCGGCACGGCCACCGTGGACAGCCCCACGGGCCGTTCGGCGATCGCCGCCACCCCGGAGGCCAGCAGCGCGCCCGGCGTCTGCCCGGCCCGGTGCACGCCCTGCCCGGCCGCCGTGGAGTCGCCCAGCATCGTCAGCCGCAGCGCCGGCTCACCCGGCACCGTGTAGGAGGCCCCGTAGAGCCCGTCCGCGTTGGGCACGTGAGGAGTCGTGCCGTTGCCCACCCGGCGCCGGGCAAGCTGCATCTCCGCGAGCAGCACCCCCACGGCCGCCGCGCCGGCCAGCCCGATCCCCCCGCCGCCGTACGCGGCGCCGGCCGCGATGCGCCGGGCCACCCGCGCCCTCGACAAGCCCGTCATGCTCGCCGCCACCTCCTCGTAGCCGTACACCCAGTGCTTGCCCCGTACGGACGGTGGTCCAATCCCGACGGGGAGTGAACGACCCGGCCGGGTCCGGCTCCGGGAAGGGCTGGGGTCTTTCGTTTGGGTCAGGTCGGCTGTGAGGCGCGGTGCGTTCCCGGCCGGCGCCGGGGCGATCCGACGAAAGGCCCTAGGCTGGCATCACCACCACGACCACCTCTTTTGCAGCATCCGGAGACAACGGTGCAATTCCACGACTCGATGATCAGCCTCGTCGGCAACACCCCGCTGGTGCGGCTCAACAGCGTGACCAAGGGCATCAGGGCGACCGTCCTGGCCAAGGTGGAGTACTTCAACCCCGGCGGCTCCGTGAAGGACCGCATCGCCCTGCGCATGATCGAGGCGGCCGAGAAGAGCGGCGAGCTGAAGCCCGGCGGCACGATCGTCGAGCCGACCAGCGGCAACACCGGCGTCGGACTCGCCATCGTGGCCCAGCAGAAGGGCTACAAGTGCATCTTCGTCTGCCCGGACAAGGTCTCCACGGACAAGATCAACGTCCTGCGCGCGTACGGCGCCGAGGTCGTCGTCTGCCCCACCGCGGTGGCCCCCGAGCACCCCGACTCCTACTACAACGTCTCCGACCGGCTGGTCCGTGAGACGCCGGGCGCCTGGAAGCCGGACCAGTACTCCAACCCGAACAACCCCTTGTCGCACTACCACTCCACCGGCCCCGAGCTGTGGGAGCAGACGGAGGGGAAGATCACCCACTTCGTGGCGGGCGTCGGCACCGGCGGCACCATCTCCGGCACCGGCCGCTACCTCAAGGAGGCCAGCGACGGCCGCGTCAAGGTGATCGGCGCGGACCCCGAGGGCTCGGTGTACTCCGGCGGTTCCGGCCGTCCGTACCTGGTGGAGGGCGTCGGCGAGGACTTCTGGCCGACCGCCTACGACCGTGACGTCGCGGACGAGATCGTCGCCGTCTCCGACAAGGACTCCTTCCAGATGACCCGCCGCCTCGCCAAGGAGGAGGGCCTGCTGGTCGGCGGCTCCTGCGGCATGGCGGTCGTGGCGGCGCTGGAGGTGGCCTCCCGGCTCGGCGAGGACGACGTCGTCGTCGTGCTGCTCCCGGACAGCGGCCGCGGCTACCTCAGCAAGATCTTCAACGACGAGTGGATGGCCGACTACGGCTTCCTCGAGGACTCCGGTCCGAGCGCCCGCGTCGCCGACGTCCTGGACGACAAGGAGGGCGGCCACATCCCGTCCCTCGTCCACATGCACCCGGACGAGACCGTCGGCCAGGCCATCGAGGTGCTGCGCGAGTACGGCGTCTCGCAGATGCCGGTCGTCAAGCCGGGCGCCGGCCACCCGGACGTGATGGCCGCAGAGGTCGTCGGCTCGGTCGTGGAGCGCGAGCTGCTGGACGCGCTGTTCAGCAAGAGCGCGTCGCTGGACGACCCGCTGGAGAAGCACATGTCGGCGCCGCTGCCGCAGGTCGGCTCCGGTGAGCCGGTCGCGGACCTGATGGCGGTGCTGGGCAAGGCGGACGCGGCGATCGTGCTGGTGGAGGGCAAGCCGACGGGTGTGGTGAGCCGTCAGGACCTGCTGTCCTTCCTCGCCAAGACCGGCGCGTGAGGTAGCCGTCCGCGGCGGGTGGGTGACCGATCGCGCAGTTCCCCGCGCCCCTGGGGGCGATGGGGTTCGATGCCGTCTGCGGCGGGGTGGGGGCTTGGCGCGCAGTTCCCCGCGCCCCTGGGCGGGCTGCGGTGGACGCGCCCCGAAGGGGCGCGGGGAACTGCGCGCGCAACCCAGGACGACCCGCACCCGGGTCCCGGACCTCAGGAGCGCGGTCCGTCCCGTGCGGGACTTCCCGTAAGTGGTACGAGCGCGTCACGCCCGCGCAGCACTCGGTTAACACAGCTCCGGCACAGTGGTGGATGTCGGCGGGACGGGAGCGGCTCCCCGTTCCGGCCGGCGGCTCACACGGCGTCGAAGGACCTCCGGAGCGGCTCCCGGACCTCCATGGACGCCTGTGAAACGCACTACGCCCGTGGCGCAGCGCGTGTTCGCGGGGACCGCCGTCGTCCCGCCCCCCGGCAACGGGGGTGCGGCGGTCCCCGCGCACATCTCTTTCCCGGCGCGTACGCCGGTTCCGCCGCTCAGTCCTCCCAGGCGTCGTCGTCCCGCGCGGGGCGGCGGCCGCCGAACAGACCCGGGTTGGTGCGCACGGCCTGGACGACGTTCACGCCGACGATCCCCGCCCAGGCGACCAGCAGGCCGGGCAGGTGGGCCACACCTCCGCCGATCGCGGACAGCGGCACGGCCAGCACCAGCGACACGATCCCGAAGCCGAACCGTTCGCCCCAGGAGTCCGTGGTCTTCGGCTCCCGCGCGTCCCGCGCCGACGTCAGCCGCTGCTCGGCGAGCTGCCGGCGGACCCGGCGCTCCACGGCGCCGTCGATGCGCTGGTCGACCTTCTCCAGGAACGAGTCGACCAGGGCGGACTCGTAGTCCTCGCCCAGTTCCCTGCGGGCCTGCAGGGAGGCGTGGAGTTCCTTCTTCAGCTCGGCGTCCCGCGCGTCCATTCCGGTCATGCCTCACAAGGTAGGCACGCGGGAGGCGGACCGCACTGGGGGTAACCCCCGTTCCCGCCCTCGGGCGGACCGCCGTTCCCCAAGTGCCGCACGCCGTCCCGGCCTCAGCCCTTGCACATCTTCTCGTCGGCCCTCGACTGCGGGACGTCGACCTTCTTGGGCGTCGAGACCGGAACCCCGGCCCCCTTGAAGTCGGGGCCGAGGGTCAGCGTCATCGGCGCCTCCCCGCCGGCCTTGGCGGTGGGCTTCATCGCGGCGGCGGGCAGGCCCATGAGATCGGCGAGCTTGCGCGCCTGATCGGCCTGGTCCGGGGCGTAGACGAGCTGGGTGCGGGTGACCTTCGCGGGTGCGTTGCCCTGGTTCGCCGAACGGGACACCCCCTGGCTGGTCTGCAGCCAGGTGACCGTGTCCCCGGCCGCGCCCTGCGGGCCGCCGCCGTTGAAGACGTCGACGCGCACGGCGGACGCCTCGGCCCGCGCGCCCTTCAGCAGCGCGGCCTGCTTGTCCTTGGCCTTCTTCTGCTGCTTCTTCACCTCGGTGAACGACACGTCGTCCTGGAGCATGGAGAACACCTGCGGCGCCTTCACCGGGTCCGGGACGACGGTGACGGGCTTCGGCTCGTCCGGGTTGTCGACCACCGGGAGCGTCATCAGGGTGATGTTCTTCAGGTCGATCTTGCCGAGTTCCTTGGCGAGGGTGAGCAGCTTGGCGGGACTGCCGATGCCCTTGTCCACGGTGAGGGACTTGGTGGCCGCGTCGGCGACGTCCAGCAGCTTCGACGGGCTGCTGAGCGTGTCCTCCTTGAGGCGGCGCATCATCGACGCGACGAACTTCTGCTGCATCCCGATCCGGTCCAGGTCGCTCTCGTTCTTCAGACCGTGCCGGTTGCGCAGGAAGGACAGCGCCTCCTCGCCCTGGATGGTGCTCCTGCCCTCCGGCAGGTCGAGCTTGGTGCCGCCCGAGGTGTCCTTCAGGGGCTCCTCCAGGCACACCTCGACGCCGCCGACCGCCGTGGACAGCGTCTTCACGGCGTTGAAGTCGAACATCATGAAGTGGTCCACGTCCAGGCCGGTCAGCTGCTCGACCGTGCGCATGGTGCAGCCGGGGTCGCGGCCCTCGACGCCGTACGACTCGTTGAACCGGGTGGTGCCGTCCGAGCCGGGGATCGTCTTCGTCGTGCCGTCGGACTGCCGGGTCTCGCAGTCCGGTATCTCGGTCATCAGGTCGCGCGGGATGCTCACCACCGTCGCGTTGGAGCGGTCCCCGGCGACGTGGAACAGGAGCGTGGTGTCGGCGTGCCCGGTGACGTTGTCCCGGTTGCCGTACGCCTCGTTGCCCTCGCCGGTGCGGACGTCGTTGCCGATGACGAGGATGTTGGCCGGGCCGTCCCCGAGGACCGT
>Ga0164243_10008041_pt1 | contig 15640 bp, 16 predicted proteins | sample OricompcompostOP_FD_108781 | JGI IMG/M metagenome (GOLD analysis project Ga0164243, IMG submission 108781) | Organic Plus compost microbial communities from Emeryville, California, USA - Original compost - Organic plus compost (OP) | ecosystem: Engineered > Solid waste > Mixed feedstock >...
CGATGATCGGGGCTCTGCTCGAGCGGATGGTGAAGGTCGGCGACCTCACCGTCCGGCTCCCCGGCGGCGGTGAAGTGCGAGCGGGCGACGGCAGCGGCCGGCCGGTGGTGATCCGGCTCAGCCGCAAGGGCCTGCAAAGGATCGTCGCCAACCCGAGCCTAGGCCTCGCCGAGGCCTACATGGACGAGGACATGGTCCTCGAACAGGGCGACGTCTGGGACCTGCTGGAGATCGTCGGCCGCAGCGGCGCGCGCGGGCCCAAGGGGCGCGGCTCGGTCGCCAAGCGGACGAAGAAGGCGGTGAAGCGCCGCATCCAGCAGGCCAACGACCGCCGCGCCTCGCGCCGCAACGTCGCCCACCATTACGACCTCTCCAACGCGTTCTACCGGCGCTGGCTGGACGAGGACATGCAGTACTCGTGCGCCTACTTCGCGCGGCCGGACATGACGCTGGAGGAGGCGCAGGTCGCCAAGAAGCGCCACTTGGCCGCCAAGCTGCTCCTCAAGCCGGGCATGACGGTGCTCGACATCGGCTCCGGCTGGGGCGGGCTGGGGATGACCTTGGCCGGCGAATACGGGGCGCAGGTGATCGGCGTGACCCTGTCGACCGAGCAGCTCCAGCTGGCGCGCGAACGCGCCGAGGCGGCCGGGCTGTCCGGCACGGTCCGCTTCGAGCTGCAGGACTACCGCGACGTCGAAGGCCCGTTCGACCGCATCGTGTCGGTCGGGATGCTGGAGCACGTCGGGGCGCCGAACCTGCGCAAGTACTTCGAGACGGTGAAGCGCCAGCTGGCCGAGGACGGGGTGGCGGTGATCCATTCCATCGGCCGGATGACCCCGCCGGCGCTGACCAACGCCTTCACCCAGAAGTACATCTTCCCGGGCGGCTACATCCCGGCGATGTCCGAGGTCACCAAGGCGATCGAGGACGCGGGGCTGTGGATCACCGACGTCGAGGTGCTGCGCCTGCACTACGCCGAGACGGCCAAGCACTGGCGCCTGCGCTTCCTCGCCGACCCGGAGATCCCGCAGCAGTACGACGGGCGTTTCCGGCGGATGTGGGAGTTCTACCTCGCCGGCGCAGAGCTCGGCTTCCGCTACGGGACGCACATGGTCATGCAGTTTCAGCTGACCCGGCGGCTGGATACGGCGCCCGTGACGCGGGACTATCTCGCCGGCTCCTGAAGCGATCACACCGGCGGCGGATGTTCGCCCGTCGGAAGTTTAGTCTTGCCAGACGGCTCCCGCGCGGCGAAAGCGCATCTGTGGGAGTTGGGGGAACCCGTCGCATGACCACCCGTATCGGCCTTTACCCGGGCACGTTCGATCCGATTCACAACGGGCACACCGACATCATCGGTCGCGCCGCGAAGCTGGTCGACAAGCTGGTGCTCGGGGTGGCGATCAACGCCGGCAAGGGCCCGCTGTTCTCGCTCGACGAGCGCGTGGCCATCGTCGAGGAGGCCGTCGCGCCGCTGCGCCGGGGGAGCTTCGAGATCGTCGTCCAGCCGTTCGAAGGGCTGACCATGCACTTCGCGCGCGAGGTCGGGGCCAGCGTCATCGTCCGCGGTCTGCGCGCGGTCGCCGACTTCGAGTTCGAGTTCCAGATGACGGCGATGAACCAGCAGCTCGATCGCAACATCGAGACGGTGTTCTTCATGGCCGACCCGCGGCACCAGGCGATCGCCTCCAAGCTGGTGAAGGAGATCGCCGTGCTCGGCGGCGACGTCACCAACTTCGTCAGCCCGGGCGTGGCCGCCCGGCTGCTGGAGAAGGTCGGACGCGCCTAAAACCGGCCGCGCTCTGCAGTTAAGCTTTTTCTCGGGCGCCGGGCTGGTCTGCGGCCGCCCGTCCCGATACGAGAGCCTTCATGAGATCAGTCCTGCTGGCGGGCACGCTGGCCGCGTTCGCCGCCCTGTCCGCTCCCGCTCCCGCGCTCGCCGCGCCGCCCGCATCGCCGCCCGCCGCCTCGGCGCCGGGAGCCGCCGACTGGCGCACGCCAGATCCCAACGACGTTCTGGTGATCGACACCAACAAGGGCCGCATCTTCGTCGAGCTGGTTCCCGAGGTCGCGCCGCAGTTCGCCGCCCGCGTCCGCGAGCTGGCGCACGCGCACTTCTACGACGGCCTGACCTTCTTCCGGGTGATCGACGAGTTCATGGCCCAGACGGGCGATCCGCTGAACAACGGGCAGGGCGGTTCGGACAAGCCCGACGTGCCGGCGGAATTCTCCTTCCGGCGCGGCCCCGGCGGCCCGTTCGTCTCGGCCCACGACAAGGGCTCGACGGAGATCGGCTTCGTCAAGTCGATGCCGGTGACTAGTCAGAGCATCATGCTGGCGGCGATGACCCGCGACGGCATGGTGCAGGCTTGGCCGCTCTACTGCCCAGGCGTCGCCGGGGCGGCGCGCGCCGAGGATCCGGACTCGGCCAACAGCCAGTTCTTCCTGATGCGCGCGAAGTACCCGCGGCTGGAGAAAAACTACACCGCCTTCGGCCGCGTGATCGCCGGCCAGGAGGTCGTGGGGGCGATCAAGACCGGCGAGCCGGTCGCCGATCCGCAGGACCGCATGGAACGCGTGCGCCTGCTCGCCGATTTGCCCCCCGCGGAGCGTCCGACGATCAAGGTGATCGACCCGAACGGCCCGTGGTTCAAAGCCGAACTCGCCCGCCTGCGGGCGCGAGAAGGGGCCGGCTTTTCGGCCTGTGACGTGAACATCCCCTCAGAGGTGAAATGATGGCCCAAGATCCCGAGAATTTCCTGATCCTGCAGCTCGAGGGCGGGCCGGTCGTGATCAAGCTGCGCCCGGACGTCGCGCCGGGCCACGTCGCCCGCATCAAGGAACTGGCGCGCGAAGGCTTCTACGACGGCGTGGTGTTCCACCGCGTGATCCCCGGCTTCATGGCCCAGGGCGGCGATCCGACCGGCACCGGCGCCGGCGGCTCGAACAAGCCGAACCTGAACGCCGAGTTCTCCGAGGTGCCGCACGTCCGCGGCGTCTGCTCGATGGCCCGCACGCCGAATCCGAACTCGGCCAACAGCCAGTTCTTCATCTGCTTCGACGACGCGACCTTCCTCGACCGCCAGTACACGGTGTGGGGCGAGGTGGTCTCCGGCATGGAGCACGTCGACGCCCTGCCGAAGGGCGAGCCGCCGCGCGAGCCGGGCAAGATCGTCAGCATGAAGGTCGCCGCCGACGATCCGAACGCCTCCGGCCTGCTGCCGGCCTAAGCGCCAGGAACGCCCTCCGCCGGCCCGGCCGACCGGGGGAGCATCCGGCGTCCAGGATCCTCCGCGGCGATGCGGGGGCGAAGCGAGGGGGCGCGTTGCGCCCCCTCGTGCGTTTCCGGTCCATGCACCGGAGCTTCACATGGCGCCGCGGCTGAAGGTCTTCGTCACCTCCGACGGGCTGACGGACTACGTCGTGGCGACCACCTCCAAGGCCAAGGCGCTGGCCGCCTGGGGCGTCCGTCAGGACATCTTCAAGGAAGGCGTCGCTCGCGAGACCGACGATCCCGAACTGGTCGCGGCCGCGGTCGCGCAGCCGGGCGAGGTGCTGCGCCGACCGGCGGCCGGGCGCGCGGAGCTCGCCAGCCTGAAGTCCGCTCCGCGCAAGACGGCGAAATCCAGAAGCGAGCCTGCGCGGCCAGAACGTGCGAAAGCCGCGCGCCCGAAGCCGCCGCCGCTCGAGAAGTTCAAGCCGCCGCCCAAGCCCAAGGGCCCCTCCAAGGCGGCGCTGAAGACGGTCGCCGACCTGGAGCGGCGGCTCGGCGAGGCGAACGCCAGGTACGAGAAGGCGAAGTTCGCGCTCGCCCGCGAACGGGCGGAACTGGAGCGTCGCGACAAGGCGCTGGACGCCGACCATGCGGCGCAGCGCGAGAAGCTCCAGGCCGCGCTCAGCGCGGCGCGGCGGGCCCTGGAGTGACGGGCGCCAGGGTGACCACCACCGGATAGTGGTCCGAGCTCAGCCGCGGGCCCCGCCGGACGCTGACCGTCGCCCACTCCGGGCCGGCGTAGACGTGGTCGATCGCCAGGAACGGCAGGCCGAGCCACGGCAGCCCCTTGTAGGTCTGCGCCGGCCAGGTCGGCAGCGCGCGGTCGCGGCGCACCAGGCCGAACTCCCGGTCCCAGCGGCGGCGCTGGAACGACCAGGGCGTGGAGTTGAAGTCGCCGACGACGATCAGCCGCCGATGGTCGCGGGCGGCGATCGCCTCCGCCAGGCGCCGTTCCTGGATCGGCTGGTCGGGGTCGGTCGGCCAAGCGTTGTGCACCCCGATCACCTCGAAGCGGCCGTCGGCGTCCTCGAAAACCGCCCAGGACAACGGTGCGGCGGGCTTGCGCTTGTGCTTGGCGTAGCCGGTCTCCAGCGCGGGGCACTTCGACAGGATCATGACTTCGCAGCGGGGGCAGGCCACCGACCAGCGGCCGCGGGCGGCGGCCGCCTTGGCGAATCGCGGCGTGTTCTCCTCGACGAAGACGATGTCCGGGTCTTCCCGCTCCAGCCAGTCGAGCGCCTCGGCCGGGTCGGGATTCCGGTGCCAGACGTTGAACTGCACGAGCTTGAGCTGGCCGGGGGCCGAGGCCGGCGCGTGCGGTCCGGTGTCGCGGAGGTATTCCGGCGCGACCAGCAGGCCGCCGGCGATCAGGCCGACCAGACCAAGGCCGCCGAGGCTCCAGCGCCGCCAGCCGCGGAACGCCAGCGCGGTGACCGCGCACAGCGCCGAGGTCAGTAGCCACAGGGGGGCGAAATGCGCCAGCACGTCCCACTGCACGCTGACGCGGCCCCGCTGCGCGGACAGCGAAGCGAAGGCGCTGAGGCCTGCGACCAGCGTCGCCGGAGGCCAGAGCATCAGGTTCAGGGCGAGTCGCAGCGCACGCATCCGCCGCGGCTGTAGCACGCCAGGCGCTTGACGCGCCCCGTGCCGCGTGGCCTCAGGCGCGGGTTCATGAAACTCGCCGACTTCGATTTCGATCTGCCCGAGGACCGCATCGCGCTTCGCCCTGCGAGCCCGCGGGACTCCGCGCGCCTGCTGCTGGTCGAGCCCGGCGCGCCTCTGCGCGACCTCAGCGTGCGCGATCTGCCGGGCCTGCTGCGCGCTGGCGACATCCTGGTGCTCAACGACACGCGGGTGATCCCGGCGCGTCTGAAGGGCGTGCGCCAGCGCGAGGAGAGCCGGGTCAAGGTCGAGGCGACCCTGCACCGCCGGCTGAAGCCGCACGTCTGGACCGCCTTCATGCGGCCGGGCAAGAAGCTCGCGCCCGGCGACCGCGTCGCTTTCGGCGAGACCTCCGACCGCGCCTGCCTGCTGGGCGCCCTGAACGCCACGGTGAAGGAGAAGGGCGAGGGCGGGGAGGTGACGCTGGCCTTCGATCTTTCGGGACCGGACCTCGACGCGGCGATCGCCGAGCGCGGGGAGATGCCGCTGCCGCCCTACATCGCCGCCAAGCGCGGAGAGGACGCCCAGGACCGCGCCGACTACCAGACGGTCTACGCCGAGGAGGAGGGCTCGGTCGCCGCGCCCACCGCGGGCCTGCATTTCACGCCCGAGCTGTTCCAGCGCCTGGCCGAGACGGGCGTCGAGACCGCCTTCGTCACCCTGCACGTCGGCGCCGGGACGTTCCTGCCGGTGAAGACCGAGGATCTCTCCGAGCACCGCATGCACGCCGAATGGGGCGAGGTCGACGCCGCCACCGCCGAGCGGCTCAACGCGGTGCGCGCGGCGGGCGGGCGGATCGTCTGCGTCGGCACGACCTCGCTGCGGCTGCTGGAGTCGGCCACGGGGCCAGACGGCGTGGTCCGGCCGTTCCTGGACGAGACGGCGATCTTCATCACGCCCGGCTACCGTTTCCGAGCGGCCGACGGGCTGATGACCAATTTCCACCTGCCGAAGTCGACGCTGTTCATGCTCGTCTCGGCCTTTGCGGGACTGGAGACCATGCGGGCCGCCTACGCCCACGCGATCGACAGCGGCTACCGCTTCTACTCCTACGGCGACGCCAGCCTGCTGTGGCGGGCGCCTGCTGCGGCCGGGCAAGACTAATGGCGGCTTTTCCGTTCGCCGTCGCGGCGACCGACGGCAACGCGCGCACCGGCGTGCTCGCCACGCCGCGGGGCGAGATCCGTACGCCGGCCTTCATGCCGGTGGGGACCGCGGCGACCGTCAAGGCGCTGACCGTCGATCAGGTGGCCGCCACCGGCGCCGACATCCTGCTCGGCAACACCTACCACCTGATGCTGCGGCCTTCGGCCGAGCGGGTGGCCAGGCTCGGCGGCCTGCACCGCTTCATGCGCTGGGAGAAGCCGATCCTGACGGACAGCGGCGGCTTCCAGGTGATGTCGCTGTCGAAGATCGCCAAGGTCACCGAGGACGCCGTCACCTTCCAGAGCCACATCGACGGCTCGCGACACAAGCTGACGCCGGAGCGGTCGATGGAGATCCAGGCCGATCTCCTGCGCTCCGACATCGTCATGCAGCTCGACGAACTGGTCGCCCTGCCGGCGGAGGAGGCGCGCGCGACCGAGGCGATGCGCCGCTCGGCGCGGTGGGGCGCGCGCTGCAAGGCCTATTTCGGCGAGCGCGACAGCCAGGCGCTGTTCGGCATCCAGCAGGGCGGGCTCTCGGAGGCGCTGCGCCGGGAGAGCGCCGAACGGCTGATCGAGATCGGCTTCGACGGCTACGCGCTCGGCGGCCTGGCGGTGGGGGAGGGCCATGCGGCGATGTGCGAGGTGCTGGACTTCGCGCCCGCGATGCTGCCGGCGGAGCGGCCGCGCTACCTGATGGGCGTCGGCAAGCCGATCGACATCGTCGAGGCGGTCTGGCGCGGGGTCGACATGTTCGACTGCGTGCTGCCGACCCGCTCCGGCCGTCACGGCCAGGCCTGGACCTGGGACGGGCCGGTCAATCTGAAGAACGCCCGCTTCGCCGAGGACGACACCCCGCTCGACCCGGACAGCCACGTGCCGGCCAGCCGCGACTACTCGAAGGCCTACCTGCACCACCTGGTGCGGGCCGACGAGATCCTCGGCAAGGTGCTGCTCTCCTGGCACAACATCGGCTTCTTCCAGACGCTGATGGCGCAGATGCGCGCCGCCATCGCCAAAGGTCGGCTGGACGCCTTCCGGGCCGACTTCCGGGCGCGTCAGCGGGTCGGATAACGCGGCTTGAACGGGCCGCCGCCGTCCGGCTGCGGCGGCGGTTGCGGCCGGCTGGCCCGCTCGGCCGCCGCAATCTCGGTCATCACGTGCGAGGGCGTGGCCGGCGGCTCGCACCCCCGGGCCTCGCCGAGGCCCTTGAGATAGGCCCGCCGCACGCCGCCGGCGGTGATGGCGGCGATCACCAGGTTGTCGTGCCGCTCGGCCCCGGAGAGCTTGCGCACCCAGCCGCGGAACGGGATCGTGTCGGAGGCGAGGCTCGCCGCCGCGCCCAGCGCCGTCGTGCGGCCCTTCTGCAAGAGGTCGTCCTCGTCCGTCGAGGGGGTGTCGAGGTCGGCGCCCAGCGCGTCGTCCAGCGGTTTGATCAGGGCCGCCAGGTGGGCGCACTGCTCCCCCGCGCCACGGGGCAGGGCCGGGCGCTCGTAGGGATCGGCCATCGCCTCCAGCAGCACCCCGGGAATCTTCGTCCGCAGCACGTTCAGGTCGCGCAGCGGGGCCGACGCCGCCCCCTGCATGTTCTCCCGGTTCGCCTCCGCCGAGGTCTGGATCTGCGGCGAGCCGTCGGCGCGGGTGGTGGTGCAACCGGCGGCGCTGAGCGACGCCAGGACGAGGGGCAAAAAGGCGATTCGGCGCATCATCTGTGGATCGTATCGCAACCGGCGGTGCTGTTAAGGCTGCGCCGCCCTTGCGTCGACGGGTCGCGGCGCCTAAGGTCCGCGCCGCTTCGCCCCGGGCACTCCGGCGATGCGGGCCGGTAGCTCAGTGGTAGAGCATTCGACTTTTAATCGAATGGTCCTGGGTTCGAATCCCAGCCGGCCTACCACTTTCCAAAAGATTCCGACCGCCAGGCGTGGCGCGCGAGAGCCCGCGCCGTCAGCGCAAATGGTTGCGGCCGCCCGGCGGAGCGCCGGACGGCCGCGGTGCGCCTTCCCCTGGCGGAGGCTTACTTCTTCAGGATCACCAGCTCGGTGCGGCGGTTCTGCGCGCGGCCGGCGTCGGTCGAGTTGTCGGCGACCGGGTTGGCTTCACCCATGCCCGCCGCTTCGATCCGCTCGGCCGGGATGCCCAGCCGGGTCAGTTCCGACTTCACGGTCATGGCGCGTTGTTCGGACAGCGTCTTGTTGGCCGCCGGGTCGCCCTGATTGTCGGTGTAGCCGACGACCCGGACGGTGGTGTTCGGATAGGCGCTGAGGATCGTCGCCATCGTGCTGACGGTCGGCCGGCTCTCCGGCGTCAGCGAGCGCGAGGCCGTATCGTAGTTCAGGTTGTCGAAGATGAAGGTCTTCGGGGCCGGCTCGTTGGACTGCAGGAACTTGACCACGCCGAAGCCGATCGAGCCCTCCGGCACGTTGACGCTCTGGCCGCCGGGCAACTGCAGCGCGACGGTGGGAGTGGTCTGCCCGGGCGCCGCCGCCGGCGGGGCCGGGGCGGTGGCCTGGGGCGTGGTGACGGTCGGCGCGGCGGGCTCGGCCGGCGGCGGCGCCTCGGTGCGCTGCGCGGCGCAGTTGCGCATGGCGAAGATCAGCCCGAGCAGCACCAAGGCGCCGATGACCCACGGCAGGTAGCGCATCAGGCCGCTCGGACGCGGCGCCGGCGCGGTGGCCCCCGTCGACGTCGCGTGGACGCCGTAGGCCTCGGCCGAGGCCGCGCCGCGGGTGTCGGTGCGGCCGGCGCCGCCGAGGCCGAACAGCGACCCCAGTCCCGGCGGCAGCGCCCCGAGGATGCTCGCCCGTTCGTTGCCGAGCAGGGACTGCAGCCCTGAGGCGGTGGGAGAGGGGCCGGCCGCCCGGCCGAGCACGCCCAGCACGACCGGGGCGGCGAGGGCCAGCAGCTTGGTCGCCCCGTCCATCCCGAGGCCGGAATGCGAGCTGATCGCCGAGGCGACGTTGCTGGTGCTGCCGCCGAGCAGCCCGGAGGCCAGGCCCTGGCCGTGGCTGAGGAACGAGGCGCGGGCGCTGTCGTCCGAGGCGATCGAGCCGAGCCGGTCGAGCGGCTGGCCGCCGCTCTGGGCCTGATTGACCAGGTCGAGCAGCGAGCGCGAGCCGGCGGGGGTCGCGCTGCGCTGCAGGGCGCCGGCCAGCAACGCCGGCGCCGCGGCGCCGACGCCGCTGCTGACGGCCGACGGGGACTCGCCCATCGCGCCGGCCAGCTTGGTCGTAACGTCGGGAGTGAATGCGTTGGTGACGGTTTGGATCAGGTTCGCCATGGCGACGCCTCCGAGTGGCGCCGCGGCCATGGCGGCGCGGGGGTCCCGATAGGGTGGTGCACGCCAGCCGGTCCGGCTGGCGAAGGGGCGAAATACGCCCTTTGGCCGTGCGGGGGGTATCGGGTCTCACCCGGAGGTCGTCGTAAGGTGTCAAAGGTAAAGGCCCGCCTTGTCGGGCCTCGGCGCTCGGGGTCTTTCGGCCCGGCGGAAAGCCCGGCACACTGGCGCGACGCAGAAGAACGAGGGTGACGTGGTGGAAACGGCCGAGAGGCTCGAACGGGTGCTGCCGCTCGAAGGGGCGCGAAATTTCCGCGACATGGGGGGGTACGCGGCGCAGGACGGACGCCGGCTGCGCTGGGGGAAGCTCTACCGTTCCGGCAGCATGGCCGCGCTCACGACGGAGGCCTACGAACGGCTCGCGGCGCTGGGCGTGCGGGTGGTCTGCGACTTGCGCACGACCACCGAGCGCGAGAGCAGCCCGGTCGAATGGCGCCGCGTGCCGAACCTAAGCTACTGGGCGCGCGACTACGACATGAGCTTCGGCGATCTGCGGTCGCTGCTGGCTTCGGACATGCCGATGGCGGCGCAGGCGCGCGAGGCGATGGCGGTCGGCTACCGCGGCCTGCCGTTCGAGCAGGCGCCGGCCTACGCCGAACTGTTCCGCCGGCTGATCGCCGGCGACACGCCGCTGGTGTTCAACTGCTCGGCCGGCAAGGACCGCACCGGCGTCGCCGCGGCGCTGATCCTCAGCGCCCTCGGCGTGACCGAGGAGACCATCGTCGAGGATTATCTGCTGTCCAACCGGGCGCTGGACCGCGGCGGCTGGGCGGCGAGCCCGCTGCTCGGCAAGGTCAGCCAGGACGTGATCGAGGCGATCCTCGGGGTCGACTCCAGCTACATCGCCGCCGCGCTCGCCGCGATCGACGAGCGGCACGGCGCGTTGCCGCGCTACCTGCACGACGAACTCGGCGTGACCGAGCGCGACGTGCGGATCCTGCAGGATCACTTGCTGGAGTAGAGCCGCGAGCCCAGCCCCGGCGGTCGGCGCTATCAGCCGACCGCCTGCCGCGGCGCCGCTTCGGGCGCGTCGGAGAGGCTGGCCAGCGCCTGCACGTAGCGGTCGCGCCAGGCGGTGACGTCGTTCTCGCGCACGCTTTCGTACAGCCGCTCCCAGCGCCGGATGCGCTCTTCCTTGGGCATGGTCAGCGCGCGCTGAATGGCGTCCGACATGTCTTCGCGGCTGAACGGATTGACGATCAGCGCGTCGGGCAGCTGTTCGGCCGCGCCGGCGAACTGCGAGAGGATCAGCACCCCCGGATCGTCGGGCGCCTGGGCGGCGACGAACTCCTTGGCCACCAGATTCATCCCGTCGCGCAACGGCGTCACCAGGCCCACCGCGGCGGCGCGGTACATGCCGGCGAGCTCGTCGCGCCGGTAGGAGCGGTTGACGTAGCGGATCGGCACCCAGTCGGCGGTGGCGTAGGCGCCGTTGATGCGCCCGCTGACCGCGTCGAGGCGGGCGCGGATGTCCTGGTAGGTGGAGACCTCGTCGCGGCTCGGCGTGGCGACCTGCAGCAGCGACACCGATTCCAGAGCGTCGGGATGGTTGGTCAGGAAGTCCTCGTAGGCGAGGAACCGCTCCTCCAGGCCCTTGGAGTAGTCCAGCCGGTCGACGCCGATAATCAGCCGCCGGCCGGCGAGGCTCGACTCCATGCGCTCGCGCCAGGTCTGGGCAGCGGGGCTTTCCGCGGCCTGGGTGAAGGCGGCGGTGTCGAGCCCGATCGGGAAGACGCCCAGCCGCACCCGCCGTCCGAACGCCTCGACTTCATCCTGCCCGGAGATGCGGCCGCCGGCTTCCTCGGTGACGTACTCGCGAAACGCGGTCAGCGAATCCTCGGTCTGGAAGCCGACGAGGTCGTAGTCGAACAGCGCCCGCACGAGGTCGTGGTGGTTCGGCAGGGTGTTGAACAGCCGCCGTGTCGGCCAGGGGATGTGCAGGAAGAAGCCGATGCGGTTGGCCACGCCGCGCCGGCGCAGCTCCTGAGCCATCGGGATCAGGTGGTAGTCGTGAACCCAGATCAGGTCGTCCGGCTGCAGCAGCGGCGCGACGGTGTCGGCGAAGCGGGCGTTGACCCGCGCATAACCCTTGTCGAACGAGCGCTCGTAGGCCGACAGGTCGATCCGGTAGTGGAACAGCGGCCACAGCGTCCGGTTGGCGTAGCCGTTGTAGTATTCCTGGCGGTCCTGCTCCTCGAGGTCGACGGTGGCGACCGTCACGCCCTCGCTGCGCTGCAGCGACAGTTGGCCCGTGAACTCCTGGGTGGTACGCCCGCTCCAGCCAAACCAGATGCCGCTGTACTCGCGCAGCGCCGCGGACAGGGCCATCGCCAGTCCGCCGACGCTGGCGTCGCTCTCGTCCGTGGGCGCGCTGACCCGGTTCGAGATGACGATCAGCCGCGGCATCGGCTGCTCCGTCATGCAGTCGCCGGAATCAGCAGCGCCGGAATCCCCCAGGTCTGCTGCAGCTGGCCGGCGAGCGCCTGGCCATCGTCGTCTTCGCCGGGCTGCACCTGGACCAAGGCGAGGTCCGCCGGCGAATGCGCCGCCAGGGTCAGCGCGTGATCTTTAGTATAGGCTGGGCCGAGAATGCTCAGGCCGCGCTCTTCCAAGGATTCGATCAGAGAACGTGGATCTGCGTCGCCATTGCACGCGACGAGTACCGTCGAAAATCTAGGCAGATGATCGATGATGTTTCTGACCATTTTCATGGCGACGTGCATACGCCGTATGAACGGAAGCTGAAACGGCTTGGCTGTTGAAATTAATGTGAGGGCGTTTCCTCGCGGACATTCGACTCGAGGTGGCGCGGAGCATTGCGGCCTCAGTGCGGCCCATCTCCGGCGAAGCTTCGCGCCACCTGACCGACGCTCTTCAGGTCCAGTCCGGCGGCGGCGGCGATGCGCAGCGCGGTCTCGACGTCCTTCTCCACGTACCGGCGCATGCTGGACAGGTCGTCCGGCGCGGCGGGGCGCGCGCCGAGCATCGACAGGGCGCGGCTTCCGCCGCTGCTGCGCGCCAGGACCTCGGCGACGATAGCTGGAGAGAGCCCCTCGTCGATGGCGATCCGGTACGCGTCCGCCGCCAGCCGCACGTGCGCGGCGAACAGAAGGTTGTTCAGCAACTTCAATTGCATGCCGGCGCCGAGCGGGCCGATCCGGCGGACGAATTCGCCGTAGCTGGCGAACAGCGGCTCGACGCGGCGCCAGGCCGTGTCGCTGGCCCCGACCATGAGGGTGAGGGCGCCTTCGGCCGCCTGCTGCGGGGAGCCGCTGAAGGCGCCGTCGACCACCTCGACGCCGGCCGGCGCGTCGGCCTGCAGCCGCCGCGACAGCTCCGGGGCCCCCGTCGTGTGCACCACCAGAATCGCGTCCGGGCGCAGCATCGCCAGCACCCCGTCGTCGTAGAGCACGCTCTGCACCTGCTGGTCGTTGAACACGTTGATGCAGAGGATCTCCGCGCCGGAGGCAACCTCCTCAAAATTTCGCGAGAGCCGCCCGCCCTCGTCCACCACGGCCTGATGCTCCGGCCGGCCGCGCGTGTGGGCGACGACCTCGTGGCCGGCCCGCGCGGCGCAGCGCGCCATGCCGAGGCCCATCGCTCCCAGACCGATCCAGCCGATGCGCATGTCGTTCCCCTCACGCCCGCGCCGCGATGGCGCGGCGGCAACCTAAGCAGACGAAGGGCAGGCGTCGACTGCGTGCGAAGTGCTATTGCGAATGACTTGCAACTGTGAAACCGTTCGCCGTGCGCTTTCAGGGAGGTTGGTGATGCAGCTAAATCCGGCGCCGGACATGGACGGCCCCGTCGAACTCGACGACCTCGACCGGGCGGTCCTGTGGGCGATGCGGTCGGTCGCGGTCGGGCGGGTCGACTGTCCATCGCTTCGACGTACCTTCGTCGACCTCTACGGCCAGACGGCGGACCAGATCCTCTGCGCGCTGATGGTGATGATCCGGCTTCTGGCGAGCCGGACGGGCCGCGGCCTGCGGATGCACATGCCGGGGGCCGGCGCCGTCAGCCGCGACGAACTGCTGATCCTGGCCGCGCTCTCCGCGCTCCAGGCCGAGGCGCCGGAGAACGCCGACGCATCGCTCGCCCAGCTGCTCGGCCTGCGAAGCGAACCCGGCCTTCTCGCCGCCGTCCGCTACGTCGCCGACCTGCTCGCCGAGCGCGGCCGCCGGCTGTCGGGTCCCGAACTGGAGCAGGGGCTCTGGCCGCGTCCGGCCGCGGTCTGTCCGATCTCGCGCGCTCACACGGTTCATTGAAGCGCCCGGCGCGGGATCAAACTCGACTGCGCGGAGTTTCGGCTGTGACCGGGGCGCTCTACGCGAGGTGGAGCCCCAGCCGCATGAGGACGGGCATGAACCACGACGTACAAACTGAGGCCGGACCGCTCCTGCAATCCATCGACGAGCCGACCGATCCGACGCTGCTGATGCAGGGCCCGGATCCGCGCGACAGCGATGGCACGGATGGGGACGAGGGTGACGGAACTGACGGCACGGACGGCGCGGATTCGGACGGAACCGACGGCGAGGACGAGGACGGAACCGACGCCGCCGACGGCGTGGACGGCGACGGAACCGACGGCACGGACAGCGACGGCGCCTGACCTGAAAGGCCTGGCCGCCCTGATCGGGGCGGCGCAGGTTTCCGACTTCATCGAGACGGCGTTGGGCCGCGCGGCCTGGCGGACCCGTCTTCCGGACGGCGAGGCCGGTCGGCTGTTCGGCTGGCCGCAGCTCAACGCGGCGCTGGCCGAGCATCGGCTGGTTCCGCCGCGACTGCGGCTGGAACGCGCCGGCGGCGACGCCACCGCGGGGCTCTTCAAGTCGCGGCGCACCCGCCGCGGTGCGGCGCTGCAGGATCTCGATCCGGCGGTGCTGATGGAGCGGCTCCGCGACGGCGCGACGCTGATCATCGACTCGGTGAACGAGCTCAGTCCGCCGCTGGCGTCGCTCTGCGCGAAGCTGTCGGCGGACTTCGTCGCCGCCTGCCAAGCGAACATGTACGCCTGCTGGGGCACGACCCAGGGGTTCGACGTCCATTGGGACGACCACGACGTCTTCGTCGTGCAGGTGGAGGGCCGCAAGGCCTGGGCGCTCTACGGCGCGACCGAAACCTGTCCGACGCGCCGCGGCCGCGAGGCTCCGGGCAGCCCGCCGCAGACGCCGGTCGAGCGCACGGTTCTGGAGCCGGGCGACGTGCTCTATCTGCCGCGGGGCTACTGGCATGCGGCGGTGGGGATCGGCGGGCCGAGCCTGCACCTGACCATCGGCCTGACCCGCAAGACGGCGGCGGACTTCCTGCACTGGCTCGCCGACGAGTCGCTTAACGAGGCCGAGAACCGCGCCGACCTGCCGTTCGAAGCCGGCGCCCCTGCGACCGCAGCCCGGATCGCCGAGGTGCTAGGGCGCCTCGGCGCCGCCGACCCCGAGGATCTAGCGCGGCGCTACCGCCGGTTCGTGGAGTCCAAGCTGGTGCAGCGGCCGATGCTGTCGTTCCCCGACCTCGGCGCCGACGACGTCGCGCTTTCCCCGGAGCGTCGGCTGCGGCTGGCCCCCGGACCGGCGCGGCTGGAACGCGCCGCCGGAGCCGTCGTGCTGAGCTGGCGCGGCGTCGAGTTCGCGCTGTCGCCGAGCCTGGAGGGGCCGGTGTCGCGGATGCTGTCCGGCGAGACGGTCAGCTACGCCGACTTCTCCGCCGCCGCGCCGGACAGCCCGTCGTCCGAAGTGCAGGCCTTCCTGCGCGCCATGGTCCGCCGCGGCGCCTTTGTCCTGGGCGAGGAAGGAAACTGACGTGGAGTTCTGCTCCCGCGCTTCGATCGCCGCCCACGAGCCGTTCGCCGGCACCGGCGTCAGGGGGCAGGCCTACGTCTTCCTGCCGGTGCCGAAGAAGGTCTGGCACCACTACGAGATGAGCCTGCACTGGGCCGCGCAGGAAGAGCTCGACGCCATCCGCGACGCGCGCAAGGGCGGGGTGGTCACGCGGCTCTACAATCCGCCGGCCGGAGCGAACGAGGACCCGCCGGTGCTGGTGCATGGGCTGGGCGAGGGCGGGGGAGAATGGCTCCAGGCGCTGACGGCCCTGTTCGGCCGCCGCTGGCGCATCGACCGGAGCGGCCGGCCCCGGCTGGCGATCTGCACCCACGGCACCCGCGACCGCTGCTGCGCGAAGTTCGGCTTCGCCGCGTTTCAGGCGGCCAAAAAGCTGCACCAGTCC
>Ga0164243_10008042_pt1 | contig 15640 bp, 14 predicted proteins | sample OricompcompostOP_FD_108781 | JGI IMG/M metagenome (GOLD analysis project Ga0164243, IMG submission 108781) | Organic Plus compost microbial communities from Emeryville, California, USA - Original compost - Organic plus compost (OP) | ecosystem: Engineered > Solid waste > Mixed feedstock >...
CGTCGGCGAGGGCGAGGCGGTCTTCGTGGGCGTCGGCGAGGACGTGGCCGCCTTCTTGACCAGCAGGCTCTCCCCCTTGCTCGAGCTCAGCTGCTCGTTGTTCGCGCCGGTGCCCGACAGGCTCACGGTCATCGTCACCGAGGTGTCCTTGCTGACCTTCGGCGCGGAGTACGCCAGGGTCAGCTTCTTCGTGCCGCTCGGGACGTCCGCCAGGTTGCAGGTGACGCCGTCGACCGAGGCGCACCCGCCGGTCCACTTGACCGTGCCGTCATGCCAGCTCCCGCCCGGCGTCAGGGCCGCCTTCTTCAGCGGGCCGTTCTTCACCGTCAGGGTGACCGTGTAGGTGGCCGTGCCGCTCGACTTCACCGAGTCGGGACCGGCGAGGGCCACCGTCGCGGTGGTGGGGGCGGCGGAGTCCGACGTGTCCGCCGTCGGTGAGGGTGAGGTATCGGCGACCCCGGCGGCGGCGAAGCCGACGGTCGCGGAGACCGTCAGGCCGGCGATGCCGAGCAGTCCGGCGGTGCGGCGGGTGAGGATCCGAGAGCGCAAGGGGGGTCACTCCGTTCCTACGTCAACGGCCTCCTGGTCCTACCTCCTGCGGACATATGCCCCGATTCTCGATCAGGACACCGCCCGCTCCCCATTCGACGCACGGACGCTCCGGTCGGTTTCCGTCGAACCCGACTTTTTTCCGTCGTTAACGATCAGGACCTCGAGGGTTCGCGGACCGTGCACGCCCTCGACGCGGTTCAGCTCGATGTCGCTGGTGGCGGACGGGCCGCTGATCCAGGTCAGCGGCCGTACGGGGTCCAGCCGGGCGATGGCCTCCGGGACGGTGCCGACGATCTCCCGGCCGGTCACCACGCACAGGTGGTAGTCCGGCACCAGGCTGAGCATGCGGCGGCCCTGGCCCGGGCCGCCGTCCAGGACGATCGTGCCGGTCAGCGCGACCGCGGCGGCGCAGCCGGTGACCACGCCGTCGAGGCCGTCGAGGTCGGCCGCCGACAACGGCGGCTCGTCCGCGACGGCCGCAGCGCCCGCGGCGCCGACAGCCGTACGCCACTCCTCGGGCGCGCCCGGCGGGACCACGACCCGGCGCGCGCCGCGCCGGTCCAGCGCGGCGGTGATCGCCTCGGCCAGGCCGTCGGCGGTCACCTCGTGCACGATGGCCTTGTAGTCGGCGAGCCGGTCGGTCAGCACGGCCACCGGGTCGCCGACGCCGCGCGCCGCGTCGTACGCACGGGCCAGCTCCGCGGCCCCCGCGTCGGCCGCCGCCGGCCCGCGCGCGCCCGGCACGTCGGCCAGCGCGGCCCGCACCCGTCCCAGCACCCTCTCCCGCGCGCTCATCGCGCACCTCCACCGGTCCATGGGCCCGGCACGCGCGCGCTCACCGGGCACCCCCGCCGGTGCGCCGCCACCAGTCGCGGAACGACTCGGCGGGGACCTCCGGTACGTCGCGGGTGTCGGTCCAGGCGCGCAGCGGGCCGGGGACGCGCTTCTTCGGTACCAGCCGCCGCGACTTCCCGGCGATGCGCTGCAGCGCGCGCAGCCGCCGCGCGTCGGAGAACACCCAGCGGGCCGTGCTCATCGCGGTCCGCTCGGCGGTGTGCGCGGCCCGCGTGCGTACGGTCGTCTCGCCGCCGTGCGTCTGGACCACCCGGCCGCGCAGGTGCACCAGCACCTCCGGGATGTTGATGGCCACCGGGCACACCTCGTAGCACGCGCCGCACAGCGAGGAGGCGTACGGCAGCGAGGCGTCCAGCGGCGTCGTGGTGCCGCGCAGCTGCGGGGTGAGGATCGCGCCGATCGGCCCCGGGTACGTGGAGCCGTACGCGTGCCCGCCCGCGTGCTCGTACACCGGGCAGACGTTCAGGCAGGCCGAGCAGCGGATGCAGCGCAGCGCCTGCCGGCCGACCTCGTCGGCCAGCGCGTCCGTACGGCCGTTGTCCAGCAGGATCAGGTGGAAGTTCTGCGGCCCGTCGCCCGGTGTGACGCCGGTGAACGTGGAGGTGTACGGGTTCATCCGCTCGCCGGTGGACGACCGCGGCAGCAGCTGCGCGAACACCTCGAGGTCCCGCCACGTCGGCACGATCTTCTCGATGCCCACGACGGCGATCAGCGTCTCCGGGAGCGTCAGGCACATCCGGCCGTTGCCCTCGGACTCGAAGATCGCCAGCGTGCCGGTCTCGGCGACCGCGAAGTTCGCCCCGCAGACGCCGACCTTCGCGGACAGGAACCGCTGCCGGAGATGCTTACGGGCCGCCTCGGCCAGCGCGGGCGGGTCGTCGGTGAGCTCGCGCGGCGCGGGCAGCCCCCACTTGCCCATCTCGTTCAGGAAGATCTCGCGGATCTCCGAACGGTTGCGGTGGATGGCCGGGACCAGGATGTGCGACGGGGTGTCGTGCCCGAGCTGCACGATCAGCTCGGCCAGGTCGGTCTCGTACGCGGTGATGCCGGCGCGCTCCAGCGCCTCGTTCAGCCCGATCTCCTGGGTGGCCATCGACTTGACCTTGACCACCTCGGTCTCGCCGGTGGCCCGTACGAGATCGGTGGCGATCCGGTTGGCCTCCTCGCCGTCCACCGCCCAGTGCACCTGCCCGCCCGCGGCGGTGACCGCGGCCTCAAGCCGCTCCAGGTACGTGTCCAGGTGCCGGAGCGTGTGCTCCTTGATGGCCTTGCCCGCTTCCCGAAGCTCCGCCCAGTCCGGCAGCTCGCCCACGACGTTCGCGCGCTTGGCGCGGATCGTGTGCGTGGCCTTCTTCAGGTTGTGCCGCAGCTGCGCGTCGTCCACCGCCTCGGCCGCGGCCTGCGGGAACGCGGGCATGCCCAGCTCGACCTTCATGCCGGGGCCTCCTCCGTGGACGCGAGGATCTCCGCGATGTGCAGCACCCGTACCCCCGTACGCTGCCGGTCCAGCGTGCCGCCGATGTGCATCAGGCAGGAGTTGTCCGCGGCGGCCAGCACCTCGGCGCCGGTCTCCAGCACGTGGCCCACCTTGTCGGCGCACATCGCCGCCGAGACGTCCGGGTTCTTCAGCGCGAACGTGCCGCCGAACCCGCAGCACTCGGCGGCGCCCGGCAGCTCGGCCAGGTCCAGGCCGCGCACCTGCGACAGCAGCCGGTACGGCCGGTCGCCCAGGCCCAGCATGCGCAGGCTGTGGCAGGTCGGGTGGTACGTCACGCGGTGCGGGAAGTACGCGCCGACGTCGGTCACGCCGAGCACGTCGACGAGGAACTCGGTCAGCTCGTACACCGGCGGCCCGTCGTCGCCGACGAGCTTGGGGTAGTACTCGCGGATCATCCCGGCGCACGACCCGGACGGCACCACCACCGCGTCGTAACCCGCGAACGTGCGCACGAACCCGCGCGCCAGCCTCTCCGCGTCGTCCCGGTACCCGGTGTTCAGGTGCATCTGCCCGCAGCACGTCTGCGCCTCGGGGAACTCCACCCGATGGCCGAGCCGGGACAGCAGGCGCACGACGGCCTTGCCCGTACGGGGGTACAGCGTGTCGTTGACACACGTGATGAACAGCGCGATCCGCACGTCCGTCAGCCTAACCGGCCAGCTCCTCCCACAGCGCGTCCGGTACGGGGTGGTCCCAGTACGCGAGCGTCTGGTCCACCTCGCCCGGCGTACGGCAGCCGACCAGGACGGAGGTGACGGCCGGGTGGCGGCGGACGTACGCCAGCGCGACGGCGGGCAGCGGCACGCCGTACTCCGCGCAGGTCGCGCGGAGCGCCTGGGCGCGGGCGAGGACGGTCTCCGGCGCGGGCGCGTAGTCGTACGGGGCGCCGGGTTCGGGGTCGATCAGCAGGCCCGAGTTGTAGACGCCGCCGATCACGACGGAGGTGCCGCGCTCCAGGCAGGCGGGGAGCAGGTCGGCGGCGGCGGGCTGTTCGAGCAGGGTGTACCGGCCCGCGCAGAGCACGACGTCGAGGTCGAGGCGGCGGACGAACCGGGTGAGCATAGCGGACTGGTTCATGCCCGCGCCGATGGCCCGTACGGTGCCCTCCTCACGCAGCTTGGCCAGTGCCGGGTACGCGGTCGCGTACACCTCCTCCTCGTGGTCGTCCGGGTCGTGGATGTACACGGTGTCCACGTGGTCCAGGCCGAGCCGCTCCAGGCTGTCCTCAAGCGACCGGCGTACGCCGTCGGCGCTGAAGTCCCACTCCCGTACGAGGTCGGGGATCCCGGCGAACCCCTGCGGGTCGGGATCCTCCCCGGGGCGGCGCGGCCGCAGCACCCGGCCGACCTTGGTGGACAGCGTGAAGCCGTCCCGGCCGCGCAGCGCGGCGCCCATGTGCCGTTCGGACAGCCCGAGGCCGTAGTGCGGCGCGGTGTCGAAGTACCGGATGCCTTTCTCGTACGCGCGGGCCACCGTGGCCCGGGCGGTCTCCGCGGCCACCGGCGTGTAGAGCCCGCCGATGGCCGCGCCGCCCAGTCCGAGCTCGGTCACGTCTGCGCCTTGCCGGTGGTGAGCCGGGCGATGCCGAGGGCGACCAGGATGATCGCGCCCTGGATGGCCTGGATCCAAAACGACGACACGTGGGCGAGGGTGAGCAGGTTGTTCACCACGCCGATCAGCAGGACGCCGGTCAGCGCGCCGAACATGGTGCCCTTGCCGCCGTCCAGGCTCAGGCCGCCGATCACCGCGGCGGCCATCACCATGAAGATCATGTTCTGGCCCTGGTTGGCGTTCAGCGCGCCCACGTAACCGGTCTGCACCAGCCCGCCGATCGACGCCAGCACGCCCGCGACCACGTACACCGACCAGGTCACCCGCTCCACGCGGATCCCGGCGGCGCGCGCCGCGCCCGCGTTGCCGCCGATCGCGTACAGCGCCCGGCCCACCCGCAGGTACCGCAGCGCCAGGCCGGCGAGCCCGAACGCGACCGCGGCCAGCCACGCGGACACCGGGATGCCCGCGAACGTGACGTTGGCCAGCGCGAAGAACGCGCCCGGCATGTCGAACAGCGTCTTGCCCTTGGTGAACCCGACGAGCAGCCCGCGCAGCACGATCAGCATGGCCAGCGACACGATGAACGCGTTCAGCTTGAACTTCACCACGAGCATGCCGTTGAACCAGCCGATCACCGCGCCGACCACGAGGATCAGCGCGAGCCCGACGCCGGTGGGCCATTGCAGCCCGAGCCCCGACGACGCGGCCGGCAGGACGACCAGCGCGCCGACCGCCGGCGCGATGCCCACGGTCGACTCCAGCGACAGGTCGATCTTGCCGGAGATCAGGATCAGCCCCTCGCCCAGCACCACCAGCGCCAGCGCGGCCGAGGCGCCGAGGATGCTGATGATGTTCGCGTACGTGAGGAACTCGCCGTTCAGCAGCGCCCCCAGCACGACGAGCACGACCAGCGCGGGCACCAGCGCCAGGTCCCGCAGCCGCCGGAGCACCAGCCCGCGCGCCGCGTCCGCGCCGCCCGGAACGTCGGCCCCGGTGGCCGCCCGGGTGGACACGTCAGTCATCGCTCACCCCTTCGATCGCGGCGACCAGATCGCCGTCGCGCCAGCCCGCCGCGTACTCGGCGGTGAGCCGGCCGTGGAAGAACACACAGACGCGGTCGCAGGACCGCAGGTCGTCCAGTTCGTCGGAGATGACGAGCACGCTCGTGCCGTCGGCGCGGACGTCGTCGATGACGTCGAGCAGTGCCTGCTTGGACTTCACGTCCACCCCGGCGGTGGGGTTGATCAGCACCAGCAGCTTCGGCCGGGTGGCCAGCGCGCGGGCCATCACGACCTTCTGCTGGTTGCCGCCGGACAGCGTGCCGACCGGCTGGTCCGGGCCCTCGGTGACCACGCCCAGGTCGGCGATGGCCTGGCGGGCCGCGGCGCGGCGGCGGCGCGGCACGACGATGCCGTACGGGCCGAGGCCGCGGGCCGCGGTCAGCGTGGCGTTCTCGCCGACCGACAGGTCGAGGACCAGGCCCTCTTCGTGCCGGTCGCGCGGCACCAGGCCGACGCCGGCGCGCAGCGTGCCGGGCACGTCGCCGGCGGGCAGCGGCGCGCCGTCCAGCGCCATCTCCCCGGACGCGGGCGCGCGCAGCCCGGCGACCGTCTCGCCCAGCGCGACCTTGCCGCTGCTGCTGCTCCCGGCCAGGCCGACCACCTCGCCCGTACGTACGGACAGGTCGACGTTGCCGAACCCGTCGCCGGACAGCGCGTCCAGCCGGAGCCGTACGGCGGTGTCCGCGGCGGGTCCGGCCCGGCCGCCGGTCTCGGCGGCCTCGGCCGCCTCGCCGGTCATCGCCTCGACCAGCGCGGCGCGCGGCAGGTCGGCCACCGGCGCGGTGGTCACCGTACGGGCGTCGCGCATGACCGTGACCGTCTGGCAGACCTCGTACACCTCCTGCAAATGGTGGGAGATGTACAGGAAGGTCACGCCGGACTCCTGCAGCGCGCGCATCCGGGTGAACAGCCGGTCGATGGCCGTGCTGTCGAGCTGCGCGGTCGGCTCGTCGAGGATGATGAACCGGGCGCCGTACGACAGCGCCCGGGCGATCTCCACGAGCTGCCGGTCCTCGACGGTCAGGTCGCCGGCGCGCGTGCCGGGGTCCACCCGGACGTCCCAGGTGTCCAGCAGCTCGCGGGCCTCCGTACGGAGCCGCCGCCAGCTGATCCGGCCGCGGTCGGTGGGCTGCCGGTTGAGGAACAGGTTCTCCCCGACGGTCAGCTCGGGGATCACCGTGGAGTGCTGGTACACGCAGGCGACGTGCGCCCGCCAGGCGTCGCGGTCGGCCGGGGGCGGCGCGGGCCGCCCGTCGAACCGTACGGTGCCGGCGTCCGGGGCGAGCAGCCCGGTGAGCACCGACACCAGTGTGGACTTGCCCGCGCCGTTGCGGCCGACCAGCGCGTGCGACTCGCCGGCCAGCACGCGCAGGCCGGCCTCGCGCAGCGCGACGGTCGACCCGAAGCGCTTGGTGACGTCGATGGCCTCTGCCAGCGGTTCGTCGGTCATCAGAGCCGGTTGCCCCACAGCTTGGGGTCGTCGACGTTCTTCTTCGTGACGACCGGCGCGGGCAGCTGGTCCTCCAGGTTGCCGTTGGGCAGCTTGACGATCGTGCTGCCGTGGTCGGTCTTGCCGGGCTTGAAGGTCTTGCCCTCCATCGCCTGCTTGGCGTACCACAGGCCCCACTTGGCGTAGTCGTCGGCGGGCTGGGACACGGTCGCGTCCACGTAGCCGTCGCGGATGCCCTTGTACTCCTGCGGGATGCCGTCGTTGGAGACGATCACCACGTGGCCCGGGTCGCCGGCCTTCTTCAGGTGGCCGGTGCGCTTCAGCGTGGACAGCGTGGGCGCCAGGTACACGCCGCCGGCCTGGGAGTAGATGCCCTTGATGTCGGAGTTGGAGCTGACCGTGTCGTTCAGCATCGACGCGGCCTTGTCCGACTGCCAGCCGGCCGCCAGGTTGATCACTTTGATCTTCGGATAGTTCTTCTTCATGCAGGCGCTGAACGCCTGCGAGCGGTCGCGGCCGTTGACCGAGGCCAGGTCGCCCTGGATCTGCACGACCTTCCCGGACTTCACCCGCTCGCCCATCTCCGTACAGGCCTTGCGCCCGTACGCGAGGTTGTCCGCGCGGACGACCATGGCGACCTTGCCCTGCTCCGGCGCCACGTCCACGGCCACCACGGGGATGCCCTTACGGTTGGCCTGCTTGATGCCGGCCGCGATGGCGGCGCTGTCGATCGGCGCCACGACCAGCGACTTGACGTTCTGGTTCAGCAGGTTGTTCATGTCGGTGATCTGCTGCGCCGAGTCGTTGTTGGAGTTGACCGTCGGCAGCGTCTGGATGCCGACCTCCTTGGACTTCGGCTTGATGTAGCCGTTGTAGGCCTGCCAGAACGGCGAGGTCAGCATGGGCAGGATCACGCCGGTCTTGCCGACGTTCCCGCCGCCGCCCTTGGTGGCGTCGGCCGTCGTGCCGCAGGCGGTGAGCCCGGCGGTCAGCGCGACCGCGGCGGCGATGGGGAGGTATCGGGGGATGCGGAGCATGGGGGTGTCTCCTTCTACGTACGGGGTGGGCGGCGCAGGCCCTGCATGCCGCCGTCCACCGGCAGGGCGACGCCGGTGGTGGCGGAGGCGGCGGGTCCGGCGAGGTACGCGATGGCGGCGGCGACCTCTTCGGCGGTGACCAGGCGACCGGTCGGCTGGCGGGCCTCCAGGGCGGCCCGCTCGGCGGCCGGGTCGGCGGCCGCGTCCAGCAGCCGGCCGACCCACGGGGTGTCGGCCGTGCCGGGGTTCACGCAGTTCACCCGGATGCCCTCGGGCAGGTGGTCGGCCGCCATGGCCAGGGTGAGCGCGAGCACGGCGCCCTTGGCCGCGGAGTACAGCGCGCGGTTGGGGAGGCCGGCGGTGGCCGCGATCGAGCAGGTGTTCACGATCGCCGCCCGGCCGTCGGGCGCCTGCCGCAGGTGGGGGAGCGCGGCGCGGGTCACCCGGGCGATGCCGATGACGTCCACGTCGAGCACGTGGCGCCACTCGGCGTCGTCGTTGTCGGCGACCGTGCCCTGCGCGCCGATGCCCGCGTTGTTCACCAGCACGTCCAGGCCGCCGAGCCGGTCGGCGGCGGTGGCCACGGCCTCCCGTACGCCCGCGTCGTCGGTGACGTCCGCCTTGACCGAGACCAGCCGCGGGTCGTCGGCGGCCGCGATGTCCAAGGCGGCCACCCGCGCGCCCCGGTCGGCGAGCAGCTGAGCGGTGGCCAGCCCGATCCCGGACGCGCCGCCGGTGACCAGCGCCCGGTAGCCGTCGAACTCGCTCACGCTTTTACCTCCTCCGTACGCCACACCGGCCCGTCCGGGTAGGTGTGGTCGGCCAGGCTGGCCGGGTGCATGCGGGTGGACATCCCGGGGGCGTCCGGCGGTACGTAACGGCCGGCGCGGATCCGTACCGGGTCGGTGAAGTGCTCGTGCAGGTGGTCGACGTACTCGACCATCCGGCCGGACATGTCGCCGCCGACCGCCACGTAGTCGAACATCGCCAGGTGCTGGACCGCCTCGCACAGCCCCACGCCGCCCGCGTGCGGGCAGACGGGCACGCCGTACTTGGCGGCGAGCAGCAGGATGGCGATGTTCTCGGTGACGCCGCCCACCCGGGTGGCGTCGAGCTGGACGACGTCCACGGCCTCGGCCTGGAGCAGCTGCTTGAAGATCACCCGGTTCTGCACGTGCTCGCCGGTGGCCACCTTCATGGGCGCCAGCTCGCGGCGGATGCGCGCGTGGCCGAGCACGTCGTCCGGTGAGGTCGGCTCCTCGATCCAGTACACGTCGTACGGGGCCAGCTCGCGCATCCAGGCGATCGCCTCGCCGACGTCCCAGCGCTGGTTGGCGTCCACGGCGATCCGCACGTCCGGGCCGACCGCCTCGCGGGCCAGCCGCATGCGCCGTACGTCGTCGCCGAGGTCGCCGCCGACCTTCAGCTTGATCTGCGCGAACCCGGCGTCCAGCGCCTCCCGGGACAGCCGCAGCATCTTCTCGTCGGGGTAGCCGAGCCAGCCCGGGGTGGTCGTGTACGCCGGATAGCCCTCGGCCTCCAGCGTGGCGATGCGCGCGGCCTTGCCCGGTTCGGCGCGGCGCAGCAGGTCGCGCGCCTCGTCCGGGGTGAGCGCGTCGGTCAGGTACCGCCAGTCGACCAGGTCCACGACCTGGTCGGGCGTCAGGTCGGCGAGCAGCCGCCAGACCGGCTTACCGGCGACCCGGCCGGCCAGGTCGAACGCGGCGTTGACGAGCGCGCCGGCGGCCATGTGCACGGCGCCCTTCTCCGGGCCGAGCCAGCGGAGCTGGGAGTCGCGCACCAGGTCGCGGGCGAACCCGCCGAGGTCGCCCACGACCTCGGCGACCGTACGGCCGATCACCAGCGGCGCGTGCGCGCGGATCGCCGCGACGCAGACCTCGTTGCCGCGGCCGATGGTGAAGCAGAACCCGTGCCCGGCGAGCTCCGGGTCATCGGTGCGCAGCACGACGTACGCGGCCGAGTAGTCGGGGTCGGGGTTCATCGCGTCGGAGCCGTCGAGCTCACGCGACGTGGGGAAGCGGATGTCGTACGTGTCGACGGCGACGATCCGCGCGCTCTCGCTGGACAGCAGGGGCCTCCCTGAGATCAGACCAATCGGCCGACGGTGCGGGAAACGGGGGGTTCGGTTAGCGTATGGGGACACATTGGTTTGACCACTGAGGCGCTGTCAAGACCACGGGGAGGGCGCGATGGCCGACGAGCCGCGCATGACGGTGACGGCGCGGGCGATCGCGCGGATCAAGGAGATGCTCGCCTCCGGCGAGCTGGCGCCCGGCCAGCGGCTGCCCACCGAGCGGGAGCTGGCCACCGAGCTGGGCCTGTCCCGGTCCTCGATGCGCGAGGCGATCCGGGCGCTGACCGCGATGGGCGTCCTGGAGGCGCGGCACGGCGCCGGCATCTACGTGACCCGGCTGGAGCCCGGCGACCTGCTGGAGACGTTCGGCGTGGTGGCCGAGGTGTCGCGCGGGGAGACGCTGCTGCACCTGGTGCGGGTGCGCAAGATCCTGGAGCCGGCCGCGGCCGCGACGGCGGCGGCCCGGCTGGACGAGGAGCTGCTGGCGCGGCTGCGCGAGGAGATGGCCGCGATGCGCGCCGGCACCTCCTCAGAGGAGATCGTCGGCCACGACCTGGAGTTCCACCGCATCATCACCGAGGCGGCCGGCAACCCGGTCCTGGGCGCGATCCTGGAGGCCCTGAACGGCCGTACGTTCCGGGCGCGGGTCTGGCGCGGCTACGCCGACGAGAACGTCTTCCCCCAGACCTTCGCCGAACACGACCGCATCTACGCGGCCCTGGCCGCCCGCGACCCGGAGGCCGCACGCGTAGCCAGCGCCGTGCACATCACATCGGTAGAGGAATGGATGTCCCGCAACCCGGAGGCAGCGGAACGCTAGGACATCCCCAAGAAGGCCTCGCTTCGCGAGACCCGCCCTGCCCGGGACAAAGGCCTCGCTTCGCGAGACTGATTTTTTGCGCGTGGGCCGCCGTGCGTGGTTGGTCGCCGTTTGCGAAGTGCGGGCAGGAGCCGAGCGGGGTCTGTGCAGATTCCAGGCACGGGGGCGTCGTGGTGCAGCCAGGGTTCAAGGCGTCGCCTGCGGCGGGCATCCACCCGGGCCGCGCAAACGGCGCCCGGCCTCAACGGCGACCCCACGCGCAGATGAATCAGTCTCGCGAAGCGAGGCCTTTTCGCCTCGTCGGTGTCGGATCGTCGCGAGGCGACGAACATGGATCGGCTCTGCGCCCCAGGCGTGGTGCGTCCAGGGTACAGAGCCGGATCTCGGGTTCGTGGTCGTCAGCCGTTGTAGGCGAACTCGCCGATGATGTTGGCGCGGGCGATCGTGTGGAAGCGCAGGTTGAAGCCGACGAACGCGGGGCTCGCCGAGCTGTCGATGCCCAGCTTCTCGGTGTCCACGGCGTAGACGGTGAACACGTACCGGTGCGCCGGGTCCCCGGGGGGCGGCGCCGCGCCGACGTAGTTGGGGGCGCCGGCGTCGTTGCGCGCGGTGATCGCGCCGGGCGGCATGCCGGACTGGTCGCCGCTGCCCGCGCCGGTCGGCAGCGAGGTCACGTCGGCCGGGATGTCGAACACCACCCAGTGCCAGAACCCGGAGCCGGTCGGGGCGTCGGGGTCGAAGCAGGTGACCGCGAAGCTCTTGGTCTCCGCGGGGAAACCGGACCAGCTCAGCTGGGGCGACAGGTCGTCGCCCGTACGCCCCATGCCGGCGCCGGCCTCCTGCGCGTGCGGCAGCGTGCCGCCGTCGGTGAGGTCCGTGCTCGTCACCGTGAACGACGGCACCTCGGGGTGGAAATCGTGGGGAAGCGGTGGACGACCCGCCATGGTTACCTCCGCGTCATACGTGGTCAAGATCCGTTCGCGGCCGACGTTACCGCCCGGGCGCGAACGCGGCGACGGCATCGTCCTGCGCCTTGTGCCGGACGTCCAGCACGTTGAGCCTGCGCTTGTTCACGGCCAGGATGGCGATGGCCGCCACGCAGCAGGCCGCACCCACGTAGTACGGCAGGTCCGGGCTGATCGACTCGCCGAGCCTGGTGGCGATGTACGGCGCCAGCACGCCGCCCATCCACCGCACGAAGTTGTACCCGGCCGAGGCCACCGGGCGCGGTGCGTCCGAGACCTCCATGGCGGCGTCGGTGAAGATCGTGTTGTTCACGCCGATCGGCAGGCCAGTGAGGACCACGAACACGATCACGCCGGAATGCGGCGACAGCGCCACGCCGACCTGGAGCAGAAGCAGGACGAGCAGCGACGCCTGCATCACCGGCACCGAGCCGAACCGCCGCTGCAGCGCGGGCGCGGCGAACACCGAGGTGACGGCGAGCAGCACGCCCCAGCAGAAGAACACGATGCCGATGCCGTGCGCGGACATGTGCAAGATGAACGGCGTGAACGCCAGCACGGTGAAGAACGCGTAGTTGTAGAACAGCGCGCTGAACGCGGTGGTGGCCAGGCCACCGTGGCCCAGCGCCCGGATCGGGTCGGACAGCCGTACGCGGTCCGCCGTCTTCGGGTTGCCGCGCAGCAGCGTGGAGATCAGCACGAACCCGACCGCCATCAGCACGGCCGTACCGAAGAACGGGTACCGCCACTGCATGCCGCCGAGCAGCGCGCCGAGCAGCGGGCCGAGCGAGATGCCCAGGCCGAGCGCCGCCTCGTACAGCACGATTGCCGACTCGGCGCCGCCGCTGGCCGCCCCGACGATCACCGCGAGCGCGGTGGCGATGAAGAACGCGTTGCCCAGGCCCCAGCCGGCGCGGAAGCCGATCAGCTCGCCGACCGAGCCGGACGTACCGGACAGCGCGGCGAACGCGACGACCAGGATCAGCCCGATCAGCAGCGTGCGCTTGCCACCGATGCGGCTCGACACCCACCCGGTGACCAGCATGGCCACCGCGGTGACCGCGAAGTAGCTGGTGAACAGCAGGGACACCTGGCTCGCCCCCGCGTGCAGGCCCTGCGCGATGGACGGCAGGATGGGGTCGACCAGGCCGATGCCCATGAAGGCGACGACCGCGGCGAACGCCGTCGCCCAGACCGCCAGCGGCTGTCTCAGGATCCCCTTCGATTCGTGTACTGCCTCGGCGGTCGTCTCCGTCGATGGCTCGGCGTCGTGTGCGAGCGTCATCGTGGGTCCCGCTCCTCCTTCTCCCCATCCGTCGCCGGGTCTGCGGCGACGACCTTCGCCAGCGCGTCCAGCGCGGCGTCGATGGCGGCCTGGTCGGCCGCGGACAACCCGGACAGGCGATCGGCCAGGTACCGGGTCCGTGCGGTACGTGCGGCGCGCAGCCGGGCGCGACCGGTGGGGGTCAGCCGTACGAGGACCCGGCGTGCGTCCGCCGGATCGGCCCGGCGTTCCGCCAGGCCCTCTCGTTCCAGCCGGTTGACCTGCACGGTCATCGTCGGCAGCCGGACACCGTGCTCGGCGGCCAGGTCCGTCATGCGCCGCGCGCCGTGCTCCAGGGAGCCGAGCACGGTGAACTGCTGCATGGTCAGCGGTAGTTCGGCGCTCGCCCGGCGCAGCAGCAGGACCACGTCCCGCAGGTGCCGGTTGAACCGCTCGGCAAGCCTCTGCACGTCCGTCACTTAGCCAGTCTAAGTACTTTCAGTTAGTCAGACTAATGAAATAAGCGTGAGATGGAACACGGCCGGAGCTGCGGAGATTCCTGGGTCAGGTGCGCAGACCCAGCGATCGGGCGTGCAGCGCGGCCAGCCGGGCGATGGCGTCGCCGTCGCCGCGGCGCCACGCGGCGACCGGGTCGTCGCCGGCCGCGGCGCGGATCCGGCGCGGCGACTGGCCGACGAGGGCGCGCAGGGCGAGGAGGTCGGGGTCGGCGCGCCGGGCGCCGGCCGCCGCGCGCATCCAGCGGACCCGGCCGGGCAGCCAGAGCGCGAGCGCGGTCACCGTGGGCAGCACGATCAGCACGAGCATCGCGCCCAGCGCGATCCGCCCGACGGTGTCCTGCTGCGCCTGCCCGGCGGCCACCAGCCGGCCGCCCGCGGAGCCCGCGCCGCGCAGCGCGTCCCGCAGCGGCCCGCCGACCAGCGGCACCCGGTGCGCGGCGTCCCCGGCATGGTCGAGCGAGTCGCGGAAGGCGCCCCCGGCGCCGGCCAGCGCCCGCCCCGGCGCCGCCAACCGGCCGATCCAGTCCCGCGCGGTCACCCCCAGCCACACCCAGCCGCCGATCCAGGCCAACACGACGAGGTCTCCGATGAACTGCCGCAGAAAACGGCCGGGGGTGTCCGCGTACGGCTTCATGCCGGTAGACGTACCCGTCCGGATGGCCGTATTCGGTCGTTGACGGGCGTACCGGGGCGGGGTCTGATCACGTCGTGATCCGGATACTGGTCGCTCTGCCGCTGCTCTTAGGTCTGTGCGCCGCGCCCGCCGCGGCCGATACGACCCGGCCCGCCTGCGCCATCGCCGCGGACTGTCTCCTGCCGTTCCCCAACGACCGGTTCACCGTGCCCGATCGGTCCACCGGCACCGGCCGGCGCCTGCACCTCGACGCCGCGCTCATGCCGCGCAACGCCGCCGGTACGCCCATCGACCCCGCGCAGTGGAACCTCGCCGACGGGTTCTCGCCCGGATCCATGCTCCTGGCGCACGTCCCGGGCCTCGACCTGCGACGTACGGGCGCCGCGCCGGTCACCGACATCGGCGCCTCGCTGCGCCCGGACGCGCCCATCGTGCTCGTCGACACCGCCACCGGCCGCCGGTGGCCGTACTGGGCCGAACCGGACGCGAACGCCACCGACCCGGCCCGCCGCGCCCTGATCATCCGCCCGGCGCGCAACCTCACCGAGGGCCACCGCTACGTCGTCGCCCTGCGGAACCTGCGCGACGCCTCGGGCGCCCGCATCGCCCCGGACCCCGTCCGCCCCGCGATCCTCCGTACGCTCGCCCGGTACGGCGTCGGTACGCGGAACCTCGATCTGGCCTGGGACTTCACCGTCGCGTCCGAACGCTCCCTGGCCGGGACGATGCTCGCCATGCGCGACGAGGCCTTCCGCGACCTCGGCCACCGCGCGCCCACGTACACGGTCACCGCCGTACGGAACCTCCCCGACGACCCGGACATCGCCCGCGAGGTGACCGGCACGGTATCCGTACCGAGCTACCTGGACCTCCCCGGCGGCCCGCCCGGTTCCTCGCTGCGCCTCGACGCGCGGGGCCGGCCGTCCCGCCTGCCCGGCAACGTGCAGTCCGCGCCGTTCCAGTGCGAGATCCCGCGGTCCGCGCTCACTCATCCGGCCCGCGCCGCCCTGTACGGCCACGGGCTGCTCGGCCGCGAGTCCGAGGTCGGCGCCGGGAACGTGAAGAAGATGGCCGCCGAGCACGGCTTCGTGTTCTGCGCGGCGCGCTGGATCGGCATGGCCCAGGAGGACATCCCCACGGTGGCCGGCCTGTTCGGCGACTTCTCGCACTTCAACACCGTCCCGGACCGGCTGCGCCAGGCCATGCTGGACTTCCAGTTCCTCGGCCGGGCGATGACGCATCCGCGCGGCCTGGTCGCCGACCCCGCGTTCCAGAACGCCGCCGGCAAGCCGGTCATCGACGTGCGCGGCGGCCTCGGGTACGACGGCAACAGCCAG
>Ga0164243_10008043_pt1 | contig 15639 bp, 10 predicted proteins | sample OricompcompostOP_FD_108781 | JGI IMG/M metagenome (GOLD analysis project Ga0164243, IMG submission 108781) | Organic Plus compost microbial communities from Emeryville, California, USA - Original compost - Organic plus compost (OP) | ecosystem: Engineered > Solid waste > Mixed feedstock >...
AGGTCGAAGTCCTGCGCGACCTGCGGGTAGGGCCAGGGCTTGCAGGTGATCCCGCCGTACGTGAAGAACGAGCCGACGGTCGGCGCCTGCTGCTCGATGGTCGCGGCCTGGGTGCGCATGGCGTCCAGGTCGCTCGAGCCGGGGTCGTCGAGGCACCCGACGGCACGGAACGCCTCGGAGGAGTTCGTCGAGAACGTGCCGTCCGAGTTCCGGTCGTTGTAGAAGTCGGCGAGGGCCAGCAGCTGCGTACCGGTCCCCTTGGTGATGGCCTCCGACAGCGCCGACGTGAGGTACTGCCACGAGTCCTGGCTGTAGAGCGTGACGGCGACGCCGTAGAACGCGAGCGTGGCCGTGAGCGGCCGGTCGGCGTCGTTCGTGCGCAGCGGCTGCCGCTCCGTGCGCAGGAACAGGTCGTGGATCTGGCTCATGCCCTGGTCGACGCCGCCGTCCAGCGGGCAGCCCTTCCCCGACTCGCAGTCCTTCACGTACGCGCGCAGGGCGTCCTCGAAGCCGACGGCCTGCTCGACGCTCATCTCGTCGGACGACAGGGTCGTGTCGATCGCGCCGTCGAGGACCATCCGCCCCACGCGGTCCGGGAAGATCCCCGCGTACGTCGCGCCGAGCTGGGTCCCGTAGGAGAACCCGAGGTAGTCGAGCTTCTTCTCGCCCAGGACCGCACGGATCAAGTCCATGTCGCGGGCCGCCGACTGGGTGTCGACGTGCGCGAGGACCGGCCCGGTGTTCGCCTTGCAGGCGTCCGCCCAGGCGGCCGCGGCCTTCTCGCTCGCGGCCAGCCCGGCGTCCGTGTCCGGGTACCAGGCGGAGAGCTGCGCGTCCTTGTCCTCGTCGTCCAGGCAGACGACGGGCGTGGACTTCCCGACGCCGCGCGGGTCGAACCCGACGACGTCGTACGCCTTGAGCACGTCCGACCCGAACAGGCTCGGCACCGAGTCCATGAAGTCGAGGCCCGACGCGCCCGGGCCGCCCGGGTTCGTGAGCAGGGCGCCGACCCGCGTGCCCGTCGCCGGGTGCACCTTGAGCGCGAGGTCGATGTCGCCCGACGAGGCGTCCTGCCACGAGACGGGCGCCTTGATGGTGGCGCAGCGGAAGCCGTCGCCGCACGTCGACCACGCGACCTTCTGGCCGTAGTACGACGTGAAGCCCTTCGGCGCGCTCGCCGTGTCCGGGCTGGCGGTCGTGGAGGTCGCGGTGCCGCCGTCGTCGCCCGAGCCCGTGCACCCGCTCAGGACCGTCACGAGCGCCACGACCGCCGCGGCCACGGCCAGGGGCGCGCGACGACGGCCGCGCGGGGCGGCGCTGCTCGGGGCGGAGGGACGGAGGGCACGTGGGGAGCGAGCGTGGACTCGGCGGGCACGGGTCACCGGGACACCGTACCCGCCGGCACTGACCGTTCTCCCAGGTCGTCCGGCCTGCGTCGGCACCGCGAGGGCGTCAGCCCTGCGGGCGCAGGGCCACGGCCATCGCCTCGACGGCCAGCAGCGGGGCGACGTTGGCGGCGAGCCGTTCGCGCGCGGTGCCGATCGCGTCCATCCGCCGGAGCGTCTGCTCGGGCGTGGAGTCGGCCGCGAGCGTCCGGACGGCGTCGGCGAGCTCGACGTTGACGAGGTCGATGCCGGCCCCACCGTCGAGGCCGGCGGCCCCGAGCTGGACGAGCATGACGTCCCGGTACAGGGAGAGCAGGTCGGTCATCGCACGGTCGAGCACGTCGCGCTGCGCCCGCGTGGCCCGGCGCTTCTGCTCCTCCTCGAGGGTCTTGAGCTGCGAGCGCAGCGCCGGGGGAAGCGGCTTGCCCTCCTCGGCGCCGAGCGCCCGGTAGAGCCGGGACTTCTCGTCGGCGTCACGCTCCTCCGTCGCGGCCTTCGCCTCGGCCTGCGCGACCTCCACGAGGTCGCCCGCCGCGAGCACCGCGTCGGGGACCCCACGGATACGACGCGCCAGGTCGAGGACCTCGCGACGGCGCGCGCGGGCGTCGGGGTCCCGCGCGAGGCGGCGCGCGAGCCCGATGTGCGACTGGGAGGCGTGCGCGACGGCGTCCGCGAGCCCGGGCTCGACGCCGTCGCGTTCGACGAGCAGCCGCGCCACCGCGTCGACGGGCGGCACGCGGAGCACGACCGACCGCGAGCGCGAGCGGATCGTCACGAGGACGTCCTGGGGGCTGGGCGCGCACAGGACCCACACCGTGCGCGGCGGCGGCTCCTCGATGGCCTTGAGCAGGACGTTCCCGGACGTCTCGTTGAGGCGGTCGGCGTCCTCGATGACGATGACGCGCCACCGTCCGCCCGACGGCGACCGCTGCGCGAGCTGCACGAGCGGCTCCACGTCCTGGCGGCGCAGGATCGTCGCCTCGGTCGCGACGACCTCGACGTCGGCGTGCGTCCCGGCGAGCGCCGTCGTGCACTCGTGGCACTCGCCGCAGCCGCCGCGCGGGCACAGCAGCGCGGCCGCGAACGCGCGGGCCGCGTTGGAGCGCCCCGACCCGGGCGGCCCGGTGAGCAGCCAGGCGTGCGTCATCGCGCTCGGGTCCGCGACCGCGCCCTGCAGGACGCCGACCGCGGCCTCCTGCCCGACGAGGTCGTCCCAGACACTCACGCCTCGACCTCCTGCGGGCTCGCGCCGAGGCCGAGCCGCGCGGCGACGTCGACACGGACCTGGGCCTGCACGTCGTCGACGCCCGCGGTGGCGTCCACGACGACCCAGCGGTCCGGCTCCGCGGCGGCGCGGTCGAGGAACGTCTCGCGCACGCGCGTGGCGAACTCGGCGCCGACCGACTCGAGCCGGTCGAGCGCGCCCTTGTGCGCGACGGACGCGCGGCGCGACGCGGCGACCGCCGGGTCGGCGTCGAGGAGGACCGTCACGTCGGGCAGCAGGCCGCGCGTGGCCCACCGGGAGATCCGCTCGACGTCGTCCGCGGCGAGCTCGCGCCCGCCGCCCTGGTAGGCGACGGACGAGTCGAGGTACCGGTCGGTCACGACGACGGCGCCGCGCTCGAGCGCGGGCCGCACGAGGGTCGCGACGTGGTGGGCGCGGTCCGCGGCGTACATGAGGGCCTCGGCGCGCGCGTCGACGTGGTCGCCGTGCAGGACGGCGTCGCGCAGGACCTGGCCGAGCGCCGTGCCGCCGGGCTCGCGCGTCAGGACGACGTCACGGCCCGTGACCTCGCCCAGCCACGCGCCCAGGAGGCGCGCCTGCGTCGACTTGCCGACGCCGTCGCCGCCCTCGATGGAGATGAAGATGCCTGGGCCCACGCCCGCCACCCTATCCGGGGCCACCCTCACGGCCCCGGCCGGCGGGACGGCGCTCACTCGCCCGGGTAGACGACGCCGACCTGCCGGCGGACCTCGTCGAGCGTGCGCATGACGTCGAGCGTCGCCTGCCAGGGCATCCGCTCGCTCTCGAGCAGCCCGGCGTCGAGGCAGCGGGCCACCTCGGCGGCCTGGTACTGCTTGCCCTCGCCGCGGAAGCCCTCGTGGCGGCGCTCGGTGCCGTCCGCGCGCACGACGGTGAACCCGCCGCCGCCGAACGTCCACGGGTCGGTGACGACGTAGCCCTCGGTGCCGCCGATGCGGACCGACTGCGGCGTCTGCACCCACAGCGACGACTGGACGGACCCGAACCGGCCGTCGCCGAAGTCGAGGCCGACGACGCTCTGGCCGTCGACGCCGGTGTCCGTGAGCGACCCCACGGCCTCCACGCGGACCGGCGACCCGAGCACGTCGTGCGCGAACGACACCGGGTAGACGCCGACGTCGAGCAGCGCGCCGCCCGCGAGGTGCGGGTTGTAGAGGCGGTGCTCCGGGTCGTACTCGAACGCGTGGCCGTAGTCGCCGAGGACCGTGCGGACCTCGCCGATCTCCCCAGCCTCGATGGCCTGGTGGATGCCCGCGACGTGCGGCAGGAACCGCGTCCACATGGCCTCCATGACGAACAGCCCGGCGGCGCGGGCCGCGTCGAACACGTCGCAGGCCTCGGCGTGCGAGCGCGTGAACGCCTTCTCGACGAGCACCGGCTTGCCCGCGGCCAGCGCGAGGAGCGCGTGCTCGCGGTGGTGGGAGTGCGGCGTGCCGACGTAGACGACGTCGACGTGCTCGTCCTCGACGAGGTCCTCGTAGCTGCCGTGGGCGCGGCCGGCGTCGTGCGCGGCGGCGAACGCCTCGGCCTTGCGCTGGTCGCGCGAGCCGACGGCCGTGACCGTTCCCGTGGTGAAGCGGCGCACGGCCTCCGCGAACGACCCGGAGATGCCGCCGGCGCCGAGGATGCCCCAGCGCACCGGGGGTGCGGACCGCGGGTCGGGGGCGAGGCCCGCGGCGGCCGCGGCTTCCTGTGCGGCCAGGACGACGTCGTCGGTGCTCATGCCCCCAGGTTATCCGCGCGCACCCGCCGAGGCCCCACGCGAAGCACCCCACCCCGCCGCCTACCTCACGAAGTAGTCCGGCCGCCCGTATACCTCACGAAGTAGTACGGCCGCCCGTATACCTCGCGGGAGAACGAGACCACGCGGGTCGTTCAGCGCACTCACCCACGGAACCCGGCGCGGACGCCGGGCCCCGCGGGCTGTCCCGAAGAACCGAGGAAGGTGACGCGGTGCACGAGGCCGGGGGTCCGGGGACGCGCGCGCGGTCGTGGTCGGGTGGGCGGGAGGCGCCGAGGAACGAGGCGCCGGATGGAAGACCGCGCGCGCGTCCCCGGACCCCCGACCGGACAGAACCAGAGAGGGCTTACTTGGCCTTCGCCGTCGACCGCGACGACGTGCGACGCGCCGGCTTCTTGGCCGGCCCCTTGGCCCTCTTCTCCGCCAGCAGCTCCTGCGCGCGCTCGGGGGTGATGGCGTCGACGGCGTCGTCCTTGCGCAGCGTGGCGTTGGTCGTGCCGTCGGTGACGTAGGGACCGAACCGCCCGTCCTTGACGACGATGGGCTTGCCGGAGACGGGGTCGTCGCCGAGCTCGCGCAGCGGCGGGGCGGCGGTGGCGCCGCGCCCGCGCTTGGGCTGCGCGTAGATGGCGAGCGCCTCCTCGAGGGTGACGGTGAAGATCGCTTCCTCGCTCGGGAGGGTCCGCGAGTCGGTGCCCTTCTTGAGGTAGGGCCCGTAGCGCCCGTTCTGGGCGGTGATCTCGGTGCCGGTCTCGGGGTCGGTGCCGACGACGCGCGGCAGGGAGAGCAGCGCGAGCGCCTCGTCGAGCGTGATGGTCCCGAGGTCCTGGGACTTGAGGAGCGAGCCGGTGCGGGGCTTGGGCAGCGCGGCCTTGGCCTTCTTGAGCGCGGCGGCGGACAGCCCGGGGTCGAACGTGGGCTGCGGGAGGACCTCGGTGACGTAGGGCCCGTAGCGGCCGGCCTTCGCGATGATCGTGTGCCCGGTGGCGGGGTCGACGCCGAGCTCGCGGCCGTCGTCGGCGCCGGCGGCGAGGAGCTCGCGCGCCTTGGCGACCGTGAGCTCGTCGGGTGCGACGTCGTCGGGGATGGAGGCGCGGGGCGGGTTCTCGCCCTCCTTGACCTCGGCGCCGTTGTCCTCGACGTAGGGCCCGTAGCGTCCGATGCGGACCTGGAGCCCCTCGCCGATGTCGATCGAGTTGATGCCGCGCGCGTCGATCTCGCCGAGGTTGTCGACGAGCTGCTTGAGCCCGGCGTCGTCGGCGGAGTCGTCCCCGAAGTAGAACTCGGTGAGCCACGCGACGCGGTCGCGCTGACCGGCGGCGATCTGGTCGAGGTCCTCCTCCATCTCGGCGGTGAACCGGTAGTCGATGAGCTCGCCGAAGTGCTCCTCGAGGAGCCGCACGACGGCGAACGCGATCCAGCTCGGCACGAGCGCCTGGCCGCGGGTCGTGATGTAGCCGCGGTCCTGGATGGTGGAGATGGTCGACGCGTACGTCGAGGGGCGGCCGATGCCGAGCTCCTCGAGCTTCTTGACGAGGCTGGCCTCGGTGTAGCGCGCGGGCGCGGACGTGGTGTGGCCAGCGGCCTCGAGGTCGCTGCCGGTGAGGGCGTCGCCCTCGGCGACGCGCGGGAGGCGCGCCTCCTTGGCGCCGCCGTCCGTACCCTCGGTCTCGTCGGTGCCCTCCTCGTACGCGGCGAGGAACCCGCGGAACGTGATGACGGTGCCCGACGCCGCGAAGACGGCGTCCGTCCCGGCATGAGCGGCGCCCGCCGCGCCCACGGTGCCGGCGATCCGCAGCGACGCCGTCGAGCCCTTGGCGTCGGCCATCTGGGAGGCGACGGTGCGCTTCCAGACGAGCTCGTAGAGACGGAACTCGTCGCCGCGCAGCTCCGAGGCGACCTGGGCCGGCGTGCGGAACGAGTCGCCAGCGGGCCGGATGGCCTCGTGCGCCTCCTGCGCCCCCTTCGACTTGGACGCGTAGGACCGGGGCGAGGCGGGCACGTACTCGGGGCCGTAGAGCTCGGCGGCCTGACGGCGGGCGGCGTCGGTGGCCTCCGCGGACAGCGCCGGCGAGTCCGTACGCATGTAGGTGATGTAGCCGTTCTCGTACAGGGACTGCGCGACGCGCATCGTCTGCCGGGACGACCAGCGCAGCTTGCGTCCGGCCTCCTGCTGGAGGGTCGAGGTGGTGAACGGCGCGGTCGGACGGCGCGTGTACGGCTTGGTCTCGAGCGAGCGGACGGCGAACGGCGCGCCGTCGAGCCCGGCGACGAGCGCGTCGGCGGCGGGCTCGTCGAGCGTGACGACGCGGTCGCGCGTGGCGGCGGCGGTGAGCTGCCCACGGTCGTCGAAGTCACGGCCGGTGGCGACGCGCGCCTCGCCGAGCTGCACGAGGCGGGCGCTGAAGTGCTGGCCGGCGTCGGGGCCGTCGTCGGGCGCGAAGCTCCCCGTGAGGTCCCAGTACGCGGCGGGGACGAACGCCATGCGCTCGCGCTCGCGCTCGACGACGAGCCGCGTCGCGACGGACTGGACGCGCCCCGCGGACAGGCCCTGGCGGACCTTGCGCCACAGCACCGGCGAGACCTCGTAGCCGTAGAGCCGGTCGAGGATGCGGCGGGTCTCCTGGGCGTCGACGAGGTTCTCGTCCAGGTCGCGCGTGGTGTCGAGCGCGCGGCGGATCGCCTCGGGCGTGATCTCGTGGAAGACCATGCGGCGGACCGGGACCTTGGGCTTGAGCTCCTCGAGCAGGTGCCACGCGATGGCCTCGCCCTCGCGGTCCTCGTCGGTCGCGAGGTAGAGCTCGTCGGCCGACTTGAGCATCTTCTTGAGCTCGCTGACCTTCTTCTTCTTGTCCGGGTAGACCTCGTAGTACGGCTCGAAGCCGTGCTCGACGTCGACGGCGAACTTCCCGAAGGGGCCCTTCTTCATGTCCGCGGGCAGCTCGGACGGCTGCGGCAGGTCGCGGATGTGCCCGACGCTCGCCTCCACGTCGAAGCCCTCGCCGAGGTAGCCCGCGATCTTGCGGGCCTTCGTCGGCGACTCGACGATCACGAGCTTGCGGGATCCGGACATGCTTCCTGCTTCCGTTGAGACCGGCGGTGGGTGCGTGGGATCACGCGGCGGCGTGCCGGACCGGGGTGGGTACCGCAGCCGCCGCCGGCACGGGGCGCGACGTGGTCGCGGTGAGCTGGCGCACGGCGAGGATCAGGGCGAAGACCAGCGAGGTCGCCGCGAGAACACCGAACGCGCCACCAATATACGCAGTCACCTCGGTGGACCGCCGGACCGACCACAGGGCCCCCGCCATCGCACGCACGGCGGCGTCGACGTCGTGCAGCGCGCTCACCGCGACCGCTCCCGTGAGCCCGGCCGCACCGACGAGGACGATCGCCGCGACGTAGGAGCCGGGGCTGCGGCGCGGCCGGCCCTCGCGGTCGAGCACGGGGACGTCGAGCGACGAGCGGGACGTGAACGCGCACACGAGGCCGGTCCACGCGGACACCACGAGCAGCCCGGCGACGACGTCGCTCGGCCGGTGCCACTGGCCCACGAGGGTCGAGACTCCCGTCGCCGCGGTGTAGGCCGCGCCCAGCAGCGCGACGACCGGCCGCGCGGCGCGCGGCACGACGAGCAGCAGGGCCACGGACACCGACGCCGCGACCGTCGTGTGGCCGCTCGGCAGGGTGTTGGCGCCCGTCCAGCCGTCGGCGAGGTGCGGGCGGGTGAGGACGTCGGCCTTGAGCACCTGCGTCGTGAGGTTCGCGCCGCCGACCAGGACGGCGACCTGCAGCGCGAGCCACCAGCGGCGGCGCAGCAGCGCGACCCCGATCGCGACGACGATCCCGAGGGCGACGAAGCTCACGGAGACGACGTCGAGGACGGGTTTCGCGAGCTGCCACAGGTGGCCCTGGCCGTACGTGGCGCCGCGGCGGGCGAGCTCGTCGACCCGTTGGCCGCGGCCGCTGTTCACGAAGACCTCCCACAGCACCCACACCCCGACGGAGGAGAGCACAGCGAGGGCGAGCGCCGTCGCCCGCCGCAGCCAGTCGGGCGCGGTCCCGACGGACACCCAGGGGGTGGCGTCGTCGGACCGAGCGAGGGGCTGCGACGCGGGCACAGCCGGGCCGGGGACGCCCGCGCGAGCGGCCCGGTGGTCAGCGGATGCCTGCATCGTCATCCGATCACCGTAGGCCACGTTCGTGGGGATCCTCGTGAGTTTCCGGCGGCGGAACGTGGACGGAGGCTGCACGCCGACCGCGCGCGGGCGTCGGCCCGCCCGCGCCTCAGCGCGCCGCCGCGCGCTCCGCGAGCTCGGGCGGGACCGTGTGGCCGTCGGTGTGCAGCAGGCACGCCACCGTCCGGCGCTCCTCCCCCAGCGCGGTCGGACCGAGCTCGGGGTGGATCTCGGCGCACTCCGGCATGGCGTGCGCGCAGCGGGTCCGGAACGGGCAGCCGCTCGGGAGGTTCTGGAGGTCGGGCGGCGAGCCCGGGATCCCCTGCAGGTCCCGGCGCGGGCCGTGCAACGGGGGGAAGGAGTGGAGCAGCCCGTACGAGTAGGGGTGGCGGGGCTCCTTGTAGACCTGCGTCCCGCTGGCCTCCTCGACGATCTCCCCCGCGTACATGATCGCGATGCGGTCGGCGACCTCGACGAGCAGCGACACGTCGTGCGTGATGAAGATGACGGCGAAGCCGAGCCGGTCCCGCAGGTCCTGGATCTGCTCGAGGATCTGGCGCTGCATGACGACGTCGAGCGCCGTCGTGGGCTCGTCCATGATGAGCACGCGCGGCTCGAGCGCGAGCGCCATCGCGATCATGACGCGCTGCCGCATGCCGCCCGAGAGCTGGTGCGGGTACGACCGGATCCGGTCGGGCGCGATGCCGACCATGTCGAGCAGCTCGCGGGCCCGCTCCTCGCGCTCGCGGGGCGTCGAGTCGGGGCGGTGCGCCCGGATCGCGTCCGTGAGCTGGCGCCCGATCCGGTAGACGGGGTTGAGCGAGTTCATCGCACCCTGGAACACGACGGCGATGTCCTGCCAGCGCCCGGCGCGCAGCTCGGCGTCCGACAGCCGGAGCAGGTCGACGGTCTCGCCGTCCTCCCCGTGGTAGAGCACCTCCCCCGCGCTGATGAGGCCGGGCGGGGGCAGCAGCCGGGTCGCGCCGTAGACGAGGGTCGACTTGCCGCAGCCGGACTCGCCCGCGAGCCCGAGCACCTCGCCCTCGTGGAGCGTGAGGTTCACGCCGCGCAGGGCGTGGACCCGGTTCTCGCCGTAGCCGTAGTCGACGGCGAGGTCGCGGATCTCGAGGATCGGGCGGCGGCCGGCCGCGCGCGTCGCGGCCCCGTCGGTCAGGACCTCGGTGGTGGGCGGGGTCATCGCACGGCCTCCTTGGGCTCCGGGGTCGAGGTGGCGGCGGCCTGCTGGGCCAGGACGGGCGTCGGGTGCGCGTAGGTGCGCGGGAGGTCGCGGACCTTCGCCGTGAACCCGATCCGCGGACGGATGCCGTGCTTGCGCATCTGGCCGGCCGACATGCCCGCGAGGCGCAGGCGCGGGTTCACGAACTCGTCGATGCCGAAGTTGATGAGCGTGAGCGACATGCCCAGGATCGCGACCAGGAGGCCCGCGGGGACGAACCACCACCACGCGCCCTGGTTGAGCGCCTGGTTGGACTGCGCCCAGTACAGGACCGTGCCCCAGCTCCAGTCGGTCAGGGACATGACGCCGACGAACGACAGCGTCGTCTGGGCGAGCACCGCGAACGTCACGGTCGAGACGAAGCTCGACGCGATGATCGCGGTGAGGTTCGGGAGCGTCTCGAACCAGACGATGCGCCACGTGGACTCGCCGCTGGCCCGCGCGGCCTCGATGAAGTCGCGCCCTCGGAGCGAGAGCGTCTGGGCTCTCAGCACGCGCGCCCCCCACGCCCACCCGGTGAACGCGAGGACGAGCGCGACGACGACGTTCCCGGCGTTCTCGAGCTGGCTGACGATGATGATGATGAGCGGGATCTGCGGGATGACGAGGACGATGTTCGCGAGCGCCGAGAGGGTCTCGTCGCCGATCCCGCCGAGGAAGCCGGCGGTCACGCCGAACAGGACGGCGAGCAGCGTCGCGACGACGCCCGCGATGAGCCCGACGAGCATGACGCCGCGGGTGCCCACGAGGAGCTGGGAGAACACATCACGTCCGAGCTGGTCGGTGCCGAGCCAGTGCGCGCTCGACGGGCCGACGAGCAGGTCGAGCGAGGACGCGTTCGGGTCCTGCGGGGCGATCCACGGGCCGATGATGCCGAGGATCGTGAAGATCACGAGGATGACGAGCCCGGTCATGGACTTGCCGTTGCGGACGAAGACGAACTTCTTGCGCGCCTTCTTGGCGGCGCCCGTGCCGACGGGGTCGACCTGGGTCTCCGGGTCGAGCGCCACGGCGGCGGGATCGAGGGGCATGTTCGACATCTCAGGCCTCCTGGCGGGTGCGCGGGTCGAGGAAGACGTAGACGACGTCCGCGAGGATGTTCGCGACGAGCACCGACAACGTGATGACGAGGAAGATGCCCTGCATGAGCGGGTAGTCGTGGCCGCCGATCGCGTTGAAGAGCGCGTAGCCGATGCCCGGGTAGGAGAACACCAGCTCCATGACGAGCGAGCCGGAGACCACGAAGCCGAGCGACAGGGCGAAGCCGGAGACCTGGGGCAGGATCGCGTTGCGAGCTGCGTAGCCGAACATCACGAGCCGCTCCGGCAGGCCCTTGGCCTGGGCGACGGTCACGTAGTCCTCGGACGCGACGGTGACCATCATGTTGCGCATGCCGAGGATCCAGCCGGCGATCGACGACAGCACGATCGTGAGGGCCGGCAGGAAGCCGTGCTGGACGACCGAGACGATGAAGTCCCAGTTCCAGCCCTGCTCGAGGCCCGGCGTGGCGCCGCCCGACCCGGGGAAGATCGGCCAGGTCACCGCGAAGAGCGCGATGAACAGGAGCCCGAGCCAGAAGTAGGGCACCGACGAGAAGAAGGTCGTGACCGGGAGGATCGAGTCCGCCCAGGTGCCGCGGCGCCAGCCGATCAGGACGCCGACGAGCGACCCGAGGACGACCGCGATGATCGTCGCGATGCCGACGAGGCCGATCGTCCAGGGCAGCGACGTCTTGATGACCTCGCTGACCGGCGTCGGGAACAGCGTGAAGGACGTCCCGAGGTCGCCGTGGAGGATCTGGCCCCAGTACTGCCAGTACTGGTCCCAGAGGCTCTGGTTCTTGTCGAGCCCGAAGAGCACGTAGAGCGAGTGGACCGCGTCGGTGCTGATCTGCCCCTGGTAGCGGTTGATGAGCGACTGGACGGGGTCGCCCTTCATGAGGCGGGGGATGAAGAAGTTGATCGTGACCGCGGCCCAGAACGTGAGCGCGTAGAAGCCGATGCGGCGGAGCAGGAACTTCACCGGGTCACCTCCGGGGTGGTCGTCGTGGACGCCGCGGCGGTGTCGACGACGGTCACCGGCACAGCGGCGTCGCCGAGCTCCGGGAGGTCGTCCGTCGACGGGACGAGGTCGAGCGCGCCGGGAACCTGGGTCGCGTAGCCCCAGCACGCGACCTGCCGGTCGCGGCCGATCTGCAGGAGCGGCGGGGTGACGGTGCGGCAGACGTCGGTCGCGAACGGGCAGCGCGGTGCGAACCGGCAGCCCTCGGGCGGGTTCACCATGTTCGGCGGCTCGCCGCGGCCCCCGGTGCGCTCGGCGGACACGAGCTGCTCGGGGTCGGGCGCGGAGCGCACGAGGAGCTGCGTGTACGGGTGAGCCGGCGTCTGGGTGACAGACTCGGAGTCGCCCGTCTCGACGGGTCGGCCGGCGTACATGACGTAGGTGCGGTCGGCGAAGTAGCGGGCCGACGCGATGTCGTGCGTGATGTACAGGATCGCGATGCCGAGCCGGTCGCGCAGGTCCTGCAGCAGGTTGAGGATGCCGATGCGGATCGACACGTCGAGCATCGAGATCGGCTCGTCGGCGAGCAGGACCTCGGGGTCGGCCGCGAGCGCGCGGGCGATCGCGACGCGCTGGCGCTGGCCGCCCGACAGCTCGTGGGGGAACTTGTCGATGAACCGGTCCGGGTTGAGCTGGACCCGCTCGAGCAGGCCGCGGAGCGCGTCCTCGAGACGCTGGCCGCGCAGGCCCTTCTGGTGGATCCGGAGCGAGCGCGTGAGCGTGTACCGGACGGTGTGGACCGGGTTCAGCGAGGCGAACGGGTCCTGGAAGATCATCTGCACGCGGCGCGCGTAGCGGCGGAACGCCCGGCCGCGCTTGGCGGTCACGTCCTCGCCGTGCAGCAGGATCCGGCCCTCGGTCTGCGGGTAGAGGCGCGCGAGCACGCGCGCGACCGTCGACTTGCCGGAGCCGGACTCGCCGACGAGCGCCACGACCTGCCCGGAGCGGAGGGCGACGTCGATCCCGTCGACGGCGTGGACGGCTCCCTTCGCGCGGATGCCGCGCAGCGGGAAGTGCTTTGTCAGGCCGACCGCCTCGAGGACGACGTCGTCGCGTCCTGTGCGGCCGGCGGTCGGGGCGCCGCCGTCGGGGCCGGCGCTCTCGGCGGTGTCGTGGGGGTCGTCACTCATCAGTCACCTGGGGGGTCGTTCGCCGTCCGCGACGCGCACGGCCGGGACGGGGCGGGGGCACGGCGCCCCCGGGGCGCCCGCGCCGGTGCCACCCGGAGGTGACGCCCGGCGCGGGCGAGGGGCACCGCTCGAGCAGCGGTGGGTGGGGGACGATCCCGCCGGCCGACGCACCGAGGCCGACGGGACCGTCTCCCGGCTCAGGAAGCCGGCTTGAGCTTCGTCAGGATCAGCGCGACGTTCGGAACCGTGGGCTGCGGGTTCGCGTACGCGTCGTCGTCGCTGGGCCAGCCGGTCCAGTACTTGGTCGACATCTCGGCGCCGGCCGGACGGGCGTCCACGCCGAGCGCGGGCACCTGGTCGACGTAGATGTCCTGGAGCGTGTCGAGCGCGGTCTTGCGGCCCGCGTCGTCGGTCGCCTTGAGGTAGGAGCTGAACGCCGCCTTCGCGTCGTCGTTCTGGAACCGCCCGTAGTTCCACGACGCCGTCTTGCCGACCGGCACGTAGTAGTTCGGGTCGAACATGTTCGAGTACATCTCGTACGGCGTGATGCCACCGTTGGTCCAGTGGAGCGCCGCGTCGAAGTTCCCGACGTTGAGGTTCTCGGTCCAGGTGTCGACGTTGGGCGTCTCGACCTTGGCGGTGATGCCGATCGTCTTCAGCGAGTCGGAGATGAGCTGCAGCGACGTGATGTAGTCGTTCCAGCCCGACGGGTCCTGGAGCACGATCGAGACGGGCTTGCCGTCCTTGCCGATCAGCTTGTCGCCCTGGTACTTGTACCCGGCGTCGGTGAGCGTCTTCTTCGCGCCCTCGACGTCGACCTTGTAGGTCTGGCCCTGGTACTTGTCCGAGATGAACGAGTCGCCGGCCGGCGTCGGGATCGCGGTGACGCTCGTGAGCTCGGGGAAGATGCCCGACTCCGCGATCTTGCTCGCCTTGGCGCGGTCGAGGACCTGGTTCACGGCGCGGCGCACGGCCACGTCGTCGAACGGCGCCTTCGCCGTGTTGAGGACGAGCTGGTCGATCCCGAGGCCCGCGGGGAAGAAGTACGTGTTGTGGGCCGGGTCCTTGCTCTTGTAGACCTCGTCGATGTTGGGGATGAACGTCCAGCCCCACTGCGCCTCGCCGGTCTGGAGCGCGGTGATGAGCGCGTCGTTGCCCTTGTACGCGGTGTAGCGCAGCTCGGGGACCGCCGGCTTCTCGCCCCAGTAGGACGGGTTCTTGTCGAGCGTGATCGTCTGGCCCTCGAAGGACTTGAAGACGTACGGGCCGGTGCCCACCGGGGTGGTGACCGGGTCCTTCGTCGGGTCCGCGATCTTCTCCCAGATGTGCTTGGGCACGATGAAGAGCTGGGCGATCTTGAGGGTGTTGATGTACTGCGAGCCCTCGAAGTCCACCGTCACGACGTTGCCGTCGACCTTGATGTCCTTGTACTTGAGGCCCTCGGTGTTGAGCGCCTCGTTGTCCTTGCGGAGCTGCAGCGAGTAGGCGATGTCGTCCGCCGTGAACGCCTGGCCGTCCGACCACTTCACGCCGTCACGGGCCGTGATCTTGGCCTGGGTGTAGTCCGCGTTCCAGTCGATCGCCGTGGCGAGCCACGGGATGTACTTGTTGGCCGGCCGCGTGTCGTTGGCCTGCATGAGCGGCTCGTAGATCGCCCACTTGTAGCCGATCATCGCGCCCGCGGACGTGTTGAGGAACGGGTTCGAGTTGTTCGTCACCGGGCCGTTCGGCATGCCGACGGTCAGCGGCTGGTTGGACGTCGCGGCGCCACCGGTGCTGGTGTTGTTGTTCGCGGCGTTCTTGTCGGCGTCGCCGCCACCGCAACCGGCGACCACGAGGGCCAGGGCTGCGGCGCCGACCACGGCGGGGGCGATTCTGCGCATCTTCACGGGTGTGCCTCCTTGCACGTTGCTCTTCGAGTTGAGTCGTCGAGCGAGCCGGCAGGTTACCGGACGTCGCTCGTCGGTTCGGGTTCGGGGATGCGGTCAGTCCTCCGGGGAAGGGTCGAGGCCGGTGGGCCGGCCGCTGGGCTGGGTCGGGTGGGGCGCGGGCGCTGCGGCGAGCGAGACCCGGAGGTCCGCGACCGAGCGTCCGACCCGGAGGGTGTGGTCCCCGGCGGGCAGGGTCCACCCGTGCGTGGCGACGTCCCACGTCTCGAACGCGCGCCTGGGCACGCGGACGTGCGCGACGACGCTCTCGCCGCCGTCGGCGGTGACCGTCGCGAACCCGCCGAGCCAGCGGACCGGCCGGTCGGCGACCGGCGCGGGCGGCTCGACGTAGACCTGGACGACCTCGTGGCCGGACCGGGCCCCCGTGTTCCGGACGAGGATTTCGAGCTCGACCGCCTCGGCGGTGACGGCGGTCAGCCTGACGTCCCGGTACTCCCACGTCGTCCAGCCGAGGCCGTGGCCGAAGGGAGCTGCGGGCTCCGGCCCGCCCTCCTCCACGGCCCGACGCTCCCAGCCGCGGTAGCCCACGTCGACGCCCTCGGTGTAGTCGACGACGCCGTCCTCGGGGATCGCTGACGGGACGGGCACGTCCTGGTAACGGGCGGGGAGGGTCCAGGGCAGACGCCCTGACGGCTCGGTGCGACCGGCGAGGACGTCGGCCAGGGCGGCGCCGCCCTCCTGCCCGGCGAGCCACGCC
>Ga0164243_10008044_pt1 | contig 15639 bp, 15 predicted proteins | sample OricompcompostOP_FD_108781 | JGI IMG/M metagenome (GOLD analysis project Ga0164243, IMG submission 108781) | Organic Plus compost microbial communities from Emeryville, California, USA - Original compost - Organic plus compost (OP) | ecosystem: Engineered > Solid waste > Mixed feedstock >...
ACGTCGTGCTCGGCGGCGAGGCCGCGCCGCGGCCTGCCGAGCAGCCGGAGCGAGTCCCGGAGGCCGAACAGCCGCAGCGCGGCCGCGGGGAACACGAGCGGATCCGCCGCCATCGCGGCGACCACCGTGGGGTCGCGGCTGATCCACTCGTAGCCCGTCGCGCCCTCGCCGCGGAAGCGCCGGTTGAGGTTCCCCGCGTTCATGTCGCGCAGCGTCCGGTACGCGGAGCCGGAGAGCACGACGAGGTCGTATTCCTTCGGATACTCGTCGAGGAGGATCTGCGCGATGAGCGAGCCCCAGGAGTGGCCGAGCAGGACGAACGGCGACTTGGGCCGGGCAGCCTTGATGAGCTTGCCGAACTGGTGCACCGCGTCGACGGCGGCCCGGTGACCGCCGGGGCCGAGACGCCCGAGCCTCGAGCGGTCGCCGCCCCACTGGCCGAGCCCCGTCGGCCCGTGGCCGCGGTGCTCGTCGGCCCACACCTCGTAGCCGGCGCCGACGAGCTCGGCCGCGAGGCGCTCGTAGCGCAGCGCGTGCTCGCCGAGGCCGTGGAGGAGCTGGATGACCGCCTTCGGCGAGGGGTGCGGCCACACGTGGTAGTGGATCGTCACGCCCTGCGCGTCGAGGTACGTCGCGTCCTTGCGCTGGATTGCGGGCATCGGCGCCTCCTCTGTGCCATCGTATTGGCGCGGGGGGCGAAGGGGGCTCGCGGCGGCGGGACTCATCGGCGCGGCGCTCGCACTCGCGCCGGCGCTGCCGGCCGGCGCTCGTGTTCCGCGTCGACGCGAGCGCCCAGCCGGCGCCGCTCACCCCGCAGCTCGCCGCCACCGGCTTCGACGCCTGGCCGGCCGCCTCGCTCGGCGGAGCGCTCGTCCTCGCCGGACTCGCCGCGCTGCTCGGCGGCCGCCGGCGACGTCTCGCCCGCCGCTGAGCGGGCTCAGAGCTCGCGCGTGATCTCGACGCTCACGAAGAGCTGCGACTGCACCGAACCCGCGTAGACGCCGCGCAGCGGCGGCACGTCGTCGTAGTCCCGTCCGCGTCCGACGAGCACGTGCCGGTCGCCGATCTCGATGCCGTTCGTCGGGTCGAAGCCCCGCCAGCCCGCGCCGGTGAACCACTCGACCCAGGCGTGCGACTCGCCGGCGACCGTCTCGCCGATCTCGGGGTCGGCGACCGGGTGGAGGTACCCGGAGACGTAGCGCGCGGGGACGCCCGCGGAGCGCAGCGCGCCGAGCGCGACGTGCGCGATGTCCTGGCACACGCCCTTGCGCTGCGCCCAGGCCTCGGCGCCCGAGGTGTGCACCGAGGTCGCGCCGGGCACGTACTCGAGCGCCTCGCCGATCGCCATGCAGATCGCGAGGGCCGCCTCGGAGGGGTCGCGGTGGTGCGCGGCGATCCGCTCCGCGAGATCGACGACCTCCGCGGGCGGGTTCGTCAGGCGCGTCTGCGAGCACTGCTCGACGGTCGCCGTCGTCGCGCGGGCCGCCCGCTCGAGGCCCTCCCAGTCGAGCTCGCTCGGGGGCGCCTCCCGCGCGCGGACCTCGACGACGGAGTTCGCGGTGATCGACAGCTCGCGATGCGGCGTGAGCACCTCGAACGAGGCGACTCGCGTCCCCCAGTAGTCGATGAAGTTGTGGTGCGCGTTGACCGGGGAGATCTCGAGACCGGAGGCGATGACGAGCTGACCGTCGAGGCTCACCGGGAGCATTCGGGCCTCGTTGTAGCTCGCGGTGACGTCGCCGGCGTAGGTGAACCCCGTCACGTGGCGGATGCGAAGCCGCTTCACGTGGTCTCCCCCATCCACATCGGCATCGCGTTCGTCGGGAAGTAGCGCTCCCGGATCGCCTCGCTCGCCGCGCTCGTGGCCGACTGGACGCGCTCCATCCAGTTCGTCAGCGACTCGAGCACCTCGGCGATCGGCCGGTACTCGAGCTCGCTGCGGATCTGGCCGAGGATCCGCTGCGCCGGGTCCGAGAAGCCGATGCGCCCGTCCGGGACCGGCTCGATCTCCCGGAGGCACGACTCGGCGCGCAGCACCGAGAATCGGATGGAACGCGGGAACAGCCGGTCGAGGAGCAGGAACTCGGCGGCGTTCCGCGCCGACGGCATGCCGCGGTAGGTCTTGAGGTACGCCTCGTACGCGCCGACGGAGCGCAGGATCGTCGTCCAGCTCGGACCGGAGGCGTCGGTGAGCGATCGGGTCGCGAGCAGCCGCGCGGTCATGTCGGCGCGCTCGATCGAGCGGCCGAGCGTGAAGAACTGCCAGGCGTCGTCGCGGCTCGTCGCCGATTCGACGACGCCGACCGCGAGCGCCGAGCGCTCCCGCACCCACGCGAAGAACTCGTGGACCTTCCCGGAGGGAACGCTGCGCGGCATGAGCGCCCGCGTCGTGTTGAGGCACTCCCAGAGCTCGGTGTTGACGACCTCGCGGGCGCGGCGCGCGTTCTCCCGCACGGCGGCGAGCGAGTAGGCGATCGAGGCGGGCTCGTTCCGGTCGACGGCGAGGATCTCGAGCACCCGCTCGCGGCTGAGCTCCTCGCCCGGCGCGGGCGTGCCCATGACCGAGAGCAGGGCGCGGCAGGCGGCGTCCTCCTCGATCCACGGGTCCTCGAGGAGGAGCTGGAGATGGACGTCGAGGATGCGCGCGGTGCCGTCGGAGCGCTCGACGTAGCGGCCGATCCAGAACAGCGCCTCGGCGATCCGGCTCAGCATGCTTCGACTCGCTTCGCTCGCTCAGCAACCGGGGGGCGGGCAGCTCGCCCGGGACGCGGTGCACGAGGTGATCGCGTCATCACTGACCTCCCCATTGCTGCTGGGTCTCCTCCTGGCCGTGCTGCTGCGCCGGGAGGTCGGGCGGGCGCGCGCCGAGATCGGGCGCATGCGTCGTCGGGGGGTTGTCGAGGTCGATGATCGGGATCGACGTCGTGATCGCCGCCTGGTCGGCGACGAGGCCCTGGATCGAATGCCGCGCGACGTGGAGCGGCGTGGTGCCGACGACCCAGGTGTCCTTCGAGCCGCCGCCCTGCGAGGAGTTGACGACGAGGCGCCCCTCGGGGAGCGCGACCCGGGTCAGGCCCCCGGGAAGCACCCAGACGTCGTGGCCGTCGTTGACGGCGAACGGCCTGAGGTCCGCGTGCCGCGGCCGCATGCCCTCCTCGACGAGCGTCGGGATCGTCGAGAGCTGGACGACGGGCTGGGCGATCCAGCCGCGCGGGTCCTCGATGAGGCGGGCGCGGAGCTCCTCGAGCTCCTTCGCCGAGGCGTCGGGGCCGACGACGAGGCCCTTGCCGCCCGAGCCGTCGACGGGCTTGACGACGAGCTCGCCGAGCCGGTCGAGGACCTCCTCGAGCACGCCGGGATCCTGCAGCCGCCAGGTCTGGACGTTCGGGAGGATCGGCTCCTCGGCGAGGTAGTAGCGGATGAGCTCAGGGACGTAGGTGTAGACGAGCTTGTCGTCGGCGACGCCGTTGCCGACCGCGTTCGCGATGGTCACGTTGCCGAGCCGGGCGGCGAGCATCATGCCGGGGCTGCCGAGCACCGAATCCGCGCGGAAGTTGAGGGGGTCGAGGAACTCGTCGTCGACGCGCCGGTAGATGACGTCGACGCGAGTCGGGCCGGCGGTGGTCCGCATCCACACCCGTCCGCCCGAGCAGAACAGGTCCCGCCCCTCGACGAGCTCGACGCCCATGAGCCGCGCGAGGAGCGTGTGCTCGAAGTACGCGGAGTTGAACACGCCGGGGGTGAGCACGACGACGGTCGGGTCCTCGACGCCGGTCGGCGCGCTCGCCCGGAGCGCCTGGAGGAGCCGAGCCGGGTAGTCGCCGACGGGCAGCACCCGCATGCTCACGAAGAGCTCGGGGAGCGTCTGGGCCATGACCCGCCGGTTCGAGATGACGTAGCTCACCCCGGACGGGACGCGGACGTTGTCCTCGAGGACGCGCCAGGTCCCCTGCTCGTCGCGGATGCAGTCGATGCCGGCGACGTGGATCCGCACGCCGTTCGGGGGCACGACGCCGGCGGCCTCGCGGTGGAAGTGGCTGCTCGAGGTGATGAGCGAGGCGGGGATGACGCCGTCGCGGACGGCGCGCTGCGGACCGTACACGTCGGTGAGGAAGGCCTCGAGCGCGCGGACCCGCTGGGCGACGCCGGCGCTCACCGACTGCCACTCGGCCTGCTCGATGACCCGCGGGACGGCGTCGATGGGGAACGGCCGCTCCTCGCCGGCGAAGTCGAACGTGACGCCCTGCGCGAGGTAGGACTTCGCGAGCGCGTCGGTGCGGCCGCGGATCTCCTCCTTGCTCATCTTCGAGAGCGTGCGGTGGATCTCGGCGTAGGCCGGGCGGACGGCCCCGTCGGGGGCGAACATCTCGTCCCACGGCAGGACGCCGAGCCGCTCCCTCGCGGCGCCGGCGTAGCCGTCGAACAGATCCGCCATGGAGGAAGGCTAGTGGCGGCGTGTTGCGCCGGTGTTTCGCCACGGGGTGCGGCGGAGGCGGCGATCAGGCGCCGAGCTCCTCCTCGGCGACCCGCACGAGCGCGTCGCCGATCGCGCGGAACGCCGCGGCGATCGCCGGGGCGTCCTGCGGCGAGACCGCGGCGTCGAGGGCCCGGTTGAAGATGCCGAGGATCCGCTCGATCGCCGTCTCACCGGAGGGGGCGAGGGCGAGGCAGATGCTGCGCCGGTCCGTCGGATTGGGCCGGCGGACGATGAATCCGGCGTCGGCCATCCGGTCGAGCACGCTCGTCGTCGCGCCGGTGGAGAGCTCGAGGAACTCGGCGGTGCGCTTCGGCGTCGCCTCGCCCCGCCCGCGCGCGATGAAGAACAGCGCCCGGAGGTCGCTCGGGCCGATGCCGAGCGAGGAGGCGAGGAGCCCCGTGACATGCGCGTTGCTCGTGGCGAGCGCCTCGAGCGCACTGAGCAGCTCCTCGTGCGGTGCGGCCGCCGCCGTCGTGTCGCTCATGCCGCCCTCCCCCTCGCCGGTGTGAAACATCCTCAGCATAGGTCACATCGCTCAGTGGTCGTGCTTCTCGATGCTCAGGTTTCTCGCAATTCTGGAATCTTCTCTTGCGTGCTGCTTCTCGATCGAGTAACTTGATCGTCGTACTACTCGGGGGACGGAGTCCGCCGGGGCGAAGAGCACCGGCGACCGGCAGCGACCTCAGCGTCGCGGCCCGGGAAGATGGGGGAACAAGCCGGCCTCGGCACGGGCATCGGGGGGCGCCTGCCGGGGCCGGCTTTCCCGTCACGATCGTCGCCGCGCGGGCCGCTCCGGCTCCTCCGGCAGCTCCTCCTCCGGCTCCTCGCGCATCGGCGTCGCCTCGACGACCGGATCGGCGAACTCCTCCGGCGCGACGACGAGCGGCACGGGCCGCGTCGCCGTGACCTCGACGCCGAGGCGCGCGGCCTCGCTGCGCCGAACCCGGCCCGAGACGATGAACCAGGTCACGCCGATGAGGCACGCGACGAAGCCAGCCGCGCCTCCGACGAGGATCGCCGATCGCGCCCCGGCGGCCGCGGCGACCCAGCCGACGATCGGCGCGCCGACGACGGTGCCGCCGATCATGAGCGCGGAGTAGATCGCGAGCACCCTGCCGCGCAGCGCCGGCTCGGTCGTCGTCTGCACATAGCCGTTCGCGGTCGTGAGCATCGTGATGACGCCGAAGCCGATGAACACGCAGACGACCGCGTAGGTCCAGTACGTCGGCATGAATGCGGATGCGGTGCAGGCGATGCCGAAGCCGAGCGCGGCGACGACCGCGACGCGCAGCCGCGCGCGGTCGCGGCGCGCCGAGAGCAGCGAGCCGGCGAGCGAGCCGACCGCGAGGACGGAGGTGAGCAGGCCGAAGCCATCCGCGTCGTGACCGAACTCGAGCGCCATCGTCGAGGCGAAGATCTGGAAGTTCATGCCGAACGCGCCGATGACGAAGATCATCGCGAAGAGCGCGATGAGGTCGCCGCGGCGGCGCACGTACCGGAAGCCGTCCGCGAAGCGCTGGGCGCCGGTGGCCCGAGCGCGCGGCACGAGCTCGCCGCGGCGCATGAGCAGGAGCGCGACGATCGTCGCGAGGTAGCTTCCGGCGTCGGCGATGAAGACCCAGCCGCCGCCGATCCAGATGATCGCGACGCCGGCGATGGCGGGGCCGATGAGGCGCGCCGAGTTGAACGCGGCGGAGTTGAGGGCGACCGCGTTCGACGCGTTCTCCCTGCCGACGAGGTCGGAGACGAAGGCCTGCCGGGTCGGATTGTCGAATGCGGCGGCGACGCCGAAGCACAGCGCGAGCGCGTACATGACCGGCAGCGTGAGCACGCCGGTGAGCAGCAGGATCCCGACGGTGAGCGCGACGGCGGCGAGCGAGACCTGCGTGCAGAGGAGGATGCGCCGGCGCGGGAACCGGTCGGCCACCCAGCCGGTGACGCCGACGAGCAGGAGCGGCGGGCCGAACTGCAGGGCGAGGCAGACGCCCATCGCCGCGGCATCGTCGTGGGTGAGTCCGGTGAGGACGACCCAGGCGAGCGCGGTCGACTGCATCCACGAGCCGATGTTCGACACGAGCGAGCCGAAGAACCAGAGGCGGTAGTTGTAGTGCCGCAGCGAGCGGAACATCCCGCCCCTCACTTCGCCAGCATCCCGCCGAGCAGCTCCGCCGCGCGGGCGAGGGCAGCGCGGTCCTTCTTTGAGAGAGGTTTGAGCTCGGCCCGCAGCCACGCGCTGCGGCGCTTGCGTGCGGCCTGCACGATCTGCGCGCCGCGCTCCGTGACCTCGACGAGCACCCGCCGGCCGTCGTCCGGGTCGGCGACCCTTCTCACCGCACCGGCGGCGGCGAGACCGTTGACGGTCCGGTTCATCGACGGGGCGGACACCCGCTCGTACTCGGCGAGCTGGCCGGGGGTCGACGGGCCGATGCGGCTCAGGTGCATGAGCACGCTGAGCTGCGCGTCGGTGAGGCCCTCGACCTGCGACTCGTTCCGCAGCCGCCGGACCAGCTGGAACGCCGTGACGCGCAGCTCCGCGGCGAGCTGCCCGAGCTCATCTTCTTTCGCCATGCTAATGAGTTTAGCTCATTAGCTATGCTAAGGAATCGCCGCCGAGCGCCGGGAGCCGTTCCGCGCGACGCCGGGAGGCGAGCATCCAGACGACGCCGATCGCCGCCGCGACGAGCCCGGCGACCGAGGCGACGACGATCGCCACGCGCGAGCCCCAGTGATCGTCGATCCAGCCGATGAGCGGGGCGCCGAGCGGCGTCGTCCCCATGAGCACGGCGCTGTACAGCGCGAGGACCCTGCCTCTGAGGGCGGGCTCCGCCGTCGTCTGGACGTAGGCGTTCGCGGTCGGAAGCACGCCCATGAGCGTGAAGCCGACGAGGACGAGCGAGGCGGCGTACCACCAGAACGACGGCATCGCGGCGGAGGCGAGGGAGACGACGCCGAACCCGCCGGCCCCGGCGACGACGAGCCGGAGCCGCGCCCGGCCGCGCCGCGCGACGAGCAGCGTCCCCGCGAGCGCGCCGATCGCGAACGCGCCCATGAGGATGCCGAGGCCGTCCGGCCCGCGGCCGAAGCCGAGCGCCATCGTCGAGACGTAGATCTGGAAGTTGAGCGCGAAGGCGCTGATGAGCGCGACGATCCCGAAGAGCACGAGGAAGTCCGGCCGGCGCAGCACGTGCCGGATCCCGTCGGCGAGCCGTCCCACCGGCTTCGAGCGGTCGCGCGGGGCGAGCTCCTCCGGCCGCATGACGGCGAGGCCGATGAGCATCGCGACGTACGTCGCCGCATTGACGAGGAACACCCAGCCGCTGTCGACGTGCCCGAGGAGCAGGCCGGCGGCGGCCGGGCCGACGAGCCGGGCGAGGCTGAACAGCATCGAGTTGAGCGCGACGGCGTTCGCGGTGTGCTCGCCGGCCATGTCGGAGACGAACGACTGCCGGGCGGGCATGTCGAAGGCGTTGACGACGCCGATGACGAGGGCGAGGGCCCACATGAGCGGGAGCGTCATGACCCCCGCGAGGCAGAGCGCGCCGATCGCCGTCGAGCCGACGAGCAGCGATGACTGCGTCGCGGCGATGAGGCGGCGCCGGTCGAAGCGGTCCGCCGCCCAGCCGGTGACCCCGACGAGGACGAGCGACGGGCCGAGCTGGAGCGCGAGCGTGATCCCCATCGCCGTCGCGTCCTCGTCGGTGAGCTCGGTGAGCACGACCCACGTCATCGCCGTCGTCTGCATCCATTGGCCGATGAACGAGACCATCGCGCCGAAGAACCACGCGCGGTAGTTGTGCAGGCGCAGCGAGCGGAACATCCCGCCGGCGCCCCCGGTCGCGGCGGTCACGACTCCAGCGGTCCGAGCAGGCTCGCGGCGACCGTCGCGTGGATCGACTCGGTGTCGCTCGGATGGAAGACCCCCGCGATGACGTCGCGCTGGAGCCGGGAGAGCTCGGCGGCGCTCCGGTAGCCGGATCCGCCCGCGGCCCGCATCGCGTGATCGACGACGAGCCGCGCGGTCTCGGTCGCCCGGTGCTTCGCGCCGGTGAGGTGGCGGAACCAGTTCGCGCCGCGGTCGGCGAGGCCGTCGACGTCGGCGGCGAGCGTCTCGATGTCCGGCGCGAGCGCGTCGAGCGCGAGCGCGGCGTCGGCGATGCGCCACCGGAAGTCGGGGTCCTGCGCGTAGGGCCGTCCGGTGCGCCGGGACTGCCGGTGCCGCACCGCCTCGACGGCGAGCTCGAGCGCGCGGTCGGCGATGCCGGCGTAGACCGAGGCGATGAGCAGGAGGAAGTTCGCGAAGATCCCGAACACGAAGGGGTCCGCGTTCGGGCCGACGGGGAGGATGCGGGCGACCCGCTCGTCCGGGACGATCGCCCGCTCGAGGACCGTCGTCCGCGACTGCGTCGCGCGCATGCCGAGCGTGTCCCAGTCGTCGAGCGTCGTGATCCCGGGAGTGTCCCTGGTGAGGAAGCCGTGGACGAGCCGCGGCCCCTCCGGGCCGTCGTCGCGGCCGAAGACGCCGAGGCGGGTCCACGCCGGCGCGAGCGAGGTGAAGATCTTCGTCCCGGTGAACGCCCAGCCGCCAGCCTTCCCCGAGTCCGCCGCCGGGCCGACCCGCTCGGCCCGCGTCGCGGAGTCCCAGAGCACGAGGTCGTTCCCGGCCTCGCTGATGCCGAACGCGAACAGCTCGCCCGCATCGGCCTCGTCGAGCACCCAGTCGAGGCTGTGGTCCCCGCGATCCCGGAGCACCCGGGCGACGCCGACCCAGACGAGATGCATGTTCACCGCGAGCGCCGTCGCCGGGGCGTGCGCGGCGAGCCGCCGCTGGTCGCGCGCGGTCTCGAGGAGCGGACGCACCCGGAGGTATCCCGCCTCGCGCAGCTCGGCGAGGTCCTCGTCGAAGAACGCGTTGTCGCGGTCGTAGCGCGGCGCGCGCTCGCGGATGCGCGCAAGGAGCGCCGGATCGAGTTCCATTTGGGCCGCCTCCGGCCTCCACCCTACCCCGCCGTCGAGGTGCTCCCGCCGGCCCGGGCGGCCTCGCTGGCGAGCATGACGGCGAGCAGGGCCGCGGCGAGGACGGTCACCGCGACGGTGACCCAGAGCACGCCGACCGCGTCCGCGGCGAGCGGCGCGGCGGCGATGAGCAGCGCCGCGAGCCAGGTCGCGAGCGGATGGACCGTCGTGCGGCGCACGAGCGGCGCGTGCACCGCCCAGAGCAGCACGAGGTAGGCGGCGACGGGCCAGGCAAGCGAGCCGGCGGCCACCGGCGGCGGCACCTCGCCGCCCTGGGAGACCATGACGACGAGGACGTCGAGCCCCGCCCCGACCGCGGCGAGGCTCGCATACACGAAGTAGTGGCCGTAGGCCCAGTAGAACGCGCGGTCCCGGCGCCGCTCGAGGCCCTCCGCGGTCGGCTCCGAGAAGTACAGCCACCACAGCACGAAGAGCAGCACGAGCCCGCACACCGCCACGACGACGAGCGGGGCGCCGAGGTCGACGGTCCGCAGGGCGTCGCGGACCGCGTTCGAGACGACGTAGACGCACTCGCCGAGCAGGATGATCGTGAACAGGCCGAGCCGCTCGGCGATGTGGTGCGGATGCCAGCGCACCCCGCCGGCCCGGTCGGCCCACAGCGGGACGAGGATCTCGAGGACGGCGAGGACGGGGAACGTCGGCTGCGTCCACGCGTGCGGGAGCAGGAGCCGCCCGAGCCAGAGCGCCTGGACGACGCCGACACCGACGACGTACCGGCCGATGACCCCGGCGCTCTCGGGATCCTCCCGCCAGGCCCGTGCGAGCAGGAGGATGAGCGCGACCCGCATGATCGCGTAGCCGATCGTCACCGGCACCCAGTCGTCGCGCTGGAACGCGGCGGGCACGCCCGCGGCGATGACGAGCACGCCGCCCATCTGCGCGAGCGTGAGGATCCGGTAGACGACGTCGTCGGCGTCGTAGCCGGAGGCGAGCCAGGTGAACTGGTTCCACGCCCACCAGATCGCGAAGAACGTCATGAAGAACGGGCCGATCGCCGCGGGCGCGCGCCCCTCGACGATGGCGCGCGCGAACTCGGTGACGAGCGCCGAGACGCCGACGACGAAGGTGAGGTCGAAGATGAGCTCGAGCGGCGTCGAGACCCGGTGCGACTCGTGGATGTCCCGCGCCCGCATCCGGCGGTGCAGCGTCGTCATGCCGGCCCCGTCGTCAGCGTCGGATCTCGAGCGTGCAGCACTTCACCCCGCCGCCGCCGAGGAGCAGCTCGGAGAGGTCGACGCCGATCGGCTCGACGCCGCGCTCCCGCAGCTGCGCGGGGAGGTCCCGGGCCTGCGCGGCGATGACGAGGTGCTCGCCGTCGCCGTAGGCGTTCATGGCGAACACCTCCGCGTCCCGCTGCGTCGCGAGGATCGCATCGGGGTAAAGGCTGCGCAGGATCTCGAGCGACGGCTCGTCGAACGCGGCCGGCAGGTAGGCGATGAGGTCGCGCTCCCCGTCGACGACGGCGAGTGCCGTGTCGAGGTGGTAGAACCGCGGGTCGACGAGCCGGAGCGTGACGACCTCGCGGCCGGAGAGCCGGGCGAGCTCCGCATGGGCGGCCGGGTCGGTGCGGAAGCCGCTGCCGGCGAGGAAGCGCTCGCCGACCATGAGGATGTCGCCCTCGCCCTCGTTCGTCTCCTCCGCCTCGACGAGGCGCAGGCCGAGCTCCGCGAAGCGGGCGTTGTAGGCGGGCGCCTCGGGCTGCCGCTGGGGGTAGCGGAACCGCGCGCCGTAGGCGATCCCGTCGAAGACGAGCCCGCCGTTCGCCGCATAGACCATGTCGGGGAGGCCTGGGATGGGGTCGATGCGGTGCACCTCGAAGCCGAGGTCGAGGTAGATGCGGTGCAGCGCGTCCCACTGGGCGAGGGCCCGGCCGGTGTCGGTCGGCTCCTGCGGATGCATCCACGGGTTGATCGAGTAGCTCACGGTGAAGTGCTCGGGCCGGCACATGAGCACTTCGCGGGTCGCCACGCCCCTCATCGTAGGCTCGGGGAATGGGCATCCCGGTGAGGCGGGCGGCGTGAGGCGGGTGCGCGACGCCGTCATCGTCGGCGGCGGCCACAACGGGCTCACCGCGGCGGCGTACCTCGCCCGCGCGGGCCTGACGGTCGTCGTGCTCGAGCGGCTCGACGAGGTCGGCGGCGCCGCGGTGTCGGCGCAGGCCTTCCCCGGCATCGACGCCCGGCTGTCCCGCTACGCCTACCTCGTCTCGCTCCTGCCGGAGCGGATCGTGCGCGATCTCGGGCTCGAGATCCGGCTTGCCCGTCGCCGGTACGCCTCGTACACCCCGCGGCCCGGCGGCGAGGGGGGCCTGCTCGTCGACCGGACGGATCCGGCCGCGAGCGCGCTCGGCGCCGACGCCGCGGGCTGGCGGGCGCTCGCCGGGGCGACCGGGGCGCTCGCCCGCGCGCTGTTCCCGACGATGACCGGGCCGCTGCTCACCCGCTCGGAGGCGCGCCGCCTCGTCGGCGACGCCGCGGCGTGGGCCGCGCTCGTCGAGGAGCCGATCGGGCTCGCGATCCGGGGCGCGCTCGCCGACGACCTCGCCCGCGGCGTCGCGCTCACCGACGCGCTCATCGGCACCTTCGCGCCGAACGTCGACCCGTCGCTCGCCGGCAACCGATGCTTCCTCTACCACGTCATCGGCGGCGGGACCGGCGACTGGGACGTGCCGGTCGGCGGCATGGGGGCGGTGAGCGGGGAGCTGCGCCGCGCCGCGCTCCTGGCGGGCGCCGAGCTCGTCACCGGCGCCGAGGTGACCGCGGTCGACCCGGACGGGGAGGTCCGCTATCGCCGTGGCGACGAGGAGCTCGCCGTCGCCGCCCGGTGGGTGCTCGCCGGCTGCAGCCGGGCGGAGCTCGACCGGCTGCTCGGCGAGCCGGGACCGGGCGACGCCGACCGCCGCACGCCCGACCTCGCCGCGGGGTCGCAGGTCAAGGTCAACCTCGTGCTCGCCCGGCTCCCCCGGCTGCGCGACCGCTCCGTCGAGCCGCGCGCCGCGTTCGGTGGGACGTTCCACGTCAACGAGACGTGGTCGCAGCTCGACGCCGCCTATCAGGCGGCGGACGCCGGCTCGGTGCCGCAGCCGCTCCCCCTCGAGATCTACTGCCACTCGCTCGCGGACCCGACGATCCTCTCCGAGGAGCTGCGCGCGTCCGGCGCGCAGACGATGACCGCGTTCGGCCTGCACGTCCCGCACCGGCTCGCCGCCGGCCGAGATCCGGCGGACTACCGGGCCGCGCTCGAGGCCGCGGCGCTCGCGAGCCTCGACTCGGTCCTCGCCGAGCCGGTCGAGGAGCTGCTGCTCACCGATGCCGATGGCCGTCCGGCGATCGAGACGCGGACCACCGTCGATCTCGAGCGCTCGCTCCGGCTGCCCGGCGGGAGCATCTTCCACGGCCCGCTCGAGTGGCCGTGGGCGGAGGACGACGAGCCGCTCGGCACGCCCGCGCAGCGATGGGGCGTCGCGACGCCGCACGAGCGGATCCTGGTCTGCGGCTCGAGCGCGCGCCGGGGCGGTGCGGTCTCCGGCATCGGTGGGCACAACGCGGCGATGGCGGTCCTCGACTCCCTCGCCGGCTGAGCCGCCCCGCCCAAGCAGCGGAAGGGGCCGGCCCCTTCCCGGACCGGCCCCTCGGCGGGACTGGGGTGGATCAGCAGGCGACGCCGTTGACGGTGCAGCTGTAGCTGATCGCGCCGGCCGTGGTGGCGATGACGATCGCGGCGATGATCCAGATGAGGATCGTGAGGCCGAGGAAGATCGCGCTGAGGATGATGCCGACCTTCGCGGGCGTGTTCGGCAGGTTCTGCCCGGTCTGCCGGTTGTACGCCTTCGTCTGGTTGAACGCGATGATGCTGAGGATGAGGCCGAGGAGCGAGAAGATGAAGGCGAAGACGAGGCCGACGATGCCGAGCGTCTTGCCCGGGACCTCGGTCGTGACGACGGCGGGCGCGTACTGCGGCTGCGCCGGGTAGGCGGGCGGCTGCTGCGGCGCGGGCTGCTGCTGCGGCGCGTTCGGATCGGTCATTTCGGTGCTCCCCGTGAGGTCGTTGGATTTGGGCTCCCCGGCCCCCCTGAGCGTACTCACCTCCCCCGCCCCCCGCTACGTTGAATGGGTGGCGATCGGCATTCTGACGAGCGGCGGCGACTGTCCCGGCCTCAACGCGGTCATCCGGGCCGCCGTGCTCAAGGGCATCCAGGTCTACCGCCGCGAGTTCGTCGGCTTCCGCGACGGCTGGCGCGGCGTCGTCGAGGGGGACGCCGTCCCGCTCGGCCGCAGGGACATCCAGGGCATCGCGAAGCTCGGCGGGACGATCCTCGGGACCTCCCGCACGAATCCGTTCGAGGGCGACCCCACCGCGAGCCGGGCACGGGAGTCGCTCGAGCGGCTCGGCGTCGACTCGCTCATCGTCATCGGCGGCGAGGGAACGCTCTCCGCGGCGAAGGAGCTCGCCGACCTCGGGGTGCGCATCGTCGGCGTGCCGAAGACGATCGACAACGATCTCTCCGGCACCGACATGACGTTCGGCTTCGACACCGCCGTGGGCATCGCGACCGACGCCTTCGACCGGCTCCGCACCACCGGCGACTCTCACGGCCGGGCGATGATCGCCGAGGTCATGGGACGGCACGTCGGCTGGATCGCGCTCCACTCCGGCATGGCCGCGGGCGCGCACGCGATCCTCATCCCGGAGCAGCGCACGACGTGGGCGGAGCTCACCGGCTGGGTGAACGCGGCGCACAACCGCGGGCGGGCGCCGCTCGTCGTCGTCGCGGAGGGCTTCATCCCCGAGGGCGGGACCGAGGCGTACTCCGACCAGGGGCTCGACGCCTTCGGCCGTCCGCGGCTCGGCGGGATCGGCGAGCTCGTCACCGCGGAGATCGAGGCGCGCACCGGCATCGAGTCCCGCTGCACGACGCTCGGCCACATCCAGCGCGGCGGGACGCCGACGGCCTTCGACCGCGTGCTCGCGACGCGCTTCGGGCTCGCGGCGGTCGACGCGGTCGTCCACGGCCGATTCGGCCGGATGGTCTCGCTGCGCGGCACCGAGATCACGCACGTCCCGCTCGAGGACGCGATCGGCAGGCTCAACGCCGTGCCGCAGTCCCGCTGGGACGAGGCGGCGATCCTGTTCGGCTGACCGCCCGCTTCGTCTCGCCCTTCGGGCTCGCTCAGCGACCGGGGACGCGGTCCCTCAGCGCGAGGCGCGCCGGACCGCCGCCCAGACGAGGAGCCCGACGGCGGCCGCCGCACCGGCTGCGCCGGCGATCCACACCGCCGGATTGCTCCGGTAGGAGGCCTGCATGCGCTTCTTGAACGCCCGCGCCCGCTTCGGCAGATTGAACCTGTCCTCGAGCTCGTCGAGCGCCACCGCGAGCTCGGCGCGCGCCCGGACGACCCGGGCGCCGGCGTCCTCGTGCGCCTCGGTCATCTCAGCCCTCCTCGCTCCGGGCGGCGGCGCGCGCGGCGCGGCGGCCGTCGTGCCGCAGCGTCCGGAAGTCGTCGCCGATCGAGTCGAGGGCCCGGTCCGCGTCCGGCTTCGCACTCTTGAACGCCGCGATCCCCGCGACGACGAGGACGCCGGCGAGGATGACGAGCGCCCCGAACACGATGAGCGCCGAGGCCCAGAGCGGAAGCACCGTCGCAATGCCCGCGATCGCGGCGATGACGAGGACGACGAGCGCGAGGAGCGCGAGGAGCGCGGCGGCGCCGAACAGGCCCGCGCCGACCCCCGCGCGGATCGCGCGTCGCTTCATGTCCTCCTTGAAGGCCTCCAGCTCGGCCTTCACAAGCTCCGCGATGAGCCCGGGGAGGGCGGCGATGAGCTGGATGAGGGAGCGCTTGGGGGCCGCCGCGTCGTCGATCACGGTCGGCTACTCCGCGGTTGCTGGTGCGTCCGGCTCGAGCGGTGCGGCGCCCTCGACGGGCACGACAGCGGCGCCGGGCGACGTCGCGCCCGCGTTCGAGCCTGGCCGCCGCGCCGCGCGCCGCCTGGTCGTCATCCGATCGACGAGCCGCTTCGCGAGCGTGTTCGCGACCTGCGCGGCGTCGTCGATGCGGTCGTTGAGGAACGTCGAGGCCGTGTCGAAGCCCTTCTGCACCGTCGGGTTGTGCCACACCTTGCCGACC
>Ga0164243_10008047_pt1 | contig 15634 bp, 15 predicted proteins | sample OricompcompostOP_FD_108781 | JGI IMG/M metagenome (GOLD analysis project Ga0164243, IMG submission 108781) | Organic Plus compost microbial communities from Emeryville, California, USA - Original compost - Organic plus compost (OP) | ecosystem: Engineered > Solid waste > Mixed feedstock >...
CCATGCCGCGGCTGGCCCAGATCGGCACCTTCGCCCGCATCGTCGACTGGGATGCGCTGCCCGACGGCCGTCTCGGCGTCACCATCGAAGGCGTGGCGAAGTTCAGGCTGCTCAGCACCGAGCAACAGCCGAATTTCCTGGTGGTGGCCACGGTCGAACCGCTGCCGGAGGAGGAGCCGCTGCCGCTGCCCGAGCGGGCGCGCGATCTGGTGGCGCTGATGGAGCAGTTGATCCGGCATCCGCTGATCGCGCGCCTGAAGCTGAGCCCCGAACAGGAGGACGGCGGTCGGCTCGCCAACCAGCTGGCGCAGCTGCTGCCGATCCCGGAGGCCGGCAAATTCGGCCTGCTGGCGGAAACCGATCCGCTGGTGCGCCTGGACCGCTTGCTGTCGCTGCTGCGGGAACTGGACGGCGAGGCCCCCTAGGCGGGCCCGCTGCCATCGGGGCTTCACAAACGAGGTCGATAATAGGTCCGGACAAACCGTGGCGACGCGGTTCGGGCTCCATAAAAAAGACGGAGGTGTGACGATGATACCGGCGATTCTGGATTTCGAGGCCTCGGGTCTCGGTCGCGGCAGCTATCCGATCGAGGTGGGTTACATTCTGTCCGACGGCCACAGCAACTGCATGTTGATCCGCCCGGAGCCGGATTGGCTCGAGTGGGACGAGCAGGCCGAACGCCTGCACGGTATTTCCCGCGAACAGCTGCAACGCCACGGCCGCAGCGTGGCCGAGGTGGCGCGGCTGCTCAATCACAGCCTGGCCGGCAAGACCCTCTATTCCGACGCCTGGGGCAACGATCAGAGCTGGCTGGCGCTGCTGTTCGAGTGCGCCGGCATACCCGCGCACTTCCGGCTGGAATCGCTGCGTTCGCTGCTGAGCGAGGCGCAGGCCCAGGTCTGGCACAGCGTGCGGCAAACGGTGATCCAGGGCAGCCGGCTGAAGCGGCACCGCGCCAGCAGCGACGCCCGCATCCTGCAACAAACCTTCCTGCTGAGCCGCGAACTGGCCGCCGCCTGAGCCCGGACGGGCGGGCGCGTCATCGCTGACTTCCCCTGACCCCGCGGCGCGGATGCGCGCGCCGCGTTATCCGGTTAGCATGGACTCTTCTGTCGCCCGGTAGAGGAGAGGGGAGTTGAATCAAGCACTGGCGGATGTGATCGCCGCGAATCGTCTGGAAAAACTCGATGACAATCTGTTCCGGGGTTACGGCACCTGGGGTTCGAGCGTGCGCCTGTACGGCGGGCAGGTGCTGTCGCAGGCGATGAGCGCGTCGCAGCAGACCGTGCCCGAGCCGTTCGTGCTGCATTCCATGCACGCCTATTTCATGCGCCCCGGCGATCCGGCGCGGGCGGTGATCTACGACGTGGACATCATCCGCGAGGGCAAGAGCTTCGTCACCCGGCGCGTGGTGGCGCGCCAGCACGGCGCCGCCATTTTCAGCTGCCAGCTGTCCTACCAGAAGCCCGAACCCGGCTTCGACCACCAGGCGCCGATGCCGCAGGTGCCGGGCCCGGAGGGCCTGCCCACCGACGACGAACTGGTGAGCGCCGCCCTGTACGACTCGCGGGTGCCGGCGGAATCGCGGCTGTCGCCGGGCTGGCCGATCGAATACCGGCAACTGGACCCGGTCGATCTGGTCAATCCGGGCCGGCATTCGGCGGAATGCCAGATCTGGTTCCGGGCCGGGGACACGGTCGAGGGCAGCCTCGCCCTGCACCAGCAGCTGCTGGCCTTCGCCTCCGACCACAACATCCTGGTGACGGCGCTGCGCCCGCACGGCGTCAGCTTCACCACGCCGGGCATGCAGATCGCCACGCTCGACCACGCCATCTGGTTCCATCGCCCGTTCCGCATCGACGACTGGCTGCTGTACGTGGTCGAAAGCCCGTCGGCCTGCAACGCGCGCGGCCTGGGGCTGGGCCGGGTCTACGATCGCGCCGGCGTACTGGTGGCCTCGGTCAGCCAGGAGGGTTTGATCCGGCAGCGGCCGGTGTGAGGGGTTTGGGGGTATAATGCGCCGCCTACCCCTTTCTGTGACTCGCCGTATCCGTGAACGCGACAACGAAGACTGATTGCATGGACATCAAAGACTATATGCAGAGCGTCGGCCGCGCCGCGCGCGCCGCCGCGCGGCTGGTGGCGCGGGCCGACACGGCAGTGAAGAACCGCGCCCTGCTGGCCACCGCCGACGCGCTCGAGGCCAGTCGCGAGGCATTGCTGGCGGCCAACCGCGAGGACCTGGAACAGGGCCGCGCCAACGGCCTGGATCGGGCCATGCTCGACCGGCTGGAGCTGAAGAGCTCCGGCGTCGACGCGATGATCGAAGGCCTGCGCCAGGTTGCCGCGCTGCCCGATCCGGTCGGGGAGATCACCGATCTGGTGTACCGGCCGAGCGGCATCCAGGTCGGCCGCATGCGGGTGCCGCTGGGCGTGATCGGCATCATCTATGAGGCGCGCCCCAACGTCACCGTCGATGCCGCCAGCCTGTGCCTGAAATCGGGCAATGCCACCATCCTGCGCGGCGGTTCCGAGGCGATCCGCGCCAACCAGGCCATCGCCGCCTGCCTGCGCCAGGGGCTGGCCGCGGCCGGCTTGCCGGAAACCGCGGTGCAGGTGATCGAAACCACCGACCGCGCCGCGGTCGGCGAGCTGATCACGATGCCGGAATACGTGGATGTGATCGTGCCGCGCGGCGGCAAGGGCCTGATCGAGCGCATTTCGCGGGACGCGCGCGTGCCGGTGATCAAACACCTCGACGGCATCTGCCATGTCTACATCGACGATCAGGCCGATCTGGACAAGGCGTTCGCTGTCGCCATGAACGCCAAGACCCAGCGCTACGGCACCTGCAACACCATGGAAACCCTGCTGGTGGCCGATGCCGTGGCGCCGGCCATCCTGCCGCGCCTGGCCGCGGCGCTGGTCGAGAAGGGCGTCGAGCTGCGCGGCTGCGAACGCACCCGGGAGCTGTTGGCAGATGGTTTCCCGGTGACTGTCGCCACCGAGGAAGACTGGCGCACCGAATATCTGGCGCCGATCCTGTCGATCCGCGTGGTGGAAGGGCTGGACAGCGCCATCGACCACATCAACACCTACAGCTCGCAACACACCGACAGCATCGTCACCGAAAACTACAGCCGCGGCCGCCGCTTCCTGCGCGAGGTGGATTCCAGCTCGGTGATGATCAACGCCTCCACGCGTTTCGCCGATGGCTTCGAGTACGGGCTGGGTGCCGAAATCGGCATTTCCACCGACAAACTCCACGCGCGCGGCCCGGTGGGACTGGAGGGCCTGACTTCGCAGAAATTCGTCGTGCTCGGTGACGGCCAAGTCCGCCGGTGACATGAACCCCTCCGTGCACAGCGTTGCGATGCTGGGCGGGACCTTCGATCCCGTCCACATCGGCCATTTGCGTTCGGCGGTGGAGTTGCGCGAGCGGTTCGGTTTCGACCAGATCCGTTTCGTGCCCTGCCACCTGCCGCCGCACCGCGCCCAGCCGGGCGCCGACAGCGCGCAGCGGCTGCGCATGGTGGAGCTGGCGCTGGCCGACGAGCCGGGTCTGATCGCGGACGCGCGTGAGCTGCGTCGCGCCGGGCCGTCCTACACCTTCGATACACTCACCGAACTGCGCGCCGAACTGGGCGCGCAGTGCGCGCTGGCGCTGGTGCTGGGGGTGGATGCCTTCGCCGGCCTCGATACCTGGCACCGCTGGCGCGAGCTGCCGGAGCTGGCCCACATCGTGGTGATGGCGCGCCCGGACAGCGTGCTGCCCGAATCCGGCCCGGTGGCGGAACTGCTGCGCGCGCGCCGCGCCGCGCCGGAGGCGCTGCAACAACGGCCGGCCGGCGCCATCGTGCCGGTGGCGCTGACGCCGCTGCCGATATCGGCCACCGGGATTCGCGCCATCGTGCGCAACGCCCGCTCGCCGCGTTATCTGGTGCCCGATTCGGTCTGGGCCTATATCCGCGAGCAGCGGCTTTATCAAGCGCAACAACCGTCGGAACGCAGCAACGCTCCGGCGCACACCCACACCCTCTGACTCCAACGGGAGAACGCCACCTCTATGACAGCCGATGAACTCAAGACAATAGTGCAAACCGCGCTCGAAGACCTCAAGGGCAAGGATATTGTCACTATTGACGTGCGCGGCCTCACCAGCGTCACCGATTACATGGTGTTCTGCAGCGGTACCTCCAACCGCCATGTGAAATCGCTGGCCGACAACGCGTCGATGGAGGCAAAGAAACGCGGCGCGCACCTGCTCGGCACCGAGGGCGAGCAGGAGGGCGAATGGGTGCTGGTGGATTTCGGCGATGTGATCGTGCACGTGATGCTGCCGGAAACCCGCGCCTTCTACGACCTGGAGCGGATGTGGTCGACGCCGGCGACCAGCGCCGATGCGCGTTAGTCTGATCGCCGTCGGCACGCGCATGCCGGATTGGGTCGAGGCCGGCGTCGCCGAATACCGCAAGCGCCTGCCGCCGGAAATCGATTTCGAGATTCGCGAAATCGCCCTTGCCAAACGCGGCAAGAACACTGATATAACACGCGCGATCGCCCAGGAAGGCGAGGCCATGCTGAACGCGATCGCGCCGCGCGACCAGGTGGTGGCGCTGGATGTGAAGGGCAAGAGCCACAGTACGGAACAATTCGCGGCGCTGTTGGCCGAATGGCAGATGAGCGGCGACAATATCAGCCTGCTGGTGGGCGGTCCCGATGGTCTGGCGCCGTCGTGCCTGGCACGCGCGCAGACGCGCTGGTCGCTGTCGGCGCTGACGCTGCCGCATCCGCTGGTGCGGGTGCTGGTGGCCGAACAACTCTACCGGGCCTGGACGATCAATAACAATCATCCTTATCACCGCTGAAACGCGGCGCAACGTTGTCAGATGGCCGAACGACTCACCCTCAAAGACCCACACAAGGAAATGCGCATTTTCAGCGTGCGCATGCTGGTGTCCGCGTTCGTGTTCGCGGTGCTGTTCGGCGTGCTGTTGTACCGCTATTTCGATCTGCAGGTGCGCCAGTACGAAAAATACCGCACCGAATCCGACCGCAACCGGGTGCAATTGCAGCCGATTTCGCCGCGCCGCGGCCTGATCTACGACCGCAACGGGCTGCTGCTGGCGGACAACGTGCCGAGCTACAGCCTCGACATCATCAAGGAGCAGGTCGGCGATCTGGAAAAAACGCTGGATATTCTGCGTTCGATTCTGCAGATCGACGATGACGATATCGAGAAATTCCGCGACCGCCTGCACGATCGGCGCCCATATCAGCCGGTGCCGTTGAAGTTCAGGCTCACCGAGGAGGAGATCGCGATTCTCGCGATCAACCGCTTCCGCCTGCCGGGCGTGGAGGTGGATGCGGAACTGGTGCGCAACTATCCGCACGGCGACCTGTTCGCCCACGCGCTCGGCTACGTCGGCCGGATCAGCGAAGCCGAATTGAAGAAACTCGATCCGGTCAATTACAGCGGCACCCATTACATGGGCAAGGTCGGCGTGGAGCGCTATTACGAAGAGGCGCTGCACGGCAAGGTCGGCTATCAGAACGTCGAGACCAACGCGCGCGGGCGCGTGCTGCGCATTCTGGAGCGCACCGATCCGCTGCCGGGGCAGGATATTCAGCTGTACCTCGACGCCCACGTGCAGCAGGTGGCGCAGGATGCGCTGGGCGAGCACCTCGGCGCGGTGGTGGCCATCGACCCGCGCACCGGCGGCGTCATCGCGCTGGTCAGCAATCCCAGTTTCGATCCGAACCCGTTCGTCACCGGCATCAGCAAGACCGCGTACAAGGCGTTGCAGGAATCGCCGTCGATGCCGCTCTACAACCGCGCGCTGCAGGGCCAGTATCCGCCGGGTTCGACGGTGAAGCCGATTTACGCGCTGGCCGGGCTGCACTACGGCATGGTCACGCCGTCGACGCGGGTGCCCGATCCCGGCTGGTATCAGCTGCCCAACGACAGCCGTTTCTATCGCGACTGGAAACGCGGCGGCCACGGCGGTTCGGTCGATCTGAAGCAGGCGGTGGTCGAATCCTGCGACGTGTATTTCTACGATCTGGCGCGCAAGCTCAATATCGATCGGATGCACGATTTCATGACCGAATTCGGGCTCGGCGCCGCCACCGGCATCGACACCACCAGCGAACGGTCGGGCCTGATGCCTTCGCGGCAGTGGAAGCGCACGGCGAAGAAAATGGCCTGGTTCCCCGGTGAAACCCTCAGCGCCGGCATCGGCCAGGGCTACATGCTGGCGACTCCGGTGCAGCTGGCGGTGGCGGCGGCGACGCTGGCCAATCGCGGCGAACGTTTCGAGCCGCGGCTGGTGCAGAAGGTCGGCGGCGAGCCGGTGCATGTGCCGGCGGCGCCGCGCATTCAAATCGCCGATCCGGTCGACTGGGATGTGGTGATCGACGCGATGGAAGCGGTGGCGCACAGCGAACGCGGCACCGCCAAGGGCATCGGCCGCGATTCGCTGTACCACATCGCCGGCAAGACCGGCAGCGCGCAGGTGGTGGGTTACGCGCAGGGCATCAAATACGACGCCTCGGTGGTGGCCAAGAACAAACGCGACCACGCGCTGTTCATCGGCTTCGCGCCGGTGGAAGACCCGCAGATCGTGGTGTCCGTGGTGGTCGAGAACGGCGAGCACGGCGCTTCGATGGCGGCGCCGATCGCGCGCAAGGTGTTCGACGCTTATCTGCTCGACGCCGAAGGCAAACTGCGCGAGGGCGTGCCCGGCATTCCGGGGCGGGAGGCGCGCAAGCTCACGCCGGTGCCCGTCGGCAACATCCCTGAAGGCGCCGAAGGCGCAGCCGAAGAGGAACCCCTGGAGTGAAATACGGCGAATTTGTGCGCCGCATGCCCACCGGCACCGCGGAGCTGAGACAGCGGCGTTCCCTGGCCGAGCGCCTGCACCTCGATCCGCTGCTGCTGTTGCTGCTGCTGGCGTTGACCGCCTACGGCCTGATCGTGCTGTACAGCGCCAGCGGCCGCAGCATCGACACGGTGTATCGACAGGGGCGTTTTTTCCTGATCGCTTACGTGATCATGTTCGCTGTGGCGCAGCTCGATCTGGAACGGATCAAGCGGCTGGCGCCCTGGGCCTATCTCGGCGGCTTCATTCTGGTGGCGTTGGTGCCGCTGCTCGGCACGCACGCCAAGGGTGCGCGCCGCTGGCTCAGCATCGGCGGATTCCAGTTCCAGCCCTCGGAGGTGATGAAGCTGGTGGTGCCGATGGCGCTGGCCTGGTATCTGTCGGCGCGCATTCTGCCGCCGCGGTTCAAATATGTGATGGTGGCGTTGGCGTTGATCTTCGTGCCGACGCTGCTGATCGCCGCGCAGCCGGACCTCGGCACCTCCATCCTGATCGCGGCTTCCGGCTGTTTCGTGCTGTTTCTGGCGGGGCTGCATTGGGGTTATCTCGCATCCGCGGTGGCCATCTTGCTTGCCGCGGCGTATCCAATGTGGCACTTTGTCCTGCATGATTATCAACAGCAGCGCATTTTGACCATGCTCGATCCGGAGCAGGACAAGCTGGGCGCGGGCTGGAACATCATTCAATCGAAAACGGCGATCGGCTCCGGCGGTTTTACCGGCAAGGGCTGGTTGCACGGCACGCAGTCACATCTCGATTTTCTGCCCGAGGGCCACACCGATTTCATCATCGCGGTGTTGTCCGAAGAATGGGGACTGCGCGGTGTCATGGTGCTGCTGGCGTTGTATATCCTGGTGATCGCGCGCGGCATGTGGATCGCGGCGCACGCCCAGCACTGTTTCGGGCGCCTGCTTGCCGGCAGCGTGGTGTTGACGTTCTGCGTCTACGTTTTCGTCAACATGGGCATGGTGTCGGGCCTGTTGCCGGTGGTGGGTGTACCGCTGCCGCTGATCAGCCAGGGCGGCACGGCGCTGGTGACTTTGCTGGTGGGATTTGGCCTGTTGATGGCGATCGCCACCGAAAAACGAATTCTGATTCAATAAGGCGCCTTGGCGCCGAGGTCCGACACGCCTGAAGAAAAATTCTTGTCGAGCGGATCTGCAACATCGTTGGCTCACGCCGTTGGCGATGCGTTCGCGCAAGCTCGCGTTCCCCATCGAAACGGCACAAAACAGTCGGTAAGAAGTGATCGGTTCAATGCGCGGGATGAATGTCTTGAAAAAGTGGTTGCTGCGGCACAAACAGCTGGCGGGTATCTGCGCGCTGGCGGTGGCGGTTCCGGCGCTGGCGGATTACAGCCAGCATCCCCTGGCGAAAGCCTTCGTCGATGAAATGGTGACTGAGCACGGCTTCAAGCGCGAGGAGGTGGTGCAGCTGCTCAGCGCCGCCCAGCGTCAGCAGTCGATCCTCGACGCCATCGCGCGGCCGGCGGAGCAGGCCAAGCCGTGGAAGGATTATCGCAAGCTGTTCGTCACCAACGACCGCATCCAGCAGGGTGCGATTTTCTGGCGCGAACACGCCCAGACACTGGCGCGGGCCGAACGTGAATTCGGCGTGTCGCCGGCGGTCATCGTGGCGATCCTCGGCGTCGAAACCCGCTACGGGCGTAATACCGGCAATTACCGCGTGCTCGACGCGCTGGCCACGCTCAGTTTCGATTATCCGCCGCGCGCGCCGTTTTTCCGCGGCCAATTGACCGAATTCCTGCTGATGGCGCGGGAACAGAAACTGACCACGGAAAAACTGCTGGGCTCGTACGCCGGCGCCATGGGCTACGGCCAGTTCATGCCGAGCAGCTATCGCAAGTTCGCCGTCGATTTCAACGGCGACGGCGTGGTCGACATCGTCAACAACATCGACGACGCCATCGGCAGCGTCGCCAATTATCTCAAGGGACACGGCTGGCAGCACAACGCGCCGATCGTGGTGCGCGCCAATGTCACCGCGCCGCTGCCCGAAGGACTGCTGAAAGATACGCTGGAGCCGGTCACCAGCCTGGCGGAATATCGAGTCAAGGGCGTCACCGCCGCGGTGCCGTTGCCGGACAACACCAACGCCGCGCTGTTCATGCTCGAAGGCGACAACGGCCCCGAGTATTACCTGGCGCTCAACAATTTCTACGTGATCACACGGTACAACCGCAGCCAGATGTACTCGATGGCGGTGGTGCAATTGAGCGAGGCGGTGAACGCCCTGTGGCAGCCGCGCTGATGTCGCCGCGGCACCTGCTGCTCCTGTTGTGGGCGGTGGTGCTGGCGGGCTGCGGTTCACACGGCTATCGCGGCAGCGACGGCACGCCCTCGCGCGTGCTCGATCCCGACAAAATCCAGGACGCGGTGCCGCGCCGCGATCCGGTCACCGGCGCCGGCAACAAGAATCCGTACACCGTGCTCGGCAAAACCTATCGCATCTTGCCGAGTTCCAGGGGGTATCGCGCGCGCGGCACCGCGTCCTGGTACGGCACCAAATTCCACGGCGCAAGCACCGCCAACGGCGAGCGCTACGATGTGTACGGCATGACCGCCGCGCATTGCACGCTGCCGATTCCCACCTATGTGCAGGTCACCAACCTGGAAAATGGCCGCCGCGCCATCGTGCGGGTCAACGATCGCGGTCCGTTCGTGAACGATCGCCTGATCGACTTGTCCTATGCGGCCGCGGTCAAGCTCGGTTACGCCAACAAAGGCACCGCGCAGGTGGAAGTTGTGGCGATCGACGTGGATAATTGGCCGCCGTCGAAGGCCGTGGTGGAAGCACCGCCGCCGACACCGGCGCCCGCCGCCATCGCCGCGCCGACGAGCGACATGATTCGAAACGACGGCGCCCCGGATGCGGTCAGCGCGGTGGGTCGTTATTACGTGCAGGCCGGCGCCTTTCAAAGCGCGCAGACCGCGGACAACCTGCGCCAGCAGCTGGCGGCCGCCACGCGTTATCCGGTGGTGATCCAGCCGGTCGGCTCGCCGGCGTTGTATCGCGTGCGCGTCGGTCCGCTGGTCAGCCGCGCCGAGGCGGAACTGGTGCGTGGCCAATTGCTCGCAGGACCGATCAACGACGCGCGCATCGTCGAAGAGGCCTCGGCGTCCGCGCAATAAACGCAGGCCCTGCGCATTTGTGGAACATGGTTTGAGTCGCGGCCGCCGATACCGGCGCCGCGACCATTGGATATTCGTCGAAAATCCTTGCGAGGGGGATGAATGAAAAAGTTTGCACTGCTGCTGACGGCCGCGCTCTGGACGCTGCCCGCCCTGGCACAGCCGACGCCGATCATCAACCCGACGGTGACCGCGGTGCCTTCGCCGCCGGCCATCGCCGGCAAATCCTACATCATGATCGATGCCGACAGCGGCCGCGTGCTGCTCGAGGGCAATGCCGATGAACGCCTGCCGCCGGCCAGCCTCACCAAGCTGATGACCAGTTACATCCTGTCCTACGAACTGGAACAGGGCCATGTGCACAACGATGACATGGTGACGATCAGCAACAGCGCCTGGACCCAGAACCCGGCCTTCAAGGATTCATCGTTGATGTTCATCCAGGTCGGTACGCAGGTGAAACTGCACGATCTGCACCAGGGCATCGTGGTGTCGTCGGGCAACGACGCCACGGTGGCGGTGGCCGAATATCTGGCCGGCGGCGAGGACGCGTTCGCGCAGGTGATGAACCAGCACGCCAAGCGCCTGGGCATGAACAACACCCACTTCGTCAATTCGCACGGCCTGCCCGATCCGCAGCACTACACTACCGCGCGCGATCTGGCGCTGTTGTCCCAGGCCATCATCAAATATCCCAACGAATACGCGCTGTACAAGGAAACCGAATTCACTTTCAACAATATCCGCCAGTACAACCGCAACGGCCTGCTCAAGCGCGACCCATCCGTGGACGGCCTCAAGACCGGGCACACGCAGGAAGCGGGTTACTGCCTGGTGTCCTCCGCCAAGCGCAACGACATGCGCCTGATCACCGTGATCATGGGCGCCGACAGCATCGCCGCGCGTGAGCGCGAAACGGAAAAGATGCTGGCCTACGGCTTTCGCTATTTCGAAACGGCGCTGGTCTACCGCGCCGGCGCCGAGGTGGCGCAGCCGCGCATCTGGGGCGGCGACAAGGATACGATCCGGCTCGGTGTCGATCAGAACCTTTACCTGACCGTACCGCGCGGCAAACGCGACGCCCTGCAGGCGACCATGAACGTCGACAAATACCTGCACGCGCCGATCCAGGAAAAACAGGTGGTGGGTGAAATGGAAGTCAGCCTCGACGGCCAGGTGATCCAGAAAGCGCCGCTGGTGGCCCTTGAAACCGTGGATAAAGGCGGCATCTTCAGCCGTATCTGGGACGCGCTGGTGCTGTTCTTCACCAAATTGCTGAGCTGAAGTTCCCGGGTTGGCTCGGGACGGGGACGCGATGAGCACAATCTATCTGAACGGTCGCTTCGTGCCGGCGGAGCAGGCGACGATCTCGGTGATGGATCGCGGGTTTTTATTCGGCGACAGCGTGTATGAGGTGATCCCGGTGTTCGGCGGGCGCTGTTTTCGCCTGGCCGAACATCTGGCGCGACTCGACTACAGCCTGCGCGAAACCCGCATCGCCGCGCCCATGGACCACGCGGCGTGGACGGCTTTGCTGGAACGTTTGATCGAACTGCACGGCGGCGGTGATCAGAGCGTGTATCTGCAGGTTACCCGCGGTGTTTACGCGCAGCGGGAACATGCCTTCCCCGGCGAGCAGGCGCCCACGGTGCTGGCGATGACGCGGCCGCTGGCGGCGGCGCCATCGCTGCCGGAGCCGGTGGCCTGCATCACGCTGGAGGATATCCGCTGGTCGCGCTGCGATATCAAGACCACATCGCTGCTCGGCAATGTGCTGATGACGCAGCAGGCGCTGGAGGCCGGCGCCGATGAGGCGATCCTGCTGCGCGACGGCTGTGTCTGGGAGGGCGCCAGCAGCAATGTTTTTGCCGTACTCGGTGAAGTGCTGTATACCGCGCCCAAGGGACATCATATTCTCGGCGGCATTACCCGCGATCTGGTGGTGGAGCTGGCACGCCAGCACGGACTGGATTGCCGGGAACAGGCGCTGGATGCCGCGGAGCTGGCGCGGGCCGATGAAATCTGGCTCAGCAGTTCCGCGCGCGAGCTGACGCCGGTGACGCGGCTGAACGGTCGGCCGGTGGGCGCCGGCGTGCCCGGCCCGCTGGTGCGCACGGTGTGGGCCTGGTATCGGAGTTTTCGCCAGCAGTTTATGCGGTAACGTCTTTGTGGGGGTGAATGCCATGGCTGAAATCGAAGCACCCAAAATTGAATTTCCCTGTTCTTATCCGCTCAAGGTGGTTGGCGATGCGGCCGGGGATTTCCAGGGTTTCGTCATCGATGTGCTGGAGCGCCACGCCGGCGCCATCGCCAGCGAACACATCGAGATCAATCCCAGCCGCAACGGCCGCTTCCTGTCGGTGCGTGTCACCATCACCGCCACCGGCGAGCCGCAGTTGCGGGCCATTTTCGATGAACTGAAGGCATCCGGCCGCGTGCATATGGTACTGTGACACGGCTGCGCGCCTCATCGGCGCGCCCTGCGATTCATCGCAAAAGGTCGTTGCACAACGACGCCATCAGGTAATGCCCCGCAGCGGGCGAGGGACGAAATTTCATGCAGTTGCGCGTACGTCATCTCGGGCTGGCCGATTACGAAACGGTGTGGAGCGCGATGCGCGACTTCACCGACCGGCGCGACGCGCAGACACCGGATGAAATCTGGTTTTTGCAGCACCCGCGCGTTTTCACCCAGGGTCAGGCGGGCAAGGCGGAACATGTGCTGGCACCGGGCGATATTCCGGTGATCCAGGTCGATCGCGGCGGTCAGGTGACCTATCACGGGCCCGGTCAGATCGTCGGTTACCTGCTGATCGATCTGCGCCGGCGCAAGCTCGGCGTGCGCGAGCTGGTGACGGCGATCGAAAACGCCTTGATCCAGGTGTTAGGCGATCACGGTGTGGCCGCGAAAGCGCGGCCGGACGCACCGGGTGTGTATCTGGAGAGCGGCGCCAAAATCGCCGCTCTGGGCTTGCGGGTGCGGCGCGGCTGCACCTTCCATGGTCTCAGCCTCAATGTGGACATGGACCTCGAACCCTTCGCGCGCATCAACCCCTGCGGCTTCAGCGGGCTGGAAGTGGCACAGCTGCGCGATCTGGTGAGCGCGGTGCCCACGCTCGAAGCGCTGGAACTGCAACTGCGCGACGCGCTGTGCGCGCAGCTCGATTACGACCCGCGGACGCTGCTGGTCGAACATACTCTGCCGGAATGAATACCATGAGCGATGGCATCGAATCACAATCCCTGAATTCGGCATCGGAGGCGCCCCGCCCCAAGGCCGTGGTGCGGGGCGAAAAGCTGCGCGGCGCGGACAAAGTGGCGCGCATTCCGGTGAAGGTGATTCCCACCACCGAACTGCCGGCGAAACCGAGTTGGATTCGCGTCAAGATGCCGATCAGCCCGGAAGTGACGCGCATCAAGCAGCTGCTGCGCAAACACAAGCTGGCTTCGGTCTGCGAGGAGGCGCAGTGCCCCAACCTGGGCGAATGTTTCAGCGGCGGCACCGCCACATTCATGATCATGGGCGATATCTGCACCCGGCGCTGCCCGTTCTGCGATGTTGCCCATGGCCGCCCCAATCCGCTCGATGAAAACGAGCCGCGCGAACTGGCCGAGGCGATCGCGGCAATGGGATTGAAATACGTGGTGATCACCTCCGTCGATCGCGACGACCTGCGCGATGGCGGCGCCCAGCATTTCGCCGACTGTATTCGCGAAACGCGTTTGCGTTCCCCCGCCATCCGTGTCGAAACGCTGGTGCCGGATTTTCGCGGACGCATGGAGATCGCACTGGATATCCTTGAGCGCGAAGCGCCGGATGTGTTCAATCACAACCTCGAAACGGTGCCGAGCCTGTACGCCGCGGTGCGGCCGGGCTCCGATTACGCCTGGTCGCTGCAATTGCTGAAACGCTACAAGGAGCGCCGCCCCGATGTGCTCACCAAATCGGGCCTGATGCTGGGCCTGGGTGAAACGCGCGAAGAGCTGTTGCAGGTCATGCACGACATGCGCGCGCACGATATCGACATGATCACCTTGGGCCAATACCTCCAGCCCAGCCGCCAGCACCTGCCGGTATCGCGTTTCGTGCCGCCGGAGGAGTTCGAGGAATACGGGCGCATTGCCGAAACACTGGGCTTCAAAAGCGTTGCCAGCGGCCCGCTGGTGCGTTCGTCATACCACGCCGATAAACAGGTTGATCTCAGCCTGCTGAAATGATCCGATGCGCCGCCACGATGGGCGGCGCGTGCATTTGCTTTCAGGCGGGCGTCATGCTTTGCGCCAAACGCGACAGCTCCGCTTCAGGGTCCTGCATCGCCATGCGCAGGCACTCGACAAAATCACGTGGCATCTTCTCGCCCATGTCTTTTGGGATGAACTGCGGGTTGTATCCGAGCACGCCGTAAAGCCCCTGGCTCGATTCCCAGAAGGAACAATCAATGAGTGAGCGGTTGCCCCCGTCGCCCAGGGGTCGTTTCAGCAGTTCCGTCCGATATTCCACTTGGCAACCTGGTAGTTGCAAGCGTGTTACCTCATTGGCAAGTGTGAGAATGGCCTGAAAAAACAACTCGGCTGAGTGCCCGTTTTCCGTCGCCAACCGACACAGGTTCAAGATTGGAAAGTCCGCGTTGTCGTAATCCTCCAGGAATTCGTGCCGAAGTTCCTGTACATGTTCGGAAAAGGACTTGTTCCAGGAAATGCGGCTGCGAAAGGGGAGAAGATTGACGAAGCAACCAATGGTTCGATGAAATCGTGATTCTTTTCTTGTGGAGAGCGGACACAGGGTGATCACATCATCCCTGCGGGAGTGATGGGCCAAGACTAGCATCCAGGTCGCCAACAGCACCATATAAAGAGTAGAGCGGGTTTCTCGGCGCCAGGTTTGAACCTTTTCGAACAGGTCGGTGGGGATGTCGACTGGAACGAGTTGCCAGAATTGTTCTTCCGGTGGCAGATCCCGTTGCGCGTCGATCTCTAAAGGCTTGGGTAAATTCCGAAAGCGGTTTTTCCAATAACCCGTAAGCTCCGACCATTGTTCGGAGTTGAGGTTTTCCTGTTGCCATAAGACATAGTCGGAGTATGTCGAGGTGTAAGCCGAGACTTCTGAAATCCTCCCTGCGGTGATGTGTCCATATAATCGGCTGATTTCCTCCAAGATAAGGGACTTGCCGATGGCATCGATAAGAATGTGGTGGCAGGTGATTATCAGCGCAATATCGTTGTTTCCAAATCTTATGACGGTGGCGCGAAACAGCGGAGGACGGTTCGCATCGAGTTGCAGGTCAGACACTCCGATATTATTTAAAATAATTTCTATTTCTTCTTCTTTGGAAGATGGGGCATCGATGTGTTTGAAGAAGCTATATTTATCGGCGTCGACAACGGATCGAATAATTCTTGTTCCATCCGATAAAAAATAGGTTCGCAATATTTCGTGGTTCTCTACCAGTTTGTGGAGAGCGAACTCCAATGCGGGCAGGTCAACCGGGCCTTTGATTCGTGAGACGACTTGGCTGGGTGGGCTGTTTTTGTTGACGCTGTAGAAGAATTTCTCTTCGGTGGAGGCAGTGATTTTTGAGGTATTGCCTCCAGCCCTCGTCG
>Ga0164243_10008048_pt1 | contig 15633 bp, 16 predicted proteins | sample OricompcompostOP_FD_108781 | JGI IMG/M metagenome (GOLD analysis project Ga0164243, IMG submission 108781) | Organic Plus compost microbial communities from Emeryville, California, USA - Original compost - Organic plus compost (OP) | ecosystem: Engineered > Solid waste > Mixed feedstock >...
CCGGCCGCGCATTGCCGATATGGGCGAAGTCATAGACCGTCGGTCCGCACACATACATGCGCACGTTGCCCGGATCGAGCGGCGCAAAGAGCCGCTTTTCCCGCGTCAGCGTATCGTAAAGCCGAAGGTCCATGAGTCGTCGGTCCCCTGGCGCCTGCTGGCCCCGGGCGTTCTCTTTATCTCGATGGACAAAAGACGGCCGCAGCCAGCGTGGGGCGCTAGCGAATAATCTCCCGGCAAATGCCGAAAATTGCGTTGCGGATCGTCATAACAAACCTGCCGGCCAGCCTCTTTGCGCTGGCCTGTCTGGCCGCGGACAATGGGCAAGCGGGCCCTCTCCGTCAATAGGCGATCTCCCGGCGAATACCGGGCTTTCCAGCCGTGGCCGGAAAGCCGCACCAGGTCTCCGAACCGTTCTCAGGGCCCCAGCCGGCCTTGTCCCGGCGGCCGGCGGCCGGTTAACAGAACCTCAACAATTTCCAGCCAAATTACGGCAATACCTCCAACCGCGAGCGATCCCGTGCGGGCCCTCCTGGCACTCCCCCTCCTTGTCGCCGCCCTGCTGACCGCGCCCGCGGCACAGGCCGAGAAACGCATTTTCATCATCGCCAACGAAGCTGACGGCTATGGCGTCGACCGCTGCCTCTCCGCGGGGGCGAAATGCGGCGCCGCCGTGGCCTCCGCCTATTGCAAGTCGAAGGAATTCGCCGAGGCAGCCTCCTTCCGCAAGCTCGAGCGCGACGAGATCACCGGCGCCATTCCTGTGCACAGCGCACTCGCCTGCCGCGGCAGCGCCTGCATGGAATATGTCGCGATCGAATGCACGCGCTGAGCGCGGGCCTGTCCGGAACTTCCTCCGCGCCCACTATTGCTCCACCCAGTCGCCGCAACGCGCCACATTGGCGTCACCGCCCCACGGCATGATCGGCACCGAGGACGTTGAGTTTTTCGGCGAGCCTTCGATCAGGCGGTCGGAATAGACCATGTAGACGAGCACGTTGCGCTTCGCGTCGCAGCCGCGGACGATCTGCATCTTCTTGAAGAAGAGCGAACGGCGCTGCCGGAACACATCCTCGCCCTGCTCGAATTTCGCCTTGAACCTGATCGGCCCGATCTGCCGGCAGGCCAGCGAAATGTCAGAGACTTCTTCCGCAATTCCGATCCAGCCCTTGAAGCCGCCCTTCTCCGGCACGGTGAAATGGCAGGCGACGCCTTCGACCTCCGGATCGTCGATACCATAGGTCGCAAGTTTGTCATTCGGCGACAGCCATTTGAAAACTGTCGACCGCTTGAACAGCAGGTCGGGCTCCTCCGCCGCCCGCACCGGCTGGGAACTCCACAGCAACAGTGTGAAAACGCAGATTGTCGCAGCCACCGACCGCCAGACGCGCAAAAGTTGAACCATCCCAATATTTCCTCCACAAGCCGGCCGCATATGGGAACCCGGTTGCCCGAATACGAGGAGCCCAGCATTGAACTCACCGCCTTGAGCGGGTACCAAAGACCTATTCCGGAACTCGACAGCGTTTTGTGGGCGGATATGGCCTTTGCAAAGACCATGAATAAAGCCGCCGCGGAGGATTCCGTCTCCTCGCGCGACATGGCGGATGCGATGCGACCGCTGCGGCTGCTGGTCGCGGCGACGCTGCTGTTCCCCCTCATCATTTTCGCAATTGCCGCCTGGCTCGGCTATCGCCAGCAATACGAGGACTCTGTCGGGCGGCTCGAACGCACACTCGATGTGGTCTACGAGCACGCCACCAAGGTGTTTGAAACGTTCGAACTGGCGGCGCGCTATACCGACGGGATGGTGAATGTCCCGGATGCGGATGTGCGCGCCCGCGAGCGCGATTTCAATCAGCGCCTGCGAATTCTCACCAATTCGATGCCGCAGCTGCTCGACATCTGGGTGACCGGCGCCGACGGAAAGCCGCTCGTTTCGGGCACTGTTTTTCCGATGCCCAGCATCGATCTCTCCGATCGCCGGTATTTTTCCGCTCTGAGGGACAATCCGAACCTGCTGTTTTATGTCAGCGAGATTCTGGATTCGCGCATGCAGGATGTGCGGTTCTTCGCGTACAACAAGCGTCGCTCCTCGCCGATCGGCCCCACCGCCTTCAACGGCATCACGACGATTTCCGCCAAGCCGGAATATTTCTCGAATTTCTATGCGAACCTGCCGCACCGCGACAGCGAGATCATTCAGCTTGTCCGGGACGACGGCGCGGTGCTGACGCGCTTCCCGGTGGATCCGCGCTTTCCCCGCCACCTGCCCGACGACAGCCCCCTGATTCCGGCGATGAAGGAGAGCGTTTCCGGTCTCGTTTACGCGAATTCCGCGCTCGACGGCCAGGAGCGGATTTTCGCCTATCGGCGGCTGCCGAACATCAACGTGTTCGCGATGGTCGCCACCGACCGGAACGCCATCATACAGGAATGGCTGATGAACATGGCCCGGCACCTGATCTTCGGGCTGCCGGCGACAATCGCATTGTTCATCCTTTCGCTCATCGCGCTGCGCCGAACGCGAAATGCCGCCTTCGCGCTGGCACGCGTGCAGCAGGAAATCGCGCGCCGCGAGCGCACCGAACTGGCCCTGCGGCAATCGCAGAAGATGGAGGCTGTCGGGCGCCTGACCGGCGGCATCGCGCACGATTTCAACAATCTGCTCACCGCCATTCTCGGCAATGTCGATCTCGCCTTGCGCCGCATCCCTGAAGGGGACGAGCGGGTGAAGCGCACGCTCAATTCGGCGCGTCTCGCCTGCCAGCGCGCCGCGACGCTGATTCAGCGGCTGCTCGCCTATTCGCGCCAGCATCCTCTGGAGGAGAAGGCGGTCGACCTCAACAGACTGGTGCAGGGCATGTCGGAACTGCTGCGCCGTTCCATCGGCGAAAGCATCACCGTGGAAACGGTGCTCGCCGGCGGCCTCTGGAAGACCGCGATCGATCCCAACCAGCTGGAAAATGCAATTCTCAACCTCGCCATCAACGCGCGGGACGCCATGCCCGACGGCGGACGGCTGACCATCGAAACCGCCAACACCCATCTCGACGAGACCTATGCCGCCGCGCAGGCCGGGGAGATCAAGCCCGGTCAGTATGTGATGCTCGCCATCACCGATTCCGGCACCGGCATGACCAAGGACGTGGTGGATCGCGCCTTCGAGCCGTTCTTCACCACCAAGCCGACCGGCGTCGGCACCGGCCTTGGACTCAGCATGGTCTACGGCTTCATCAAGCAGTCGGGCGGGCACATCAAGATCTACAGCGAGCCGGGCGAAGGCACGACGATCAAGCTCTATCTCGCGCGGCTGGTCGACGACACCAAGATCGAACATTGGATTCCGCCGGAGTCGCACGCGGCAACCGCGGAAGATGCCGAACCGGAGAAGGAAACGATCCTCCTTGTCGAGGACGACGAAGAGGTCAACCGCTTCGCGACCGAAGTGCTGCGCGAAGAAGGCTACAACGTCATTTCGACGCATGAAGGATCGGCCGCGCTCAGGCTGCTCGACGCCAATCCGCATATCAAAATGCTGTTCACCGACGTGGTGCTGCCCGGCGGCATGAACGGCCGGCAGATCGCCGACGAAGCGCTGCGGCGAAAGCCGCACCTGAAGGTCCTGTTCGCGACCGGCTATACGCGCAACGCCATCATCCACCAGGGCCGGCTCGATGCCGACGTCGAACTGCTCACCAAGCCGTTCACGCCCGACGACCTCACCAGGAAGGTGCGCCAGATTCTCGACGCCGATTCGAAGGATCCGGTCGCCCGCGCGAGCGCGGTGATCGACAAGATCATCACGACGCCCCAGGACGGTGACGCGTAAGAACATGCTCCGGCGACCGTAAGGCGCGCGATGGTCACGTGCCCGCCCTGGCGAGGGCGATCGCCTCGTTAAGAACGCCAAGATCGCCGATGTGGTTGGCGAGAATGAGCACCAGCTTCGCGTCGAGGGCCGCCGCCTCGGCTTCCGACAATCCCCGGCGCGCCTCGACCAGCGCGACATAGGCGGCGTCCGGATCCTTCAGCCGCAGCTCCGTCTTCAACGCGGACATCTGCTCTCCCCTGGAACTTTCTTCGTCGCGAGACTAGCGCGTGCGCCGGGCCGGTCAATTGCAGGGAACTTCGCGCGGCGGTGGAACCAAAGCGGGATGGGTCGGTTGCCTCGAAAGTCATTGCCATTCTGAAATAGTCCGGAGACACGCATGTCAGCCGTCGCCGTTCGCGCCATGGTCAAGGCGCATCCCGACCGGCCGGGTCACGCCGAGTCCATCAGCCGCTGTATCGAAGCCTGTTTTGCCTGTGTGGAGGCCTGCACGGCCTGCGCCGATGCCTGTCTTGCCGAACCGGATGTCGACAAGTTGATCGCCTGCATCCGCCTCAATCACGACTGCGCCGCGGTCTGCGCCGCGACCGGCGCGATCATGTCGCGAACCAACAAGGTGGGCCATCGGCAATTGCTGGAAGCCCAGCTGACGACCTGCATCGCCTTCTGCCGCACCTGCGCCGCCGAGTGCAAACGGCACGGGAGCATGCACAAGCATTGCGCGGTCTGCGCTAAGGTCTGTCACGATTGCGCCGAGGCCTGCAACGACATGCTGCTGTCGATGCGGATGCCGACATGAGGTTTCTGTTGGCTGAGCGCGATGCCGCGCTCTCGCTTTTGCCGCCGATCGCGCGCTAGTGCCCCAGCGCGCGGGCGCGCGCCGTCTTTACCTTGGCGGCATCAAACCTGCGCCAGCGCGCGCACAGGTGCTGGTCCGGCCGCAACAGATAGGCAGCACCCGGCGTCGCGTCGAAGCGCTCCGCGAAATAGCCGCGAACGTCGTTCAGATCCTCGCCGATCACCGTCAGCCTGACGCCTTCGGGGGCAGATGGCGTCGTGCCATCACGGACATAAAGCAGCTCGAATTCGTTCGAGAGCTGTGCCACCAGATGACACGGTCTTCCGTCGCGCTTCTGCATCTGCGCGTCCGGTGCAGGCGCGCCAAGTCGCGCGCTTCCGGCAAAGGCATCCTCGTCCGGTGTCGACAGCGGCGTGTCATAAACGGTCGCGACCGACAGACGTCCGGAATTCACCATCCTGCGCGCGAACTCGCAGCGCGGCGCCAGCGCCAGTACGGCGTTGCGCAGGTTCCGCTCGGCCGGCGAATGCGGCGCAATGAAATCGGTCGAGCGCGTCGAATGGCCGATATTCTCGTCGGCCGCCTGCACGCGTTCGAGATCATAGCTGTCGAGGAGCCGGGTGTCGGCCTCGCTGCGCAACACCGCGGCGAGTTTCCAGGCGAGGTTTTCGGCATCCTGCACCCCGGAATTGGCGCCGCGCGCGCCGAACGGCGACACCTGATGCGCGCTGTCGCCGACGAAGATCACCCGTCCATGCACGAAGCGCTCAAGTCTGCGGCAATTGAAGCGATAGATCGATACCCATTCCAGTTCGAACTCCCTGTCGCCGAGCATTCTTTTCAGCCGCGCGGTCACGCGGTCCGGCTGCTGCTCGGCGTCGACATCGGCGTCCGGCCCAAGCTGCAGATCAATGCGCCAGACATTGTCGGGCTGACGATGCATCAGCGCCGATTGTCCCGAATGAAAGGGCGGATCGAACCAGAAGCGCCGTTCGGTCGGGAAGTCCGCGGTCATGCGGATATCCGCGATCAGGAACTTGTCCTCGAAGGTGACGCCCTTGAAGCCAAGGCCCATCAGGTCGCGAACGGCCGAGCGCGCGCCGTCGGCGGCAATGACCCAGTCGGCGTCGAGGTGATATCTCCCATCCGGCGTCTCGATGGTGAGGCGCACGTCGTCGTTGCGGCGCTCGAGCCCCACGACCTTGTTGCGCCAGCGCAGATCGATATTCGCGAGCGACAGCGCGCGATCGACCAGCGCCTTCTCGAGATAATATTGCTGCAGATTGATGAAGGCCGGCATCTTGTGGCCGTCTTCCGGCAGCAGATCGAAGGAGTAGACCAGCTCGTCGCCGAGATAGACCTTCCCGAGTTTCCAGGTCACGCCCTGCTGCACCAGCCCTTCCCCAACGCCGAGGCGGTCAAGGATCTCCAGCGTGCGCTTGGCGTAACAAATCCCGCGCGAGCCCTCGCCGATCCTGTCTGAATCATCCAGCACCACAACGGGGACACCGCGCAGCGCGAGATCGATGGCCGCCGTCAGTCCGACCGGTCCGGCGCCGACAACGATAACAGGATGCCGCACGGGTGCAGCCGTGTCCTGATCGGGCGAACGCCGATAGGTGTAGTGGTAGATCGTCCTGCGGTCGCTGGGAGCGGACGCCATGTCTCCTCCCCGATTGCGCGGTTCTTGTTCGTCGCGCTAAACGGTTTCAATTGCAACTAATAGCCTCTTTTGGCCTGGACGACAACCGGACCTGCCTTCTGAGACATCAGCGGGTCGTGCCCAGTCCGGCGCGCTTGATCGCGTCAGCCGCCTCGATCGAGTCCTGCTCGAACATTTTGCGGAATTCAGATCCAGGCAGATAGCGCGGCGACGCCCCCAGCCGCTCGACGATCGCCTTGTAGTCGGGCGCCGCCGCGGCCGTCGCGCAAGCCGCTTCAAGCGTCTTCACCGCCGCATCCGGCGTGTTCGCCGGGACGATCAGGCCGCCGGCGGTGAAGCCGAGCGCCGGATAGCCAAGTTCACGCATGGTCGGTACATCCGGCAGACCGGGAACGCGCTCGTCGGACAGCGCGGCAAGGATCGGCAGGTTGCTCGCCTTGGCAACGGCCGGCGTCTCAGTCACCGCCATGACCGTACCATTGAGCAGCGCATGCGTCAGCGGTCCGGACCCCTGGAAAGGGACGCCGAGCGCCTCCGCATCAATGGCCTTGAGCACCGCCATCATGCCGAGATGCGGCTGGCTGGCCACGCCGGGATGGCCGTATACGAGGTTTTCTGATTTGGCCTTGGCGAACTTCACAAACTCGTCGAAGGTCTTGAACGGCGCCTGCGGTCCCGCGATCAGCACATAGGGCGAGTAGTACGTCAGACAGACGAAGCGGAACGTGTTCATGCTGTAGCGAAGCTGCCGCAGATGCGGTTGCGCGGTCAGCGGATTGTTCGGCGACAACGCCATGGTGTAACCGTCCGGCTCCGCGCGGACGAGATCAAGAAGGCCAAGCGTGCCAGCCGCACCGCCCTTGTTGTCGATGACAACCGTCTGATTGAGCGTCTTCGAGAGTTCGGTCTGCAGCGCCCGCGCCATAAGGTCGGTGTTGCCACCGGGCGGAAACGGCACAACCATCGTCACCGGGCGCGAGGGATAGGTCTGCGCCGACGCGCCCGCCCCGATCCCGATGAGCAGAGCCGTTGCGAGCAGCAAGGATCGAGAGCGAGCCATGGCGTATCTCCTCCCCAGGACAACATCAATTATGTTTGGGGTTAGATTGCAGCCTTGGCAGACGGCAGGCAATGGCCTCGCGACAATGGGGCCATGCGTCCGATGAGTACGATATGGCGCGGCGCTAGTTGAGAGGCTGCGTGCCGGCATAAGCCGGCCGCGCGGCTTCGTCGATCGCGCGGCGGACTTCCTGGCGCACCTTGGCGTGGGAGAGGAAAAGATCGTGATTGATCCCGCCGACGGCTACCTGCGATGCATCGATCACCCGAAGTCCCATCGCCTGCAGTTTCTCGGCTTCGGCCGTGCCGACGCGCGTCACGCCGCCCGCGAGCCGTCTCATCACGTCCAGCGCGCGGTCGTTCTGCGCGACCAGCACGCTGATCTTGTCGGTGAGCGGCCCGATCCGCTGAATGGAGGCTGCAAAATTGTCCATGTCGATATCCGGCGCAGCAAGGACGACGGCGCCGAGATTGTCGACAACGGCCCGCCCCCGCCGGTCGTAGAGCTGGCGCAGGACCTCCACCGTCAGCATGGTGCCCATGGAATACGCGACGACGTTGATCCTGCCGACCTGCGGATCGGCGATCAGGTGATCGATCATGCCTTCGAAGGCGTCGCGCGACCACAGCGCGCTCTCACGATCGTAGATATAGTCCGACAGCCGCGCCTTTGACGGCCAGGAAAACAGCATCGTCTCGCCGGCGAAATTGATGCCGTCCGACAGCCGCGCCGCGTCGAGCGCCGCCGTCTCGAAGGTCTGGTTGAAGCCGTGCACATAGATCAGGACGTCGTGCCGGCCGGTGCCGCGCGACAAGCCGCTGCCAACCGGAATTGCCTCGACCGATTCAATGCGCCAGCCGCCGGTCACCGCCGCGAACGCGCTTTCGGCCGGCGAGGACAGACGCACCCGTGCCTGGCTGGGCTGGCCGCGTTCCGAACCGAACCAGGGCGAGCTGCGGGCACCGCGAACGGGATTGCGCGTCGTCACCACGGTCAATGTCGGGTCACCGCTGATCGCGGACACATCGCGGTTCGTTGTGGTCGACAGCAGCGACGAATTGCCCGGCGCCGCCGAGCAGGCTGCGAGAAACGTCAGCACCCCGGCCAGACCTGCAAGATGCAGGTAGCGGCCAGAGCGGCACACATGAGAAATCGCAAGCGCGGCGACGGACATCAATGATGGAACCGGAAACAGGATCGCGCCCCCTTTTCCATTATCCATGATGGCTGATCGGGGCGGCATGGTGGCAGGGCTCTGCCACTATTGTGGCGTGACTACCCAAGGACCGCTTCGCATCGAGGACAGCGAGCTATCCCTGCAGCGCCGCCCACATCTCGCGGTCGCGCTCCGCGGTCCAGATCACCGGCCAGTCGATACCTTTCGCCTCGTCATAGGCGCGCGAAACATTGAACGGCAGGCAATGCTCGTAAATGGCGTAATCGGAAAATTTCGGGTCCATCACTTTGCGCGCGGCCGCAAAGGCGTCCTTCAGGCCGAGGCCTTTGGCGACGCTGTCCTTCGCCGATCCGTAAAGCGTGGACAGGAAATCGCGGGTTCCGTCGATGCCGGCCTGCACCTTGTCGGGGGTTGCGAGCGCCGCGCCGCGTCCCGGTACCAGCGCATCGGCCTTGAAGGCCGCGAGGCGGTCCAGCGTCGCCGGCCAGTCGGCGAAGTGCGCATCGCCGCAATAGCAGGCGGAGTGATACTCGACGAGGTCGCCGGAAAACACGACATTGGCGTCGGGCACATAGGCGATGACATCGCCGGCGGTATGTCCGCGCCCGATATGCATGATCCGCACCTCACGCTGGCCGAGCCAGACCGACATCTGCTGCGGAAACGTGATGGTCGGCCAGGTCAGGCCGGGAATCGATTCGACGGCGCGGAACAGCCGCGGAAAACGGCCGATCTCCGAATCCATGTCCTGCTGTCCGCGCTCCACGATCATGTCGCGCGCGGCATCGGAGGCGATGATCTCGGCGTCCGTATAGGCCGACGCGCCGAGGACGCGCACCGCATGATAATGCGTCAGCAGCACGTGCCTGATCGGCTTGTCGGTGACATTGCGAACGCGCGCGATCACCTCCTGCGCCATCACCGGTGTCGCCTGCGCATCGATCACCATCACGCCGTCATCGCCGACGATGATCCCGGAATTGGGATCCCCTTCCGCGGTGAAGGCGTAGAGTCCTTTTCCGATCTCATCGAAGGAGATCTTCTTTTCGGCAAGATCGCCGGTCGACGCGAAACCTTTTGTCATCGTCACACTCACACTTCCCGGCCGAGCCAGTGGTCAACCGACCATCGCCCGCCGCCATGAATCAGAAAATGAAACACCACAATCGACCAGAACAGCGGGTATTCGAATCCGCGCAGGTTCCAGTAGTAGCCGAACTGGGCGTGATAGGTGATTGCCGTGATCAGAAAAACCAGGACGGGCACTGACACAAGCCGGGTCAGAAATCCGGCCGCCAGGCACAGGCCGCCGACGACTTCGGTCAGGCCGACCGCAACCGCCCAGAACATGCCGGGGCTGTAACCCGTCTTTTCGAAATAGTCCGCGGTCTGCGACAGATCGAGAAATTTCGGATAGCCGTGCGCGACGAGCGACAGTCCGGCGACGAGACGGATCAGCAGTTCCGTAACGGGGGCCAGTGCGCGATAAACGCCGCCAAGGGCCGGGACCAGAAGACGGGGCTGCTCGGCCATCGCGACCTCCCTTCACTGCCGCGGATAGCCTACCACATCCTGCTCGATCGCGCCGAAGATCGAGCGCCCTTCCCTGTCCAGCATCTCGATGCGCACGCGATCGCCGAATTTGAGAAACGGCGTCGACGGCTTGCCGTTGCGGATCGTTTCCACGGTGCGCTGCTCGGCAAGGCACGAATAGCCAAGCCCGCCTTCGGCGATCGGCTTGCCCGGCCCGCCATCAGGATCGCGGTTCGACACTGTCCCGGCGCCGAGGATGGTGCCCGCGGACAGCGCCCGTGTCTTCGCCGCGTGCGCGATCAGCGTCGGGAAATCGAAGGTCATGTCCACCGAGCAGACCGGCTTTCCGAACGGCTTGCCGTTGATGAAGCTGAGCAGCGGCAGATCGACCCTGGCGCCATCCCACGCCTTGCCGAGTTCGTCGGGAGTCACCGCAACCGGCGTGAAAGCCGACGACGGCTTGGACTGCAGAAAACCAAACCCCTTCGCGAGTTCCGGACCGGTGAGGTTGCGCAGGGTCACGTCGTTGACCAGCATGATCAGGCGAATCGCCGTTGCCGCCTGTTCGCGGCTCGCGCCCATCGGCACGTCGCCGAGGACCACAACAACCTCCGCCTCGAGATCAATGCCCCAGGCCACGTCGGCCATCGCGATCGGCTCGCGCGGGCCGAGGAAGACGTCGGATCCGCCCTGATACATCAAGGGATCGGTCCAGAAGCTCTGCGGCACCTCGGCGCCGCGCGCCTGCCGCACCAGCGCAACGTGGTTCACATAGGCCGAGCCGTCCACCCATTGATAGGCGCGCGGCAAGGGAGACGCGCATTTTGCCGGATCGAACGGCAAGTGTGTGCCGTGCCCCGTTTCCAGCTCGTCCGCAATCTCGGTGAGCCGCGGCACCACCGCGTCCCAGTCATCAAGCGCAGCCTGGAGCGTCGGCACGACGGCGGATGCGTCGGCGCAACGCGACAGATCTCGCGAGACGACGACGAGGCGGCCGTCGCGGCCGCCTTTCAGCGAGGCGAGCTTCATCTATTTGGGCTCGCGGCGCTTGGGATCGAAATGCTTCTTCAGGCCTTTCCAGCAGTCGATGTAATTGGACTGCAACGCGCCGGATTTCGCCGCGAATTTCGTGACCCGCTGGCGGAACCGCGTCTCGAACATGAAGGCGAGCGTGTTCGAGAGCTTCACGGGCTTCAACTCGACATTGCTGGCGTGCTCGAAGGCGTCGGCGTCGGGTCCGTGCGGCAGCATGGTGTTGTGCAGGCTCATGCCGCCGGGCACGAAGCCCTCGGGCTTGGCGTCGTAGACGCCGTACACGAGGCCCATGAATTCCGACATGATGTTGCGATGATACCAGGGCGGCCGGAAGGTGTTTTCGGCGACTCCCCAGCGCTCGGGAAAGATCACGAAATCGACATTCGCCGTCCCTGGTGTCTCCGACGGCGACGTGAGCACCGTGAAGATCGACGGGTCGGGATGATCGAAGGATATCGCGCCGACCGGCGAGAAATGCCGCAGGTCGTATTTGTAGGGCGCGTAATTGCCGTGCCAGGCGACGACGTCGAGCGGCGAATGCGGAACCTGCGTCTTGAACAGTTCGCCGCCCCATTTCACGACCAGCGTCGTGGGCTGCTCGACATCCTCGTACCAGGCGACCGGGGTGTGGAAGTCGCGCGGATTGGCGAGGCAGTTGGCGCCGATCGGACCGCGATCCGGCAGCGTGAAGCCGCCCCCGTAATTCTCGCAGACATAGGCGCGCGCCGGCCCGTCGATCAGTTCGCAGCGAAAGATCACGCCGCGCGGGATGATGCAGATTTCGCCGGGCTCAATGTCGATGACACCGAATTCGGTGCGGAAGCGCAGCTCGCCCTGTTGCGCGACGACCAGCATTTCGCCGTCGGCATTGAAGAAGTGTTCGCGCACCATCGATTCGCTGACCAGCAGCACATGCGCCGCCATGCCGGACATGGATTCGCAATCGCCGGCGACCGTCATCGTGTGCAGCCCGGTGACGAAGGTCGTCTTCTTCTTTGGAAACGGGATCGGATTCCAGCGCAGCTGACCGATGGCGAGATCGGAATCCTCGCGCTCGGGCGCGGTACGAATGTGGCCCTTGTCGAACTTCCTGAAGCGCGCGGTGTGACGCACCGTCGGGCGGATGCGGTAGAGCCAGGAGCGCTGGTTGGAGGCCTGGGGTGCCGTGAACGGCGAACCGGACAATTGCTCGGCGTAGAGGCCGTAATTCACCTTCTGCGGCGAGTTGCGCCCGATCGGCAAGGCGCCGGGCAGCGCTTCGGTCTCGAAGCTGTTGCCGAAGCCGGACATGTAGCCGTCCAGCAGGGCGGAGACGCGTTCCTTCTTCCTGGCGCCCGATTGCGGCTTGCCGCCTGCCTTGCCGCCCTCCGACAACGGCGTTGCGGGACGCGCGATACGCGCACGGGTATCGAGCTCGCTAGCCATGAACGTCCTCCTTCGCCGACTGACGCGGCTCTTGATTTTGTTCAGCGGATATTAGTTACAAATGAAACCATTGTCAATCTCAGCATTATTGCCTTGAAATCAACACGCATAGCGACGATATAAGCGCATCGGAGTCGGCTTGAAGCCGCCTGCGGGCCGCGTGAACGAAGACCATTTTGGTTTTCTGCCCGCCTTCCACCCCGATCCTTTTCATCGGCAGCCCAGACCACGCGGGGTGTCTATCCAACCCGCGATGAATCCGCGCCCCTGAATGGCGACGGCGCTTCGCTGTATGAAAGAACCAACATTGACCGCCTTTCTTGAACTCGGCCTTGCAACGCCGATCCTCCGTGCCCTGACCGAAGAGCGCTACGAAACCCCGACGCCGATCCAGGCGCAAACCATCCCCCACGTACTTGCCGGCCGCGACGTCGTCGGCATCGCCCAGACCGGCACCGGCAAGACCGCCGCTTTCGCGCTGCCGATCCTCAATCACCTGGCCAAGCATCAGAAACGCGCCGAACGCAAAACCTGCCGCGTGCTGGTGCTGAGCCCGACCCGGGAATTGTCGGGTCAGATCCTCGACAGCTTCAGAGCCTATGGCCGGCATCTGCGCCTGCAGGTGGCGCTCGCGATCGGCGGCGTGCCGATCGGCCGCCAGCGCAGCGCGCTCGCCAACGGCGCGGAAATTCTCGTCGCAACGCCGGGACGGCTGCTTGATCTGGTCAATAGCGGCGCGCTACGTCTCGATCACGTGGAAATTCTCGTGCTCGACGAAGCCGACCGCATGCTCGACATGGGCTTCATTCATGACATCCGCAAAATCATCAAGCTGGTGCCGGCGCAGCGGCAGACGCTGTTCTTCTCGGCCACCATGCCGAAGGAGATCGAGGACCTCGCCCGCCACATGCTGCGCGATCCCGCGCGCGTTGCGGTGACACCGGTCGCCTCAACCGCCGAGCGCATCGCGCAACGCGTCGTGCATGTCGACAAGTCCGGCAAGCTCGGACTGCTCGCCGATACCCTGAAGACGGAGAATATTGACCGGGCCATCGTGTTCACCCGCACCAAGCACGGCGCCGACAAGGTGGTGCGTCAGCTGGAGCAGCGCGGCATCCCCGCCGCCGCGATCCATGGCAACAAGTCGCAGAATCAGCGCGACCGCGCCCTCGCCGACTTCCGCAATGGCCGCGTGCGCACCCTGATCGCGACCGACATCGCCGCCCGCGGCATCGATGTCGACGGCATCAGCCATGTCATCAACTACGACCTGCCGAATGTGCCGGAGAGCTATGTGCACCGGATCGGACGCACGGCGCGGGCCGGCGCGGAAGGCGTCGCCATCTCGTTTTGCGACAGCGAGGAGCGTGCCTATCTGCGCGATATCGAGAGACTGATCCGCATGCGTGTGCCGGCGACTGACAGAAACGGTGAAGCCGTTGTCGAGGCGCAGACCTCACCGCGCGAGCATCGCGGGCGACCGGAGGCGGCCAGGAATGCCAAGAACGGCAAGAACACCAAGAGCGCCAGGAACGGCGCATCGCGGAAGCGCCGGCGCCGCAATGGCGGTGAACGGCCCGCGAGCGTCGCGGACCAGCGCTCCCCCGATTTTCACAACGGCGAGATTTCGGCTGTTGCCTTCATGCAAGGCCGGCGCGAGAAGGGACGCAATGATACCCGCAACGCGCGCGGCACCATCCAGTCCTGAGAGGATCGTTCAATGGCTAAAGAAGAAATGTTGGAATTCGACGGCACGGTCACGGAAGTGCTCCCCGACGGGCATTTCCGGGTGAAGCTGGACAACGACCACGAGGTCCTCGCCTATACCGCGGGCAAGATGCGCAAGTTCAAGATTCGCACCGGCGTCGGCGACCGCGTGATTGTCGAAATGTCGCCCTACGATCTCAGCCGCGGCCGCATCAGCTTCCGCCACCGCGGCAACGCCATGGCCGCCCCTCCCACCCGGCGGCAAACCGTGGTGCGCAAGCGCTAGCGCGGCACACAAATGGCATGGCCGGCGGTGTCTAAGGGATCGACGGCCATGAAATTGCTGCCGATGACGCTCCTGCCCGGCAGCATCACCATTCCCCCAACGCCTTTCAGCGGTTCCCCCGACGAAAATCGGCTAAGTGATTGAGGCCGCCCGGGTTCGGCCGTTGCGCACTGCCCAAAGTTCAGCCATCTTCTGGCCGGTCTGAAGCAAATTGGGCGCGCATCGCCTTCATGGCATCACAGGCAAAAACCGACCCAGGCCCGGCTGCCAATCCGGCGGATCAGGGGGCATCGCGCAACGCCCCCCTGAAGCTGGAGGAATTTCTCCCCTACCAGCTCAACGTCGCCGCAAGCCTCGTATCGCAGGCGCTCTCGCGCATCTATGCGGAGCGCTACGGCATCGGCGTTCCGGAATGGCGAGTTCTGGTGACGCTCGGCCAGTTCGGCGTCATGACCGGCAAGGCGGTCGGCGCGCACAGCCACATGCACAAGACGAAGGTATCGCGCGCGGTCGCGCACCTTGAGAAGACCAGGTTGATCCAGCGCCGGTCCAACAAGTCGGATCTGCGTGAATCGCTGCTGTCGCTCACGCCGGAAGGGCGGGCCATCTATGACGATCTCGCGCCCGGCGCGCGTGATTTTGCCGATCATCTGCTCGACGCCATCGCCCCGGCCGACCGCCCCGCCTTTTCCCGCGCGCTCGAGCATCTGACGCGACGCGCAAAGACTCTTGCGGCGAAAGTCGAAAAAGGCGAACACGACTGATCGCGTGGCCCGACGCGCCATACGGCAGCGGCAGGCCAAGAACAACAAGGCCGGCAACCGGCAGGAGGACCTGTGAAGCTTTACACCTATTTCCGCTCGTCCGCCGCATATCGGGTGCGGATCGCACTCAATCTGAAAGACCTGAGCTATGAAGGCATCGCAATCCATCTGACCAAGGATGGCGGCCAGCACAAGAAGCCGGAATACCGGGCGGTCAATCCGCAGATGCGGGTGCCGACGCTGGAGCTTTCAAGCGGAGAAAAGCTGATCCAGTCGCTCGCGATCATCGAATATCTCGACGAAGTCTTCCCGGATCCTGCACTGCTGCCAAAGGACGCCGTCGCACGGGCGC
>Ga0164243_10008049_pt1 | contig 15631 bp, 15 predicted proteins | sample OricompcompostOP_FD_108781 | JGI IMG/M metagenome (GOLD analysis project Ga0164243, IMG submission 108781) | Organic Plus compost microbial communities from Emeryville, California, USA - Original compost - Organic plus compost (OP) | ecosystem: Engineered > Solid waste > Mixed feedstock >...
CATGACCTGCCTCCTCGATCGTCCGGCCTTCCCAGCGTGCACCCCTCCGTCACGTACGTCAAGTACTTCACGTACGTCAAGTACCTCACGTACGTGACGGAGGGTGCGGTCGCTAGAGGCGGGAGCGCTCCAGAGCCTCCTGTCGCCCGCCTCGTCCCGGCGCAGCGTCCAGCTGACCTCGGACGGCCTCGCGGCGGCGGTGAGATCCACGTGAGAGACCGCCCAGGACCAACCGCAAAACGGCATAACCAACAGGTAGGTGGCCGGCCCGACCTCATTCAGGACGCGAGACGCTGCAGGCGGCTCGTGGCTTCGTCGAGAATCTCGTCCCTCTTGCAGAAGGTGAAGCGGACCTGGCTGCGGCCGGCGTCAGGGTCGTCGTAGAAGACGGAGTTGGGGATGGCGACGACGCCGCAGCGTTCGGGGAGGGCGCGGCAGAAGGCGTAGGCGTCCTTTTCGCCGAAGGGGGTGATGTCGGTGGTGATGAAGTACGTGCCCTGGGGCTGGTAGACCTCGAAGCCGGCCGCGCGCAGGCCGTCTCCGAGCAGGTCGCGCTTGCGGCGGAGGTCGGCGCGGAAGCCGTCGAAGTACGAGTCCGGCAGCCGCAGGGCCTCGGCGATCGCGTACTGGAAGGGGCCCGCGCTGACATAGGTCAGGTACTGCTTTGCGGTCCGGACGGCGGTTACGAGTTCCCGGCTGCCGGTAGCCCAGCCGACCTTCCAGCCGGTGAAGGAGAACGTCTTGCCGGCGCTGGAGATGGTGACCGTGCGGTCGCGCATGCCGGGGAAGGACGCGAGGGGGATGTGCTCGGCGTCGTCGAAGACCAGGTGCTCGTAGACCTCGTCGGTCACGACGAGGAGGTCCCGTTCCACCGCCAGCTCGGCGATGGACGCGAGCTCCTCGCGGGTGAGGACGGTGCCGGTCGGGTTGTGCGGGGTGTTGATCAGCAGGAGGCGGGTGCGGTCGGTGACGGCGTCGCGCAGCTCGTCCAGGTCGAGGCGGAAGCGGCCCTCGGCGGGGCGGAGCGTGACGGGGACGCGGGTGCCGCCGGCCATGGCGATGGAGGCGGCGTAGGAGTCGTAGTACGGCTCCAGGGCGATCACCTCGTCGCCGGGCTCGACCAGCGCCAGCAGGGACGCGGCGATCGCCTCCGTCGCGCCGGCGGTGACCAGGACCTCGGTGTCGGGGTCGACGGACAGGCCGTACCGGCGCTGCTGGTGGGCGGCGATCGCGGTGCGCAGCTCGGGAATGCCGGGGCCCGGCGGATACTGGTTGCCGCGCCCGTCCCGCAACGCCCGCACGGCGGCCTCCCTGACCTCCTCGGGCCCGTCGGTGTCGGGGAAGCCCTGCCCGAGGTTGATGGCCCCGGTGCGCAGGGCCAGCGCGGACATCTCGGCGAAGACCGTCGTCCCGAACTCCGCGAGCCGACGGTTGAGAAGAGGACGATCACTGGAGGTCATGCGGGCCATCCTCCGCCGGATCGAGGGCGTCCTCAAGCACGGGCGGACCGCCGCGTCGCCCCCCGGCGGTGTTCACGTCCGGTCGGCCTCCCACAGGGTGGCGCGCCCGACGCTCTCGAGCAGCTCGGTGAAGGCCGCGCCGTCCATGAGGATGCCGTTGTACTCCGCCGGGATCGGCGTGCCGTTGACGACCGCCGTGGGCGTGCCGGGGCCCTCCGGCTCCGCCGGGCCGCCGGCCATCTCGTACGCCTTCTGGGAGGCGGTGACGAAGCCGCGGTACTTCATGGTCCTGACCGCGTCGTCGAACTCGGGGCCGCGCAGTCCCTCCACCTGACCGGCGAGTTCGAGGAGGAACGCGTCCGTGTAGCCGTCGACGACCTCCTCGGGCTGGTTGGCGTACAGCACCTCGTGGTACTCCGCGAACTTGCCCTCCTCCAGCGCGGCGCGCAGGGCGTTGACCGCCTTCTTGGACCCGGAGCCGCCCACCCGGTCGTCCAGGAAGGACGCCAGCGTGTACTGGGTCTTCGCGGTCCCTTCGAGCGTCGCCTCGCGCAGGTCGGGCCCGGCGCCGCTGATCTCGAACTCCTCGCAGACAGGGCACCGCGGGTCCTCGTAGAGATGCACCGTCACCAGCGCGCGCGGATCCCCGACCGTGACGGTCGTGCCGTCCCGGCCCAGCTCCTCCGGAAGCTCCTCCACGGACCGGTACGTACCGGCCAGCCCGTCCTGCTGACCGCACGCGGCCAACGCGAACATCCCCGCCACGCACACGACGGCCCACCCCACAGCACGCACCTCGCGCCACCCCTCCCCAGGAACAGCGCGACTCTAGGGCATGTGCACGCCAGAGGCATCCTCATCAGGTCGGTCGAGGTGGTCTCTCGACCGTGATGAACGTCTGCTGAGCCCTGGTCCGGCTGCCGCTGAGGTTCGACGTTGATCGGGGCCGTACGCCCTTGTTGGTGTCAGCCGCTGGTGTCAGACGACCCAGGCGCCCTTGACATGAAGGGCGGTGTGGGTCAGCCCCGGGACATCAGCTCTATGGCCAACGGGGCCGCCGAGTCAAGGTCGATCGTGTCTCCGTCGTCCTCGGACGGAGCGTCGGGATGGTCGGCAGGCACGACGACCAGCATCGTGTGGGGGCGTGGAAGCCAGCCCACATCCCGTGGAGGGTCGTAGCTGCCGATATCGATGATCCGCACCAGCGTCTCAGGTATGCCCACGAGGCAGCTGTCACCGACGTGCAGATTCCACGGTTCGGGGGTGGTCTTGAACAGGCTCATGGTCCAGTCGGAGGAGTCGGCCGACACCGCGAAGGCTCGCTGGCCATTCCACCTGAACTGAGATTCCGGATCGATCTGGGCCCATGGCCACTCGACCGAGGCGTAGAAACGAGACACGTGGGCCACTCGGGCCCGCGTTTGCGGGCAGCTCACACGCAGGACGTCGCCGACCTGGAAGTCTTGATGCGGTTCGTTCTCGCGCATGTCATCCCTATCGCCGTCCGCTCCGAGAGCTGCACGTTACCGATACCCTCACCCACCACTCTCCCCAGCTCCCACCCGTCCGCCGTCGCCGCGCACACCGGGCCGATGCTTCGGCCCCTGACCTACAAAGTCACGCAGGTCAGGGGCTTTTGGCGTTCAAGAACCCTCTGATGTTGCTCAACTCTGCTTTGGGTGCCGATCGAGGAGGGCATCTCCCCCGCACACCGTGAGCCGGGCACCCACGGGGGGATGCCGACGGGGGATCACGGGGGGACGAAAGGAGGGTGGCGCCATGTTCGTCGGCATCATCCTGATCGTTGTGGTCGTCGCGCTCGTGACGTATGCCGTGCGGGCGTCCCGGGGCGGGGCGGGGTCGTCCTCGGGGAGCGGTGGCTCCGGCGGCTGGTGGGCGGGGAACAGCGGGGGCGGGCACGGCTGTGGATCGTCCTCCGACGCAGGTTCGTCCTGCGGCGGCGGCTCGTCCTGCGGAGGCGGGTCGTCCTGCGGAGGGGGCGGATGCGGCGGTGGAGGCAGCTGACACGGGGCAGCGCGGCTCCACTTCGGGAGATCGCATCCGCGGCAGCGGGGTCCGCACCTGGGGCGGGCCCCGCTGTGGTGTCTCCGGAGGTGGTGAACCCTCCGGTTCCGGATACCGGGTTGTGCGCCGGAGCGCGCAGAAACCCGAGGCGTACGCCGTAGTGGAACACGTGAGCTGTGGAGCCCCCGAGGGGATGGAAAGCCCACGAAGTTGGGTAAAAACGCTGTGGTGGCGGCACAGTTCATGATTCCCTATAAATCAACCAGCGCAGCCGACGGGTCTCCCCGCGGAGCCTTTCCGGCCGGGCGACCGGGCTGACGGGCCGAGTCCCCGGTCCCCGGGGTGCGCGGACCCGTATCTCTCTCCTGTGTGCTTGCGGAGCCGATCCATGCTCACGACCCTGAACACCGCCTATTCAGATACGCGCGCCGCCGATCTCGCCTGGGCTCTGGGCCGCGAGCCACTGCCGGCGCTGGCCACCCTCGACCTGGAACTCCAGGGTTCGAAGCTCCAGTTGAGACTCCTCGGCGCCTCCCACCAGGTACTGCTCGAGGAGGAGCGCGGCCTCTGCTCGGAGACCGTGGCGTGCATCCCGGGCAGCAGCACGCCGCTCCCGCTCGGCGTGGCCAAGCGGGTGGACGACTGGGAGTACGAGTTCGCCGCCCGGGTGGAGGTGCTCCCTCCGGGCGCCTTCGCCGGCCGGGCGCAGGAGCTGCTCGCCCTGGTCTCCGACCACCCGCAGGGACTGGCCGGTGTCTTCCCCGGCAGTCCGCACGCGTTCACGGCGATGCTCGCCCGCTGTCACGAGGGACAGTTCCACTGGCGCACCTGGCACGCCTACCCGCAGGACGGCCAGCTCGTGGCCACCCGGACCCGGGTCGGAGTACGCGTCGCCGCCCGCGCCGGGGCCGTGCGCGCGTAAACAAATATCACGCGTGTGGGTGACGTTGTGCGATGAGGGCGTGACGTAACGTCCCTGGGGTGATCGATCGGCAGGCCCCCGTTCCGCCCGGCTCCACACAGACCTGGGACGGTCCGGACGGCCCCCGTACGGGCGACCCGGGTGACCCGGCCGGACCGGGCGGCCCGGGGAGCGCGGGCAGCGCGGTCCCGCTGCCCGTGCGGCAGCGCACCGGGCGGTGGCTGGTCCTCGCCGGGGTGTTCGTCTGCGCGGCGTGCGGACTGGTGTACGAGCTGGAACTGGTGGCGCTCGCCGCGTACTTGATGGGCGACTCCGTCGCCCAGACCTCCGTCGTGCTGTCCGTGATGGTCTTCGCGATGGGCATCGGCTCGCTCGCCGCGAAACGGCTGCGGCGACACGCGGCAGCCGGGTTCGGCGCGGTCGAGGCGGCCCTCGCGCTGGTCGGCGGATGCAGCGCGATGGCGCTGTACGCGGTGTTCGCCTGGACCGGCGACTGGGGCGGGATGTGGGCGAGCGGCCCGCGCTGTCTGCTCGTCGCGTTCTCCCTCGCCACCGGGCTGCTCATCGGCGCCGAGGTGCCGCTGCTGATGGAGCTGATCCAGCGGATCCGCCGGCAGGACGCCGGCGGCGCGGTCGCCGACCTGTCCGCCGCGGACTACGTGGGCGCGCTGGTCGGCGGACTCGCCTTCCCCTTCCTTCTCCTGCCCGCCCTCGGCCAGTTGACGGGCGCCCTCATCACCGGCGCGGTCAACGCCGTCGTCGGCGGCGCGCTGGTCCTCGGGCTGTTCCGGCACGACCTCACCCGGCGCGCCCGCCGCCTGCTGCTCACCGCCAACGTGTGCGTGCTCGTCGTGCTCGCCACGGCGGCCGTCCTCGTCGACGACTTCGAACGCGCCGCCCGGCAGGCGCTGTACGGGCCCGACGTACGGGTCGCCGTGCACACCGATGTGCAGGAGGTGCTGCTCACCGGCGGGCGGGACGGACGCCCGCTCAACCTGTTCCTCGACGGGCGGCTGCGGGTCGACGGACGCGACGAACTCCGGTACCACGAAGCCCTCGTGCACCCCGCGATGGCCGGACGCCACGCGCGCGTGCTGGTGCTCGGCGGGGGAGACGGGCTCGCCGTGCGCGAGGTGCTGCGCCATCCCGGCGTACGGCGGGTCGACGTCGTCGAACGCGACGCGGGCGTGGTGTCGCTGGCCCGCACCGACCCCGCCCTGTCCCGGCTCAACGCCCACTCCCTCGACGACCCGCGCGTCCACATGGTCACCGCCGACGCCTTCGACTGGCTGCGGACCGCGCCGGCTGGGGCGTACGACGTCGTGGTGTCCGACCTGCCGCACCCCGGCATCACCGCCAGCACCAAGCTGTACGCGCAGGAGTTCTACGGGCTGGCCCGGCAGGTGCTCGGCCCGGGCGGGCGGCTCGTGGTGCACGGGGGCTCGGTCGCGTCCCGGCGCCGTGACTTCTGGACCCTCGACGCGACCCTGCGCGCGGCCGGGCTGCGCACCACCGCGTACCGGGTGCGCGGACGGCAGTCCGGGTACGCCGCCGGACCCGACCGGGGGCCCGCGGACACGGCCTCCGCCCACCACGACTGGGGGTTCGTGCTGGCCGCCGACCGGCACGCCCCGCGGCCCCGCCTCGACCCGGCCGCACCCCGGCCCCGCACGCTCACCGACGCGTCCCTCGCCGCCGACGTCCGGGCGGCGGAACACACCCGGGTGCCCGGACTCCCGCCGTCCACACTGGTCCACCCCCGGTACGGCGAGTGACGCGCCGCGACTTCGCGCGGACGGGGGTGCGGTACGGCGTCGCGTGGGTAGGCTCCGCACTCATGGAGCACGAGGTGTTCGTTCCGGTCGAGGCGGAGCGGCTCAGGGAGGTGCTGGACGACCCCGCGAGGGTCGCCCGGGCGGTGCCCGGGCTCCAGCACGACGCCGGTGCGGACCCCGTCACCGGGCGGATGAAGGTGCGGTTCGGCGGCTCCTCCATCACCTACCGCGGGTCGGTGCGGGTGTCCGCGCGGGACGACGGCTCCTACGCCGTCGAGGGCGAGGCGTCCGAGGCGCGCGGCGACGGGACCGTACGGCTGTCCCTGCGGCTGACGCCGCGCCCCGCCGACGCCGGCACGGAACTCGTCGTCACGGGCACCGCCACGGCGGACGGGCGCGTCACGGACCTGCCGCGGGACACGGTGGCCTCGGCGGTCACCCGCCTGCTGAACCGCTTCGCGGAGAACCTGGTCACGGTGGCGGACGAGCTCGTGGAGCCCCCGGCGCCCCTGGAATCCCCGGAACAGCTGGCGGCCGGCGACTTCGAACCCGGCGTGACCACGGACTTCGAGACCACCCCGGAGGCGGAGGACCCGCCCCCGCCGCCCCCGCGACGGCCCGCCGGCGAGCCGGAACCCACGTCCCCGCCGGCCGCCGACGCGGAGGAGGAACCCCCGCCCGGCGCGGAGGACGCCCCGGCCCCCGAGCCCCTGGACGCAGAGCTGTCGGACGCCATCGACGCCCGCCCCCTCCCCGGCGACGACGGCGACGACTCCCTCGCCGAGGCGGCCCACGCACGCCGCACGATGATCGGGCGCAGCGCCGAAGAGGTCGACCACGCACCCCCGCGCGGCCGCTACGCCCCGGTCCCGGCCCCTCAGACGATCACGTCCTCCACCCCCCTCCGCTGGGCGGCCCCCGCAGCGGCCCTCGCGGTCGCCTCGGCGGTGGTCGCCATCCGCGCCCTGCGCCGCCGCCGCTGACCCCGCTCCCATCCCCGCCCCCGTGATCGTCCCAGTAGGGTCGAGGCGTGAGTGACGAACACATCACGCTGACCGCGGGTGACGCGGAGGTGGACGTGCTGCCGGGGAACGGCGGGCGGGTCGGGGGGCTGCGGCTCGGGGGTGTGGAGCTGCTGCGGCAGGGCGAGCGGTTCGGGTGCTTCCCGATGGTCCCCTGGTGCGGGCGGCTGCGGGACGGGCGGTTCATGGACGGCGGCACCGTGCGGCAGATGCCGCTCAACGCGCCCCCGCACGCCATCCACGGCACCGCGCGCAACGCCCCCTGGCGCACCGCCCGCAAGAGCACCGACGAGGCCGTGCTGACGTACGACCTCACGGACCCGTGGCCGTACCCGGGACGGGTCACGCAGCAGGTGGCGCTCACCGAGGACGCGCTGACGCTCACCATGAGCGTCGAGGCGCACGGCTCGTCGTTCCCCGCGCAGCTCGGCTGGCACCCGTGGTTCCTGCGCAACCTCGGCGGCGAGGACGTCACCATCGACTTCGAGCCTGCCTGGCAGGAGGAGCGCGGGGAGGACCACCTGCCCACGGGGCGGCGCATCGACCCGCGGCCGGGTCCGTGGGACGACTGCTTCGGGATGCCCGGGGGCGTCGACGTCACCCTCACCTGGCCGGGGCAGCTCCAGCTGAAGGTGACCAGCCGCGAGGAGTGGGTCGTCGTCTACGACGAGCAGGCCGAGGCCGTCTGCGTCGAGCCGCAGACCGGACCGCCGGACGGGCTGAACACCCACCCGCGCCTGGTCACCCCGCTGGAGCCGCTGGAGGCCTCCACGACCTGGACCTGGACCCGGCTTTAAGCTGACAGGCATGACGGACACTCGCGGCGCGCTGCTGCAGCAGATCAAGGACAAGGCCGTGGTGCACGGCAAGGTGACCCTCTCCTCCGGTCTTGAGGCCGACTACTACGTCGACCTGCGCCGCATCACCCTCGACGGCGAGGCCGCCCCGCTGGTCGGGCAGGTGCTGCTGGACCTGACCGAGGAGCTGGAGTTCGACGCGGTCGGCGGGCTCACCATGGGCGCCGACCCCGTCGCCGCCGCCATGCTGCACGCCGCCGCCGCGCGCGGCCGCAAGCTCGACGCGTTCGTCGTGCGCAAGGCCGCCAAGGCGCACGGCCTGCAGCGCCGCGTGGAGGGCCCGGACATCAAGGGCCGCCGCGTGCTGGTCGTGGAGGACACCTCCACCACCGGCGGCTCCCCGCTCACCGCCGTCGAGGCCGTGCGCGAGGCCGGCGCCGAGGTCGTGGCCGTGGCGACGATCGTCGACCGGGCCACCGGCGCCGCCGAGAAGATCCGCGAAGGCGCCGGGGTGCCGTACCTGTTCGCCTACTCCAAGGACGAACTCGGCCTGGACTGACCGGGCCCGCCATCCACAGGGCGGACGGCGGGATGGACGTTCCGGCCGAGTCTGGAAGGATGTGACCGACAATGACGTCGCATCCAAGGTTCCAGGTCAGGGCCGACAGTACGCAGCACCCCACACCGCACTCTTAAGGAGCGGACAGATGCCCATCGCAACTCCCGAGGTCTACAACGAGATGCTCGACCGGGCGAAGGCAGGCAAGTTCGCCTACCCGGCCATCAACGTCACCTCGTCCCAGACCCTGCACGCGGCTCTGCGCGGCTTCGCCGAGGCGGAGAGCGACGGCATCGTGCAGATCTCCACGGGCGGTGCCGAGTTCCTGGGCGGCCAGCACAACAAGGACATGGTGACCGGCGCCGTCGCGCTCGCCGAGTTCGCGCACATCGTCGCCGAGAAGTACGACGTCAACATCGCCCTGCACACGGACCACTGCCCGAAGGACAAGCTCGACGGCTACGTGCGCCCGCTGCTCGCCGTGTCCGAGGAGCGCGTCAAGGCCGGCCGCAACCCGCTGTTCCAGTCCCACATGTGGGACGGCTCCGCGGAGACCCTCGCGGACAACCTGTCGATCGCGCAGGAGCTGCTGGAGCGCGCCCGCGCCGCGAAGATCATCCTCGAGGTCGAGATCACCCCGACCGGCGGCGAGGAGGACGGCGTCTCCCACGAGATCAACGACTCCCTCTACACCACGGTCGACGACGCGATCCGCACCGCCGAGGCGCTCGGCCTGGGCGACAAGGGCCGCTACCTGCTCGCCGCGTCCTTCGGCAACGTGCACGGCGTGTACAAGCCGGGCAACGTCGTCCTCCGTCCCGAGCTGCTGAAGGAGCTCAACGAGGGCGTCGCCGCCAAGTACGGCAAGCCGGCCGGCTCCCAGCCGTTCGACTTCGTGTTCCACGGCGGCTCGGGCTCCACCGAGGAGGAGATCCGCACCGCCCTGGAGAACGGCGTCGTCAAGATGAACATCGACACCGACACCCAGTACGCGTTCACCCGTCCGGTCGCGGACCACATGTTCCGCAACTACGACGGCGTCCTGAAGGTCGACGGCGAGGTCGGCAACAAGAAGACCTACGACCCGCGCACCTGGGGCAAGCTGGCCGAGGCGTCGATGGCCGCCCGCGTCCTGGAGGCCTGCAAGCACCTGCGTTCCACGGGCACCCGCATCAAGTAACCCGCGCGCCCGACCCGCACGCACGCACACGAAGGAGCCCGGCACCTGCCCAGGTGCCGGGCTCTTCCGTATGCTCCCGGTATGCCCGATGTCCGACTGGCGTCCCCGCAGGGCAGGTGGATCCTGTTCACCACGGTCCTCGGCTCCGGCATGGCCCTGCTCGACTCGACCGTCGTCAACGTCGCCCTGCCGCACATCGGCGAGGACTTCGACGCCGACCTCGCCGCGCTCCAGTGGACCGTCAACGCCTACCTCGTCACGCTGGCCGGGCTGATCCTGCTGGGCGGGGCGCTCGGCGACCGCTACGGACGGCGCCGGGTGTTCGTCGTCGGGGTGCTGTGGTTCGCCACCGCCTCCCTGCTCTGCGGGATCGCGCCGAACGAGTACGTGCTGATCGCGGCCCGGGCGCTCCAGGGCGCGGGCGGGGCGCTGCTCACCCCCGGCTCCCTCGCCCTGATCCAGGCGTCCTTCCACCCCGACGACCGGGGCCGCGCGGTCGGCCTGTGGTCCGGCTTCGGCGGCATCGGGGCGGCCGTGGGGCCGTTCCTCGGCGGCTGGCTGGTGGACGGGCCCGGCTGGCGCTGGGTGTTCCTGATCAACGTGCCGCTCGCCCTGCTGTGCGCGCCGGTCGCCGTGCGCCACGTGCCCGAGTCGTCGGGCGCCAGGGCGGAGGGACACTTCGACGTGCTGGGCGCGGCGCTCGGCGCGATCGCCCTCGCGCTGGTGACGTACGCGCTGATCGGGGCCGGCGACGGGTCGCCGCTGGTCGTCGTGTCCGCGGTGGCGGGGCTCGCCGCCGCCGTCGCCTTCGTGCGGGTGGAGAAGCGGCGGCCGGACCCGATGATGCCGCTGGAGATCTTCGCCTCCCGCCAGTTCTCCGCGGTCAACGGCGTCACCCTGTGCGTGTACGCGGCGTTCGGCGGGTTCTTCTTCCTCGCCGCGCTCCAGCTCCAGGTCGTCGTCGGCTGGTCCGCCCTCGCCGCCGGCACCGCACTGCTGCCGACGACCGCCCTGATGCTGCTGCTCTCCGCCCGCTCCGGCGAGCTGGCCGACCGGATCGGGCCGCGCCTGCCCCTCACCGTGGGCCCGCTCCTGGCCGCCGCCGGGATGCTGCTGATGCTGCGGGTCGGGCCGGACGCCTCCTACGCCACCGACGTGCTGCCCGCGCTGCTGGTGCTGGGCCTCGGCATGGTCACCCTCGTCGCGCCCCTCACGGCGTCCGTGCTGGCCTCCGTGGACACCGCGCGGGCGGGCCTGGCCAGCGGGGTCAACAACGCCGCCGCCCGGGCCGCGGGGCTCCTGGCGGTGGCCGCGCTGCCGCTGCTCGCCGGGATGGGCCCGGAGTCGTTCCGGCAGCCCGCGCGGTTCGACGCCGCCTTCGACCGGGCGATGCTGCTGTGCGCGGGCATCCTGGTGATCGGCGCGGTCCTCGCCGCGGCGACCGTGCGCCGTCCCGAGCCGGGCTGCCGGCGCCCCGAGTGCCGTACCCACGGCAGCGTGGCCGTGCCTCCGCTGGAGGCCGACCCGCGCCGGGGGAGCAGCATCGCCTGATGTACGAGACTGGACCCATGTCCATTCACGAGAACCTCCTCGGGGGCCCGCCCCCGACCCACCTCCCCGACGACCCGGAGCCGCGCGAGCTGCTGGCGACCGGCGCCACCGCCGCCGAGGTCGCGGGCCGCTACCCGACCTCCTCACTGGCCTGGGCGCGGCTCGCCGACGAGGCGTTCGAGCGGGACAGCGTCGTCGAGTCCTACGCGTACGCCCGCACGGGCTACCACCGAGGCCTGGACGCGCTGCGCCGCAACGGCTGGAAGGGCCACGGCCCGGTGCCGTGGGAGCACGAGCCGAACCGCGGCTTCCTGCGCGCCCTGCACGCCCTCGCCCGCGCCGCGCAGGCGATCGGCGAGCAGGAGGAGTACGAGCGCTGCAGCCAGTTCCTGAAGGACTCCTCGCCGACGGCGGCCCAGGTCCTGGGCTGAACCGGCCGGAAAACGGAACGTGATCACCACGGGGCCCGCCTGTTTCGACAGGCGGGCCTTGCGGTGGTGGGGGACGATTGCGCAGGATGCCCCGTGGGGACCGGGGCCCCCGTGCCGGTAACGGCAGGGGCGGACCGCTACCCGGAGTACATTTCAGGAGACAGCGATGTCCCACGAGGCTCACGAGCCCGAGACCCCGCATCTCGACTTCCAGGGCACGACGCCTTACGAGGACTACGTCAAGGCCGACGTCCTCACCCACCTCCAGCACACCCTCTCGGACGATCCCGGAGAGATGGTCTTCCTGGTCACCACCCAGGTCATGGAGCTGTGGTTCACCGTGATCGTGCACGAGTGGGAGACCGCGGCGCAGGCGCTGCGCCGCGACGACGTGCCGGTCGCGCTCGACGCGCTGCGCCGCTCACGGCGCGAGCTGGAGGCGCTGAACGCCTCCTGGCGGCCGCTGGCCGGGCTCACCCCCGCGCAGTTCAACAGCTACCGGAGCGCCCTCGGCGAGGGCTCCGGCTTCCAGTCGGCGATGTACCGGCGCATGGAGTTCCTGCTCGGCGACAAGTCCGCGTCGATGCTGGTCCCGCACCGGGGCGCGCCGCGCGTGCACGCCGAGCTGGAGAAGGCCCTGCACGAGCCCAGCCTCTACGACGAGGTGCTGCGGTTCCTCGCCCGGCGCGGCCACCCCGTGCCGAAGGACGTGCTGGAGCGGGACGTGTCGCGGAAGTACGAGCCGTCGCGTGAGGTCGAGGAGATCTGGACGGCCGTCTACGCGGGCGACGAGCGGGACGAGGTGGCGCGGCTCGGCGAGGCGCTGACCGACGTCGCCGAACTGGTGTGGCGCTGGCGCAACGACCACCTGGTCGCCACCCGCCGGGCCATGGGGTCCAAGACCGGAACAGGAGGGTCCGCCGGAGTGGCGTGGCTGGAGAAGAGGGCGCAGAAGAGCGTGTTCCCCGAGCTGTGGACGGCGCGGTCGTATGTCTGAGCTGACGGTGAAGGCGGAGAAGCTGGACGCGGGCGACGAACTCGCCGCCAAGCGCTCGGAGTTCGTCCTCGACGGACCCGAGGGCGCGGTGTACCTGGACGGGAACTCGCTGGGCGCGCTGCCCGTCGCCGTGCCCGGCCGGGTCGCGGACGTGGTCGGCCGCCAGTGGGGCGAGATGCGCATCCGCTCCTGGACGGAGAGCGGCTGGTGGACGGCGCCGGAGCGGATCGGCGACCGCATCGCCCCGCTCGTCGGCGCGGCGGCGGGGCAGATCGTGGTGGGCGACTCCACCAGCGTCAACGTGTTCAAGGCGCTGGTCGGCGCGGTGCGGCTGGCCCAGGAGAACGGCCCCGGCCGGGACGAGATCCTGGTCGACGCGACCACGTTCCCGACGGACGGGTACATCGCCGGTTCGGCGGCCCGCATGACCGGCTGCACCCTGCGCCCCGTGGAACCCTCGGAGGTGCCCGGCGCGCTCGGGGAGCGCACGGCGGCCGTGCTGCTCAACCACGTGGACTACCGCACCGGCCGGCTGCACGACCTGCCGTCGCTCACGGCGGCCGTGCACGCGGCGGGCGCGTACGCCGTCTGGGATCTGTGCCACAGCGCGGGCGCCCTGCCGGTCGGCCTCGACGAACACGGCGTGGACCTGGCCGTCGGCTGCACCTACAAGTACCTCAACGGCGGCCCCGGTTCGCCCGCGTACCTGTATGTGCGGGCGGACCTCCAGGAGCGCTTCGACTCCCCGCTGCCCGGCTGGAACTCGCACGCCGAGCCGTTCGGGATGCGCTCCGAGTACGCGCCCGCCGAGGGCGCGGTGCGGGGGAGGGTCGGCACTCCCGACATCCTCTCCATGCTCGCCCTGGAGGCGGCGCTCGAGGTGTGGGACGGGGTGACGGTCGAGGCGGTGCGCGCCAAGTCCCTCGCCCTGACCGACTTCTTCCTGGAGTGCGTCGGGACGTACGTCCCCGAGGGCCGCGTGGAGTGCCTGACCCCGCTGCCGCACGAGGAGCGGGGCAGCCAGGTCGCCCTGCGCTGTGCCGACGCGGGTCCCGTGATGCAGCGGCTCATCGGGCGGGGCGTGGTCGGCGACTTCCGCCACCCGGACGTGCTCCGCTTCGGTTTCACCCCGCTCTACGTCGGTTTCGCCGACGTGGAACGGGCCGCGCGGGTGCTGGCCGAGGAGCTGGGTTAGCCGGGCGGGGCCGGGACGGAGGCGTCCCGGCCCCGTTCCCGCCGGTCAGCGGGGGCCTCCTGGTGAGAGGACCGGGCGAAGTGCTGGTACCGTCCCGCCCGAACGGCCGCGTACACGCCCGGTCCGGTCGAACCACGTTGTATCGCTGAGAGGTTGGAGCATGACGGACGACGTCGCAGCCGCCCGGGCCGCCGCCGAGGAGAAGTCGGCCTTCTCCCACCCGCCGGTCGATCCGGACACCACGGCGGCCTACGGCGACGACCCCGACCACGTCATCGACTTCTGGACGCCGCGCGGCGGGAACGGTCCCGCACCCGTGGTCGTCGTCCTGCACGGCGGCGCCTGGCGCGCCCCCTACGACCGGCGTCACGTCAGCCCGTTCGCCGCGTTCCTCGCGCACCGCGGCTTCGCCGTCGCGAGCGTCGAGTACCGGCGCGGCGCCACCCAGGCCGAGGGCGGCGACCCGGTGGCCGGGCGCTGGCCCGACACCTTCGACGACGTCGCCGCCGCGGTGGACGCCCTGCCCGCGCTGATACGCGAACACCTCCCGGCGGGCGACCCGCGCCGCATCGTCCTCACCGGTCACTCCGCGGGCGGGCACCTCGCCCTGTGGGCCGCCGCCCGGCACGTCCTGCCCGCCGGTTCGCCCTGGCGCACCGACGCCCCGGCGCCCCTGCGCGGGGTCGTCGCCCTCGCCCCCATCGCGGACTTCGAGGTCGCCGACAAGCTGGGCGTGTGCGGCGGCGCCACCCGCGAACTCCTCGGCGGCGACGACCATTTCGGCGAGCGCAGGCCGCACGCCGACCCGGCGCTGCTGCTGCCCACCGGTATCGCCACCACCCTCGTCCAGGGCCGCGCCGACATCGACGTCCCGCACGCGGTCGCCGAGTCGTACGCGGACGCGGCGGCGAAGGCCGGCGAGGTCGTCGGAGTCACCCTGCTGCCGGACGTCGGCCACTTCCCGCTCATCGATCCCGCGGCGGACGCCTGCGCGGTCGTCGTGGAGGAGATCGCCCAGCTCGCGTGGTGAGTCCAACTCCCGCTGCGGGCAAGCTCCGTCATACCCCTAGTACCTGAGAGCTACCCCGCGGATGAGTCCCCCGGTGGGACGCGGGTTACAGGCCACGCTCCGTAACTTCCCTTTCTGGCACGCCCGATGGCCGGGCGGACGGGAAGGAAGCGGCGACGATGGAGCAGGGGCGCGAGCGGGAGACTCCGGGCACGAGACCGGGCGGCGCGGAGGACATGGTCCACCGCCCGGCGCACCGCCTCGCGGGCCGGCTGCGGCGCGGGCTGCTCGCCGCGCTCGTCGCCGCCGCCGTGGCCGTGCCCCTCGCCGGGGCCGCCCGCGCGCAGGCGCCCGCGCCGCCGCCCGCCCGGCTCCCGCCCCCGGCCGTCGCCGGGCTCGACGCGACCTACGCCGCCCACCGGGCCAACGCCGCCGAGGCGGCCCGTACGGCGGCCGAGCACGGGTACCGGGACCGCGCGGCCACCGAACGCGGCCTGGCCGCACGGCAGTTGTTGTACTTCGACGGACGCGGCGCCGGTCTGGTCACCGAGGTGCTCGGCGACCTCGCCCACGCCGGCCGCGTCGCCGTACTCGTCCCCGGGTCCGACACCGGCATCGACACCTATGCCCGCTTCCGCGCCACCGCCGTCGCCCTCCACCAGCGGCTCACACGGGAAGCGCCCGCGGGGGTGCGTACGGCGGTCGTGG
>Ga0164243_10008050_pt1 | contig 15628 bp, 14 predicted proteins | sample OricompcompostOP_FD_108781 | JGI IMG/M metagenome (GOLD analysis project Ga0164243, IMG submission 108781) | Organic Plus compost microbial communities from Emeryville, California, USA - Original compost - Organic plus compost (OP) | ecosystem: Engineered > Solid waste > Mixed feedstock >...
GAGACCCCCCGCGCTCCCCGCGCGGCGCGGGCCGGCCGCACCGTCGTCGCGACCCTGGCCATCGCGACCCTCGTCGGCGGCACGGCTCTTCCCGCCGTCGGTCTCGTGCAGTCGGGCGGCGCTTCGGCGGTGACCACCACGGCGGCTGCCGGAGTGGAGGCGCAGTCGTTGACGGTCGACAGCGAGACGCTTCCGCAGGTCGTGGTGCGCGGCTCGTTCTCGGCGACGACGCCCGAGGAGCTCAAGGAGATCCAGGCCGTCGCCGCCGCTGCGGCCCGCAGCGGGATCACGCCCATCGCCAAGCCGGGGCAGGTCATCATCCCCATGGCCGCAGGCACCTACTCGATGACCGACGGCTTCGGCGCCAGCCGTCCCGGCCGCAGCCACATGGGACAGGACTATGCCGCACCCGTCGGCACCCCGATCTACGCCGCCGCCGACGGCGTGGTGACCATGTCGCAGGACAGCTACGGCGGCTACGGCGTGACGGTTCAGGTGAAGCACGACCTGGGCTCGACCGCGGTCTCGACCCTGTACGGTCACATGACCTACGGTTCACGCGCGGTGCAGGCCGGAGAGCACGTCGTGGCCGGTCAGTTCCTCGGCCGCGTCGGCACCACCGGCTACACGATCGGGTCGTGCCTGCACTTCGAGGTGCACATCAACGGAAGCCCGATCGATCCGGTTCCGTGGCTTGAGGCCAACGTCCGCTGACACCGGCTACCGCGCTCCCCGCGCGCTGCCAACGGTGGAGCTCACCGCGCGCGCACGGGTGAAGCTGGGCTCTCGACGATACGACGAGAGCGAGGAGCGCGACATGATGAACCCCGAGGCCTTCATGGATCGTCCGGACGGCGAGCTGTCCGAGGACTTCAGCGACGGGACCCTGCCGTCGGACGCCGGTCAGCCCGAGACGCAGGAAGACGAGCCGCTCGAGGCCGAGCTCGGCGAGAACGGCCAGGGCGACCTCGCCGAGGGCGACGAGGGAGGGCACGACGGGTCGGACGCCCCGAGAGACCTCCGCGACGGCACCGTGTGAGCGAGGTCCGTGCGCCCCGTCGCGGAGTCACGCCGAGATGATCTCGAGCAGCTCCCTCGCCGGCGCGCGGAAGCGATCGCTGTCGCCGCGCCACAGCGCCGTGAGGGGGCGCCGGATCGGACGCCACGCCGTACGCACCACGATGAGTCGTCCGAGCGCCACGTCGTCGGCGACGACGGCCCTGCTGAGCAGAGCGGGCGCGACGCCGTCGACGACGGCCGAGCGCACAGCGGTGCTCGTCGACAGCACGAGCGCGGGCGGCGCAGGCGGACGCCCGAGGACACGGATGCTCTCGTCCTCCCAGGTCGCCCGCGTGCCGCTGCCCTCTTCCCTCGTCACCAGAGGGGTGTCGGCCACCTCGTCGAACCCGATGTCGTCCCGATGCGCCCACGGATGCTGCGGGCTCACGACGAGCACGAGCTCGTCGTCGGCGACGACGGCACGACTGAGGCCATCGGGCCGGCTGCGCGCCTCGATGAAGCCGAGGTCGACGGCACCGTCTCGCACGAGGGCGACGACGCCCGCGCTGTTGTCCGTGACGAGCTCGGTGGCGGTGGGCGTGCGCCCCTGCTCGAGCTGAGCGCGGCGAAGGCGCAGCAGCCAGCCGGGCAGGTAGTGCGCGGCGACGGTCTGGCTCGCCGCGACCCGCAGCGACAGCGAGCCGTCTCCCCGGAGGGCGTCGAGGCCGTCCTGGAAGGAGCGCGCGGCGTCGAGGATGCGCTCCGCCCACGCGGCCACGACCTCGCCGGCGGGCGTCGGCGTCACGCCGGTGGCCGAGCGCACGATCAGTTCGAGGCCGGCCTGGCGCTCGACCGTTCGCACCCTGGCGGATGCCGCCTGCTGCGAGACGCCGGCCTCCCTCGCCGCGGCAGAGATCGATCCGCGCCTGATCGACAGGAGGAACAGCTCGAGCGCGTCGAGGGGCGGAACGGTGCGCAGCACACGCCCACAATAATCCGTTGTGGGGGCACAAGCATCCGCCCTCTCCCGTCGGCGGGGACATCGGAGCAGGCTGGAGCACATGCACCTCCTGCCCCTCCCCACCCTGCCGTCACGCCTGTCCGCCAGAGCCGTCGAGGTGGCTCCGGGCGTTCTCCTCAGCGCCGCGGTCGCGGCGGTCGCCACGGTGATCGGTCACGCGGTGCCCGTGGTCGGTGCCGCCCTCCCCGCGGTGGTGATCGGCGTCGCGATCGCCCTGATCCGCCGTCCATCCGGTCGCCTCGGGGCCGGCGTCTCCTACAGCGGCAAGTTCCTGCTGCAGCTGGCCGTCGTGCTGCTCGGCGCGCAGCTCTCCCTGGCCGCGGTGGCGCGGGTCGGGGCCGAGTCCTTCCCCGTGATGATCACGTCTCTCGTCGTGTGCCTGGTCGGCGCCGTCGTGCTGGGGCGCGTCCTCGGCGTCGAGCGCCGGCTCACGACGCTCATCGGCGTCGGAACCGGGATCTGCGGAGCATCCGCGATCGCCGCCGTCTCGCCGGTGATCGCCGCGTCCGGCGCCGAGATCGCCTACGCCGTCTCGACGATCTTCCTCTTCAACGTGCTCGCGGTCGTGCTCTTCCCGCTCCTCGGGCACGCGCTCGGTCTCGACTCACACGCGTTCGGACTGCTCGCGGGCACCGCCGTCAACGACACGAGCTCCGTCGTCGCCGCCGCGAGCGTGTTCAGCACCGCCGCCCTCGGCTTCGCGGTCGTGGTCAAGCTCGTGCGCACGCTCATGATCATCCCGGTGAGCATCACGCTCTCGGTGATCGAATCGCGCCGCGATGCCTCAGGACAGCGGCTCACGGCCCGCCGGGTCCTCGGCCTGGTTCCGTGGTTCCTCATCGGGTTCCTCGTCGTCGTCGCCGTGAACTCGCTCGGTGCGATCCCGCCCGACATCCGCGACGGACTGGTCGCCGCCAGTTCGTTCCTCATCGCGACGGCGCTCGCCGCGATCGGCATGTCGACCGACGTCCAGGCGCTCCGGCGATCCGGATGGAGGCCGCTGCTGCTCGGCGGCATCCTGTGGATCCTCGTCACGGTGACGACCCTGGCGACGATGGGGGTCACCGGGAACCTCGTGCACTGAACGGTCGGTGCGCCGCTCGCGACCGGGTGCAGCATCGCGCCCACGCCGCGGAGCGTCATCGAGATGGCCGTGTGTGAAAGGGACAGCTGCCGGCCGCTGACGCGTCGCGCACACGAGCGCCCGACGCGGGCATGGTGGGCAGCCGCCTCCGATTCACGTCGAGGCCGTCGCCGTCGATGGTGAGCCGCGGATCGCTGAGCACGGCGATGGCCGCGGTGAGGCCGGCAAGCACCATCTTCTCGCCGGGACACCGGTGGCCCGTCGCGACGTCGGCCCCGCCCTGCGGAACGAACGTCGCGATGGACTCGCCGTCGTCGACGCCGCGGAACCGCTCGGGATCGAACCGTTCGGGGTGGGACCACGATGCGGAATCGGTGTCGGTGCCGAGGATGTCGAGCACCACGCGTCCGCCCCGGGGCACCGTCAGACCGTCGATCTCGATGTCGACCAGGGCGCGCCCCGGCAGCATCGGCACGAACAGCGCGGTGCGGCGCACCTCCTGGGCGAACATCGTCGCCAGCGGCCCACCCACGAGTCGGCCCCGCTCTGCAGTCTCGGCGGCGATGCGCTCGCGCCACTCGGGACGATCGTGCAGCTCCTTGGCCGCGAACGCCACGAAGCGGGCGGCGGCGATCATCGGACGGATGCTGTTCTGCAGCTCCACGCCCGCGGTGTGCGCAGGCAGCAGGGCGCCGTCGAGCACGCGGTGCCTGGCCCAGACGCCGAGGGCGGTGTCGTCTGCGGCGTGCAGAGCACCGATGCGCACGGCTTCGACGAGGCGGGTCGCATGCCTGTCCGACCAGATGCGGTTCGCGATCGCGAGCACATACTGCGGCGAGTACGGGGCGCCGAAGCCGTCGACGATCTGCGCCAGTCGTGCCGCCCATCTCGTCTGCGCCGCGCGGGTGCCCGGCACGCCGGCCCAGGTCATCACCGCGCGACCCAGCGCCCCGACGGCGGCGTCGTAGGCGGTCGCGGCGCCGGCCTCGATCCAGCCGTCGCGCGCGGCTTCCCACTCCGTCTCCAGCAGCGGGACGAGCCGCGACACCTGCGCGTCGTCATAGGCGACGGCGACGAAGGCGGCCTTGCGGTGGCGGTGCGCTGCGCCGTCGAGCGCGTGCACCGAGCCATGTCCGAACAGCGGCTCGCGCACCACGGCAGGCATGGCTCCGGCGCGGGCGATGCGGCGCTCGTCGTAGAAGAGCGCGACGCCCTCGGCTCCGCGGACGAGCAGCGCCGGACGCCCGAGCAGGCGCATCGGCGCGGACCGCGCCCCTGGCCGAGCTCTGCGCCAGATGTGCTCGCCGAGGTCGTACCCGCGGGTGAGCAGACCCAGGGAGTCGTCGAGCACGGGAGCATCCGTGCGCCGGGACCGTCGAGAGGAGAGAAGGGGACGTCGCATCGCCCCACGGTCGCAGCGGTGCGTCGAGGTCTCCAGGGGGAGGCGCCGGCGGTTCGTTTGTGCTAGCACCCGCCCCGGCCCCGTCCGCGCCCGGCGCCCGCCCCCACGCCCGCCCCGGCCCCGCGCCCCGCGTCGCGTGCGAAGCGTCGGGGCTTCTTCGCGGCGCGCCGTTCCGTGCGGCCCTGCGCCGGCGTGTCGCCGCGAAACCCCGACGTTTCGCGCGAGCCTCGCCGTTCGGGGAAAGGACTGCATCTCGCCGGGCGCAATGCGGATGCCGAAACACGCAAGCTCGTAAAGTCGCCGGTCGACCGTGCATCTTCTTCTCGGTGGGGCGAGTTCCATTCGCTGACCACATACGAGAGCATTCTGCTAATCTTCTCGCGCGCGGGGCATCCGACTGCTGGCCGTTCGCGATGTTGCGTTCATGGAAAGAGGAGACACCGTGGTGGATCGACGTGCCGAGCGCCTGAGACTGTTCGAGTCGAGAGCGATGCATCGCGCAGACTTCGAAGTGCGTGAGCCGGGCTGGCAGCGCAGCGAGGAGCTGTCGTCTTTCCTTCGCTTCTCCAACCTCCAGGTGCTCGACATCGACCGGTCGCGCCCCCTGAGGGCGCGATTCGCGATGTTCCCCCATCTGACCTTCGCACACGTGGCGGGACCGAGGGCGAAGATCCTCTGGGCCCGTGACGCCCATTCCCTCGATCGCGTGTTCGCTCTGATCTCGCGGGTCGGCGACGTATCGCTCGAGACCGACGGCGTCCTCCTGCGTCGCGGGTCGAACTACTCGCTGCTCAGCCCCAGCGACCGGCCGGTGACCGTCAGCATCAACTCCGACGAGAACGAGTTCATGTACATCAGCGTCTCGCCGGCACTCCTCGACGACGTCACCCTTCCCGTGTCGTCGGCGCACCACAGCGAGGTTCCCGATCCGGCGCTGCTCGCCCCGTCGATCATGTTCCTCGCCGGCCTCTGCCGCATCTCGACGACCATCCCGTTCGACGGCTCCCCGCTGCGGCTGGCCGCGAGGGAGGTCGCGCGCTCGGTGATCCTGCAGATCATCGGCGATTCCGGGGGGCGCGTCGGTCTGTTCTCCCGGGCGATGGAGCTGATCGTGGCGGAGCACGCCGACCCGCGGTTGTCGGTGAACGTGGTCGCCCAGCGGCTGGGTGTGGCGAGCCGGACGCTTCAGCTCGCGTTCAGCGCCGAGGGCACGACCGTGGGCGCGCAGATCCGCGAGGTGCGCGCGCGTGCCGCCCTGCGCCTGCACTCCAGCAACCCGGCCCTCACCTATGCCGCCATCTCACGCGCCGTGGGCTTCGGGTCGGAGTCGGCGCTGTACCGCGCCCTGCGTCAGGTGAACACCGCCGACGAGGCCGAGGCCACGACCCACGAGCGGGCTGCCCAGGTCACTCGCCCGAAGTCTGGGTGAACCGCCGCTCCCAGTCGCGCAGCTCCGACCGGCCGATCAGCGAATCGAGCGAGACCTGGAAGAGCAGTCCCGTGCGCGCGTTCACCTGCTTGATGTTGTCGACGATCTGTGTGGTCAGCGCGTCGAGGGCCTCGCGCACCTCGCCGATGCGTTCGTCCGGCGCGTCCCAGAGGTCGGGCCTGGTGAGCAGGTCGAGCAGGTAGTCGCGGTCGAGCGCGGCGACGAGCCGCGCGAGCTTGTCGGCGTACTCGGCCTCGGCGATCGCGCGCTGATCCTCTGCGGCCCTGGCGCCGAGCCTCGTGAACAGCTCCTCGACGTGCGAGGCGAGGGTGTCGATGCCCCTCGCGGTCTCGGCCGCCACCGCGTCGCCGCGGAGGGCCGCGTAGAGCGGTGCGAGCTCGCGCAGGCGCTGCACCCGCTGACGGATGCCGGACGGCACCGGGTCGGCGGGCTCGGCGGATGAGGGCGTGCGGCGCCGGCGCCGCACGAGCAGGCCCATCGCCGTGCCCGCCGCCGCGACGAGCACCGCGCCGCCGATCACGAGGGGCAGCAGCGGGTCGGCACCTGCTCCTGCGGGGCTTCCGCTCGGAGAGGACGGCGTCGCCTCGGCGATCTCGTTCACCGTCTCCACGAGCGCGCCCTGCAGACCGCCGTCTGCGCCCTCGTTCTCGTTCGCGATGCGCAGGGCCTCCTGGCCGTCGATCGCGGAGGAGTCCGCCATGAGGTCGTCGCCGATCGCGAGGACGACCGTCTTCTGCGGTGCCTCCTTCGTGAGCTGCTCGAGCAGGTACGTGTCGTAGGGCTGCTGCTTCCCCGCGACGGCGGGGAGCACGACGACCGCCACGGAACCGTCGTCCGGCACGGCCTGGGCGAGGCTGCTCTGCAGGTCGGAGTGCCGAGGAACGTCGGGGTCGACGTAGACGTTCGCCGACGTGATGGCCTCGATCGCGGGCGTGAGCCACGGATCGGTTGCGGCGGCGATGATCGGCATCCGGACCTCAGAAGTTGTTGATCACGGAGGCGAAGACGAGATCGATGCGCTCGGCATCCGACGCGTCGAACAGCTGACCGCCCGTGGCGTCGGCGATCCGTTGCAGGGCAGAGGTGTCGGCGCCCTCTCCGTAGGCGATGGGGAAGATGCGCACCGGTGCGTCGTCTCCGCCCTCCTTCGTGCTCTGGCCGATCTTCGCGATGAGCGAGTCCAGCGACGTCGACGAGTCGGTGTCCTCGCCGTCGGACAGCACGACGATCGCGTTGATGCGACCCGGCTCCGCGCGCTCCTTCATCTCCTCGTAGGCGAGGTCGATGGCGTCGTAGAGGGGGGTGCCGTTGCGCTGCGCGTAGCGGAGGTCATCGAGGGAGGAACCGAGGCGTTCGCCGTCGGCCCCGAGAGCCTCGACGTCGCGGAGCACCTGGATGCCGTTGCCGGCTTCCGACGAGACGCCCGTCGTGAAGGCCCACACGCCGATCTCGTCCGTGGAGCGGAAATGGTCGAGCGTCGTCTGTGCGCCCTCGATCGCTCCGTCGAGACGCGAGCGTCCGTCGCCGATCGGGTCGTCCATCGAGCCGGAGATGTCGATCAGCTCGAGCACAGACGAGGGCTTGCGCACCTGCGTCCACTGATCGATCGCGGCGGAGATCACGTCGACGGCCGGCTTGGGGAGTGTGACGGACGGCTGCTCGGGTTCGACGCCGTAGTTCGGCGTGAACAGGTCGCCCAGGGGCACCGACTCGTCGAGCGGGCGGAAGCCGTACTCGGGCAGGATCGTCTGCGCGGCCTCGGTCTGCAGGAAGGCGGCGAACGCCTCGCCGGCGGCGCGCTGCTCCGGCGTGACCCAGTCGGCGCCCAGCACCGTGATCGGGTTGTCCGACCACATCGAGCCGCCGGACGGATACACCGCGACGAGCTTGGTCTTGGGCGGCGTGAGCGTCTCTCCGGGCTGCACGGTGTGCGAGTCGGGGTTGCCCTGGTTGTAGTTGAGCAGCGACGTCTCCTCCAGCGCCACCGCCGAGACGTAGGCGGAGCCGTTCGAACCGTTCTGCGTCTCGTCGTACAGCGTGGAGAGCACGTTGCCCGTGGTGTCGCCGTAGTGGATGACGCACTCCTCGAAGACGCGCGAGAACTCTGCGGCGGCGTCGACGTCGGCGGCGGTGAGGTCGGCCGACTTGCCCGACGCCTCGTACGACTGCATGAGGATGGTCGACAGTCCGGTGGTCGAGGTGTTCGGGTTGGTCTTGGAGATCTTGAACGCGCCCCAGATCTCCTTGCCGACGCTGCCCCAGCCGTCGGGGTCCTGGCAGAGCTGCTCCAGGTCGCTGATGCTGATGGGCTCGTCGGGCCAGCCGAGGGCTTTCGCCATGGGCTCCGGCATGCCGAAGACGACGGGAGTCCTGGTGAACGACACGGGCTCGCCCACGAGGTTGGCGGATGCCGCGGCCGCGACGCGGTCGGTCCACACGGTCGACGCGGGCGACCAGAGCGTCGGCCACAGGTCGCGGTCGTCGCTCGGCCAGTCCTCGCCGGCGGTGAGGTAGCGCGCGGCGTTGCCGGAGGACACGTTGGTGGGACGCACGGTCGCGCAGGTGTCGAGGGCCTCGTGCTCGGGCGATTCCTTGAACGCCGCGGCCAGCTCGTCGAGCATGTTCACCTTCTCCGACGAGGTCGCGACCGTGACGTGGGTGCATCCGTCGTCGGGGAAGCCCTGGTCGCCCTCGCCCTCGTCACCGCCGTCGCCGCCCGTGCAGGCGGTGAGGACGAGTGCGGCGATGGCCGCTGTCGCGAGGGCCGCGGAGGTCCGTCGGCCGAGGATCCGTCGTGCGTGTCGAGGCGCGCTCATGCGCCTAGGGTATCCAGTATCGGGTGCGGCCCGGGGCGCGGGACGCGCCGGCAGCGCGTCGGCGGCCGCCGGCGCGAGGGGTCAGGCGTCGACCGTGAGGCCCTGCAGAGCGTGCACGACGGGGGCGAGCTCTGGCTGTTCCACGGCGGCGCCCAGCGTGCGCTCGAGCGTCTCGTCATGCAGGGGATGCGCCTTCTCGTAGAGGTCGCGCCCGGCCGCCGTCAGCTCCGTGTAGATGCCGCGACGGTCGTCGGCGCAGAGGATGCGGGTGAGCAGGCCGCGGTCTTCGAGCCTGGTGACCAAGCGGGTGGTGGCGCTGGGGCTGAGGGCAGCGGCACGCGCGAGCTGCTGCATGCGCATGTGCCAGCCGTCCTGGCGGCTGAGCGCGTCGAGCACGGTGTACTCGACCACGGACAGGCCGACGGATGCTCCGAGGGTGCGCTCGAGCTCGGCCTCGATGATGCCGTGCAGGGCGGCGAGGGTGCGCCATCCGCGCGCGCGGATCTCGACGGCGTCGTCGGAGATGCCCATGGTGACCTCCACAAGTAGTTGCTTGCGCTGGATAGTTGCGTGTGCAATGATTAACCACCGAGACGCAATATCCCGCGCCTGCAAGTATCTTAGCAGAGAGCAGACCATGCCACTCGGACTCATCGCACTCGCCATCGGCGCGTTCGGCATCGGACTCACCGAATTCGTCATCATGGGCCTCCTTCCCGAGGTCGCCGCCGACTTCGGGATCACGGAGGCCACGGCCGGCTGGCTCATCTCGGGGTACGCGCTCAGCGTGGTGGTCGGGGCCCTCGGCCTCACCGCCGCGACCACCCGGCTGCCGCGCAAGCCGGTGCTGCTCGGACTTGTCGTGCTGTTCATCGCCGGCAACGCCCTCACGGCGCTGGCGCCCGACTACGCGACCGCCTTGATCGGCCGCGTCGTCGCCGCACTCTGCCACGGCGCCTTCTTCGGCATCGGCTCCGTTGTGGCCGCGGCCCTGGTGCCGCCGGCAAGGAAGGCGGGAGCCATCGCGATCATGTTCACCGGGCTGACCGCGGCCAACGTGTTCGGCGTTCCGTTCGGAACCTTCATCGGACAGCAGCTCGGCTGGCGTGCCACGTTCTGGATCATCTCGGCCATCGGGGTGCTCGCCTTCACCGGCATCGCCCTGCTCGTCACGGCGCCCCGCTCGGAGGGGGAGGCGGTGAGCCTGCGCCGTGAGCTCACTGCGTTCCGTTCGGCGCAGGTGTGGCTCTCGCTCATCGTTACGGTGCTCGCGTACGGCGGGATGTTCGGCGCGTTCACCTACATCGCCTACACCCTGACCGGGGTCGCCGGCTTCACGGCATCCGCGGTGCCCTGGCTTCTCGTGCTGTTCGGCGCGGGGCTCGTCGTCGGCAACTGGGTGGGCGGACGCCTCGCCGATCGTTCGATCGACCGGACCCTGCTGTGGTTCGTCGCCGCCCTCGCGGTCGTGCTGGTCGCGTTCGGGCTGCTCGCCTGGTCGCAGCCGGCCACGATCGTCATCCTCGTGCTGATGGGAGCCTTCGGCTTCGGCACCGTCCCGGGACTGCAGAGCCGCATCATGCGGTACGCCGGCGGGGCGCCGACCCTGGCGTCCGGCGCGAACATCGGCGCCTTCAACGTCGGCAACGCGCTCGGCGCCTGGGCGGGCGGTCTGGGGATCGCGGCGGGCCTCGGCTACACCTCACCCATCTGGATCGGCGCCGCCATCACGGCTTCCGCCCTCGTCGTGATGATCATCGCCACCGCGACGGCCCGCTCGGGCACGCGACCGACGACGGCGACCCTCGCCACGGTCCCGGCCTGACCGGAGGGCGCTGCGCCTCACTGTGCGCGCATGAACTCCTCGGCCGCACGCACCTGTGCCGGGGTGGGGCGGATGCCGGTGTAGAGCACGAACTGCTCGAGCGCCTGCAGCGTCGCCACCTCGGCGCCCGTGATGACCGTCGTCCCCGCGGCACGTGCTGCGCGGATCAGCGGCGTCTCGGCGGGCAGGGCGACGACGTCGAACACGACGGATGCCGCGGCGATCTGCTCCTCGGTGAAGGAGAGCTCGTGCTCCTCGGCACCTCCCGCCATGCCGATCGGGGTGACGTTGACGATCACGTCGGCCGTGGCGCCCGCCGCATCCGCCGTCCAGGCGAAGCCGTAGAGCTCGGCCAGTGCGCGCCCCGCCTGCTCGTTGCGCGCGACGATCGTCAGGTCGCGGAACCCGGCGTCGCGGAACGCGGCGGCCGTCGCCTTGGCCATTCCGCCGGAGCCGCGCAGCAGCACCGAGGAGTCCGCGCGCAGGCCGTTGCGCTCGATGAGCTGGGCGATCGCGGAGTAGTCGGTGTTGTACGCCGTGAGCACGCCGTCGTCGTTCACGATCGTGTTGACCGAGTCGATCGCGGCGGCCGACTGCTCCATGCGGTCGACGAGCGCGATCACGTCCGCCTTATAGGGCATCGAGATCGCGCACCCGCGGATGCCGAGGCCGCGCACTCCCGCGATCGCCTGCGCGAGATCCGTGGGCGCGAAGGCCTTGTAGATCCAGTTCAGGCCGAGCTGCTCGTAGAGGTGGTTGTGGAAGCGGGTCCCGTTGTTGCTCGGCCGCGCCGACAGCGAGATGCACAGCGTCATGTCCTTGTTCAGCATGGTCACCGCACCAGGCTAGTGCTGTTGCCGCCGCCGGAGAGGTGATGCCGGTGACTAACGGACGCCGCGCCGGGATGCAACCCGTAGCGAGAATTCGCGGTCTCCCTCTATGGTGATTGTGCGTGCACAGGGGATTGATCGTCTCCGTCTTTCCCCAGAAGACGGTCAGCCTTCCCCAAGGGGCAGACGATCCGTGCACGCGATTGGGCCCTCTCGAGTAGTTCAGTCCCCAATGGGCTACTCGAGGGGGCCGCTGTCCGCTCAGGAAAATCTTCAGATTGTCCCCCAAATGGGGGACAAAGCCTCCCGAAAGGCGCTATGCTGTTCCTGACGCACCCTCCGGTCGTCTTCGGCCCTCATCGCTCCCCCCGCGGTGAGGGCCACACTAGTTTCCGGACGCCGTGTGTGACACGGTATGACCGCCCGTGCAACATTTTCGTTACGGGCTGACCCCTGCTCTTCCGCTCCGCGCAGGCTCCATTAGCGTTAGCGGTGTCGGTGCACATCCTGCGTCGGCTTCTTTTCCAGCAGAACAGGCAGTAAATGAGCACCCAGGGCACGGTCAAGTGGTTCAACTCGGAGAAGGGCTTCGGCTTCATCTCCCCCGACGACGGCGGCGCTGACGTCTTCGCGCACTACTCCGCCATCCAGGCATCCGGCTACCGCTCGCTCGACGAGAACCAGCGGGTCGAGTTCGATGTCGCGCAGGGCCCCAAGGGCCTGCAGGCCGAGAACATCCGTCCGCTCTGAGCGCGGACGGCAACAGAGCTCCTCGACCGGAGCCACGATCGACGTGGTGTCCGGCGGGGAGCTCTGTGCATTGAGCGGGGCCTGCCCGGTACAGAGGGCGCCCGTCAGGGCAGCAGCAGGCGCCTGAGCTCGTCGGGCGACGCGACCCGGAACGCGGCGTCGTCTCCCTCGTGCCGGTCGCTGAACCCCCAGTCGACGAAGATCACCGGAACGGCGTTGGCCGCGCCCCCTGTCACGTCGTGGTGACGGTCGCCGACCAGCACCGGACGCGACACATCGGCGCCGAGCGCCCTCAGCCGGTTCAGCGCCTCGGCGACGATGTCGGTCTTCGCGGCGAGGGTGGATTCGTCCGGCGTCGCGCCGACGGTCGTGAGGAAGTACGGGCGCAGGCCGAAGAAGTCGACGAGCGCGTCGACCTGGTTCTCCGGCTTCGAGCTCGCCGTCGCCTGCGGCACGCCGGCGGCGTGGAGGTCGCGGATGATCTCGGGCACGCCCGGATAGGTCGCGACGTCAGTCGTGTATCCGTCGGCCCTGCCGAGCTTGCGGTAGAACGTCACCGCGTCCGCCGCCTGCTCCGGCGTCATGCCGGCCTGCGCCTGGAACGACTCGAACATGGGAGGGCCGATCCAGTGCGTCAGCTCCTCGCGGGTCGGCGCGGGGCGACCGAAGTGGGTCAGCGCGACCGTCAGGCGACGCAGGATGCCCACGGACGCGTCGACGATCGTGCCGTCGACGTCCCAGAGCACACAGGAGTAGGGGAGATCAGCCATCCCTCCAGCCTATGGTGCCGGGATGACGCGCCTGCGCGTCAGAAGAGCGTCGGGGCTCCCGACTCGACGCCCTTCATGGCCGCGTAGTCCAGGGTGAGCGTGCGGATGCCGCGGTCGCCGGCGAGCACCTTCGCCTGCGGCTTGATCTCCTGCGCGGCGAACACGCCCTTCACGGGAGCGAGATGGGGATCGCGGTTGAGCAGCTCGAGATAGCGGGTGAGCTGCTCGACGCCGTCGATGTCGCCGCGGCGCTTGACCTCCACGGCGATGGTGCCGCCATCGGGGTCGCGCACGAGGAGGTCGACGGGACCGATCGCCGTCGGGTACTCCCGGCGGATGAGCACCGTGCCCTCGCCCACGAGGTCGACCTGCTCGGCGAGCAGCCGCTGCAGGTCGGCCTCGACGCCGTCCTTCTGCAGGCCCGGGTCGACGCCCAGCTCGTGCGAGGAGTCGTGGAGCACCTCGTAGATGCTCACCGACAGCGCGTCGCCCGTCTTGGCGTGGCTGACCTTCCAGCGCTCGACGATGCCGGCCTGCGCCGCCTCGTCGTCCGGCTCCTCCACGACGAGCGCGCACGGCGGGCTCATCCAGTTCAGCGGCTTGTAGCTCAATGCGTCGCTGTGCACGAGCACCGACCCGTCGGCCTTGAGCAGGATCAGGCGCGTGGCGAGGGGCAGGTGGGCGTTGAGGCGGCCCGTGTAGTCGACGGAGCAGCGGGCGATGACGAGGCGCACCCGACGAGCCTACTTCGTCGCGGCGCGCTCAGCGCCCGAGCAGCGAGCCGATGCCCTCGAAGAGGCCGAGCTCGGTCGCCGCGGACCGCGCGATGAGAAAGCCGATGATGCCGAGGATCCACGCGGTGTTCTCCGCCCCCGTGCGTTCCATCCAGGCGGCGAACCGTTCCAGGGGGCGCTGCACCAGCCGCGCCGCGACGATGCGCAGCACCAGCAGCACCACCGCGGGGGCGATCATCAGCGCGCAATAGCCCGCCATCGCGACGACGCGGAACGGTGTCGACACCCCGGCATCCGCCAGCATCGTCATCGCGACGATGTAGGGGAGCATGGTGGCGATCTCGACGAGGCCGGCGGCGACGGCGACCGCCATGACGGCCGTCGCGCGCGTGCGCGGATCGAGCAGCTTCTCCCGCCAGCGGGTGAGGCGACCACCCGTGGCGGGTTCGCTCGAAGCGGGACGGGCCGGCGCGTCGGGCGGCGAGAGCGGGTCGGGGATGCCGGTCGAAGACGAAGGGGCCGTGCGCGGGGCGGCGGTCGCGGCGACGGGGACCGTCTTCGGGGAGCGCCCCGTGGGCATGACGAAGGCCGTGATGAGGAGTCCGGCGCCGACGACGAGTCGCACGACCATGCCCGCCGGCGAGGCGAGCATGTCCGCAGCCACGTCGACCACGTTCACCAGTCCCCACAGGAAGAGCAGGCCGACCGCGAGGTAGAAGCCCGCGATCGTGACGAGATACAGGAGGATCCGTCGCACGCGCACCCGTCCGGGACTGAGCAGCAGGAACACCGGGATCAGGAGCGTCCCGACGCTCAGCCCGTCGAGGAGGGCGAGCACGGCCAGCGACAGAGGAAGGGGAAGACCGCCGAAGAGTTCCATGCGACCAGCCTCGGGGGACCTCTCGTGCCGCGGATCGGGCGAAGGGAGCGGTCGGCGACGCACACGCCTCATCCCTTCGTCGGATGCGCCGAGCAGGCCGCGCGTGGTTGCATGGGGCGCATGGAGGAGGTGACGGCCGACCGCATCCGGCACTGGTACCGGGCGCACCGGCCGCCGATCGACGCGCTGCTCATCGCCCTGCTCAGCGTGCTCGCCGCCCTGCTCGGCTTCACCGGCATCTGGAGCATCTTCTCGCTGCTGCCGCGGGAGGCGGTGTCGCCGTGGTGGACGCTCGCGACCGCCCTTCCCGCGTGCGTCCTCGTGCTGACCAAGAAGCGTGCACCGTGGACGTCGCTCGCCCTCGCGGCGACGGTGTTCGCGGTCGACCTCGTCACGATCGGTGGCCTCGGCCCCTTCATCGTGCTGCTCGACGTGCTCTGGACCGCGGCGTTCGCCGCCGACGCCCGCCGACGCCGTCGCCTGCTGCTCGCACTGGTGCTGGGCGTGGTCGCGATGTTCGTCACGGCGCTCGCCGTCGCCGCGGCTCCCGCGCCGACCGCGCTGCTCGTCGCCGTGCAGTTCGGCGCCTTCGTCGGCACGGACTACTGGTGGGCGGTGGCCGTCGCCCAGGCCCACGAGCTCGCCGAACTGCACAGGCAGCGCGCCGAGGCGGCGGCCGCGGCGGCCGAACGTGAGCGGGTCGAGGCCGTCATGCGCGAGCGCGAGACCATGGCGAAGGAGCTCCACAACGTCGTCGCCGGCCATGTGCTCGCGATGGCGATCCGTGCGGAGGCGGCCCTGGCGACTCCTGCCGACGAAGACGGCGACCGCGCGGCGCTTCGGGCGGTGCGCGATGCCGGGCTCGATGCCCACGAGGCGCTCCGCTCCATGATCGCGGTGCTGCGCCGGGGAGGGGGAGAGCTCTCGGCGACACCGCGCCTCGCCGACATCGAGGGCCTCGTCGACGAGGCCCGTCGCAGCGGACTGCGCGTCAGCTGCGACCGTGACGAACTGCCCGCGCTGTCCGAGGCGGTCGAGCAGGCGGTCGTGCGCATCGTGAGGGAGGC
>Ga0164243_10008051_pt1 | contig 15625 bp, 12 predicted proteins | sample OricompcompostOP_FD_108781 | JGI IMG/M metagenome (GOLD analysis project Ga0164243, IMG submission 108781) | Organic Plus compost microbial communities from Emeryville, California, USA - Original compost - Organic plus compost (OP) | ecosystem: Engineered > Solid waste > Mixed feedstock >...
AAGATCATGCGCGAGGTCGAATAGATCCCCGAATTGGCGCTCGACGAGGCCGATGTCAGCACGACGAAGTTGACGACATGCGCCGCGATGCCAAGGCCGGCCAGCGAGAACATCGCGACGAACGGGCTCTTGCCCGGATCGACCTGGTCCCACGGTATCACGGTGACGATGACGAGAAGCGTGAGGACATAGAACAACCCGATGCGGATCGGGATGGCGTTGATCGCCTTGGGCAGGTTGCGCGCCGGGTTCTCGGTCTCCGCGGCCGCCGTGCCGAGCAGCTCAATGCCGACAAAGGCGAAGACGGCTATCTGGAAGCCCGCGATGAAGCCGGCCATGCCGTTCGGGAAAAAGCCGCCGCGATCCCAAAGATGGCTCATCGAAGCGGCCGTGCCGTTCGGCAAGGTGAAACCGGTCGCAAGCATGGCTGCCCCCGCCAGGATCAGCACGATGATCGCGACGATCTTGATCAGCGCGAACCAGAACTCGATCTCGCCAAAATTGCGCACGTTGGGCAGGTTGAAGCACAGCAGGACCACGATCAGGCCAAGCGCCGGAATCCACACCGGCAGGTCGGGGAACCAGAACGCCACATATCCCGAAACCGCCACGACATCGGCAACGCCGGTGACGATCCAGCATAGCCAGTAGGTCCAGCCCGTGAAGAATTGCGCCCAAGGGCCCAGGTACTCGCCGGCGAAGTCCGCGAACGAGCGGTATTCGAGGTTGGACAGCAGCAGCTCGCCCAGCGCGCGCATGACGAAGAACAGCATGAAGCCGACGATGGCATAGACGAGCAGGATGGACGGCCCCGCCAGCGAGATCGTCTTTCCAGATCCCATGAACAGCCCCGTCCCGATCGCACCGCCAATCGCGATCAGCTGCAGATGTCGGTTGGATAGGTTCCTTGCGAGATGAGGCTCTTCGCCGTTCGAGGCTGCGTCGCAAGGATCGATGGTTTCAATGGCCATTTCGTGCGCCCCGGATCAAAACGATGACAGGTACGCGAAGTTCGCCCGGATCGGCGAGCCTAATGATCATGATGGAAATGTCCTTCATGCATGACAGGCGCTGAGGGCGCCGCTGCCGGCGCCGAAGGCATTTCCGCCAGCAGGCGTCGCATCACGCCGATCTCATCAGCCTGCTTGGCAACGATCTGCCCGCATAGCGCCTTGAGCTCGGTGTTGGAGCCATGACGCAGCAGCGCTTCGCACATGTCGATCGCACCTTGATGGTGGGGGATCATCATCACGACGAAATCACGATCGACCATGCCGCTCGGCGGCACGTGCATGTCGGCCATCATCTTTTTCATCGCAGCCTCGTTCTCCGCAGCAAAAGCCGATGCGTCGGATGCCGCCCGGACATTCACCACAGGCATCCCGGCAAGCATCGCTCCGCCAACAAACGCCAGCACCACCAACGGCGTTCTCAAGCGGAACTGCCCCATCTCGATCTCCTTTACGATGATGCGATGGCGGAAGCCGCCGCTTGCCGATACAGAAAGGCCGCGTGTGGCCGTTCGACGAGAGCGCGCAGCGCGGTCCATGGATTGCCGCAGCTACTGTCGAGAGCAGCCCTCACTCGATCGCGGGCAAGAGTGTAGCTGGCCACATAGGCGCCATAACGATCGGTGAAGTCGAGAAGCGCGCCAGGACTTGCAACCAACGCCTCTTCGGCCAGCGCATCGGCTGCACGATCACGATCGAGCACACCATCACGATAGCGCGCCAGGATCGGCAGGCTGGCTCCCGATGCGACTCGCTCGAGCGCCTCGAACTGAACATAGCGTTCGGCGTCGGCTGGATCGAAGCCAGCGAGCGGGAAAAGCACGCCGCGCAAGAAGGCAAATCGCTCCTCCTCAGGAAACGCCAGCTCGACGCCGGCATCGGCCGCACCTTCACGAATCATATTCCCGGGCGAGCGCAGGAGAGTCAGCCGCTCCTCGATAGGGAGGCCATCCGGAGCAGCCGCAGCATCGGCGACGACGAACTGCGCATGATGGCCGGGATAGCCTTCGTGACAGGCCAGATCGATCGCTTGACCAGGCAGGGCTAGCGCCTGGCGGTTGATCTGCAGGACGCTGCGAAAAGCTCCCTTGTAGCGATGCCATGCCGCCGGCACCGCATCGGTCCATATGATGTCGAGCCGTTCACCGGACGGCAACTTCCATCGTGCAAGCGTCCGCTTCCGGCATTCGGCCAACGCCCGTTCGAAGATCGCCTGCTGCCGATCAACCGGCACTACGAAGCGGCCCCGAAACGCCTTCACCCGGGCGGCAAGCGGCGCTTCCCCCGGAAGCAGCACTTCCAGTTCAGCCCGCGCGCGGCGCCAGCGCACCGCTTCGACATCGGTCGGTGGAGCGATGCCGTAAAGACGCGAAGCCTCCTGATAGAAATGTCGCTCCCCACGTTCGATCATGATCGCAGTCACTTCAGACAGCCCATGCACGAGAGTCCGTAAGCTTGCCCGGTGAAGCTCATCGTGATCTTCGCCCGGAATCGTCAGATCGTCGGCAAGGTCGCCCACGGCCCGATCGAGTTGCCCCAGATCAACGGGATCGTCGGGCTCTGGTCTATTCAACGCTGCGGGCCCGAACCACGAATCCACTTCGCCCTCACGAAGCCGATCGAGCGCCAGCGCGAGCCGCACATAGCGTATTGCCTCGGCCTCGGTATCCGCGGGCGTTGCAGTGCGGGCTTCGCGCATGGTCAGGAACGTGACGAGCGCGAGGACTACCGTCAGCAACGCCAAGTATAGCCCTGCCGGCCAGCGTCCGTGGCGTCCGCCGCCCATTGGAGAGAAGGCCGCAGCCGATGCCATGCCAGCTATTCGCTCCTCAGCGCATCGATGGGATCGAGCAGCGATGCACGCCGGGCCGGATAGATGCCGAAAACCAGACCGACGAGCAGCGAGATACCAATCGCCAGCGCAATCGCACCGAACGAGACGGCGACCGGCCATCCCAGCGACCAGCCGATCAAGCATGATGACAACAAGCCCAGAACCAGTCCGATAGCTCCACCGATCAGGCTGAGCATGATGGCCTCGGTCAGGAACTGCAGCGCAACATCGGCAGCTCGCGCTCCGGTGGCGACGCGCAGTCCGATCTCGCGGGTGCGCTCCGTGACCGACACCAGCATGATGTTCATAATGCCGATGCCACCGACGATCAGCGAAACCCCCGCGATGCTGGCGAGCAACGCGGTCATCGTGTCGCTAGCGCGATCGAGGGTCGATGCCATCTCTTCGAGCGTCACTTCGTCGAGCTTGGGTAGATTCGCGAGAGCGAAGGCGGCGGCCGGAGTATAGAGCCCCTTAGTCAGGGCCTGCGCCGCCTGAGTCTCGACAGTGAAATCGTCGGGCCGACCCGCACCGCCACCCTGAGCGCCCAGATAGCTTCGGTTGCCACCTCCGGCGAGCACGCCATGACGCTGGCGCAGCAGGGTCTTGATCTCATCGGCCATGTGCGAGGCCTCGCCGGCCTTTTCAGCCGCGATTACGATGCCTTCGATATGATTGCCGCCCAGCCGCGACTGAAGCGAACGCCACGGCACGAACAGCTCTTCACCCTGGTCCTCGGACTCGCCGGAAATCACGCCGACGATGCGGAAGATCGCGCCCTGCACTTCTACTTCCTTGCCGGTGACCGAGGTCCCGGTGCCGAACAGGCGATCGGCGAGGACGCGGCCGATGACCGCGCCCTCGCCTCCCTCGCTGAACATGTCCCCGTCCGACAGGGTCCAGGAATAGGCTTTTGCGAAATCGGGTGCGACACCCTGGACGCGCGCGAAGGCACGAGCTTCTCCGCTGCTGATCGTAGTGCGGGTGAAAACGCGCGGACTCATCGCCCGTACTCCGTCGATCTTATCGGCGATGGCCTCGGCATCGGCGGGAAGCAGCGTCTTGGCAGCGCCCAGCCCCGCCGAAATGCCGACGCTTTCTCCGCCCCGCGTGTAATTGCCGGCCTTCACGAAGATCAGCTTGGTGCCGGCCGAACCAACCTCGTCCTCCACCGAGCCCCGGGCGCCCGTGCCGAGAGCAACCATCGTCAGCACGGCCGCTATGCCGATGATGATGCCCAGCATCGTCAGGAGGCTACGCATCCGGTTACGGTTGAGCGAACAGATCGCCAAATGGATGTTCACAGGCAACAGCGCAAGCATCAAGGCCTCCAACAAGCCGCCGACGGAGCGTTCCGCCGGCTCATTCCGAACGCACCGCCACGACGGGATCGAGAATTGCCGCGCGCCGGGCCGGGCCATATCCGAACACGACGCCCGTTCCTGCCGCCGTCACCAACGCGAGCAGCAGCATCGTCGGTGACAATGCTGTCGCCCAGTGCAGGCCGTAGCGTGCCACGGCGAGACCGATCGCGCCCAACGCCAGCCCGATCACGCCACCGATCGCGGCTAGCAGCACTGCCTCCACGAGAAACTGCGTCATGACGTCGCGCTCGCGCGCGCCGACCGCCATGCGCAGGCCGATCTCGCGCGTCCGCGCGGTGACCGAGACGAGCATGATGTTCATCACGCCGATCCCACCGACCAGCAGCGAGACGGCCGCCGCCGCTGCGAGCAGCAGCGTGAAAGTGCGGTTCGCATGGCGCAGGCTCTTCGCCATCTCTTCCCACGAAGCCTGCTCGAACCCGATTACGTTGGAATGGACGGCGCGCGTCAACCTCGGGTCCGAACCCATGCCGGGCATTGCTGATACGCTCTGCGTCTCGATCCGGAAATCGTCGAGCATGTCCGGCGACAGCTTGTGGAACGCCCGCAGTCGCTCGCGCATCTTGGCTGCGACCGCACTGGTCACGCCCACCGAGGTGGTACGCACCGTTATGCTGTCGTAATCTGATCGTTCCAGCAGGGACTGGGCAAACGGCAGGGGCACATAGATCAGCGGCACGGCCAGGGAGGCCCCATCGGCGTCTTTCGCCGAAATGATCCCCACGAGCTTCACCAGACGACCTTTGAATGAAAGGCTTTGCCCCAGCGCTGCCTTTTCGCCTGGCCAGATCCGCCGGACGACATCGGCTGAAGCAACCATCACCGCCTTCCCGGCGCGATATTCGTTGGCATCGGGAAGGCGCCCCGAACTGAGCACCCAGCTGCGTATCTCGGACAGCGCGGGATCGATCCCCTCGACGCGTAGCGTGCGCAACACGATTCCTGGCGCGGGATCGACCGCAACGTTGCCTTGGACCGACGCGGCAACGGTGCGAACGCCTTTGATGGCATGGCGAAGAAGCGCGACGTGCGCCTTATCCAGCGGCGTCGGCGGCGTGCGGTGGATCTTCGCGCGGGTTGTCTCGATTGCGCGATGGCGGGCATCGATGACCGCCGCATCGGTAGCTGATGTCGTGACCTCTATCTGGGCGGGCGCATTCGGCTCCAGCAGATTGCCGGCCGCCGAGCCTTCCCCGGGCTCGCCGCCGCCGCTGTCCTGCTGCCCCGACAATTCCATCGCTGCCGGCCGTAAATTGCCCGATCGCAAGACGATCCGCGTGGGGCCCGCGCTCTCGATCTGATCCTCGATGCGCAGCTGCGCCCCCCGACCGAGGCCGGAAACGACGACGACCATGGCAACACCTACGCTCATACCCAAAAGCGTGAGCAGCGCTTGCGTTCGATTCTGGCGCAATGCCTTGAATGCAATCCCCAAGCTGGTGCTCATAGGCCGCACGCCCTATTCATGCCGCAACGCGTCGATCGGGAGCAGCGCGGCCGCCCGCCGCGCCGGATAGACGCCGAAGACAATCCCAAGCAGCGCCGCCACGACAACCGCAACGAACGCGATCCCCGGCGAGACCACCGCCGACCAACGGAAGAATTGCTGCAGCACTTGCACCGCGAAGACGCCGGTCAAGGTGCCGAGCACCCCGCCGAGCATCGCGAGGAGAACGGCCTCCAGTAGGAACTGCAGGCCGATGTCGCTCTGCCGCGCGCCCAGCGCGACACGCAGCCCCACCTCACGTGTCCGCTGCGTGACCGACAAGAGCAGTAGGTTCATCACCCCGATGCCACCAACGAGCAGCGAAACCGCAGCGACGCTGCCCAGCAGTAGCACCATCGTCCGGTTGGCCCGCGTGAGCGAGCTGGAAAGCTGCTCGATCGTCAGCTGGTCGACGCTGCGCATGTTGCCCGCGACGACATGCGCGACCTCGGGCGGCAATCCTTTGCCAAGAAGCTGCTGTGCCTGGGTGCGAACTTCGAAGTCGTCTGGCCTGTTCTCGGCGATGCGGTGCCGCGCGCGCAACAGCTTGGTCACTGCGCCCGAGATGCGCGTCGTGTCTCCTACCGACCTGGTCGTGACGAGCACTGTGTTGAGCTTAGCGACGTTCAGGAGCCTGGCAACCGTCGTCACCGGCACGTAAACTGCGTCGAACTGATCGTCACCGGCTGCCGGAGCTGTCGCCCAGGACTGACTGTCGATCACGCCGACAATGGTGAAAGGCTGCTTCCAGAGGAACACCGTGCGGCCGACCGGATCGCTGTCCGGCCCGAATAAGCGATCGGCGACAACGCGTCCCAGAACCATCGCTTGCGCGCTACCTGCGACATCTCCCGCGGTGAGGAAGCGCCCCTGTCGGAGCACCCAGCCGGTGCGCACGCGCGGCAGGTCCGCCTCGGTGCCGTGGAGCCGCGTGTACCACTGCTCGCCGTCTGGCCTATCTGCGAAGATACGAGCGTTTTCGTGGACGCCGGAGACGACGAATTCGATGCCCTCAATCTCGCGCTCGATTGCCCGCGCATCCTCCTGCGTCAGCGTCGCCGCCGCACCGAGCCCAGCTTCCGCATCGCCCAGCCGTTCGGCTGCGGTCGGATGATCGTGCACGGCCATCGGATCGCTTTCATCGTGGGCTAGGATAAACCGCACCGGGGTAGCCGAGGCGCCAAGCAAGTCATCAGCAGGGGCCATTAGCACCGCCTGCATCACTCGCCCGTGCTGGGTGGTATTCCACGGCTGCGGGCCGCGATCGAGCCAGCCGTGCGCCGGCCCTCCGTCCATGCGCTGCTCACGTTTCACCTGATAATTGCCCGAAGTCACCAAGATCATGTTCGCGCCGGCAGCGCGAAGCTGCTCATCGAGCGCGCTCTGAGCACCGCCGCCGAGCGCCAAGCTCGCTACCAACGCGCCAACGCCGATTGTCACGCCCAGGATCGCCAGCACCGCTTGCATGCAATTGCGTGCCAGAGCGGTCCAGGCGATGCCCAAGCTATGTCGCAAGGGTAGGTCGAAGCCCACGGCAGCTCAGCCCCCATCCACCGGCATCACCGTGACGGGCTGCGCCGCCGCAATCTCGTTCGCCTCATCGCTCACGATATCGCCGTCCCGGATCGCAATTACGCGCGTGCCGTAAGCCGCGATATCCGCTTCGTGCGTGATAAGCACGATCGTGATGCCGCTCCTTTCCCTCAACTCCTGCAAGATCCGCATCACTTCGACGCTTGTTCTGGTATCGAGGTTGCCAGTGGGCTCATCGGCGAGGATCAAGGCAGGCTCGTTGACGAGCGCTCGGGCGATGGCAACGCGCTGCTGCTGCCCGCCCGAAAGCTGGTTCGGGTGGTGATCGCAACGATCCGCCAGCCCCATCGCGGTAAGCGCCTTCATGGCGCGTTCCCGCCGCTCAGCGACCGGCATCACCGGGCGTGTATAAAGCAGCGGCACTTCGACGTTCTCGAGCGCGGTGGTGCGCGGCAGCAGGTTGAATCCCTGGAAAACGAAGCCCACCTCCTTGTTACGGATGTCGGCAAGCTCGTCACGTGAGAGGCTCGAGACGTTTCTGCCATTCAGCAGATATTCGCCCTCGCTGGGGCGGTCCAGGCAGCCGAGGATATGCATCATGGTCGACTTGCCGGAACCCGATGGCCCGGTGATCGTCACGAATTCGCCCGACCCGATATCGAGAGAGACACCGCGCAGCGCTTCGACCCGGTTCTCGCCCAGCTGATAGCTCTTCTTGATTCCGCGAAGCGAAATGGCTGACATCGGCGCTTCCTATTTGCTCTTGGCGGCCGCGAGGCCGAGCGGGCCGTTCATCCCGGCAAAATTGTAGAGCACCATTGCGACCGATTTCTCGGCGCCGGCTATACCGTAGACTTTGCCGGCACCCTCGATCACGTAGTACTCGTTGGCGGCGTGGGCATTGCCGCCATGCCCGGCCATGCCGCCCGTGATCGGGATGTCGAGCGTGTCGCCGGCGAACAGATAGGCGGGCCAGTATCCGCCCATGATGCTCTGATCGGCACTGAGAGGTGCATGGGTAATGCCGAAGGCGTCATAGGTAGCGGCGACGGCCCGACCGATCGGCGTGTCCGTGCTGCGCTTGGCCCAGGGAACGTCACCCACCACGTTGATCTCAACGTCCTGGAAGCCATGCTTGTCGAGATGAGCGCGCAGCTTTTTCACAATGTCCATGCCGTTCATGTTGGGGATGTATCGGAAGTTGTGCTTCGAGGTGATCTTGTTGGGTAGGATCGCGCCCGATCCACCGGGGAACATGTTTCCGCCCCAGATGCCGTCTATGTTCATCGAGGTGCCGTAGCCGGACATCTTCAGGACGTCGTAGGGATCGTCCGAGATGAAGCGTTCGACGCCCAGGTTCTTCGCCGCTGCAGACAGATCATAGCTCCCGGCAAGCTTGCGCAGCTGGGCCTCCTTCCCAGTCGAAAGCGGTTCCATGTTGTCGTAGAAGCCGTCGATCATCACATGGTTGCCGGTCGCGTCCGTGAGAGTTGCCAGCATCTTGATGTGCCGCCAGGCGGGCGCGTCGACCGATCGTTTGAAGCCGCCATGGATGTCGCTGTAGTTTGGTCCCCGTCCCCACTTCGCACCGCTCGTCGTCAGCTCCACGAAGACACAGCCTTCGGAACCGCTCATCAGGCCGCCACTGCCGGTGGCCGACTGGCTGCCGAAAACATACATTGCATCGGCGTCCTTGAAGAGATCAGGGTGCTCGCGAACGAACTTGCGATAGCCGATCGACATCCGTTCCTCGTCGCCTTCGGCCACGAAGATGAGGTTCACGGGCAGCTTTCCAGTGACGGCCTTGATCGACATCAACGCGTTCCACATGGCCATTTGCGGCCCTTTGGAGTTGGTGGCCCCGCGCCCGATCAGCACTTTTTTGTATGGCGCCTGCTCGACGAGCTGTCCTTCGAACGGTGGTGCCTTCCAGAGATCGGGCTGCGTCACTGGCATCGTGTCGTACATCCAGTAGATGACCAGCGTTTTCTCCGCGCCTTCATCGCAATGGGCGTAGACCACCGGGTTGGCCTGAGAGCCGAATTCGCTCTTGCCGACGTCGTAGACCTGCGTCTTCTGGCAGCCGAGCTGGTCGAAGAAGCCCTTCACCATTTCCGCAGACTCGGGAATGCCCTCGCCCGTGTTCGAAATACTCGGCTGCTGGATCCACTTCTGCAGGTTGACGACATGGTCGTCGACGTTTTCATCGATATAGGCGAAGATCTTCTTGAGATCTTCGGACTGAACCTTGTCCATATCGATAGCAAGCTCGGTATCGCCCTGCGGCCGGATTCCAAGCTTCGCCTTGGTCGAAGGCGCCGATGACTTCGCATCAGGCTCCGCCTTCTCACCGCAGCTCGCCAAGGCCAACGCGCTACCCGCGAGCAGCGACGTCATCACCAACTTCCGCAATCCCGTAGTGCGCATCCCATTGCCCTCCTGCTATTCTGACTTAGACACCCGGCGCATCGTCTCGGTGCGACCTGCCCGACGCCGGGCCGGGCAAGCGCACGCGAACTTCAGAGCGAAAAACGGAAGCCGACGCGGAAAGTCCGCCCGAGCACATCGTAGAGCAGCCGGTTGGTCTGCGGATAACCAGGCGTATTTTCGGCTGCGACATACATCGGATCGGACACGAGCACCGGGTCTTTGTTGAAGATATTCTTCACCAGGAAGAACATCTCCACCGCCCTGCCCTCATCGAGGGTCCAAGTATAGTTTACCGAAGCATCGAGGAAGAACGCGCCCGGCACGCTGTTGTCGTTGATCGTGTAGTAAGGCGGCGCGAGGGTCGGACAGTCGCTCACGCATTCCGTATAGTCATGGCGAATGACACCGCTGCTGACACCACGCCCGGTCAGGCTCACCAGCAGATTGTCATTCTTGTAGTTGGCGGTGAGGCGATAGACCCAGTCCGGCGTGCCGGCGGCGTTGCCTGCGAGCGCCCCCGCCTGGTCGATTGCAGTTACGCCGTTATCGGTTCGGTTCTCGATATAATGCGTTGCCATGGCGCGAAAGCTGAATTCGCCCGATGCATCGGGAAAAATAGCATCCGCAGGCATTCGGTACGATGCTTCGATATCGAGTCCTTGCGCCCGCATGCTATTCAAGTTTTCGTAGTACAGATCGATCGTCTGCAGAACACCGCCGCCATCGAAGTGAATGTTGTCACAGTAACGCTGCGCATTATTGTCATAGCAATAGGCAACGGTCTGCTCGGCATTGAGGGAGCTGATAACATCCTTGATCTTGATCTTGTAATAGTCGACCGAGATGGAGAAGCCTGGAATGAAACGCGGCGTCGCGACGACGCCTATTCCGAAGCTGTCAGCGGTTTCGGGCTTGAGCTTAGTGCTACCCATTAGGGCCTGCACGAACTGCATCGAAGTCCCGTTTATCGCCACAACGTTGGTGCGACCGATGCCGGTCGCGAACAATTCACTAAGGTTGGGCGCGCGGATGTCCTTGGAAATATAGCCGCGGAAACGCAGATCCGCGATCGGCTCAAACGTGGCGCCCACCTTCCATGTGTTGACGTTGCCCGAGATGGAATAATCGGTGAAACGAAAGGCGCCGTTCAACTCCAGGCCGCTGGCGACAGGAATGACCGCTTCGACGAAAGCTTCCTTCACATTGTAGGAGCCTTTAGTCACGCGATAATTGCCGTACTTCCACCCACTTTGGTACTGAGAGTCCACTTCGCCATCGATCTGCTCCTTGCGTGCTTCTAAGCCGAAGGCCAGCGAGATGTTGCCCGCCCATCCCGGAATGTCGTTGGTCGAGAAGCTGATCGCGCCGACGTCCTGCTTGAAAGTCTGGGTACGCAGTGGTCGTCCCATTACATAAGCAAGCCCATCCGCATTGGCGACGCCCGTGCCGAAGCGGTTGAGCGGCACGCAGCCATCGGCCTGCGCAGCCGCCGAACGGCAGACGATCTCGCCGCTCGGATCAAGCACTGCGTCGGTCGCCCAGGCTAGACGCTGGATATTGTAGGTATCAGTAAGCTGTTCGCGGGCATCGGTGATGCCTTTCTGGTAATAGGCATTCCAGGTGAACCCGAGGCCCAGCGCGGAAAAATCGCCGTCGGCGCCGATGACATAGCGTTGCGTCTTGCGGACGTTGTTGCTGCCCGACGCCGGCATGTCGGCGTTACTGGTTGCCATGGAGAAGGACGTAAGCCCGTTCGCATCCATCGCAGCCGCGACTGAACCAGGCAGGAACGGATTGTCCCGCTGGACAACGATGTCGATAGTCGTTGGATTGATGTAGTAGCTGAGGCCTTTGTAGCGGGTGTAGGAAGCCTGCGCGAAGACATGGAAATTGTCGGCGACATCGTAGCTGGCGCGGCCAAAAACGCTTTGACGATCCTCCTCGGCCTGCAGCGAGTTGGTGCCGAGCATTCCCGAAGTAGTATATTGCCAGTCACCGCCCTGCATCCATTGGCCCGCAGTCGCGCCGTAGTTCAGTTGGCCAACCGCGCCTCCTTTGCCAAAATAAGTTCCCTTGAGCGGCCCCGACGTGATCAAGCCACCGGGCGTGTAAGATGATATCCCGATATTGTCATCGACGATAAAGGATGGCGCGCCCGGCGAAGTATCGGGATTGCGCATGGCAAAACGACCCTTGCGGCCCCACTTGCGCGTTTCGCCGAAGATACCGTCTTGATGGAACAGCTCCCCACTCACCAGCAGGTGACCCCGATCCTCGGCAAACGGTAGTCCACCAGTTAAGGTGAAGCGATGGTTGCCGGCGTCGCCATAAGTGGACACGCCATAATCCGCCGAACCTTTGAGACCGGTATACTTGCGATCGAGGATGAAGTTGACCACGCCACCGATCGCGTCCGAACCATAGGCGGAAGACGCGCCGCCGGTCACCACCTCGACGCGCGAGATCAGGGCCTGCGGGAACGTGTTCGTATCCACCACGCCCGTGCCAGCCGAGATGACCGAGCGCTGTCCGTCAAACAGTACGAGTGTGCGGCCCGTGCCCAGCCCGCGCAGGTTCAGCGCGGCAATGCCGGCTTCGCCGTTGCTAAGCGCGCCGGATGATTGCGACGCCGTGGTGCTGCCTCGCACCGAAGGAAGCGTATTGACAAAATCTGAGATATTGGCGGGCGCTTCCGCCTTGATATCCTCAGCGCCCAGCACGTTGAGCGGCGTGGGCGCCTGATAGCCATCGCGAGTGACGCGTGTACCTGTAACAACAATACCTTCACTGGCATCTCCACTCTGCGCCGCAGAGCCTAGCTCCTCGGTTTCCGATGCATATTCGCTATTAGTGGAATCTTGCGCGTAAGCTGCTGTAGGAACCAAGCCTCCCAGACAGGCTGTAGCCAATGCATAAATGCAAGAAGAGCGGGAGAGATAGAACTTATGAACGATGATCTTACCGAAAAGAAGAGTCATGCCTACCCCTGTTTAGTATATGCCTCCACCCCCACGAAAAGAATGATTCACTTCGCACAGTAATATTTATATAATGCGGAATTATTTTGTGAATGGCCGCACAAAGAGCATTTTTATTTGGAAAAATGCCTCCGCGGGCCTCCTTTCGATTAGACAATCATAACAAACAGGTTGCAGAAATATCTCGGAAATTTACGCAAAAAATCGATCGACATTAGGGGAATCGAATACAATTTCCTCCAAATGCTTCATTTTCGTGCGCAATCAGTATTATCGCGTTCGGCTATCTGCACGTGATTCGATATTTTAGCGCGCCATCGTCCCGTCGCCGACGACGATGGGAGCTACCGTCCGGGAGGCAACCTCGCGGATCAGGAAACTTGTATGAATCCGGGCCACGTGCGGCAACGTCGAGAGTTCCTTGCGATAAACTCGATCATAGTCATCGAAAGAGCGGACATGCACCATCATAATGAAATCTGTATTTCCCGAGACAAAACTACAAAAGGATACGGAAGGGCAACGCACGACCGCCGTTTCGAATTCATTCAAGACGTGTTCGGCCTGAGACATCAACTCGACTGAAACCAGAGCCTTCACCGTATAACCCATGCGTGCGGTATCAAGTTCGGCGATGTAGCGACGTATAAGGCCCTTTTCCTCAAGCATCTTGCGCCGCCGAGCTGTCGCTGTGCTTGAGAGGTTGATTTCCTCGCCAAGTTTCACGTCCGAGGCACGCCCTTCGCGCACTAGTGCGCGCAAGATGCGAAAGTCAGTGGAATCGAGATCATTATTATCGGAATCTTGCGTCACATCGTCCACCCTTGCTGATTTCCGTCCGACGCTAAGGGAGAAGGCCAGCGATCACAATAATACGCGATGCCGCACCATCAGATCGGCAGAGTGCGTAATAATCGCTGAGCGGCTAAAATAAGTCGTTCTTCGCCAATCCCTTGGCTTCACTTTGCCGCGCGCATGTGAAGCTCATCGGTTCCTTGCGCTGCCCGAAGATCCGTTAGGACATGAGCTCCACACCTGGCCGTGCCGACATGCAAACCGCCACATCGACGAAAAACCTAGCGATAGCTGCAATTCACGCCGCCTCAATCAGGAATGGAATAGCCGCTGCTTCGCTTTGCTGCCTCCCCGAAGAAAATTGAAGAGTGGCATTCATCCCCATAGTAGCACGCACGTTCTTTCAGGTGCATCCTACATATTGTGTTCCATAAATCGCACTATACCGCATATATCATGTCATTAACTTTATTAATACCTCACTAAAACTCCACCCATCCTGGTCATTAATACTTTCTTATATTGGTAGATAAAGAAGAAATATTGGCAATATATGATCCTCGATAAGTCGTTCTTATAAGTGACTTTCTTTCATAATTCTAGCGTAACATCAGACCTCCATCAGCCGTAATAATACGCTACGATCATGGATTGCCGATCGGGCCAAGCCGCCAAGCGATGGCGAGTGCTCCTTGTCGAGTGTCACCTCGGCAAGACTTGGCCGTTGACCGTTTTGTCCGATTGCGTTTGCAATGCAAGGCGCTCGAGCGTCGGCGCCGCGTTAGCAGCCATTTCCCGGCGGCACTGCACGTCCGGAGAAATACTTCCACCTGCGTAGTCCGCCGGGCTGCAGATTTTTTCGATCGCTTGTCTTACCCGGTTGCGCAGCCTTTCGACGCCGCGGGGATCATTGAGGTCGATCCCCTTGGTCGACACCATGATCGAGACATCTTCGCGCGGCGGCGACGCCAAGACAGGAGTGGCGGCGAGCAAAAACACAACCCCAGCCACTGCGGGAGCATATTTCATGGCATTCTCTCCTCCAGACCCCCGCTTAGGCAAGTTCCCCAAGTTGGGGGCATAGCCATTCGCAGCAGCATCCCGGCATTTCTCAGTACGCCGAGTTTTCGATTTAGGTATGGAGCAGAAAGGCGACAAGGGCGGCTATGCGTTCCAGAAGCCGCCTTCAAGAGTAAAAATGCGAGTTCTTATGGCCTGGCCAGACGATCGCATCCAACACCGCTACTCGGCAGATGGAGAAGATCACTCCACTGGATCAAGTCCGGGAGTTTGACGTTAGATTGGCGACATCGGAGAGCTTGGAGATGATCCACCACGTATCGCCCTGGGCGCCCGGACTGCGCCCGAGATATGATGCCAATTATTGTGGCGCCTTCGTGCATGACCCGGACGGCAACAAGATTGAGGTCGTGACCTACTCGGCAAGGTGAACACTGCCTTCAACCGCCAGGAGATCGGCATGGGCATACAAGTGCAGCACCTCGATGGCGCGGCGTGCCCCCTCCTCCCCATTGTCGGCAGGCTGAGCAGCGCGTCCAGGATCGGATCCTCGGTGGACCGCGGGAACACGTTGTTCGTCGAGACGAGGCCAGCTTCGGCCGCGAACTCGCGGAAGACTGGGCAATCCGCCAACATCTCTGTCATTCAAGGCGATGGCGATGTTGCCTGCAAATTGCCATTCGTTCACCAGGATTGAGCGAACATATGAAGATGCACTGTACGCAGGAGGACGTATTTATCCGGTGAGAACCGCATGAAGAATGGAACCGGCTGCTGCAGGTTGCCGAGTTCAACAGGAGTCTACCGATGGATGATCCGCAGATTGATGTCGATCTGATCGACGAGGCGGTTTTGGCGTTGATGTTTTTGACGCTGCAGAAGGACGATCGCCAGCTTCCGATCTGGCGCGCGTGGAAGTCATTCGACTGGGCCGCAATGGGCCGGCTCTATGAGAAGGATCTCATCCTCGACCCGGTGGGGAAGGCGAAGTCGGTTGTCATGACGGAAGAAGGACGCCGGCGTAGCGAGGCGGCCTTTTACCGTCTTTTCGCCCGCAGGAAGGACTCTCATACGACTTCGGACGGCTGAACGGATCTGCCCCATTTCCAGGGCAGCAGCTGATCGAGCTGGTGGACCGGATGCTGATCGAGCTG
>Ga0164243_10008052_pt1 | contig 15622 bp, 12 predicted proteins | sample OricompcompostOP_FD_108781 | JGI IMG/M metagenome (GOLD analysis project Ga0164243, IMG submission 108781) | Organic Plus compost microbial communities from Emeryville, California, USA - Original compost - Organic plus compost (OP) | ecosystem: Engineered > Solid waste > Mixed feedstock >...
AGGAGTTCGGACATCTTCTTCTGCCCGGACTCGACGGTGAACTCGGCGGACTGGCGGGCCACCTTCTCGATGTTGGGGTAGTTCTTGAGGGCGTCGTCGAAGCCCTTGGTGCGCTGGCGGGTCAGCTCCAGGTTGTCGATGCCGGCCAGCTCGACGACCTTGGCGTTCTTCTTGTCCTTGAGCTGTTCGCCGATCCAGTGGCCGGCGTTGAGGCCCATGCCGTAGTTGTCGCCGCCGATCCAGCAGCGGTAGGCCTGCTGCGAGGAGAAGATCCGGTCCAGGTTGACGACGGGTATCCCCGCACGCATCGCCTTGAGGCCGACCTGGGTGAGGGCCTTGCCGTCGGCGGGCAGGACGACCAGGACGTCCACCTTCTTGTTGATCAGCGTCTCGACCTGGCCGATCTGGGTGGCGTTGTCGTTGGAGCCCTCGGTGGCCTCCAGGGTGACGTCCTCGTACTTCTTGGCGCGGTTCTTGGCCTGGGTGGTGATGGCGTTGAGCCAGCCGTGGTCGGCCTGCGGACCGGCGAAGCCGATGGTGACCTTCTTGCCCGGCTCGGAGTCGGCGACCTGGGCACCCGCCGACTTCTCGCCGCCGCCGTCGTTGTTCTCGTTGCTGGTGCAGCCCGCGGCGAAGAGCGCGGCGCCGGCCGCCGCGGTGCCGAAGAGCATGTTCCTGCGGCTGGTCGCCGCCCGCGGGGAGCGTGGGTTGTCTCTCATGTGGTGGATCGACCCTTCTGGACCAGGACGGCCGCGACGATGATCGCGCCCTTGGCGATCTGCTGGATGTCCGTCTGGAGGTTGTTGAGGGCGAACAGGTTGGTGATCGTGGTGAAGACCAGGACGCCGAGCACGGAGCCGAGGATGGTGCCGCGGCCACCGCTGAGCAGGGTGCCGCCGATGATGGCGGCGGCGATGGCGTCGAGTTCGTAGAGGTTGCCGCTGGTGTTCTGGCCGGAGCCGGTGAGGATGATCAGCAGGAACGCTGCGATGCCGCAGCACAGTCCGGACAGCAGGTAGAGCAGCAGCCGCTGCCGTTTGACGGCGATGCCCGCCAGCCGGGACGCCTCCGGATTGCCGCCGACGGCCACCGTGCGCCGCCCGAAGGTGGTGCGGTTGAGCAGCAGCCAGCCGATGACGCACACGAGGGCGAAGACCAGCACGATGGGCGGGACGCCCAGCACGTAGGAGTCCTGGACACCCAGGTCGAGAACGGCGTCCACGGTGACGACCTGGGTCTTGCCGTCGCTGATCTGGAGGGCCAGCCCGCGGGCCGCGGCCAGCATGGCGAGGGTGGCGATGAACGGCACCATCGGCCCGTAGGCGATCAGCAGTCCGTTGACGAGGCCGCAGCCCAGACCGACCAGCACACTGCACAGCAGCATGCCGCCGAGGCCGAAGTCCTGGGTGGCGACGGTGGTGGCCCACACGGAGGCCAGCGCGACCACGGCGCCGACGGACAGATCGATGCCGCCACCGATGATCACGAAGGTGACGCCGACCGTGACGACACCGATCACGGACGCCTGGGTGAGGATGAGGCGGAGGTTCTCCGCGGCCAGGAACTCGTCGGGTTTGGTGAGCGTGCCGACGACCGCCAGGGCGATCAGCACCCCCACGAGGGACAGTTGCCGTACGTCGAGGGGGAAGCGGCGGCTGCGCGGTTTCCCGTGCGCCGGGTGCGGGGGTGCGGAGTTGCTGGCCACGTTGGCGGGTGCGTTCATGTGGTCACCTCTGGGGCGGGGCCGGTGGGTGGGAGGTGCGCGCCGTCACCGGGTGCCAGGCGGCGTCCGGGCCCGGCACCGGCGGCCGGGAGCGGCCGTGGGCCTGCCCTCATGCCGGGCTCCCTTCCATGACGAGGTCGAGCACACGGTGCTCGTCCAGTTCGCGGGCGGGGGCCTCGTGCACCACCCGGCCCTCGCGCAGGACCAGCACCCGGTCGGCGAGGCCGAGCACTTCGGGCAGTTCGCTGGAGACGAGCAGCACGCACACCCCCTCGTCGGCGAGCCGCCGTACGACGGCGTACAGCTCGGCGCGGGCCCCGGCGTCGACGCCGCGGGTCGGCTCGTCCAGCAGCAGCACCCGGCAGCCGCGCAGCAGCCAGCGGGCGAGGACGGCCTTTTGCTGGTTGCCGCCGGAGAAGGTGCGCACCGGGCGTGCGGGGTCGTCGGGGCTGAGCGCCAGATCGCGGGTGTGCCGGTGGGCGGCGGCCCGCTCGCGCGCGCGGTCGAGCCAGCCGCCGCGCGAGAAGCGGGGCAGGCAGGAGACGGTGACGTTGCGGGTGACGGACTCCAGCATCAGCAGCGCCTGCGACTTGCGCTCCTCGGGCGCCAGTCCGATGCCCGCGCGGACCGCGGCCGGGATGCTGCCGGGGCGCAGCGGCCTGCCGTCCACCAGCACCCGCCCCGCGGTGGGACGGCGGGCACCGTAGAGGGTCTCCAGGATCTCGGAGCGCCCCGAGCCGACGAGTCCGGCCAGCCCGACGATCTCCCCGGGCCGCAGCTCCAGATCGACCGGCGCGAACTCGCCCTCGCGCGCGAGCCCTTCGACGCGCAGCACCGGTTCGCCCCGCGGCGGCCGGCCGGGCCGGTCGGGGAAGACGTGCCGCACGTCGCGGCCCGTCATCCGGGCGACGAGTTCGTCGGTGGGGGTGGTGCGGGCCGGCAGGTCGCGGGCGACGACGCGGCCGTCCTTGAGGACGGAGACGCGGTCGCCGATGCGGCGGATCTCCTCCAGCCGGTGCGAGATGTAGACGACGGAGACCCCGTCCGCGGTCAGGCTCTCCACGATGCGGAACAGGTTGCCGACCTCGTCGGGGTCGAGCGCCGCGGACGGCTCGTCCATGATGATCAGCCGCGCGTCGTGGGAGAGGGCGCGGGCCATGGAGACGATCTGGGCGCCGGCCGCGGACAGCGATCCGACGGTCGCGGCCGGGTCGATCTCGGGGTGGCCGAGCCGCGCCAGCAGCGCCGCGGCCCGCGCCCGTGCCTCGCGGGGCCGGACGATGCCGCGGGTGGCGATCTCGTGGCCGAGGAAGATGTTCTCCGCGACGGAGACGTGCTCGACCAGGTCGAGCTCCTGGTAGATGGTGGCGATGCCCAGCCGCATCGCGGAGACCGGGGTGGGCAGCCGCACGGGCCGGTCCCGCCAGGTGAGCCGCCCCGCGTCGGGCTGGTGGGCGCCGGAGAGCACCTTGATGAGGGTGGACTTGCCGGCGCCGTTCTGGCCCAGCAGACAGTGGACCTCGCCCTCCGCCACGTCCAGGTCCACACCGTCGAGCGCACGGACGCCGGGGAAGGACTTGGTGATTTCGGACATCGTCAGCAGGGGCATACGGGGCCTCCGTCCCAGGGCCGTACGGATCCACGGTGCGGGCGGTGCTGGTGCGGTGCGGGGTCCTGCGCTTTCGCCGAGCTGGTGCGCCGGTCTCGCGATGCGCTGTGCTGCGCTGCGCCGTGCCTCGGTTGGCTGGTGCCTGGTGCCTCTGGTGCCTGGCCGCGCCGGGTCTGGTGTGCGCCGGGCGGTGGTCCGCCAGGCAGTGATGCGTCGTGCGGGTGCCTGGCCGTGGCGCCTTGTGCGGGTGCCGGGCTGTGCGGTGTTGCGTTGCGCGAGTGTCGTGCTGTGCGGTGCTGTCCGCCCGCCGGGTGGCGGACGGTGTGGTGCGGGGCTGTGCTGTGGGACCTGTGCCGTGGGGGCGGTGCGGGGCGGGGTGGTGCGGTTACGCCGGGGAGAACAGGTGGTCGCTGGTGAGCCGGGCCGCGCCCGTCACACCGGCGACCTGGCCGAGTTCGCCCAGCACGATGGGCAGATTGCCGGTCGCCAGGGGCAGCGACTGGCGGTAGACCTGGGTGCGGATGCTGGCCAGCAGGGTGTGGCCGAGCCCGGTGACCCCGCCGCCGATGACGACGAGGCCGGGGTTGAAGAAGCTGACGAGCCCGGCGATGACCTGGCCGACGCGGGCCCCTCCCTCGCGGATGAGGTCCAGCGAGGTGCCGTCGCCGGCGGAGGCCGCGGCGGCGATGTCGGCGGCGCCGAGCCGCCCGTGCTGCTCCAGCAGCCGGGCGAGCTCCGCCGAACGCCCGGTGCGGGCGGCCTCCTCGGCGTCCCGCGCCAGTGCCGCGCCGCCGAAGTACGCCTCCAGGCAGCCGCGGTTGCCGCAGGCGCACTGGCGGCCCTCGGGTTCGACCTGGATGTGGCCGACGTCCCCAGCGCTGCCGGTGACACCGTGGTGCACCTCGCCGCCGACGACGATGCCGCAGCCGATACCGGTGCCGATCTTGACGCAGAAGAAGTCCCGTACGGAGCGGGCCACTCCGGCGTGCATCTCGCCGAGCGCCATCAGGTTCACGTCGTTGTCGACCATCACGGGGCAGCCCAGTTCCTGGCTGAGGGCCTCCCGTACGGGGAAGCCGTCCCAGCCGGGCATGATCGGCGGGGCGACGGGGACGCCCTCGGGGAACCGGACGGGGCCGGGCACCCCGATGCCCGCTCCGTCGAACCCCTCGGCGACGCCGCTGTCCCGCAGTTTGGCGACCATCGCCAGCACCTGGTCGAAGACGGCGACGGGCCCCTCCCGTACGTCCATGGGCTGGTTGAGGTGGCCGAGGATCTCCAGCTCCGGGTTGGTGACGGCCACGTCGACGGAGGTGGCGCCGATGTCCACGCCCAGGAAGCGGAGCTGGGGTGCGAGCCGGATGTTGTGGGAGCGCCGGCCGCCGCGTGAGGCGGCCAGACCGTCGGCGACGACCAGGCCGGTCTCCAGCAGCCGGTCGACCTCGACGGCCAGTTTCGAGCGGGACAGGTCCATGCGGTCGCCGAGTTCGGCGCGGGACCGGGGACCGCCGTCGCGCAGCAGGCGGAGCAGTCGCGCCTGGTGCGCGTTCGCGGGCCGTGCAGTCATGCGCCTCACCGCTACCCCTCCAGCCGCCTGTGGTCGGCATCGTGTCCGGGAATGCACGGGGAACGTAGCAGCGGCGGCCGGGACTGGGAAGAAGTTGTGCGCGAATCAGTGCGACTTTTTCCCGGGAATGGACAAAGCCCCGCTTCTCCGGGATCGAGGCGCCCTCGCTTAGGGTCGGAACCGGAGGTGAGGGACATGGGCAGAGTCACCGAGAGGCGTCCCGTCATCCGCATCAGGGACGGTGCCATGAGCTCGCGCCCGGACACCCTCGTGGCCGAGGAGCCGCTGGAGATCCGTCTCAACGGCAAACCGCTGACGGTCACCATGCGCACACCGGGCGACGACTTCGCGCTGGCGGCGGGCTTCCTGGTGAGCGAGGGCGTCATCGGCTCGGCGGAGGAGCTGGCCACCATCGTCTACTGCGGGGGCGCCCGCGACGAGGGCGGCAACACCTACAACGTGGTGGACGTCCGGCTGGCCCCGGGCGTACCGGTGCCGGACGTGTCGCTGGAGCGCAACGTCTACACCACCTCCTCGTGCGGGCTGTGCGGCAAGGCCAGCCTCGACGCGGTCCGCACGACGGCACGCTGGCGGCTGGACGCCGGCCGTCCGCGGGAGGTGACCACCGGACTGCTGTCCGCACTGCCCGACCGGCTGCGCGCGGCCCAGCGGGTGTTCGACCGTACGGGCGGGCTGCACGCGGCGGGGCTCTTCTCGCCCGAGGGCGAACTCCTCGACGTGCGGGAGGACGTGGGCCGGCACAACGCCGTGGACAAGCTGGTGGGCAACGCGGTACGCGCCGGATGGCTGCCGCTGCGCGACGCGCTGCTGATGGTCTCCGGGCGCGCCTCCTTCGAGCTGGTGCAGAAGGCGGTGATGGCGGGCGTCCCCCTGCTGGCCGCCGTCTCCGCGCCCTCGTCGCTGGCCGTGGACCTGGCCGAGGAGGCGGGGCTCACCCTGGTCGGCTTCCTGCGCGGCGAGTCCATGAACATCTACACGGGAGCGCACCGGCTGCTGCTGCCCGCACCCACCGGCTGACACCCCGCCCGCGCCCCCGGCACCCGAGGAACGGGGCCGGGGGTCAGGTGTGCAGGTCGCCGTGCTGGACGGCGATGACGGTGCCGGAGTCGTGGGCCGTGTTGGTCTGCTCGCACGCCGGGGTGCGCCGTTCGCCGGGCAGTTGGGCGCGGACCTCGGCGACCAGTTCGGCCAGGGCGCGGCGGCCGGCCTCGTCCTGGCTCAGCAGCACCGCCAGCTCCTGCGTCCAGGGGGCGAGCAGCGCGCGCCGCACCTCGTCGGGAGCGGTGGCGGCGCCGACCAGTGCGGCGTCGTCGTCGAGCCGGGCCTCGGCCGCCGCCCGCAGCCCGGGCCCGGCGCGTCCGAACAGACGCAGCACACCGTCTCTGGTGCGCTGCCACACGTCGGTGGCCATGGCGGCTACCACGGCCGCGGCCCCGGCCTCGGCCAGCGCCGTCAATTCCTGACTCACAGGGGCTCCTTCGTAGTCTTGTCGTGAAGTGCGGTGCGGTGCGGTCGCTGTTCGCGGGTGACGTGGTTGGCCACTGTTCACGGCTGACGAGGGTGGTCACTGTTCACGGGTGACGTGGATGTGCTGGGTGCCGCTTTGCAGCGCGTACACGACCCCGTGGCCGGACGCCCTGTTGACCATCCGGGCGCCGCCCCTCACCGGCGGCGTCTCCCGCTCGACCCCGTCGTCCTCGGGCACCGGCGCGGGTCCCGCGTATCCGGGCAGGTGCAGCCAGGCGTGCGCGGTGTACTCCTTCTCCGCGAGCGGCACCCGGTGGAAGGTCTCCGGGTCGATCCCCGGATAGCCGTGCCGCACGGTCTCCTCGTGGAAGTGCGACGAGAGCAGCAGCGAGGCCGTGACAAAGGCGGGCGCCCGGCGGAGGGCGGCGCGGGCCGGGGCCGCGTCCAGCAGCCGCGCGAGGACTTCCAGCGGCTGCCCGGTGACCGGCCCGGCCGGGTCGACGAACACGTCTCCCGCATGCAGGGCGACACGTACCCGGACGCGGGCCTTTGGCGCCGCGGTGCGGTTGTGCTCGCGCAGCCCGGCGGCGAGTTCGGGCACCAGCGGGTGGACCAGCCGCGCCTTCTCGGTCCCGGCCGGTGCGGTCAGACGGAACCCGTCGCCCAGGTCGTCGCGGAGCGCGTCCCGCCACTCGATGCCGCTGCGCGCGCACGCCTGGCGCAGCGCCCGGGCCAGCGCGTCCCGGATCAGGTGCAGGGCCGTGTTGCCGCGTCCCGCGGACCGTTCGATGTCCACGGCCAGCAGGGCCCGGTACTCCGGTCTGAGCGCCATGCGATGCCTCCTGCGCGGTGGGGGGTGTGCGGGCGGTGTCCCGGCGCGGCGGTGGGCCCGCGCGGGGTGGTGGGCCCCGCCCCGCACCTCGTACGTCTCCCACTCTGCCCCGTGCGGGCGGGGCGGATCCCGTCGCGATACGGGATTGCCCGCCGCCGTGCGACGGCCGGACTGGCCGTGGTGCGGAATCCGGCCGCCGTGCCCCGCACCGACGGACAGTCCGTACTCCGGGCCGCCGGCACACGGCCGGCCGCCCGCGCAGTCAGCCGGGCGACCGGCTGTCACCGGTACCGGTGAACGGGGTCCCGTCGGCGTCGCCGGGGAGCACACTGGTGTGCGCGGTGACAGCCGCGGAACGGGGGTGAACCGGTGAGCGGGACCACAGCACGCGGCAGCGCCCGGGACGGGCAGCGGCCGGGCCGGGAGCCGGACTGGCCGCCGACGAGCCTGCTGGGCGGACTCGCCCCGCCCGTGCGCGACCGGCTGCTCGCCCTGGGGACTCGGGTGCGCTACACGGCGGACCACGTCCTGATGCGGGAGGCGGAGCAGACCGGGTTCGTGCTCGTACTCCTCGACGGCCTCGTCAAGGTGACCGGCCGTACGCACGACGGCAGGGACGCGCTCCTCGCCGTACGCAGAGGAGGCGATCTGGTCGGCGAGTTCGCCGCGGTGGACGGCCGGCCGCGCTCGGCGACGGTCACCACCTGCGGCACCGTCACCGCACGGCTCGTCACCCGCGGCGACTTCCTGGCCCGGCTGCGCGACGAACCGGTCCTCGCCCACGCGGTCAACACCGCCGTCGTCACCAAGCTGCGCACGGCCACCGGCCACCGCGTCGACTTCACCGGCTGCGACACCACCACCCGGCTGGCCCGCGTACTGCACCAGATCGCGCTCTCGCACGGCCGGCCCACCGGCGCCGGGGCCGTCATCGACTGGCCGCTCACCCAGCCGGAGTTGGCGACCCTGTGCGGCGCCGCCGAACCGACCGTGCACAAGGCGCTGCGCAGACTGCGCGAGGCCGGGGTCGTCACCACCGGCTACCGCTCCATCAAGGTCGAGGACCTGGCCCTGCTGCGCCACTGGGCCGACGAGGCGCCCTGAGACGCCTTCGGGGCCGCCGAGCGGGCCGGTGGAGGAATCGCGCAGAAACCGTCTTTCGACGGTGTTCCGGACGCGGGCCCTCACTACGGTGACGCCGGAAGTGGGGGCCGCGTCGGCACGGTCACCGCAGGACGGCCGCGCGCCCCGCGGGCCGGGAGAGGGGAGGGCGATGGAACAGCCGGAAGACCTCGACAGAACGACAGCCGGGCACACACCGGACGGCCCCGGCGACGGGAACGGCCCCGCGTTCCGGGTGGACATCCACGGCAATGCGACCGGGCCGGTGATCGCCGGCCACCACAACGTCGTGGTGGACGCCCACCACGGGTCCACCGTCACCCTGCTGATGGAAGGCCGGCGGCCCCGCCCCGTGCGCCGCGACCGGGTGGCGCTGCTGCCCGGCCGCCGCCGGCCGCCGCTGGGCCGCGAACGCGAACTGGCGGCCCTCGCCGACGCCCTCGCGGCCGGCGGCCCCGTGCAGTTGTGGGGCCCCGCCGGTGTCGGCAAGAGCACGCTGCTGCGGCACGCGGCCCGCACCCTGCCGCCCGGACCCGACGGCGTGCTGTACCTGTCCGCCGCGCACCGGGAGACCGGCGACCTGGCCCAGGAGATCTTCGAAGCCTGCTACGACACCACCGGGTACCTGCCCTCGGCCACCGAACTGCGGCGCCTGATGACCGGGGTGCGCATCACCGTGTACGTGGACGGTGCCGGGGGTGACGCGGACCGGCTGCGGGAACTCATGGACGCCGCGCCGGACGCGACGTTCGTCTTCGCCGGCCGGAACCGCGCCCTGCTCGGTGAGGGCACGTCGCTCGGCCTGAAGGGCCTGGAGACGGCCGCCGCACAAGCGCTGCTGGAGAGCGAACTGGGCTCGCGGCTGACCGGCCACGAACGCGCCGCCGCGGAACTGTGCGCGGCGGCGGCCGGTGCGCCCCTGCTGCTGTTGCGGGCCGCCGCCCTCGCCCGTGAGGACGGCACCGGCGGTCTCGTCCTGCCCCGGCCGGGCACCACCGCCGAGCTGCTGCCCCTGCTGCTCGACCAGCTCGACGCCGAACCCCTGCGCGTCCTGGGGCTGCTGGCGACGCTGGGCGAGGCGGACCTGGCGCCCGGCCACATCGGTGCCCTGGCCGGGGTGCCGGACGCGTCCGCCGTGTGCGGCCGGCTCGCCGGCCTCGGCCTCCTCGCGGCCACCGACACCGGGTACCGCTGCACGGCCGACGCGGTGGGGCCGCTGCGGCAGCGCTTTCCCGAGCCGTTCCCCGCCGAACGGCTCTGCGGCCACCTCGCCGAGTGGGCGGCGCTGCCCGACACGCCGCCCGCCCGCGTCGCCGAGCACGCCGCCGCCCTGGACGCCGCCTTGGACCTCGCGGAGCGGGCGGGGCGTCCGGACCTCGCGGTCCGGGTGGCTCGCGCCGCGGCCCCAGCGCTGGCCCGCGCCCTGCGGTTCGACGCGTGGGGGCGGATGCTCGACCGGGGCCGTGCCGCGGCCGAACGCGCGGGCGACGCCGGCTCCGTCGCCTACTTCACCCACGAACAGGGCGTCAGGTCCCTGGTCACCGGCCGCCGCGTGGTGGCCGGGGTGCTGCTCGCCGAGGCCGTCGTGCTGTGGCGGCAGCTCGGCGACCAGCAGGGCGCGGACGCCGCGGCGGGGGCCCAGCAGTTCGCACCCCCGGCACCGGCGGACGGAGGCGCGTCGGCGCCGGGCGACCTCGGCCCGGGGGACGGCGCGAACACGCCGAGCCCGGACGGTGTGGCGGACCCCGGCCCCGCGACCGACCCGGGCACGACGGCGTCCTCCCCGGACGCGGGCCTGTCCACCGATCCCGGCACCACCGCACACTCCCCGACCACCGACCCCGGCATCACCGCACACGCCCCGACCACCGACCCCGGCACCGCCGCCGGCCCCGGCACCACGGGCCACTCCCCCGCGCCGGACCCCGGCGCCACGGCGCACTCGCCGGCCCCGGACGCGGGTACGGCTCCCGACGCCGGGAGCGCGACGCACGGTTCGGTACCGGACGGCGGGCTGTCGTCCGGCTCGCAGAGCGGTGCGTCCGGCCATCCGGTGTCGCACGACGGCGGGTTCGCGCACCAGCCGGGTGGTGGCAGCGGGCCCGTGCCGGACGCGTCCGGCACGGCTGTTCCGCCACCGGCCGGCGGGGAGAGCGCCGGGCTGGCGGGGAGCACCGCGGGCGGCACCCAGGCCGGGGCCGCCGCCGCGGGCGGGGCCTCGGTGGCCACCACGGTGATGACGGTGCTGGCCGTAGCCGCTGCCGTCACCATCGGCGGCGTCGCCCTCAAGAACCACCAGGAGTCGCAGGAACGCGAGGCCACGCCGACGGTCACGGACCTGGCCAGGGGCCGGTCGACCCCGTCCCCCTCGGCCACCGGGCTGGCCGGCACCTGGCAGGACAGCCGGGGCGGCATGTACACCTTCCGCGAGGCGGGGCCCGGCGTCTACACGGTGACCGGGCGGTCGATGTGCGGCGAAGTCCTCACGACACGGTTCACCCAGCGCGGCAGCGGCTACTACGCCACACAGCCGCTGTACGACGTGAGCGGCGGCTCGTGCGGACGGCGGCTGGGCTACGTCGACACGACGATCACGATCCTGCCCGGCGGCAGCACCGCCCGGCTCGTCACCGCCCTGCCGTCCGGCGCCGGGCAGGTCCGGTGCTACAGCTGCGGCAGCTCGACCCTGACCCGCCGGTCCTAGCCGGTTTCCCGCCCGACCCCCTTCCAGATGGGAGCTTCCCCCATGACCTCGTCCTCCGGCGGCCGATTCACGATCCGGATCGGCGGTGACGCCTCCGGCCCGGTGGTGGCCGGCCACGACAACCACGTCGAGGTGCACGGCGACGGCGGGGAGGGCCGCGAGGGCGGCGGCCCGACCCAGTCCAACGCGGCCCATGACCACGGGACCGTCTACACCGTGATGAACGGCGAACTCCACGTGCACCCGTACACCGCCCCGCAGAACCCCGCCCCGGACGGCACCGCCCAGGGCGGCACCTCCCCGGACGACGACCCGGACGACGCCCCGCCGAGCGCCGGCCCGGAAACCGCCGGTGCGGACCCGTCCGGTTCCGGCGGCCGGTGAGCCGTCCCCGTCAGGTGCCCTCGGTGCGTGCCGCGCCCGGCGCGGCGTGCAAGGGTGCCTGGGCGGGGGCCCCGGCCGGCCCGTCCGGCTCGGGACCGGATGCCGCGTCCTCGTCCTCGTCCTCGTCCGCCGCGTCCGGTGCCCACCGGCGGGCGAGGTAGGCGCAGACCATCAGCTGCATCTGGTGGAAGAGCATCAGAGGCAGCACCGCGACGCTGGCCTGGGCGCCGAACAGCACGCTGGCCATGGGCAGTCCGGCGGCCAGGGACTTCTTCGACCCGGCGAAGCAGATGGCCAGTCTGTCCGGGCGGTCGAAGCCGAGCCTGCGCGAGCCGTACCAGGTGACGCCGAGCATGAGGGCGAGCAGCACGGCCTCGACGCACAGCAGTGCCAGCAGCCGCACCGGGGTGACGCGGCCCCAGATGCCCTCCGTCATGCCCTGGCTGAACGCGGTGTAGACGACGAGCAGCACGGAGGAGCGGTCCACATAGCCGAGCACCCGTTTGTGCCGGGTCAGGAAGCCGATGAGCCAGCGCCGCACCAGTTGCCCGGCGACGAACGGGGCCAGGAGCTGGCAGACCAGTTCGACGAGGCCGGAGGCCGACAGCGCGGCCTGGCCGCCGATGAGCCAGGCCGCCAGCAGCGGGGTGGCCAGCATGCCGACGAGGCTGGAGTAGGTGCCCGCGCAGATGGCGGCCGGGACGTTGCCCCGGGCGATCGCGGTGAAGGCGATGGAGGACTGGATGGTGGAGGGGACGAGACAGAGGAAGAGCAGTCCGTCCTGGAGCTGCGGGGTGAGCACGTGCGGGACCAGTGCGTGCGAGGCGAGCCCGAACAGCGGGAAGAGGACGAAGGTGCAGGCGAGCACGGCCAGGTGCAGTCGCCAGTGGCGGAGTCCGTCCACGGCCTCACGGGTGGAGAGGCGGGCGCCGTAGAGGAAGAAGATGAGCCCGACGGCGATTTTGGTGGCCCAGCTGAAGCCTTCCGCGACCTGCCCGGAGGCCGGCAGCAGTACGGCGATCACCACGGTGGCCACCAGCAGCAGTATGTAGGGGTCCAGGAGGCGGGCGAGGCGACGCATGGCTCCAACATACCGACGAGTGGAAACGGGTTTCCGGATCCCTCCGCGGGGGGTGGAGCGGCGGCGCGTACCTGTTCGCGAAGAGTGCGAAGATCCGCGAAGGTTCCGTGCAGAATTCCTGGGCGTCGGGCGACGACTTGGCGAGCATGCCCGTACACGCCGTCGAACTGTCCTCAATTGACCGACTGACCTGGGCGGACTCCCTCCCGATCATGCTCTCTCATCGGATACGGTCACTCGCGCTGTGTCATGCGGCGCTGTGCAAGTCGAGGAGCAGGATCTTTGCGCGAGTTCACCGTCCCCGCCCTGGCGACCGCGCCCCAGGTGGGCGGGCTGGCCGACGCCGTGTTCGCGCACGCCGAGGCCTCCCCCGCGCTCCCGCTGCTGTCCCGCAAGGACGAGCACGGCCAGTGGCAGGACGTGTCCGCGGCGCGGTTCCGGGACGAGGTCGTCGCAGTGGCGAAGGGTCTGCTGGCCCAGGGCGTCCGGTTCGGTGACCGCGTCGCGCTGATGTCCCGTACGCGCTACGAGTGGACGCTGCTGGACTTCTCTTTGTGGTCGATCGGTGCCCAGTCCGTGCCCGTCTACCCCACGTCCTCGGCGGAGCAGGTGTCGTGGATGCTGCACGACGCCGAGGTGACGGCCGTCGTGGTCGAGCACGAGGACCACGCGATGACGGTCGGCTCGGTCGTGGACCGGCTGCCCCGCCTGAAGAAGCTGTGGCAGCTCGACGCCGGCGCCATGACGGACCTCCTCGCGGCGGGCGCGCACCTGGACGACGATGTCGTCCACCGGCACCGGCTGGCCCTCACCCCGGACACGGTCGCCACCGTCATCTACACCTCCGGCACCACCGACCGCCCCAAGGGCTGTGTCCTCACGCACGCCAACTTCATGGCCGAGACGGACAACATCGTGGCCCGCTACGATCAGGTCTTCGGTGCCCGGTCCGGCGAGCAGGGATCGCTGCTGCTCTTCCTGCCGCTGACCCACGTCTTCGGCCGCATGGTGGAGGTCGCGGCGGTGCGCGGCGGGGTCAAACTGGCGCACCAGCCGGAGATGAACGCCAAGGCGCTGCTGCCCGATCTGGCGTCCTTCCGCCCCACCTTCATCCAGGCGGTGCCGCACCTGTTCGAGAAGATCTTCCAGTCGGCCCGGCGCCGGGCCGAGTCCGAGGGGCGGCTGGGTCCGTTCGACAAGGCGGTGGACGTGGCGGTCCGCTACGCGGAGGCCGTCGAGCGCAAGGCGTTCGGCACGGGCCCCGGCCCCGGCGCCTCGCTGCGCATGCAGCACCAGCTCTACGACAAGCTGGTGTACGCCAAGGTGCGGGAGGCCATGGGCGGCCGGTGCCGGTACGCGATGTCGGGCGGCTCGGCCATGGAGCGGCGGCTGGGCCTGTTCTTCGACGGCGCCGGCATGCGGATCTTCGAGGGGTACGGGCTGACGGAGAGCACCGCGGCGGCCGTCGCCAACCCGCCCGAGCGCCCCCGCTTCGGCACCGTGGGCCGGCCCGTGCCCGGCACCACCGTGCGGATAGCCGAGGACGGGGAGGTCCTGCTGCGCGGCGGCCAGATCTTCGGCGGCTACCTCAACGACGCGCGCGCCACCCGGGCGGCCCTGCGCGACGGCTGGCTGGCCACCGGAGACCTGGGGGCGCTGGACGAGGAGGGATATCTCACGATCACCGGCCGCAAGAAGGAGATCCTGGTGACCTCCGGCGGCAAGAGCGTCTCGCCCGGCCCGCTGGAGGACCGGGTGCGGGAGCATCCGCTGGTCGGCCAGTGCCTCGTGGTGGGCAACGACCGGCCGTACGTGGCGGCGCTGCTCACCCTCGACCAGGAAGCGGTGCAGCACTGGCTGACGATGCGGAACAAGCCGGAGCTGGACGCCGCCCAGCTGCTGCGGGACGCGGACCTGGAACGGGAGATGCGCCGGGCGGTCGTCGCGGCCAACACCCAGGTCTCACAGGCGGAGTCCATCCGCACCTTCCGGGTCCTGGTGCGGCCCTTCACCGAGGCGGACGGGCTCCTCACCCCGTCGCTGAAGCTGCGGCGGGCGGCCATCGAGACGGCGTACGCCACCGAGATCGAAGCCCTCTACCACAGCTGACCGGCGGTTTCGTGCCGGTTGTGCGGCCGGGCGCGGCGGGGGGCGAGGAACACCTGTCCGGCACTGATCGTTCACCATGGGGGGACAGCACAGACCACCCGAGACGAACGTGAGGACATCGCGTGAGCAACGTTCCCACCATCACGCTGAACAACGGCGTCGAGATGCCACAGCTCGGATTCGGCGTCTGGCAGGTGCCGCCCCAGGAGGCGGCCACGGCGGTGACGGCGGCGCTGGAGGCCGGCTACCGCAGCATCGACACGGCGGCGGCGTACGAGAACGAGGAGGGCGTGGGCCGGGCCCTGGCCGAGTCGGGGCTGCCCCGCGACGAGGTCTTCGTCACCACCAAGCTGTGGAACGCCGAACACGGGTACGACAGCACGCTGCGTGCCTTCGACGCCTCGCTGGCCAGGCTCGGCCTCGACACCGTGGACCTGTATCTGATCCACTGGCCGATGCCCCAGGTGGACAAGTACGTCGACACCTGGCGCGCCTTCGAGGAGATCTACTCCGAGGGCCGGGCCCGCGCCATCGGCGTCTCCAACTTCCAGCCGGCCCACCTCAACCGGCTGAACGAGCTGGGCGGCACCGTCCCGGCCGTCAACCAGATCGAGCTGCACCCCCGCCTCCAGCAGTCGGTGCCGCGCGCCTACCACGCGGACCACGGCATCGTCACCGAGGCGTGGTCGCCGCTCGGCCAGGGCGGTGACCTGCTGGACGACCCGACGCTGGGCGAGCTGGCCGCCGGGCACGGCAAGACCGTCGCCCAGGTGGTGCTGCGCTGGCACCTCCAGCTGGGCAACGTGGTGATCCCCAAGTCGGTCACGCCCTCCCGCATCCGGGAGAACATCGATGTCTTCGACTTCGAGCTGACCGGTGAGGACATGGCACGGATCGCCGAGCTGAACACCGACACCCGGCTGGGCTTCGACCCGGACACCATGAATTCGGCCGGCTGACCGGACGGCCCCGCCCGACCGGCCGACCGCACGGCGAAGCCCCC
>Ga0164243_10008053_pt1 | contig 15622 bp, 18 predicted proteins | sample OricompcompostOP_FD_108781 | JGI IMG/M metagenome (GOLD analysis project Ga0164243, IMG submission 108781) | Organic Plus compost microbial communities from Emeryville, California, USA - Original compost - Organic plus compost (OP) | ecosystem: Engineered > Solid waste > Mixed feedstock >...
CGGATCGCGGCGAACTCCTCCTTGGCGTGGTCGACCGCGCGATCCATCTTCTCCTCGGCCTCGAGGAGTGTGTCGTCGATCACCTGGTCCGTCGCCTCCTTCTGGGGACTGTGCTCTCAGTTGGCAGTGATCAGGGTGCCGATGCGCTCACCCGCGATGGCCCGCATGATCGTGTCGTCACCCTCGGCGCCGAAGACCAGCATCGGCAGGCCGTTCTCCTCGCAGAGGCTGAAGGCGGCGGCGTCGGCGACCCGCAGCCCGCGCCGGAGCACCTCGGCGAACGTGACGGAGTCGAACTTGCTGGCCGTCGGGTCGGTACGCGGATCGGCGGTGTAGACGCCGTCGACGCCGTTCTTGCTCATCAGCACCACGTCGGCCCGGATCTCCAGCGCGCGCTGGGCGGCGACGGTGTCGGTCGAGAAGTACGGCATCCCCGCGCCGGCCCCGAAGATCACGACGCGTCCCTTCTCCAGGTGACGGATCGCGCGCAACGGGATGTACGGCTCGGCGACCTGGGCCATCGTGATGGCGCTCTGCACGCGCGTCTCGATGCCCTCCTTCTCCAGGAAGTCCTGGAGCGCGAGGCAGTTCATGACGGTGCCGAGCATGCCCATGTAGTCGGCGCGCGCGCGGTCCATGCCCCGCTTCTGCAGCTCGGCGCCGCGGAAGAAGTTGCCGCCACCGACGACGACGGCGACCTGGACGCCGGTGCGGACAACCGTGGCGATCTGACGGGCGACCGCCTGCACCACGTCGGGGTCGACCCCGACCATGCCGCCGCCGAACACCTCACCGGAGAGCTTCAGGACGACCCGGCGTGGACGGCCGGGAGGTGGTGCGGTGGGGTCCTCGGCCACCCGGGTTGCCTCGTCGCCTGCCACGTGCGTCATCCGACCGCCTCTCGTCGCCTCGGCACCGGCGCTGGTGCCACCTGGAGCGTATTGCCGCGCAGGCCACCGGCGCCGAGGCCGGTGGCGCGCCCTGCCCGCTCCGCCGCGGGAGCGGGCGGGGCGCGGTGGCCGGGCTCAGGCCTGGCCGACCTCGAAGCGGACGAATCGCGTCACCGCGATGCCGGCCTCGCTCAGGACCTGCTTCACGGTCTTCTTGTTGTCGGCGACCGACGCCTGCTCCAGCAGCACGAAGTCCTTGAAGAAGGCGTTGGTGCGACCCTCGACGATCTTCGGCAGCGCCGCCTCGGGCTTGCCCTCCTCGCGAGCGGTCTGCTCGGCGATCCGGCGCTCCGACTCGACGACGTCGGCCGGCACCTCGTCACGGGTGAGGTACTTGGGCCGCATGGCGGCGACCTGCATCGCCACGCCTCGGGCGTCGGCGTCCGCGGCCTCGTCGTCCTTGCCCGTGTATTCCACCAGGACGCCGACGGCGGGCGGCAGGTCCTGGCTCTTGCGGTGCAGGTAGACGGCGACCGGCGCGTCACCGTCGAGCACCGCGACCCGGTTCAGCACCAGCTTCTCGCCGATCTTGGCGGAGGCCTCCTGGATCGTGTCGGCGACCGTACGGCCGTCGGCCAGCGTGCTGGCCAGCAGCGCCTCGGCGTCACCGATGCCCGCGGCGGCGGCGTGCTCGACGAGCTGCTGCGCGAGCGCGACGAAGTCGGCGTTCTTCGCGACGAAGTCGGTCTCGCAGTTCAGCTCGAGCAGGGCCCGCCCGGAGTGCGCGACGAGGCCGTTCGCGGCGGTACGCCCGGCGCGCTTGCCGACGTCCTTCGCGCCCTTGATCCGCAGGATCTCGACGGCCTTGTCGAAGTCGCCGTCGGCTTCGGTGAGCGCCTTCTTGCTGTCCATCATGCCGGCGCCGGTGAGGTCGCGGAGCTTCTTGACGTCCGCGGCGGTGAAGTCAGCCATGACTCTCTCTTTGGGTCGTTGGTCGGGTCGTGGCCGGGGCCCGCCACGGTCGGACGGGCCCTGGACCAGCTGTCGTCATTCGGCGGCGACGGGCGCCGTCTCGTCGGCCTTCTTCTCGGCGCCTTCGAGGAGCTCGCGCTCCCACTCGGCCAGCGGCTCGTCGGCGGCGACCACACCCGGCTCCGGCTTCTCGTCGGTGCCGCGCTGGCCGCGGCCGGACCGCGCGATCAGCCCGTCGGCGACGGCGCTGGCCACGACCTTGGTCAGCAGCTCCGCGGAGCGGATGGCGTCGTCGTTGCCCGGAATCGGGAAGTCGACCTCGTCGGGGTCGCAGTTGGTGTCGAGCACCGCGATGACCGGAATGCCCAGCTTGCGGGCCTCGTCGACCGCGATGTGCTCCTTCTTCGTGTCGACCACCCAGATCGCCGCCGGGACCTTCTGCATGTCGCGCAGGCCGCCCAGCGTGCGGGTCAGCTTCTCCTTCTCGCGCGAGAGCTGCAGGGTCTCCTTCTTGGTGTAGCCGGCCGCGGTCCCGCTGAGGTCGCCGAGCGCCTCCAGCTCCTTCATCCGCTGCAGCCGCTTGTAGACCGTCTGGAAGTTGGTCAGCATGCCGCCGAGCCAGCGGTGGTTGACGTAGGGCATGCCCACCCGCGACGCCTGCTCGGCGATCGCCTCCTGGGCCTGCTTCTTCGTGCCGACGAACAGCACGCTGCCGCCCTCGGCGACGGTGTTGCGGACGAAGTCGTACGCCTTCTCGATGTAGTCGAGCGTCTGGCGCAGGTCGATGATGTAGATGCCGTTACGCTCGGTGAAGATGAAGCGCTTCATCTTCGGGTTCCAGCGGCGGGTCTGGTGCCCGAAATGGACACCGCTTTCCAGCAGCTGGCGCATGGTCACGACGGCCATGGTGGCGCTCCTCGTGTTGTCCCTGGTTGTCACGTCGGCCGGGCGGCCGAGCGTCCTGGCGCCCGGTCGCCGGCCAGGGTGGGCCCAATCAAGATCGGGACCAGGGGACCGTCGCTCACGCCGGGCCGCGAGGACCCGCCCGTGAGAAGGGCGCGCGAGGTCGACCGCCAAACGGCGGTCGCCAAAAGCCAAGTGTACGCGGTCCGCGGCCGTCACCCTTCCCCGCCTCCTGCCGACAATTTCACCAGAACAACCAAAGCGGCGCGGTCGATCCGTGGTGCCACCCGCCGCTACCGATGTGCCGGCGGTGGGTGGTCGGCCTCCGCCCGGTCCAGGCGGGCCAGACGCGTGGCCTGGCGAAGCTGCACACCGACGGCGCGGGCCGCCGCGAACTCGGCCCGCAGCCTCGCGCGATCGGCGCGGCGCTGGGCCGCCGCCTCCGTGGCCGACCGCACGCGCGCGCGAAGCTCGTCCTCGGTGATGGCGAGGGTCATCGGTCTGTCCGCCTTCCTGTATGGGTCGATCGGTGCGGTCCATCGGGCGGCCGCGGCGCGGCCACACGCTCGATCACGTCCGCGCACCACGCCCGAACCCCGACGAACTCCGACAGCACGACCAGGACGACGGCCCGTGCGCGAGGTCGCCGCCGAGCGGCGCGGCCGGCGTCGGCGACACCCGGCGGCGCGTGCGCGGCCCCCGCGGTCATGGCGGCGCCTCCCGCGAACGCCCCTTCGACGGCGCGAGCGCGTAGCCGCCCGACCGGCGGACGACGAAGCCGAGCGTCTCCAGGAGCGAGAGCTTGCGCAGCGTCGTCCGGACGTCGAGCGCCGCCCGCGCCGACAGCTCGTCGACCCCGGTCACGCCGCGCCGGGGAAAGGCCTCCAGCAGAAAGGCGGCCTGGTCGTCGAGCTGGTCGCGCGAGCGCTCGGCCCCGCGGGCGACCGGCGCGAGGTCGCCGATCGTGCCGACCTCTTCGAGCACGTGTGCGACCCCGGTCACCACCCGGGTCGACTCGTACTCCCGGAGCATTTCATGGCAACCCACCGACATCGCCGACGTGACGGGCCCCGGCACCACCATCGCGGGACGGCCGAGGGCGATGGCCCGGCGCATCGTCTGCGTCGCGCCGCTGCGCGCCGAGGCCTCCACCAGAACCGTGCCGCGGGTCGCCGCCGCGATGACGCGGTTGCGGATGAGGAAACGCGGGCGATACGGCTCGGCACCCGGCGGCCACTCGCTGATCACGAGCCCCGTCTCGACGATGCGGTCGAACATGGCGCTGTGCGCCGCGGGGTAGGCCCGCTCGATGCCGCAGGCCAGCACCGCGACCGTCAGCCCACCGGCGGCCAGGGCACCGCGGTGCGCGGCCGCGTCGATCCCGAACGCACCGCCGGACACGATCGTCCACTCGCGCAGGGCGAGCCCGTGAGCGAGGTTGGTGGCGACGTGCTCGCCGTACTGTGTCGCGGCCCGGGCTCCCACGATCGCGACCGACCGCTCGAACGCCTCGGCCAGCGGCCAGTCGCCCCTCACCCAGACGCACAGCGGCGGCGCCGTCTCCCGGTCGACCCGGCGGTTGCCGCCGGGCAGGGCGAGCCGTTCGAGCGCGGAGAGCGAGAGCGGCCACTCGTCGTCTTCGGGCGTCACCAGGCGGGCACCGAGCCGCTCGGCGACCGCCATGGCGTCGTCGGCGGCCCGCCTCGGGTCGATCTTCCGGAGCCGGGCTTCGACCGACTCGCGCGCCGACTCGTCCGGGATCTCGCCGTCGAGCGCCATGCGATAGACCCGCACCGGCCCGTGCCGCGCGACGAGCCGGTGGATGGCGCGCGTGCCCGGCTCGGCCAGCACGGTGAGCGCCACCCGGGCCCACCGCCGCTCGTCGAGATCGGTGCGAAGGCCGGTCGGCTCAGCCATGGAGACCCCTCCGGCGGCCACCCATCCGCAGGCTCAGCGCCTCTTCGACGTCGTCGCGCGACGGCCGGTCGCGGCCGTCGAGGTCGGCGACCGACCACGCGAGCCGCAGCACCCGGTCGAAGCCGCGGGCGGAGAGGGTGCCGCTGTCGAGCTGCTGCCGCGCCAGGAGGGTGTCGGTCAGGGGCAGCCGCCACGGCGGCCGGCGCAGCTCCGCCCCCGACACCTCGGCGTTGACCCGCCAGCCACGCGACGACCAGCGCGCCTCGGCCGCGGCCCGGGCCGCACGCACCCGCGCGGCGACGGTGGCCGACGGCTCGCCGGCGCGGCCGGTGGTGAACAGCTCCGCCGCGGTCACGGGGAACAGCTCGATCTGGATGTCGATGCGGTCGAGCAGCGGCCCGGAGAGCCGCGCCAGGTAGCGCCGGCGGGCCGACGGCGAGCAGACGCACGCCGCGTCGCCCTCGGGCCGGGCACAGGGGCACGGGTTGGCGGCGAGGACGAGCTGGACCCGGGCCGGATATTCGACCCCGCCGCCCGTGCGGTTGAGCTGGACCCGCCCCGACTCCAGCGGCTGGCGCAGTGCCTCCAGTGCCCGCGTCGCGAACTCGGGCGCCTCGTCGAGGAAGAGCACTCCACGGTGGGCCAGCGACACCGCGCCGGGCCGGGCCATGCCGGAGCCGCCGCCGACCAGCGCGGCGAGCGAGGCGGAGTGGTGCGGGGCCTGGAACGGCGGCCGGCGGACGAGCCGGCCGGTGGTCGGCAGCAACCCCGCGACCGAGTGCAGTGCCGACACCTCGAGCGCGGCCTCGTCGTCGAGGGGTGGCAGCACCGACGGAAGGCGTTCGGCCAGCATGGTCTTGCCTGCGCCGGGCGGCCCGAACATCGCGACGTGGTGGCCGCCGGCCGCGGCGACCTCGATCGCCCGCCGGCCCAGCGCCTGACCGGCCACGTCGGCGAGGTCGGGGGCGGACCCGTCGTCGGCCGGTGGCTCGGGCGGCGGGTCGAGCAGCGCCTCGCCCTCGCGCACGAACGCCAGCAGCCGGTGGAGCGTCTCGACGGCCTTGACCGTGACGCCGGGCACGACGGCGGCCTCGGCGGCGTTGGCCAGCGGCACCACGGCCCGCGTCACGCCGGCCCGCAGCGCCGACGCGACCATCGGCAGGACGCCGCGGACGGGGCGGACGGAGCCGTCGAGCCCGAGCTCACCCAGGATCACCACCCCGTCGAGGGCGACCAGCGGAAGCTCGCCGGCCGCACCCAACAGCGCCGCCGCGATGCCCAGATCGAAGGCCGATCCGTGCTTGGGCAGGGCGGCGGGCAGCAGGTTGACGGTGATCCGGCGGTTGGGCCACCGCTCGCCGGAGTTGACCACCGCCGCGCGGACCCGGTCGCGGGCCTCGCTGAGCGCGGTGTCCGGCAGGCCGGAGAGCACGACGGCCGGGAGGCCCGCGGACAGGTCGGCCTCGACCTCGACCAGGTGGCCGCTGACGCCGACCAGCCCGACGGACAGCACTCTCGCGTAGCTCATGGGGACAGAGGGTGGCGCACCGGCGACGGTCCGCGCTGGACCCTGTGGATAACCCACGGCTGTGGACAACACCCGGACCCCTCAGGCTTGTGCTAAAAGGCACCACGGATGTGGTCGATCTCGATGCCGCCGTGGTGGCGGACCAGGATCGCGATGACGTCGAAGCGGATCTCGCGCGGATGGAGGCTGCTGTCGGCGAGCCAGCGCGCGCCGAGGCGGCGCAGCCGGCGCGCCTTCGCGGCGACCACCGCCTCGGCCGGCAGGCCGAAGCCCAGCCCGCGCCGTGTCTTGACCTCGCAGAACACCAGCGTGTCGCCGTCCCACGCGATGATGTCGATCTCGCCGTGCGAGCACCGCCAGTTGCGGGCGACCAGCCGGAAGTCGCGCTCCGTCAGGTGTTTCGCGGCCCGCCGCTCACCCCATGCGCCTAGCGTCAGTCGTACCACCGTCATGGGTTGAATCTGGTCGAGCGGGCGGTGGGACGGCAGTCCGCGGCGGCGGGGCTGTGGACAACGCGCGCTGTGGACCGGCTCCGGGGCGGCGGGATATGTGGTATGTCACGCCGACGAGACGGGATTCACGGCAATTTATGCCGCAATTCGGATCTACGGGTGGCCGGCTCGCGGACCCGTCGCATAGCGTGCGGCCCGTGGACGGACGACGCGGGTACCCGGACGAGCGGTGGGACGACGATCGCGGCTACAACGAGCCGACCTGGCACGACGGCGGCCACCGGGCGGAGCCGCGCGACCCCGAGCCCTCGTTCGACGGCTTCGCCGCCGGCTACGGCGGACGTGACCGCGCCGCGGAGCCGCAGTGGAGCGACGCACCCGCGGCCAGCGGGCCGTCGTGGAACGGCTCCGCCGGCCTGCTGCCCGCCGACCCGACCCGGCGTACGACCGAGGAGCCGCGCGGGTACCCCGGCGAGGCGCTCCGCCCGGTCTCCAGCGAGCCGGTCGCGCCGGAGCCGCCGCCGGCACCCGCCGCCGTCCCGCCGGCGGCACCCGTGTCGGGCGGCGGTCCCGACTCGGCGGACGCCGTCAACGCACCCACCGGCGTCATGCCGCCGGTCACCCCGCGTGACGACGCCCACCGCTTCCACACCGAGCCGATCGACCGCGCGACGCTGCGCCGCCCCGGCCCCACGGCGCCGGTCGGCGACGGCGTCTACCGCACCCGCCGCCCCGCGCTGGCGCTGATCTACGGCGTCCTCACCGCGGTCTTCGAGATCGGCGCGCTGCGCGTCTTCCTCGACTCCATGTTCACCGGTCCCCTGGTGGTCTCCGGCGTCGTGGCCGGCATGTTCCTCGTCGCGGGCCTGCCGCTGCTGGCCGTGGGTCTCTACGGCGCGACGACCGGCGCCGGCGCCGGCCCCGCCACGCCGAACGGCTGGCTGCGGCCGCCGACGCTCTACCTGGTCGCCGGCCTGGCCCTGCTGCTCGCCGCCGGTTTCGCCGCCGGCTGACGCGCGAGCCGGTGCGGGGCGGCCACGGCGCGGCGGCTTGACGCCGGCACACCCGAACCCCGACGGTCACGACGTGAGCCGCTCCACCCAGGCCACGCACGAGGCCCTTCCGCCGGCGATGCGGGAGGCGGTCGACGACTTCGCGCGGCACCTGTCCCACGTCGAGAACCGGTCGGCACACACCGTCCGGGCGTACGTGGGCGACATCGTCTCGCTGCTCGACCACGCCGTCCGCATGGGCTGCGCCACCCCGGGCGAGCTTGACATCACCGTGCTGCGGAGCTGGCTGGCGCGGCTGCGGACGCTCGGCGGCGCGCGCGCCTCCCTGGCCCGGCGGGCGGCGGCGGCGCGCACGTTCAGCGCGTGGGCACACCGCGGCGGCCTCCTCGCGACCGACGTGGGCACGCAGCTCGCCAGCCCCAAGGCGGCCCGCGACCTGCCCAGCGTCCTGCGCGCCGACCAGGCGGCCGAGCTGGTCCTGGCCCCCGGTGACGAGGCGTCGCCGGCGCTGCTGCGCGACCGTGCCGTGCTGGAGCTGCTCTACGCCACCGCCATCCGGGTCAGCGAGCTGTGCGGCCTCGACCGGCATGACGTCGACCCGGGCCGGCGGGTCGTGCGCGTGCTCGGCAAGGGCGGCAAGGAGCGCTCCGTCCCCTATGGACTGCCGGCGCAGGAGGCGCTCGACGACTGGCTGCGCCTCGGCCGATCGTCGCTGGCCACCCCGGCGAGCGGCGACGCGCTCTTCCTCGGCGCGCGCGGTGGCCGCCTCCAGCCGACCGTGGTCCGGCGGCTGGTCAGCGGGTACGCCCGCGCGGCCGGCCTGCCGCACACCACCCCGCACGGCCTGCGCCACTCGGCCGCCACCCACCTGCTGGAGGGCGGAGCGGACCTGCGCGCGGTGCAGGAGCTGCTCGGCCACGCGTCGCTGTCGAGCACGCAGATCTACACCCACGTCTCGCTGGAGCGGCTGCGGACCGCCTACCGTCAGGCGCATCCCCGCGCCTGAACCGCCATCGGCCGTACGATCGACTCCATGAGGTCGTCGCGTGGCTGACCGGGTCGAGCCGCCCCCGCCGATCCCCGGTGCGCGGCTGCTCTTCTCGCTCGACCCCGCGGTGGCGCACCTCAACCACGGCTCGTTCGGCGCGGTGCCGATCACCGTGCAGCGTGCGCAGGAGCGGCTGCGCGACGAGGTCGAGCTGAACCCCCTGCGGTTCTTCGACCGCGGCCTCTTCGACCGCATCGCGCACACCCGCCGCCACCTGGCCGCGTTCCTCGGCGCCGACCCGGACCGCAGCGCGCTGGTGGCCAACGCCACGACCGGCGTGGCCCTCGCGCTGCGATCGGTCGGCCTGCGGGCCGGCGACGAGGTCCTGACGACCAACCACGGCTACGGCGCGGTCAGGTACGCCGTCGAGCGAGAGTGCGCGCGCGCCGGCGCCACGTCCGGCTCTGTCGACCTCCCGCTGCGGGCCTCCGACACCGAGGTCGTCGCCCGCGTCCGGGCCGCGCTCCACCCCGGCCGCACCAAGCTCCTCGTCGTCGACCAGGTGACGTCGGCGACCGCGCGCCAACTGCCGGTCGCCACGATCGCCACCGTCGCGGCCCGGCTCGGCGTCCCGGTCCTGGTCGACGGGGCACACGCGCCGGGCATGCTCCCCGTCGAGGTGGACCGGATCGGCGCCGACTTCTGGGTCGGCAACTTCCACAAGTGGGGGTACGCCCCCCGCGGCACCGCCCTCCTCACCGTCGCCGAACGCTGGGTCGAGCGGATCGAACCGCTCGTCGTGTCATGGCAGCAGCCGCACGGCTTCCCTGCCAACGTGGAGTGGCAGGCGACCCTCGACTACACCTCGTGGCTGTCGGCCCCGGTCGGCCTCTTCACGCTGCGCGGCCTCGGCGTCGAACGCGTCCGCGCGCACAACGCCGCCCTCGCCGCGTACGGCCAGCGGGTCATCGCCACCGCCCTGGGCGTGGACCCGGCGGCGCTGCCGGACCCCGGCGGCCCGGACGTCGCGATGCGGCTGATCCCGCTGCCCGCCGGCGTCGCGGCCACCCAGCCGGATGCTGTGGCGCTCCGCGAGCGGATCTCCGACGAGCTGCGCACCGAGGTCAACCTCAACGCCTGGGGCGGCCGGGGCTGGCTCCGGGTCTGCGGCCAGGTCTACAACCGCCCGGAGGAGTACGAACGCCTCGCCGAGCGGCTGCCCCGACTGCTGGACGACGCGCGCCGCTGACCGCCCCGCCTCACACCGGCAGCAGCCGCACCCGGAAGCCGAGCGCCAGCAGCGGATCGAAATACGCCTCGCCACGCCGCAGGCCCCAGTGGAGGCAGGCCGCCACCGGGCATCCTTCGTGGCCGGCCGCGAGCGTCCCTATCGGATCGCCGGCGTCGACGCGCGCGCCGCGGGTCACCGACGGCACCACCGGCTCGTACGTGGTGCGCAGCCCACCGGGGTGGTCGACGCTCACCACCGGCCGCCCCACGACCAGGCCCGCGAACACCACGGTGCCCGGGCCCGCGGCCCGGACGACCGCTCCCGGCGCACCGGCCAGGTCGACCCCGCGGTGCCCCGGCAGCCAGGGCCGCGGCGGTGCGTCGAACCGCCGCGTCACCCGGAGCACCCCGTCCAGCGGCGGCCGGAACACCGCCCGCGCGGCGCCACCGGCCAGCGGCTCGCGACGCACAGGTGTCCAGGACGGCGGGCCGCCCACGAAGACGACCCGGGTTTCGCGGAGGCGCCGGCCGGCGACCAGCCGCGCCGCTCCCTCGCCCGCGAACGTGGGAGCTAATCGGACGCCCCTCAGGGGCTCATGGCGCATTGGTGAGCCCCAGAAGGGCTCATGGCGCATTGGTGAGCCCCAGAAGGGCTCATGGCGCAGCGGTGCCGGCACGACCAGCACCGCGGCCACGGACATGACGAGAGCTGTCAACAGCGCGTACCACCTCATGTGAGGCAGCATCGCGACGGCGGGTCAGGGCGGCAACGAGGGTGACCGCCGGCTGTGGATTGTGGACAACGCCCACGACGGCGATGGATCTGCTATGGGGGGTCAGCCGCCGAAGCCCGAATCCGCGGGCAGGGAGATGTCGGGCTTCTCCAACTCCTCGACGTTGACGTCCTTGAACGTCATAACACGCACATTCTTCACGAACCGGGCAGGACGGTACATATCCCACACCCAGGCGTCGTGCATCTCCACCTCGAAGTACACCTCGCCGTCGGAGTTGCGCACGTGCAGGTCGACCTGGTTGGCCAGGTAGAAGCGGCGCTCGGTCTCGACCACGTAGGAGAATTGACGGACGATGTCGCGGTATTCCCGGTAGAGCTGCAGCTCCATCTCGGTCTCGTATTTCTCGAGATCCTCTGCGCTCATCGCTCTCCGCCCTTCATGGCACCATCTTCCCCCACCGGCCCGGACGGCCGAAGCCGCTCCCCGGACGCCACGCCGACGGTACCCCCTGGGGGCTCGGCGTGCCCGACCGGATCCACCGAACCGGACCTACCATGATCGACCGACGCGGCCGCCGGCTCGTCGGGCGGCGCCAGCCCCGCCTCGGACATCGGCGAGGCCAACGTCGTCGGGTCCGTCAACACCCGCGGCCGCCGGCTCCGCGGTGGCTGCCCGTGCCGCCCGGACGCGTTCGCCACATTGATGTACGAGAAGCGGTGCTCGGCACAGGGCCCATGCTCACTGAGCGCCGCGTTGTGCTCCGGCGTCACGTACCCCTTGTGGTCCGCGAAGCCGTAGGCCGGGAACCGACCGTCCAGCTCCACCATGATCCGATCCCGGGTGACCTTGGCCAGCACGCTGGCCGCCGCCACGCACGCGGCCACCTGGTCGCCCTTCCACACCGCCAGGCCCGGCACGCCGAGCCCGTCGAGCGGGAAGCCGTCGGTCAGCACGTACTCGGGACCGACCGTCAGCGACGCCAGGGCCCGGCGCATCGCCGCCAGGTTGCAGACGTGCAGCCCGCGGGCATCGACCTCCGCCGCCGGAATCACCACCACGGCGTACGCGAGAGCCCGCTTGACCACCTCGTCGTAGATCCGCTCGCGGGCGGCGGCGGTGAGCAGCTTCGAGTCGGTCAGCCCGGCGATCTCCCCGCGCTTTCCCTCGGGCAGCACCGCGGCGGCGGCGACCAGCGGCCCCGCGCAGGCCCCCCGCCCGGCCTCGTCGGCCCCCGCGACATGGCGGAAACCGCGCCGGTGCAGCGCACGTTCGAGGGCGTAGATCCCACCCTCCCGGCGCACCACGGTCCGCGGCGGTGTCAGCACGGCCGATCAGTCCTTCCCGAGCGTCCGACGGAGCAGGGCCGGCAGCCCGTCGGGGTAGTACCGCTCCGTCGTCCGCTCCAGCTCGTCGATCGTCCACCACCGGTGCGCGGTGATGGATCCCCGCTCCACGGCGTCGAAGCCGGCCGTGTCCACGGTCCACGAGGGGACCCGGAGCAGGAAGAACTCCTGCTCCTGCCGATACCACACGCCGTCGAACGGGAACTCGGTGGTCTCGCGGAACACCGGCTCGCCGAGGTCGACCGGCGCGCGGACCAGCCCGGTCTCCTCGGCCAACTCCCGCACGGCGCCGGCCGCCGCCGCCTCGCCCGGAGCGAGCCCGCCTCCGGGGGTAAACCAGTAGCGGTGGTCGGGACGCCCCGGATCGACACCGTGGAACAGCAGCACCCGTTCGTCACCGTCGACCAGGAACACGCGCGCGGCGCGGCGCGGTCGGAACTCGGTCACCGGCCAAGCTTAGGACCGCCCCGGCGGCCCGGGATCACCCCGTCGGCGCGGGCACCGAGTCGAACGGCTCCGGCACGGAGAGCCACTTCGCCCGCCCGACGGGCCAGAAGACCACGAAGGCCCGCCCCACCACGGCATCCTCGGCGATGGTGGCGGCCTCGACGTCCCCGTCGGTCTGCTTCCAGTGCTCCAGGGAGTCGCCGGACGCGGCCCGGTGGTCGCCCATCACCCAGAGCCGGCCCGGCGGCACCGTGACGTCGAACGGCTGGTCGGCCGCGGGGTCGGTCATCCCGTTCTCGGTGAACAGGTACGGCTCGTCGATCGAGTGGCCGTTGATCCGCAGCCGCTTCTGCTCGTCACAGCACTCGACGCGGTCGCCGCCGACGGCGATCACCCGCTTGATGAAGTCCTCGTCGTCCATGCCGCTGCGCCAGTCGGACGGGGCCCGGAAGACGATGATCTCGCCCCGCTCCGGCGAGCGGAAGTTGTAAACGATCTTGTTGACCAGCACGCGGTCGTTGATGTCGAGGGTGTGCTCCATCGACGGCGACGGGATGTAGAAGGTCTGGAGCAGGAAGGCCCGGACCAGGACGGCGACGAGGATCGCGACACCCAGCAGGATCGGGAGTTCTTTCCAGAACGACGAGCTGCGGGGCTTCTGGGGGGTCTGCTCCTCAATCACGGACGGAGCCTACGTCGCCGTTGTGGGAGTCGCCGTCGAGAACGCGCCAGAAAAAGGGCTGACGCGAAGATTGGCATCGTGACGACAATGTCGCCCCTTCCAGGCATAGGAGACACGTCCGCGCCGGAACCGCCGCCCGCGCCGCTGGCGTGCGGCGACGGAACCCCGTCGAACGACGACGGTACCGGCAGGCTCGTCCACCTGCTCGACGGCCACACGACCACGAAGGCCCGCCCGATCACGTTGTCGACCGGCACGGGACCCTGACATCGCGCGTCCTGTGAGACTCCGCGGTGGTCGCCCATCACGAAGAGCTGCCCCGGCGGCACGACGACCTCCGCGAACCTGCGCGACCGGCACTCGTTGCCGGCCGGAGGGATGTCGAGCGGCGAGTTGTCGTAGATGTAGGGCTCGTCGATGCCCACGCCGTTGACCATGACGCGGCCCTGGTCGTCGCAGCAGCTCACCCGGTCGCCGCCGACCGCGATCACCCGTTTGATGAAGTCCTTGGCACCCGGCCGGCTGACCCCGACGAGATCGCCGAACGTACGCCCGATCTTGGCCATGAGCCCCGGGTCACCGGCGTCGACCGGCTGCGGCGCCCACGCCTCGGGCCCGCGGAACACCACGATCTCGCCGCGCTGCGGATCCCGTACGTCGTAGATGATTTTGTTGACCAGGACGCGGTCGCCGACGAGCAGCGTGTTCTCCATCGAACCCGACGGGATGAAGAACGCCTGCAACAGGAAGCTGCGGATCAGGACGGCGAGGCAGAACGCCACGATCAAGAGCAGCGGCAGCTCCTGCCAGAGCGGCATCGGCCCCTTCCGGCGGGATACACGGCGCCGCCGCGGGCCGGTGTCACCTCGATCCACGCCGCGCCTCTCCCCAGGTCGTCCCCGCCGGCACGCCCGCGCGTACCGATGCGAGCATTACCGCACATAGACGGCGCTACCGCCCAAGGCGCCCTCCCTGGAGCGCCTGAGCGGTAGCACACATGATCGCGGGTAAGCGTACCCGGCCGCGGCCAGCGGCAGGCGACGTCAGCTCGCCGGCTGCTTCTCGCGCTTCTCCTTGATCTTGGCCTTCTTGCCCCGCAGCTCACGCAGGTAGTACAGCTTCGCGCGCCGCACGTCACCGCGCGTCACAACCTCGATCCGGTCGATGGACGGGCTGTTGACCGGGTAGGTCCGCTCGACACCGACGCCGAAGCTCATCTTGCGGACGGTGAAGGTCTCCCGCAGCCCCGCCCCCTGACGGCGGATGACCACGCCCTGGAAGATCTGCACACGGGACCGGTTGCCCTCGACAACCCGCGCGTGCACCTTCACGGTGTCACCGGCGCGGAAGTCAGGGACGTCGGTCCGCTGCGACTGGGCGTCGAGGGCGTCCAGGGTGTTCATCGCTCATCCTCGGATGCTCACGGCACACCGTGGTGGTGTGCGGTCTGGGTGATTCTGATCCCCCACCACTCCAGGGGATCCTCGCAGCCGCCCACGGCGCGGCCGACTGCGGCAAGCAACCCCACTACTTTGCCATATCGACGCGGGCCACCGGAAATCGGTGGCCGGCCTCGAAGGTCAAACCCTTCCCGGGGGCTCGGGTCCGCGGGGGTCCGGACCGTCGCTCCCGCCAGCCAATTTCGCTGACGCGTCAAGCCAGGTCCGCGCCGCCACGGACCTCTCCGATGCGGTCAAGGTCCTGGTCGCCCATCCGGCGCCGCGCGCGGCGGCGCGCGGTGACGCGGCGACCGGACGCACGGTGCGGTGCGGGCGACCGCGCCGACCCCCTGCGGCGAGCCATTTCCGCCAACGGCCCATCGAAGGCGAGCGCCGGAGCGCACAGGCTACGCCCGCCGCCGGTCAGACACCGCACGAGGCGGCCGAGCGCGCAGGTCTAGCGTCGCCCAGTCACAGCGGCGCGCCGCCGAAGCCGATTTCGTTGCCGTCCGGGTCGTGGTATGTCGATTTTCGAACGCCATTCTCGTATGTCTCCCGCTTCGCCGGCTCCAGGCCGCGCCGCGCCGCGTCGGCGACGAACGCGTCGAGATCGTCCAGGAAGACGGTGTGGAAGGCGTGGCCGGCGTGGCTGGGCTTCAGCTCGATGTAGACGTACCGGTGCTCGGCGAGCTCCCAGACGGCTTCGATGTCGTTGGGGAGGAACGCGGGCGGTTTCCCGAGCAGCCGCTCGTACCACGCCAGGGCGGCCGCGAAGTCCGCGACCGGAATCCCGGCGAACAGGTCGACGGCCATGCCGGCATGCTAATGCACGCCGACTCCCCGATTTGGCGACCGCCGGCCGCAGAACCTCGGCTCCCACACGCGGGTCAGCCGCAGACCAGCCTGACCCCGCAACCACCGCCAACCCGGCGCCGCCCAATCCCGCCACCGCGAACCCGCTCACCCCGATCGGCGGCCGCCGGTCGGCGCGGGTCCCGCGGCTCGCGGACCCGGTTTCCGCGCGGGCCTGGCTTGACGCGTCAGCGAGATTTGTCTGGCGGGAGCGACGGTCCGGACCACC
>Ga0164243_10008054_pt1 | contig 15622 bp, 13 predicted proteins | sample OricompcompostOP_FD_108781 | JGI IMG/M metagenome (GOLD analysis project Ga0164243, IMG submission 108781) | Organic Plus compost microbial communities from Emeryville, California, USA - Original compost - Organic plus compost (OP) | ecosystem: Engineered > Solid waste > Mixed feedstock >...
CTGTGGATCCAGCGGATCAACGCCGCGGCCAGGCAGAACGGCATCACCTACAACCGTTTCATCCAGGGCCTGAAGCTCGCCGGCATCGAGGTCGACCGTAAGATCCTCGCCGACATCGCGGTCTCCGACGCCCCGGCGTTCGCCGTGCTCGTCGAGGCCGCCCGCAAGGCCCTGCCCGCCGACGTGAACGCCCCGGTGGCCGGCTGACCCCCGGTCCGAAGGTTCATACGGCGCCAACAGTGTCCGACCGTCCACCCCAGCGGCCCGCCGCTCGTGGGGTGGACGGTTCGTTTTCGGCCGAGCCGGCGGTGATTCGCGCCGATCGTTCCGGAGTCGGGGCTCCGACCCGGTACCTTTCCCTAGGAACGTAACGGGGGTTGCATGGCTGCCGGTCCTGAGCTGACGAACATCAAGTCGCCGCGGGTGAAGGCGGCGCGGCGGCTGGCCAAGCGGGCCTTCCGGGAACGGGATCGCGCGTTCCTCGCCGAAGGGCCGCAGGCGGTGCGCGAGGCGATGGCGCTCGACGGCGTGGTCACCGAGGTGTTCGTGACCGCCGAGGCGCGGGCGCGGCACGCGGCGATCGTCGAGCGGGCGCTGCGCGCGGGCGTGCCGGTGCACGGCGTGAGCGGCGAGGTGATGGCCGAGCTGGCGCAGACCGTCACCCCGCAGGGGCTGCTCGCGGTGTGCCGGTTCGTGCACGTGCCGCTCGCCGAGGCGGTGCCGCAGGGCGCGCGGCTGGTCGCCGTGATGGCGCACGTGCGCGACCCGGGGAACGCCGGGACCGTGCTGCGCACGGCCGACGCCGCCGGGGCGGACGCCGTCGTGTTCACCGACGCCTCCGTCGACCCGTACAACGGCAAGTGCGTGCGGGCCGGCGCGGGCAGCCTGTTCCACCTGCCCGTCGCCACCGGCGTGGACGTCCGGAACGCCGCCGAGCACCTGCGCGGCGCCGGGCTGCGGCTGCTCGCCGCGGACGGCTCGGGCGAGGCGACCCTCGACGACGTGGACCTGGCCCGGCCCACCGCGTGGATCTTCGGCAACGAGGCGTGGGGCCTGCCGGACGACATCCTCGACCTCGCCGACGAGGTGGTCCGCGTGCCGATCTACGGCCGGGCCGAGAGCCTCAACCTCGCCACCGCCGCCGCCGTCTGCCTGTACGCCTCGGCCCGCGCGATGCGGGTGGCCGAGCCGTCCGTGCGGAGCTGACCGATGCCGCGTCCCCGCGCCACGCCCCCGCGCTACCCGCCCGGCCGGAGGAGACCGGCGCGTCCGTGATCAAGGCAGCTCGGCGGGCCGGGCGTTCGCCAACGAGAACGGGTCTCACCTGCCCCGAAGCGGCGTTGAGTGGGCGTTTTGCCCCGTGCCGCCGGAGAAGTGAGGCTGCCATTGGGCCCGGGAAACCCGCTATTGTCGGCGTTGTAGCGGCGAGGAGGCGGTTGTGCACGGCGAAGGGACCCATCAGCCGGACGCTGATGCGGTGGGTGCGATACCGGTCGACGAACTGCCCGACGGTCTGGTCGTCACCGGCCCCGACGGGCAGGTGGTCGTCCTCAACCGGGCGGCCGAGCGGCTGACCGGGGTGCGCGCCGCCGAGGCGATCGGCCGGCCCATCGCCGACGTGCTCCCGTTCCGGGACGCGGACGGCCGCGAGTGGTGGAAGTGGCTCGACCCGCACGGCGGGCTGCGCATCCGCACTCGCCAGCCGGAGCGTCCGCTGCACCTGCCCGGCGGCCAGGAGGTGCTCGTCGCGGCGCGGTTCGTGCGCGAGCCCGCCCGCTGCGGCGACGTGGTCCGGGTCGTCGTCACGCTGCGCGACGCCGCGGCCCGCGCCCGGCTGGAGCGCAGCCGGGCCGACCTGGTCTCCACCGTCGCGCACGAGCTGCGCTCCCCGCTGACCAGCGTCAAGGGCTTCACCGCGACCCTGCTGGCGAAGTGGGACCGGCTCACCGACGACCAGAAGCGCGTCATGCTGGAGACGGTGAACGCCGACGCCGACCGCGTCACCCGGCTGATCACCGAGCTGCTCGACGTGTCCCGGATCGAGTCGGGCCGGCTGGAGATCCACCGCCAGATCGTGGACCTGCCCGCCCGCGCCCGCAGGCTGATCGCGGGCCGGGTCGCCGCCGGCGAGCCGGAGGACCGGTTCCGCCTGGTGGTGCGGGGCGAACTGCCGGAGACCTGGCTGGACCAGGACAAGATCGACCAGATTCTCGGCAACCTGCTGGAAAACGCCGTGCGGCACGGGCGCGGAACGGTCACCATAGAGATGGAGCCCATCGAATGGGGAGTGGCCGTGTCCGTGCGCGATCAGGGTGAGGGTGTGGCGCCCGAGCTCGCCGCGCGCGTGTTCCGGCAGTTCTGGCGCGGCAACAGCCGCCGCAGGGGCGGCACCGGGCTCGGCCTGTTCATCGTCAAGGGCCTGGTCGAGGCGCACGGCGGCACGATCACCGTGCAGCAGGCGCCCGGCGGCGGCGCGGAGTTTCGATTTACCATGCCCACCGGGGCACCCGAATTCGCCTGATCGATCGACGACGCGGCGATTTGGGCCGGTGGGCCGCTCGGACACTAGACTCTTGCCGCCTAGGCCCTGATATCGGAGCTCTCGATTCCATATGTCGAACACCTATGACCCCGTCGAGGTGACGCCGCTGCATGCCGACGAGATCGCGCGCATGCAGTCCGACGCCCTCGCCGCGATCGCCGCGGCCAAGGACCTCGACGATCTCAAGCAGATACGGCTGGCCCACGCCGGCGACCGCTCGCCGATCGCCCTGGCCAACCGGGAGATCGGCGCGCTGCCTCCGCAGGCCCGCGCCGAGGCGGGCAAGCGCGTCGGCGCCGCCCGCAAGGCCATCTCCGCGGCCCTGGCCGCCCGCCAGGCCGAGCTGGAGGCCGAGCGCGACGCGCGGGTCCTCGTCGAGGAGACCGTCGACGTCACGCTGCCGTGGGACCGCCGCCCGCGCGGCGCCCGGCACCCGCTCACCACCCTGCAGGAGCGCATCGCCGACACGTTCATCGGCATGGGCTACGAGGTGGCGGAGGGGCCCGAGCTGGAGGGCGAGTGGTTCAACTTCGACGCCCTCAACATCGCCGCCGACCACCCCGCCCGCTCCGAGCACGACACGTTCTTCGTCGGGTCGCCCGACTCGGGCATGGTGCTGCGCACGCAGACCTCGCCGGTGCAGATCCGCGCGCTGCTCGGCCGCAAGCTGCCGGTGTACGTGGTCGCGCCCGGCAAGACGTTCCGCACCGACGAGCTGGACGCCACGCACACGCCGGTGTTCCACCAGGTCGAGGGCCTCGCGGTGGACGAGGGGCTCACCATGGCGCACCTGAAGGGCACGCTCGACCGGTTCGCCGAGGTGATGTTCGGCGAGGGCATCGGCACCCGGTTCCGGCCCAACTACTTCCCGTTCACCGAGCCGTCGGCCGAGATGGACCTGCGCTGCTTCGTCTGCCGCGGCGACTCGGCGCGGCCGGGCGGGGCGCCGTGCCGTACCTGCAAGTCCGAGGGCTGGATCGAGTGGGGCGGCTGCGGCATGGTCAACCCGCGGGTGCTGGTCGCCTGCGGCGTCGACCCGTCCCGGTACTCGGGGTTCGCGTTCGGCATGGGCATCGAGCGCACGCTGATGTTCCGGCACAACGCGGGTGACATGCGCGACATGGTCGAGGGAGACGTGCGCTTCACGCTCCCGTTCGGAGTGGAGGTCTGATGAAGGTCCCGCTTTCCTGGCTGCGGGAGTACGTCGACCTGCCCGCCGCCACCGCGCACGAGATCGCCGACAGGCTGACCGCCGCCGGGCTGAAGCTGGAGGGCATCGAGTCGGTCGGCCACGAGATCAAGAACGTGGTCGTCGGCGAGGTGCTGGCGATCGAGGAGCTCACCGGCTTCAAGAAGCCGATCCGCTACTGCCAGGTCGAGGTGGGCGAGTCCGCGCCGCGCGGCATCGTCTGCGGCGCGACCAACTTCGTCGCGGGCGACCGGGTGCCGGTGGCGCTGCCCGGCGCGGTGCTGCCCGGCGGGTTCGAGATCGGCTCGCGCAAGACGTACGGGCGGCTGTCGGACGGCATGATCTGCTCGGCGCGCGAGCTCGGCGTCGGCGACGACCACGGCGGCATCCTGGTGCTGCCCGCGGACACGCCGATCGGCGCCGACGTCGTCGAGCTGCTCGGGCTGCGCGACGACGTGCTGGAGCTGGAGGTCACCCCGGACCGCGGGTACGCGCTGTCGATCCGCGGCGTGGCCCGCGAGGCCGCGATCGCGTACGGGGTGCCGTTCCGCGACCCGGCCGACATCGAGCTGCCCGCCGACTCCGGCGAGTCGTACCCGGCCGCGATCGCCGACCCGACCGCCTGCGACCGCTTCGTGCTGCGCGGCGTGACCGGCTACGACCCGTCCGCGCCGTCGCCGATGTGGATGCGGGTGCGGCTCGCGCGGGCCGGCATGCGCCCGGTGTCGCTCGCGGTCGACGTCACCAACTACGTGATGCTGGAGCTGGGGCAGCCGCTGCACGCGTTCGACGCCGACCGGCTGCAGGGCACGATCACCGTGCGGCGGGCCGCCGAGGGCGAGACGCTGGAGACGCTCGACCACGTCACCCGCAGGCTGCACCCGGAGGACATCCTCATCACCGACGAGTCGGGGCCGATCTCGCTCGCGGGCACGATGGGCGGCCTGAGCACCGAGATCTCCGACACGTCCACCAACGTGGTGATCGAGGCGGCGCACTTCTCCGCGACCGGCATCGCGCGGGCGTCCCGGCGGCACAACCTGGTCAGCGAGGCGTCCCGGCGGTTCGAGCGCGGCGTGGACCGGGAGCTGCCGCTGTACGCCTCCTGGCGGGCCGTGCAGCTGCTCGTGGCGTACGGGCGCGGCACCGCGCAGCCCGGGGTGACGCACGTGTCCTTCGACGTCGAGCCGGAGACGATCACCATTCCGGTCGACTATCCCGGCCGCGTGGCGGGCATGGCGTACGACCGCGAGACGGTGATCCGGAGCCTGGAGCAGGTCGGCTGCACGGTCGCCGCGGGGGCGGGGGAGAGCACGGCGGGCTCGTCGGCCGCCGCCGCGTCCCTGGGCACCGCGACGGTCTCCGGCGGCTCGCTCGCCGACAAGTTGTCGGTCGTCGGCGACTCCACCGACCTGATCACGGTCACCCCGCCGTCGTGGCGGCCCGACCTCACCGACCCCAACGACCTGGCCGAGGAGGTCATCCGGCTGGTCGGCTACGACGCGCTGCCGTCGGCGCTGCCCGCCGCGCCCGCCGGGTCGGGGCTCACCGAGGGCCAGCGGCTGCGCCGCCGGGCCGGCCGGGCGCTGGCCGCGGCCGGGTTCGTGGAGGTGCTCGTCTACCCGTTCATGTCGCCGAAGGACCTGGACAACCTCCAGCTCCCGCCGGACGACGCCCGCCGCGTCGCGGTGCGGCTCGCCAACCCGCTGAGCGAGGACGAGCCGCTGATGCGCACCACGCTGCTGCCGGGCCTGCTCAAGACGCTCGTCCGCAACGTGGGCCGCGGCTTCTCCGACGTGGCGCTGTTCGAGAGCGGCCTGGTCTACCGGCCGCGTCCCGACGCGCCCGCGACCGCCCCGGTGCTCGCGGTGGACCGCCGGCCCACGGACGAGGAGCTCGACCGCATCGAGTCGGCGCTGCCGGCCCAGCCGCGGCGGATCGCCGCGGTGCTCGCGGGCGAGTTCGAGCGCTCCGGCTGGTGGGGCAAGGGCCGCCAGGCGTCCTGGGCGGACGCCATCGAGGCGGCCCGCACGGTGGTCCGCGAGGCGGGCCTGGAACTGCGCGTGTCGGCCGACCGGCACGAGCCGTGGCACCCGGGCCGCTGCGCCGCGCTGCACGTCGGCGACCGGCTCGTCGGGCACGCGGGCGAGCTGCACCCGCGCGTCGTCGAGGCGTACGGGCTGCCGCCGCGAACCAGCGCGATGGAGATCGAGCTGTCGGCGCTGGAGGAGCTGCTGCCCGGCCCGGCGCAGACCCCGGCGATCTCGCCGTACCCGGTGGCCACGCAGGACGTCGCCCTGATCGTCCCGGTGGACACGCCGGTGGCGGACGTCGAGGCGGTGCTCCGCGAGGGCGCGGGCGAGCTGCTGGAGTCGATCCGGCTGTTCGACGTCTACACGGGCGCGCCGGTTGAGGAGGGGCACAAGTCCCTCGCGTACACGCTGCGTTTCCGCGCGCCGGACCGCACGCTCACCGTCGAGGAGACCACGGCCGCCCGCGACGCCGCCGTCGCCCTGGCCGCCTCCCGCCTCGGGGCCACGCTCCGCGGCGCCTGACCCGACCCGTACAGGGGCGGCCGGATCGTCCGGCCGCCCCTTTTTTTGCGCCTGGCGGCCGAGAGGCGGGTTTCCGCTGTTCACGGCCTTGCTCCGCGGGTTGAGGGCGTACCGGGCCGGTGCACATTATTAACGCTGAGCAAGACGTCATCTCTATTGACGAAACGCTCTGCGGCGGATTAGCGTTGCCTGCAGAAACATCAGCCGCAGGAGAACACCATGATCCAGGCCACTGAGCGGGGCTGCGGCGCACTCCTGGTCGGATACGTCGATCCGATGCGGATCGATCCACCGCGTGAGGGCATGCGCCCGGGCACCGCAGCGGGTGACCCGCAGACCCTCTTTTGACGGGCTGGACGCCGCCGTGCCCTCGCACGCGGCCGTCCGTGTGCGACGGTAGGGCGAATCCGCCCCCGGACCGATCCCCTTTTTCCGGCGGATCAGGCACGGCCGCCTGATTCCGCGCGTACTTGGAGTGCATCACCATGCCCGTAGACGTCTCCCTTTCCCCGATCAGCGGTCCCTCCGCGTGGCGCGGCGACGAGCTCGCGAAGTCCACCGAGTGGATCTACGTGCTCAGCGACGAGGAGCGCACCGAGCTCGAGGAGGTCGGGCGCCGGTTCGTCGCCGACGACCCCGACCTGCGCACCGTCGTCGCCGCCGACTACCCGCTCACGGCCGCCCGCGGCCTGATCGAGGAGTGCGGCAGGCAGATGGACGAGGGCCGCGGCTTCATCCTCGTCCGCGGCCTGCGCACCGAGGAGTACGGCGACACGCTCGCCGGCGCGATCTTCTTCCTGATGGGCCTGCACCTCGGCACGCCGATGGAGCAGAACCAGTACGGCGACGTGCTCGACCACGTCATCGCCACCTCGAACAAGACGCTCGACGACCCCGGCGCGCTGCCGTCGCGGGTGCGGGACCGGCTGCCGTTCCACTCCGACAGCTCCGACGTCGTCGCGCTGATGTGCCTGCGGGCGTCGAAGGAGGGCGGCGCGAGCAGCCTGGTCAGCGGCACCACGATCTACAACGAGATCCTGCGGCGGCGGCCCGACCTCGCGCCGCTGCTGTTCGAGCCGTGGCACTGGGACTGGCGGGCCCAGGACCCGGACGCGCCGCAGGACACGTACGTGTCCCCGATCTGCAGCTACGTCGACGGCGTCTTCAGCACCTACGCCGGCGCGCAGATGATCTTCTCGGCGCAGCGGTTCGACCACGTGCCGCGGCTCACCGAGGCGCAGATCGAGCTGCTGCACCTGTACGACGAGGTCGCCCAGGAGCCGGGCCTCCCGCTCGACATGGACTTCCAGCCGGGCGACGTGCAGTGGCTGCTGAACTACGCGGCCCTGCACTCGCGCACCGAGTACGTCGACTGGCCCGAGCCGGAGCGCCGCAGGCACCTGCTGCGCCTGTGGCTCAAGCGCGACGTGGGCCGGCCGCTCGTGCCCGGCTTCGGGAAGAACGTGGTCAAGGAGCGCAGCGCGGAGGAGAGGAAGCTCAAGGAGGGCGGCTCGTTCCGCATCGCCGAGGCGGTCGTGCCGAACTTCGAGTGGGGCAACTGACCGAGGAGAGACGAGGAGAGACCCCGCCCGCCCACATCCGGGCGGGCGGAACCCGTCCGGCGCGGCTCCGGACGGCAGGAGGCGCCGGCGTCCGCGAAGCCCCCGTTCGCGGGCGCCGACGCCGGCCCGGACGCGCCGCCGGGCACGTGCTCGGCCGTTCTCGCGCCGAGCCGGCGAAAGGCCGCCCCCGGAGATCCGGGGGCGGCCTTCACGTTTCGCGTGACCGCGCGGCGTGCTCGTCGAGCTGCCGCCGTACCTCGCCGCCGTCCCAGTAGTCGGTGCGGTGCGCGATCAGCCCGTCCGGGCCGACCCGGAACCGGAACACGCCGCGCACCTCCACCGGCGCGCCGCCCGCCGAGAGCAGCGTGAACGACATGCGGTAGGCGAGCGCGGCCCGGTCGCCGTCGACGATCAGATCCTCGACCGTGTAGCGCAGCCCGGCGAAGTCGGCGAGGAAGGCGTCCAGGTTGGCGCGGTAGGCGGCCCGGCCGGCGACGGTGCGGCCGAGCGCGGAGGTGTGCTCGTTGACGAAGTCCTCGCTGACGCAGGCCGCGATCGCGTCGGCGTCGTGCGCGTTGAGCGCCTCGACGTACCGCACGACCGCGGCCCGGGTGCGTTCGCCGCTCAGGACCCGTTTCCCCACAGCTTGCGGACGGTGGCGAAGACCTGCTGGTTGTGCGAGATCTCGATGACGTTGCCGTCCGGGTCCTTCAGCGCGCAGATGTAGCCGACCGGGTCGGGCATGTCGCGCGGCTCCCAGTGCAGGCAGCCCAGCTCGCGGGCGCGCTCGGCGATCTCGTCCACGTCGGAGCGCTCCGGCACCTCGACGCCGATGTGCGCGAACGGCGTCAGCAGCCCGAGCTTGCCGCCCTTGTCCTTGTTGAACGAGACGAGCACGAGCACCATCGGCGTCTCGTGCTGGCCGGGGTTCGACAGCCAGGCGCTCTCGCCGTCGGCGTCCTGGAAGCGCTCGACCACCACCAGCGGCGTCAGCCTGGTGTAGAAGTCGATCGCCTTGTCGAGATCTCCGGTCGGCAGGGCGACGTGCGTCCACCGAGCCTGGGTGAGACCACTCACTTCTTCCTCCTCGTTGGGGTTTGTCCGGCCCCGGTGGACGTCCCCCGGGACGTCACGCGGAACCTCGTTGGAACGGCTGGGCGAGCGCTCGCGGCTCCCGGTTCCGGGTGGCGAAGATCAGCATCGCCAGCAGCGCGAGCAGGTACGGCGCCACGACCAGCAGCTGGGAGTTCACGGTCAGGCCGAGCGCGGGCAGGGCGAGCCGCATGGCGTCGGCGAGGCCGAACAGCAGGCAGCCGAGCAGCGTACGGCCCAGCCGCCAGGCCCCGAAGATCACGGCGGCGATGACGATGTACCCGCGCCCGGCGGTCATGTTCTGATTAAAGATCCCGACCTCGCCGACGGCCAGGTACGCGCCGCCGAGCCCGGCGAGCGCGCCGCACCACAGCAGCGCCTGGCGGCGGCGGTGGTTGACCCGGATGCCGGTCACGTCGGCGGCCTGCGGCTGCTCGCCCACGGCCCGCAGCTCCAGGCCCCACCGGCTGCGCTCGACCAGCCACCAGGTCAGCGGGATGATCACCAGCAGCAGGTAGGCGGGCCAGCGCTCGACGAACAGCGGCTGCCCGATCAGCGGGATGTCCCGCAGCCACGGGACGCTGACCTGCGCGACCTGGTGCGAGTCGAACGTGCTGATCGTGATCAGGTAGCTGGTGAGGCCGAGCACGAGCGCGTTCAGCACCAGGCCCACCACGAACGTGTTGATCTCCATCCGGTGCGACAGGTTGCCGTGCACGAACCCGATGACGATGCCGATCAGCACCCCGGCGACCAGGCCGGTGGTGGCGCTGCCGGTGGCGCTCGCCACCGCGATCGAGCCGAACGCGCCGCCGAGCATCATCGCCTCGACGGAGATGTTCATCGTCCCGGCCCGTTCCGCGAGGTACTCGCCGCAGGCGGCGAGCGCCAGCGGGACGGTGAGCCGGACGCCGCTGGACAGGATCGTGGAGACGTTGTCGGCGATGACGCTCATGCGATGGCCTCCTCGAGCGCGGGGACGGGCTTGGCGCCGGCGCGGGCCATGCGGCGCCGGCGGACCATGCCGACGACGACCGGCGGCGCCACGAACGCCAGCACCAGCAGGGCCTTCACCACGTCCACCAGGAACGCGGGCACGCCGGTCGCGGCGAGGAACGAGCCGCCCGAGCGCAGCACGCCGAACAGCGCCGCGACCGGCACGGCGAGCAGCGGCCGGTTGCGCGCGACCAGCGCCACCAGCAGGCCGTCCCAGCCGATGTTCATCGCCATGCCGGGCTGCAGCCGGTTGACGCCGATCGGGCTGGTGAGCAGCACGGCCCCGGCGAGCCCCGCGAACGCGCCGGACAGGGCGAGCGCGCCGCCGCCGAGCAGCGTGGTGCGGAACCCGGCGTGCCGGGCGGCGTCCGGGTTGTGGCCGAGCATGGTGAGCTTGAAGCCCCAGCGGCTGCGCGACAGCGCCACGGCGACGATCACGGCCCCGGCCACGGCGAGGACGAGGCCGCCGTTGACCTGCAGGGCCGGGTATTCGCCGAACGAGCCGAGCAGGGCGCTCGGCGGCAGCGGGTTCGACTGCGGCGCGAGCGTGCCGTCGCCGATCCGCGACTCCTGCAGCAGCGCGGGCGTGTTCACCGCGAACGCCACCACCTGCTGGGCGATGAACGTCATCAGCAGCGTGCTCACCACGACGTTGACGCCGCGGTAGCGGTGCATCAGGGCGCTCAGCCCCGCCCACGCGGCCCCGGCGAGCATGGCGGCGACGAGCACGCAGACGAGCAGCGCCGGGCCGGTGACGGCGAGCCGCAGGCCGACCCAGGCGCCCGCCATCGCGCCGATGAGCACCTGGCCCTCCTGGCCGATGTTGAACAGGCCGGACCGGGCGGCGACGCAGGTGCCGACGGCGACGAGCAGCAGCGGCGCCGTGTACAGCAGGGTGGACGTCCACGCCGTGGCGTCGGCGACGCTGCCCTGGAACAGGGCCGCCACGGAGTCGGCGGGGGAGCCGCCGGTCGCGGCGATCAGCGCCGACGACAGCGCGAGCGCGACGAGCACGCCCGCGACGGTGACGGCGGCGGTCCACCAGAAGCCGGGGCCGGGGAGCGGCAGGGCGCGCCGCCCCGCCGGATTCCCTTTGCGCCCCTTGCTCGTGGCGCCGGCGGGCACGTGCGACGTCATGCCGCCATCCCGCCGACGAGCATGCCGAGGCGTTCGGCGGTCGCCTCCCCGGTGGGGAGCACGCCGGCGACGCGCCCCGCCGAGATGACCGCGATCCGGGACGCGAGGGCCATGACCTCCTCCAGTTCGGTCGAGATGAGCAGCACGCCCACGCCGGACGCCGCGGCGGCGCGCAGCCGCCGGTACATGTCCTCGATCGCGCCCACGTCGAGGCCGTGCGTGGGCTGCGCGGCGACGAGCACGCTCGGCCCGGCCGACAGCTCGCGGGCGAGCACCAGCCGCTGCTGGTTGCCGCCGGAGAGGCTGCGCACCGGGGCGTCGAGCGACGGCGCGGTGATGGCGAACTCCTCGGCGAGCCGCCGCGCCGTGGCGTACATCCTGCGGCGGCTGACGAAGCCCCGCCCGCTGACGCCGTCGAGCGACTTCATCACGAGGTTCTCCGCGACGCTCATGTCGAGGACGACGCCGTGCCCGTGCCGGTCCTCGGGGATGATGCCGAGCCCGGCCCGGTGCAGCGCCCCCGGCCGGTCCAGCGCGACCGGCCGCCCGGCGATCTCGACCGTGCCCTTGTCCGGCACGACCAGCCCGGCGAGCAGGTCGCCGAGCGCCGTCTGCCCGTTGCCCTCGACGCCGTAGAGCGCGACGATCTCGCCGGGCGCCACGTCCAGGCTGAAGTCGGTGAGCCGGGCGACGCCGTCGACGGTGACGGTGAGCTCGCGCAGCCGCAGCGCGGGGGCCGCAGCCGCGGGCGCGCCGTCCCCGGCACCGGGCGCGTCCGCCCGCCCGACCTCCGCCCGCCCGACCTCCGCCCGCCCGACCTCCGCCCGCCCGTCCGCCGCCCGCCCGTCCGCCGCCGGGCCGACGGGCAGGATGCCGAGCGCGGCGGCCTCGGCCCCGAGCGACACCTCCCGCCCGACCATCTGCCGGGCCAGCTCGCGCGGGCCGGTGTCGGCGGTGACGCCGTGGAACACGACCCGGCCCCGGCGCAGCACCGTCACCCGGTCGGTGGCCTCGGCGATCTCGGCGAGCTTGTGGCTGATCAGGATGACCGCGCGCCGCTCGGTCCGCACCACATGGCGCAGCACGGTGAACAGCTCGCTCGACTCGGCCTGGGTCAGCACCGAGGTGGGCTCGTCGAGGATCAGCACCGAGGGGTCCCGGCGCAGGCACTTGATCAGCTCGACGCGCTGGCGCTCCCCGGCGGACAGGCTCTCCACCCGCGCGAGCGGGTCGATGGGCAGGCCGTACCGGACGGAGACCTCGGCCACCTGGCCGCACGCGGCCTCGCGGTCGATCCCGCCGGTGTCGCCGAGGATGACGTTCTCCCAGACGGTGAGCGCCTCGATCAGGCTGAAGTGCTGGTGCACCATGCCGATGCCGCGCGCGGCGGCGTCCTGCGGGCTGGTGATCGAGGCCGGCTCGCCGTTGAGCAGGATCGTGCCCTCGTCGCGGTGCACCAGCCCGAGCAGGATCTTCATCAGCGTGGACTTGCCCGCGCCGTTCTCGCCGAGCAGGCCGTGGATCTCGCCGTGGTGCACGTCGAGATCCACGCCGTCGGAGGCGACGATCGGGCCGTAACGCTTCCGTATGCCCCGCAGCCGGAGCGCGGGTTCCGGCGGAGGGGCCGGCTCCGCCACCCGCTCGTCAATGATCATCTCAGGAACCGAGCCTCTGCACTTCCGCCTCGAAGTCGATCTTGCCGCTGCCCATGTCGGCGATGAACTGCTCCAGCGCCTTCGTCTGCTCATCGCCGGCGGAGCAGTACTTGACGGTCGGGTACGGGTCCACGCCCATCTTCCAGACGCGGTTGATCCCGACGGTGAACTTGGCCGCGGCGAAGTCCTCGAGGGCGGCCTTGAAGTAGTCGCCGGGGCTGTACAGCACCGAGATGTCGTACTTGGGGCCGTCGGTGCCGCAGCGGTCGGTGCCCGGGGTGAGCGTGATCGCGCCGGCCTCGTCGGCGAGCTGCGCGGAGGCGTCCGCCGAGCCGCCGAGGTACGGGTAGATGAGCTTGGCGCCCTGGCTGAGCTGGGCCTGCGTGGCCTCCTTCGCCTTCGCCGAGTCGTTGAGGTCGCCGGTGTAGGTGACGACCAGCTCGGCCTCGGGGATCACCAGGCGCAGCCCGGCGCGGAAGCCCTTCACCGCCGTGGTGGTGAAGTCGACCTCGGGGCCGGTGACGAAGCCGGCCTTGGTGGCGCCCTTCTCCTTCAGCAGCAGCCCGGCCGCGTACCCGGCGGCGAGCATGCTCTGGTCCGGGATGTCGGTGGACAGCATGATCTTCGGGGTGAGCTGGATGTTCTCCGACGACGGCACGTACCAGGCGGTCTTCTCGCAGACCGGCTCCTCGGACGCGGGGATCGCGTCCTTCAGCTCCGAGGCGCCGAGCGCCACCAGGTCCACCTTCTGCTGGCACAGCGCCCGCGCGGCGGTGAGCGCCTCGCTGGGGTTGACGCTGCCGCGCTTGATCACGGTCCAGCCCTGCTGCTGGGCGAACGCCTCGGCCGCGTCGACGAAGCTCTGGTAGTAGCCCTTGTCGTTGATGTCGCCGGGGCTGAGCACGCCGACGACGACCTTGCCGTCGCCGTTCACGTCCGGCTGGCCCGGCGGGACGGTGCCGCCGCCCGGGTTCTCGGCCGCTCCGGACGCGGCCGCGGTCGGCTGCACGGCGGTGGCGTCGTTGTCGGCGCACGCGGCGACCGTGGCGAGGCAGGCGGCCAGTGCGCCCGCCGTCATTCCAACTCGGTAATATCTGGACATGACGATCCTCTCGCTTCGGGGCGGGGGGTGGTACGCCGGCCCACGGCGTACCGGTGACGGGTGGGTTCTCGAAGTTCTGGTCTTGAAGAACGGGGTCGCCTGAGTCTCCGAGGCGGCGGGCTCGCGGCGGCTCCGGCGGGGTGGCGGTCAGGAAAGCGCGGCCTCCTCGGTGGTGCGTGCGCCGGCGGCGATCGTCGGCCAGCGGCGCGGCGCCTCGATGCCGGCGCGGCGCAGCAGCGCGGCCGACCGGGCGGCGGCCTCCGCGCGGAGCGCGGCCACGTCGACCGTGGTGACCCGCCGGTCCCGGACGACGATCCGGCCGTCCACGAGCACGTCGCGGACCGTGTGGCTGGGCGCGCCCCAGACCAGGTGCGTCGCCAGGTCGCCCCGGGGGATCCAGGCGGGGTCGGCCGTGTCGAGCACCACCAGGTCGGCCGCCTTGCCGACCTCGATCGAGCCGATCAGGTCGCCGAGCCCGACGGCCCGCGCGCCGTCGATCGTGGCGAGCGCGAAGACCCGGTCGGCGCGGAGCACGGGCCGCTCGTCCCGGTCGCGGTCGAGCGCGGCGAGCAGCCACGCCGCCCGCAGCAGGTCCGGCGTGTCGCCCGCGTTGTGCGAGTCGCAGCCGAGCGCGAGCCGCCCGCCGCGGCGCACCAGCTCGCCGTGCCGTCCCGCGCGGGTGACGCCCTGGCCGAGGCGCAGGTACGCCCCGGGACAGGCGGCCACGGCCGTGCCGGTCCGCACGATCGCGTCGAGCTCGGCGTCGTCGATCCACACGGCGTGGCCGAGCAGCAGGCGCGGGCCGAGCACGCCGAGCCGGAGCAGGTGCAGCACCGGGCGGGCGCCCGCGCGCTCGCGGTAGGCGAGCACGTCCGCCTCGCTGGGGGAGAGGTGCCAGGTGATCCCGGTGCCGAGGCGCTCGGCCAGCTCGGCGGCGCCGATGAACAGCTCGTCGCTCGCCAGGTCGTGCCCGACCAGGGTGACCCAGCCGGTGACCGGCCCGGACGCGGGCAGCGCGCGCACCGTCTCCTCCTGCGCGGCGAGCGTCTCGGCGGCGGGCAGCGCGTACGGCGCGCCGGGCACGTCCCAGCCCCACCGGCCCACCCGGGCGCGGATCCCGGCGGCGGAGAGGCCCGCGGCCACCCGCAGCGGGTGGGCGACGGTGCCCGGCTCCAGGATCGTGGTCACGCCGCGGGTGAGCGACTCGACCGCGGTGAGCGTGGCGGACAGCTCGTCGTCGTCGCCGGTGACCTGGCCGTGCAGCGGCACGGCCCAGCCGAAGACGGCCTCCCGGGACGGGACGTCCTCGGGGATCATGCTGCGCACCAGCGGATCGGCGGTGGTGTGCTGGTGCGCGTTGACCAGCCCGGGGATGACGACGCAGCCGGTCGCGTCGAGCTCGGCCGCGCCGGGGAAGCGGGTGCGCAGCTCGGCGGCGGGGCCGATCGCCGCGACGCGCCCGGCGGCCACGGCGATCGTCGCGCCGGTGACCACCTCGCGCGACGGGGACATCGTCACGACGTCGCCGCCGACGACGAGCAGGGCGGTCGCGTCCGCCGTCGTGCCGCTCATGCCCTCACCCGACCCGGTTCGGCGCCGTCGTTCACGCCGGTGGGCGCGCAGGCGGGGGCGGCCGACGCGGCCCGCGCCGTCCCGCCCTGGCGGCCCGGCTGTGCCAGTGCTCGCACACTACCCTCCGGATGAACGTATTGCTTGATGCCGTCTCGCATTGTGATTCGGATGCGACGTACTCTGCCCGCGTCCCGGGGCGGTGTCAATGCCCTGCCGCCAA
>Ga0164243_10008055_pt1 | contig 15621 bp, 14 predicted proteins | sample OricompcompostOP_FD_108781 | JGI IMG/M metagenome (GOLD analysis project Ga0164243, IMG submission 108781) | Organic Plus compost microbial communities from Emeryville, California, USA - Original compost - Organic plus compost (OP) | ecosystem: Engineered > Solid waste > Mixed feedstock >...
ATCAATAAACACCGCTTTATCCACTTCCATATATACCATCCGGCTGTGAGGTTCCTGCTGGTTCTCTTAGGTACAATTTTTGGTAAAAAGATGCTCTTTACATTTCATGGAAATGTAGGTCGCCACACCTGGGCGCTGAACTTGTTAGACCAGTTCTCTTTCAGGTTATCTTACCTGCCTGTTGTACTGAACAGGAAAAGCCTGGAACAAGGGTTGAGATGGAACAGCCGCACTCAGTTGATCAGCGCTTTTATACCGCCGCAGGTAACAGAAACGTTGACAACTGATGTGCAAGCGGCTATAACCGGGTTGCGGCAACGATACGACAGGATCTATGCCACCAATGCATCTACCGTATCGTTTGATAAAGAAGGACGGGAAACCTACCAGATCTCATTACTGGTGAAGATATTCAATGAAGTACAGGCCGGATTGCTGATCGTTGATCCAACAGGCAGGTATGCCAGCTACCTGGAACAGCAGGGTTGCAGGATGAATGAGAATATACTGCTGATTAGCGGGCCGCAGTCGTTTTTCGAGATATTGAAACTCTCCGATGTCTTGCTGCGGATCACGACAACCGACGGAGATGCGTTATCTGTTAAAGAGGCGTTGTTCCTGAACAAACAGGTAATTGCCACTGATGTGGTAGACAGGCCGGTAGGAACACAGCTGGTGCCGTTGAATGAAGCGGCCATCAGGTCGGCTATCAGCAAGCTGGAAGAGCGGCAGGTGATTGCTGATGTAGCTGAACAATCGCACGGCGGAGTAGCCATGTTAGGAATTTACAGGAAGATAGTAGCATAGAAGAAAAACCACATTGCAACTGTAGGGTTGCAATGCAAACATATTAAAACCATATCGAAATGAAGTTAACCATCATCGCGGGGGCGCGTCCGAATTTTATGAAGATCGCGCCCATTATCGCGGCTATTGAAGAAAAAAAACGCGAAGGATATCGTATCAGCTATCGCCTGGTGCATACAGGACAGCATTACGATAAGAACATGAGCGATTCATTTTTCGAACAGCTGGGCATTCCCGCTCCCCACGCTAACCTCTCTGCCGGCGGCGGTTCCCAGGCCGAACAAACAGCCAGTATCATGGTGAGGTTTGAACAGGAGTTGATAGAAAATCCATGTGATATGATCCTGGTAGTAGGCGATGTAACCTCAACAATGGCCTGCGCTATTGTCGCCAAAAAACTGAAGATCAAAGTTGCGCATGTGGAAGCCGGCATCAGGTCGGGCGATATTACCATGCCGGAGGAGATCAACCGCCTGGTCACCGATTCGATCACCGACTATTTCTTTACCACTTCCGTGATCGCTAATACCAACCTGCAGAAGGAAGGGAAAACCAACGAGCAGATCATCTTCGTGGGCAATACCATGATCGATACATTGCTTCAGCAGCGCGCCAGGTTTATTGCGCCTCCTATCTGGGAAGCCGCTAAACTTCAGCCGAAGGAGTACATTGTAATGACCCTTCACCGCCCTGCCAACGTGGATGAAGAAGCCAACCTTGCTTTGCTGATAGGAGAGATCATGAGAAACACCAGGGACCTGCCTGTTATCTTCCCGGTGCATCCGCGTACTGCTAAAAACCTGGAAAAAATTGCGGTAGACCATCCACGCCTTTTCCTCGTTCCGCCATTAAGTTACCTCGAGTTCAATTACCTGGTGGAAAGAGCTAAAGCTGTTGTTACCGATTCGGGTGGTATTACAGAAGAAACTACCGTAATGGGTGTTCCCTGCATGACTTTGAGGGATACTACCGAACGGCCTGAAACCTGCATTACAGGAACCAACGAACTGCTGGGTACCGATCCTGCAGCGCTGGCCCCGGCAATGGATAAACTCTTCAGCGGCCAATGGAAAAAAGGCGCTATCCCCGCATTATGGGATGGGAATACTGCTAAAAGGATCACTCAAAAATTAATTGAATTATTCGCTGTTAAGCAAGAACCAGTTGTGGTGTATGAGTAGTTTGAATACGATAATAAATGGACTGAAGGTAATGAAGAACATGGGATGGAGATATGTGGCATTCCGTACTGTTCATGAGCTGAACCGGAGAACGGGGAGACTGAAAAAACGTTTCCCCGAAGATCCGCCGTTTCAGCGTTATTTGTCGTTAGACGAATGGAAACAACAACCGGCTTTATTCTTTTTCCAGAGCCGGGAAGCCCTGAAAATAAAACGCAATCCCAGCCCGGAACTGAAGCAACGGATTGAACTCCTGCAAAAAGGATTACTGCCCCTGTTCAATGGGGTAATAAAACCCGTGGAAGGATGGTTCAAGAACCCCGACTCAGGATATACCTACGATGCAACCCTGCATTGGACAATGGTGAACGATTTCTCTGCTGAAGCGGGCGACATCAAGTTCGTGTGGGAAAAGGCACGATTCGCCTACCTGTACGATATCATCAGGTATGATTATCATTTTGAGCAGGATAACGCCAGCTGGGTATTTGAAGATATCCTGTCGTGGATCCGCAGCAATAAAGTAAATACCGGTCCGCACTACAAATGCAGCCAGGAGATCAGTTTACGGGTACTGAACTGGACGTTCGCCCTGTACTTCTACCGCAATTCTCCTGCGCTGACCACCGAAGTGTTCGACCAAATACAGTATGCTATTTACTGGCAACTGCACCATGTTTATCATAATATCAATTTTTCAAGGATCGCCGTACGGAATAACCATGCGATCACCGAAACGCTGGCTTTGTACCTGGGAGGGTTGCTCTATCCTTCGCTGCCCGGCGCTGCCACCTGGAAAGAACATGGCAAGCGTTGGTTCGAAGAAGAAGTGGCTTACCAGATCTACGACGACGGCAGTTTCCTCCAGTTCTCCATGAATTACCACCGCGTGGTGATCCAGTTGCTGACCTGGGCCATACAGTTAGCCTCCCTGAACGGAGAAACTTTTGCGCCGGTAGTAAAAAACAAGGCGGAGAAGTCGCTGCGTTTCCTGCGTGTATGCATGAACGATGCCACCGGTTGGTTGCCTAATTACGGGGCTAACGATGGCGCATTGTTCTTTAAACTGAATGATAACCCCTACAGGGATTACAGGCCGCAGCTGCATGCCCTTGCAAAGCTTCTGCAGTTAGATCCTTCATTTCACGGAACCTACGAAGATGCTGACTGGTACGGGATTCCGGACCAGGGAAATATCGGGGAGCTGCTGGAGAAAGATAAGCATATGTACTCTTTCCCGGATGGAGGATATTTTGTTTGCAGGGAAAATGATACGCTTACTTTCCTCAGATGCGGCAGCCATAAAGACAGACCTTCGCAGGCAGATAACCTGCACCTCGACATCTGGGTGAAGAACGAAAATATATTGATGGATGCGGGTTCGTATAAATACAATACAGACGAAAACACGCTCCGCTATTTTATGGGCACCGCTTCGCATAATACGGTGATGCTCGACGATTATGACCAGATGCAGAAAGGCCCCAGGTTTATCTGGTACAACTGGTCGCAGTGCTCGCGTGCCCGGCTATACGAGACAACGGATGAGTATATATGGGAAGGAGCTATTACAGCGTTCCAGCAGCTGGGTGCAGATATCGTACATATCAGGCAGGTCAGGAAAAAGAAGAATGAGCTGAACTGGATTGTAAAAGACCATATCCAGCATAAACCATCACATACTTTAATGCGCCAGTTATGGCATACCACGCAGCCCGGAAGGCTGATCCTGAAGGCGGAAGACAGCAGCGGCGCTATTTTGCAGCCCCTGTGCAAGCCCGGTATGCATGCATCGCTCTACGGTATTAAAGAAGAGAACAGCACAACTATATTCAATTCGGAAGTAGATACCATTATCACGGAAATCACAATTAACTGACTATGAAAATTCTATTGATACACCAGTATTTTTTGGAAGAGGACGACCCGGGCGGTTCCAGGTGGAACGAGATCACCAAGCAATGGACCAGCCAGGGCGCCGAAGTAACGGTACTGGGTGGGATGATGCATTACAACGGGTCTGAGAAGCGGCCTGAATACAAAGGGAAATATTATGTGAAAAAGAAACAGGGGCTGGTAGATGTCTGGCGCTGCCATGTTTCTGAATCCTATAACAAGAATTTCCTGGGCAGGCTATGGGGATATTTTTCCTTCATGTTCTCTGCATTATGGGCCGGCCTTTTTAAAACGAAAGGAAAATTTGATGTGGTGGTAGTTACTTCCCCGCCTTTGTTTGTTGGTATTGCAGGTTATTTGCTGTCGCGCATCAAAGGAGTGCCTTTTGTTTTTGAAGTAAGGGACCTTTGGCCTGAATCAGCTATCGATACAGGCGTATTGAAGAATAAATTGGTCATTAAACTGGCGTATTGGGTAGAGGATTTTATCTACCGCAAAGCGGCGCTCATCAATGTGCTGACTCCTGCGTTCTATAATACATTGAGAGATAAAAAGTCTGTGCCGGTAGAGAAATTGATCTTCGTACCAAATGCGGCCGACTTCTCTCTTTCCGATCACCTCCTGGAAACCTTCGATAGGGAAGCGTTCAGGAAAGAGCGCGGACTGGATGGCCGTTTTGTGATCACTTATGTTGGCGCGCATGGCGTGGCCAATCACCTGGAGCAGATACTGGAAGCAGGAAAAGTGCTGGAAGATACCCCTGTACTGTTTCAACTGATAGGGCAGGGAATGGAGAAAGCCCGCTTGCAGTCGCTCGCCGCTTCCATGAATGTAAAGAATGTCCGCTTCCTGGATGCAGTACCGAAACAGGAGGTCTTCAAGTATATACTTGCTTCTGAAATGGGCGCATCTGTATTGAAACGGGTAGATACTTTCAAGACAGTTTATTCCAATAAAACATTCGATTATATGGCATGCAAAAAGCCTATACTCATGGCTATTGACGGGGTATCCAGGGAGCTGGTGGAAACCGCGGAAGCCGGTTGTTATGTGGAACCTGAAAATACGGAGGCCTTTAATACCATCATCAGGGCGTATCTGAACGATCCTGGAAGGATTATCCGGGAAGGAGAGAGTGGTTTCAATTATGCAAAAAAACATTTCGACAGGCAGGTGTTGGCTGACCGGTACCTGGAAGAGATACAGAAAAAGATAACTGGTAAAATTCTCTCAACCCATGAATTGGTACAGGAATCTAATTAAACCATTCATCGACCGTTTGGTGGCATTGGTAGCCTTGTTGCTATTGCTGCCGGTTTTCCTGTTGCTTACGCTGCTGTTGGGTATTGCAAACGGAGGAACGCCGTTCTTCACGCAGCCAAGACCTGGCAGGAACGGGAAGGTGTTCAGGGTGATCAAGTTTAAGACCATGAACGACAGGCGAGGCCCGGATGGCCAGTTGCTGCCCGACAAAGACAGGTTAACCGCCATCGGGAAGATTGTTAGAAAAACCTCACTGGATGAGATCCCCCAGCTGATCAATGTATTAAAGGGAGATATGAGCCTGGTTGGCCCAAGACCTTTGCTGGTTGAATACCTTCCCCTGTATAACAATGTACAGCGCAGAAGGCATGAGGTACGACCCGGTATCACCGGGTGGGCGCAGGTGAATGGGCGTAACGCTATTTCCTGGGAGCAGAAGTTTAATTACGATGTTTATTATGTCGATAACCTGAGCCCGGCCCTGGATGCCAAGATCCTCGCGAAAACAATTTTAAAGGTGGTGAAGCCGGAAGGCATTAATGCGGAAGGCAGCGCTACCATGGAACGATTTACAGGAAGCAATGAGTAATGCTGTTTACATATTCGGAGCCAGCGGGCATGCGAAGGTGATCATAGAAATACTGAAATCACACCAGCGCACGATCGCCGGCATTTTTGATGATAATCCCAATGTGAAAAACCTTTGGGAGTACCCGGTTACGCAACTCGCTTCGGCGAAAGCGGATGACTGCTTCATTGTGGCAATTGGCAACAACAGGATCAGGGAAAAAGTAGTAGCGCGTTTAGCCGCTGCGTTTAGTACTGCCTTCCATCCTTCTTCCAATATTTCGCCTACTGCGCAATTGGGAGTTGGAACAGTGGTGATGGCTGGAGCCAGTATCAATGCGGATGCGAGGATAGGGGCACATTGTATTATCAATACAAATGCTTCCGTAGATCATGACTGCGTAGTGGAAGACTTTGTACATATTTCTCCTAACGCGGCGCTCTGCGGCAACGTAAAAGTGGGCAGAGGCGCGCATGTTGGCGCAGGCGCGGTGATACTGCCGGGAATAACAATAGGCGAATGGGCGGTTGTAGGAGCAGGGGCGGTTGTAACCAAACCGGTACCTGCTGAAACAGTTGTAGCAGGTAATCCTGCAAGAATTAAATAATTTTTAAAAGAAGAAAAGATGAACAAAAAAATATGGTTATCATCTCCTCACATGGAAGGATCAGAACTGGAGCTGGTAAAGGATGCATTTGAATCTAACTGGATTGCGCCGCTGGGGCCTCATGTAGATGGGTTTGAACAGGAGCTGGCCAATTACACCGGCACCAGGCATGCAGCGGCGTTGTCTGCCGGTACGGCGGCTTTACACCTGGCGCTTATACTCTCCGGCGTACAGCCCGGCGATGAAGTGATCTGCCAGAGCTTTACCTTTTCCGCTTCCGCAAATCCTATTGTTTATGTCGGAGCAACGCCTGTGTTTATAGACAGTGAAAGAGATACCTGGAATATGGATCCTACATTGCTGGAAACAGCGATCAAAGAACGCCTGGCGAAAGGGAAGAAAATAGGCGCCATTATTCCGGTGCACCTCTACGGCATGCCGGCAAAGATGGAGGAGATCATGGCGATAGCAAAAAAATATGAGATCCCTGTAATAGAAGATGCTGCTGAAGCGTTAGGGTCTAAGTTGCATGGCAAGGCATGCGGCAGTTTTGGAAACTTTGGTGTGCTTAGCTTTAACGGGAACAAAATAATCACTACCAGCGGAGGCGGCGCTTTATTGGGGAATGACGGGGAGTTGATCAGCAAGGCCCGTTTTCTTGCTTCCCAGGCCAGGGACGCTGCGCCGCATTACCAGCATAGCCAGATCGGCTACAATTACAGGATGAGTAACATTGTTGCTGCAATTGGCCGTGGGCAGATGACGGTAATAGATGCAAGAGTGGCTGAAAGAAGAAAGAACTTTGAATATTACTATAAAGAGTTGAGCGGGCTGCCGGGTATCAGTTTCCAGGAAGCGCCGGAAGGTTACTTCAGCAACCGGTGGCTGACAACCATCCTGGTTGATCCTGCGGAAGCGGGAGGCCTTACCAGGGAAACGATACGACTGGCCCTCGAGAAAGAGAATATAGAATCCAGGCCATTATGGAAACCAATGCATTTGCAACCGGTATTTGCCAACCACCCGGCGTATGTGAACGGAGTTGGAGAAGAACTATTCGATAAAGGACTTTGTTTGCCAAGCGGCTCCAATTTGTCGGAGGCGGACCTGGCAAAAGTTGTTTCTGTGATCAAATCCAATACTGCATGAAGCATTGCCAACAGGCAATGCTTTTTTAAACAGATATCCATGAAACTTTTGCGCTATCCTATATTTATCTGCTGCTTACTATGCACCTGTTTTTCCCTGTGCGCGCAAGATATTATACTGAAAAACCCTTCCCTGGAAGGCGAGCGAGGGGCAGGTAAAGTGCCACCCCAGTGGCTGGGCCGCAATACGCCTGACGTGCAGCCCGGCGCATTAAATATCACTCAGCAACCTACGGACGGGGAATCTTATATTGGTTTGCATAGCGGACCTACCTACCTGGAATCTGTAAGCCAGGAAGTGAACCTGCAGGCAGGCAAGTCTTACCAGCTGTCGGCCGACCTGGCCTATGCACCTAATTACGCTTATAAAGCCTGTTATGGCCTGCTCAATGTTTATGGCGCCAACTCGCCCCGCGATACGCTGGAAAGGCTTTGGAGTTCAGTCCCCATGTATCATACCAGCTGGAGGCGATATACTTTCAATGTCATTCCCAAAAAACAATACAAATACATCGTTTTCATGGCAGGAGTAGACCTGCCCTGCGATCAGAGCCCCTACGGTTCCGCGGTGCTGATGGATAATCTTTCTGCCTCGCTGAGGGAAACGCCCCAGCTGAGCGCGGATGTGCATAAGACCTGTGAAAACGAAAAACAGGGATCTATCAAACTAAAGATAGCCGGCGTCAGTGTGCCCTGCACTGTTAGCTGGAGCCCCATCAACAGCAACGCTACAGAGCTGAAAAACCTGGCTGCAGGTACTTACACTGCAACTGTACAGCATCCGAACGGCGTTACCGCCGTGCTGAATGTAACCGTGGAAGACTGGAAACTGAGAAGCAATGTTACTGTAACCCCCTCCGCATGTTACGGGGAAAATAATAATAGTATCAGGTTAGAAACAACAGGCGGCACCGGGCCTTACAGGTATTACCTCAACCATTCGCAGCATGCCAGCTACAGCAATGTTTTCGAAAAACTCACACCGGGTGATTACAATGTGCTGGTGATGGATGAAGAGGGATGCCGCGAATCCATATCGACGATCGCTGTGCGGGAACCTGATAAACTGGCTTTCGACCAGGTATGGCGCCGGGATATCAGTTGCACAACGGTGATGGACGGACGAATAACGGTGATCCCCAGGGGAGGTACCCTTCCTTACAGTTATAACCTGAACAATGGCGCCTGGCAAAGCGACAGCGTATTCAGCAAGTTGAATGAAGGCGAATATTTCTATAAAGTGAAAGATGCCAATGGTTGCCAGATCGACAGTATTGCTACCATCATCCGCAACATCCGGGAATGTGCGGTATTTGTGCCAACTGCTTTTTCGCCGAATAACGACGGGCAGAATGATTACTTCAGGGCAAAAGTGCATGATGATGTAACAGATTACAGGCTGGATGTATACAGCCGATGGGGGCAGCGGGTATTTGCAACTACAGACCCTTACGGGTATTGGGATGGGAAAGTGAATGGACAATTGCAGTCGCCGGGTACCTATGTATGGGTGCTTACATATACCGACAGCAAGCAACAGGGCCGTAAACAAACGGGAACGGTGCTACTGATCCAGTAAACCTGCGTTCTGGAAAGGATAGGAATCGAGTATTTTTCTCAGCCTTTTATTCTGGGCGATCGCCTCAATGGCCTGCATATGTTTTTCATGATGCAGGTCGGTGCCAACCAGGTCGGCCAGTTGTTCTTCCAATAACAGGTGAGCTGTTTTTTCTATACTTCTACCGTAATAACCGGTAAGCGAAAGCAGGTTGACCTGCAACAGGCAGCCGAGTTCTTTCAATTGATAATATTGCCTGGTATTTTCGTGGTAGTACCGGTACCTTTCAGGGTGGGCCAGCACAGGCTGATAGCCGGCAGCCTGTATATCAAACAGCCACTGGTGCAGTTGCGGAGGTGCAGAAATGAAAGATATCTCTACCAATACTTTATTGCCTGCAATGGTCAGGAGCGGCGCCTGGAGCAATGGTACAAACTGTTCATCGAGGTAGTATTCTGCGGCAAACTGCACGGGAATGGAATTTTTCTTTTCCCTGAGCGCCTGCACCACTGCTGCATACGGGCCGGCAAGCGTATCCCTGGAATTAGGATACCTATCCATCATCGCATGCGGAGTGGTAATAACATTCCGGATACCCATTTCCTGTAACCTCTCGATAAAGCGGATAGAAGTTTCCACATCCTGCACCCCGTCATCTACCGCCGGCAGGAGGTGAGAATGAATGTCGGTATGCATGAACGACAGAACAGAAGACAGTGCATCTGGTTTTGCAGAGCGCTTGCTGAAAAGGAACATAGCTTAAAATTACTGATGAATTGATGTCCTAATCACACATATACAGTGCCATAAATCAATTCCCCGGCAACAAGGCTACAATTTCTTCCAGGTATTTTTTATCTGTTTCATCAAAAGTTGCAAGGTCTGAACTATCTACATCCAATACTCCCCATACTTCGCCATCCTTCATCAGCGGAACAACGATCTCGGACCTCGACAAGCTGCTGCAGGCAATGTGCCCGGGGAATTGCTCCACGTCCGGTACGATCAGGGTTGCAGCCTGCGCCCAGCTGGTGCCGCAAACGCCTTTCCCTTTACGGATACGGGTACACGCTACCGGTCCCTGGAAGGGGCCCAGTACCAGTTCGTCGCCCTTTACCAGGTAGAAGCCTACCCAGAACCATCCGAACTGCTCTTTCAGTGCAGCGGCCATATTCGCAAGGTTGGCTACCAGGTCCGGTTCTCCTGTAAGCAATCCTTTTATTTGTGGTAGTAAAGAAGTGTATTGTTCTGTTTTGTCGCCCTTGACAATATGTAAGTCTTCCGCCATATATCTGCCTGTGATTAAAATGCAAAAATAAGTCTTAAATTTCTCATTTACAGGCATGGCACTTTACGGCTTGCAGATGCAGAGCCGTACTTCAAAAATCATTGATACATAAACACATAAATTCGTAAATTCGCTGCTATGAACTCACCGGAAATAATATTAGTGAATGAACATGACGAGGAGATAGGCACGATGGAGAAGATGGAAGCTCATCGCAAAGGATTGCTGCACCGCGCATTTTCAGTTTTTATCCGCAATGATGCCGGTGAAATATTGCTGCAGCAACGGGCGCTTGATAAATATCATTCTCCCGGTTTATGGACAAATGCCTGCTGCAGTCATCCTTTTCCCGGTGAATCTGTAGCCGCCGCCGCGCATCGCCGATTACACGAAGAACTGGGATTTGATTGCGCGTTAACTGAATTATTTTCTTTTACTTACCGGACAGAATTTGACAATGGCCTTACCGAACATGAGTTCGATCATGTGCTGCTGGGCACTTATAACGGGAATATACAACCCAACCCCGCCGAGGTTGCCGATTACCGGTACCTCTCCGTATCCCGCATCATGGAAGAAATAGAGAACGATCCTTCTTCCTTTACCTCCTGGTTTCATCATGCCTGGCCGCTTTTACTGCAACATATAGACGTTAACGTTGGAACTGCCAAAGTATAACAGTCCTGCGCTTTACTTTTAGCAACTGATGTTGAATCACCGTTAACCGGATACTTTGCACCTTTTATGCTAACGGCATAGAGAATGATCTTTTGTGCAGGTTTGCGCCCCAACTGTCGGAAACGACCTGACCATGTATTGCCCAAAAGTTAACCAATAAACCCTCAAAACTATGACCAACATTCAAATGCCAGCAATCCGCTATCCCTTTCCGTCACGTATTAATCAACATGCTGAAGCTGCACAGCAGCACATTACCGCATGGGTGCAGGAAATGGGTTTATTGAACACAGAAAAAGCCTGGCAGCGTTTTCACAAAGCAAAATTTGCCTACCTGGCAGCCAGGGCATTCCCCGATGCGGCCCTGCATGAACTCTGCCTGATAGCAGATTTCAACACCTGGCTTTTCATCCTCGACGACAAATGTGATGAAGCTGCAGAAGGCCGGAAGTCGGATTACCTCCGTAGCATCATGGCCGGGTTAACAGACATCCTGCAAACCAATGCGTATTGCAGGCCCGGCGACGGACAGCCTTTATCGGCTGCTCTCAGCAGCATCTGGGAACGTATGCGCGCATTAAGCACTCCCGGCTGGCGTTTGCGTTTCATCCAGACGGTGAAAGACTATTTTACCGCCTGCATCTGGGAAGCCGAAAACAGGGAGCGGGACGTAATTCCATCAGTGGAAGATTACACCCGCATGCGCCCTTATACCGGCGCTTTACTGGCCGATATCGAAGCTGTCGAGATCATCGAAAAGATCAGTTTACCCAGGGCAATTGCCGAACAGGCCCTGTTGCAACGAATGATCCAGGCCTGCAATAACCTGGTTTGCTGGACGAACGACATCTTCTCCTGCATCAAAGAAAGCAGGCAGGGAGATGTACATAATCTGGTACTGGTGCTGCAGCATCACAGGCAATGCTCTTTGCAGGAAGCCATCAACGAAGCCTGGGGAATGTTGAAGGAAGAAACTGCAATTTTTGTGGCTTTGGAGAAATTATTACCGCTCACTGGGCTGGAGTCGGACTATGAGTTGATCAGGTTCGTAGCGGTGTTACATGCGTGGATCACGGGGAATGCAGACTGGAGTATCAAAGATACCGGCAGGTACCAGTTGCCGGCGGTATCAGCTCCGCTTGCGCATTCTTCTTTCCACTAGTTTTCCCGTCCACCATCCAAGCAATGCCAGCACTCCGAAGAATAGTCCTTTATTGGTAAAATCCCAGAGGTATTCAAAATACCTGGTGTAAAGGTCCAGCAGCAGGAAGAGCATGCCGAGGTCGCGCAGGAACTCGTCTTTCAGCCTGGAACCCAATAGCAGTACCGCTATGCATTGGATAGTATACCATACCACCCATTGCAATAAGTGAACCTGCCGGAGTTGCTGCCATTCTTCCCAGGTGCCGCAGTTGCCAAAAATGGAGATCAGCCAGCCGGAAACGAGGAATAACAGCCAGCCCCCGTTCCAGGTCATGTCGGCGATAGGCTGATATACCCGCTGCCGGCGCAGGACCCAGCCCAGCAAAATGATCAGCGCCGCCAGCAACACCATGCGGCAGGGGAGGTTCATGCCAAGGAACAAATGCTCATCGTGGGAGATCCAGGTGCTTAACTTCACATAGGAAGGGATCAGCGACAGTAATGTGGCCAGCCATAAGAGCCTGGATCTGAACACGATCCCCGTTATGCCATAGCAAAATGTTGCCAGCAACCAGAAAAGACCATAGTTTTTATCGAAATAGCCCACACTTTTACCGGCGTATACAACGAAAACGCCTATACTCAATACCGGCAATAACCAGAATAGCTCCCGGTTGAAGGAATAAAAAGACTGTTGTTTATTCCTTTTCCAACCCTGGTAACAAAGAAATGCGCTGAGTAACAGGAACAACCCTGCTATCACCCCATCGGTTAACGACAGCTTGCGTTTTAAGATCTCTATCCATTTCTCGTCCAGGATCAATGCGCCAAAAGACATCAGGGCGCAGGATACCGCCCCTATAAAAATATAAAGGGATAATGATTGCCAGTCGGCGCTCACTACCTTGATAGACTGTTTTAATGATCTGCCCTGTTCCTCACTGATCAAGGACTCCTGTTGCCAGGACCTGATGGCATTTTCAATTAATTCTGCATCTCTTTTGTTCAGTTCCAACATAGGCGTTTCGTTTATAGAGCTACTGGGATGAACTCATCTTATGAACAAGTCTCAGGGTATTTCTTTTTTTGATCTTTAGCCGGAAGTGGTTGAAAACAGCCAGTAAAGGAATGGCGAAGTAGCTGGCCCGCTGGTAGGCGGCATTTTCAGGATACCAGAAATAGATCAGCACAATACAGGTAAACCCGGTTGCCATTGTCAGGAAACCATATTTACACCGCTGGTATAACAATTCTTTTTCGGTTTGATGGCCGGGAGCCGCCAGGTCGGGGTTCCGCTGGAAAACATAGTAACTGATCCAGAAAAGGGCGGCCAGGCAACCCGCTAGGTTGCACAGGTAAATAAAGAACGGCAGCATGAAATGAGCGTTGGTTTTCAACAGGGCGCTGGTCGAAAAAGGGAAGCACACGATAAAGAACAGGAAGAAAAGATTCCTGTGAATTAACCCGTTATCATAGTGTTGAAGAAAACGACATAAGTTCAGGTGCCTTATCCAGAAATTCCCTATAAAAACAAAGCTGGCTGTGAAAACAAAGAATTCCATTGCTGTGGGTTTCAATAATTCCCAATAGTCCTGGGATGAATACCTGGCGGGGAAAGCGGGTAGTTTGATTTCGATGATCAATAAAGTTATGGCGATGGCAAATACAGCATCGCTGAATAGGATCAGTCGCTCCAGTTCAAACTCGCGGTGCGATGCCTTGGGCTCCTTAATAACAGACATAGACATTAGTTAACATGAACTTTCCTGAAATATACGAAAATCCGGTCTTGTGAACAGAATGAATAAGCTAACCCATACAACCTTTTTAATGCTTATTTGTTAGGTCTTTATCGATCACCATATTCTTTCAAATAATAAGTATGCATCGTCGTATTTTTCTATTTCCCTTCCTTCTTTTACTGTCGGGAACAGTGGTCTACGGGCAGGCAGATACGCTGACACCGGGAAACTATGCCTTCAACCTGGCCAACTGCATACAATATGGATTGCAACATCAGAACGATGTGGTGAATGCCCGGCTGGATGTCAGGTATTCGCAGGAACAGATAAAGGAAGCTACCGCCAGGTTATTTCCCCATGGTGAGATCAACGCCAACTTCGTGGACAACCTGAAACTGGCCACCCAGCTGATACCCGATTTCACGGGGCCTGATCCTAATGTCAAGATCCCCGTTCAGTTTGGTACCCGGTTCGCTTCTTCCGCTACCGGCCAGATCAACCAAACCATCTTTAACAGCGATTATTTTATCGGGCTAAAAGCTTCCAGGGTGTATAAAGATCTCGCCCAGCGGAACTATAAACGTACCGAGATCGATACCCGGGTAGCCATTACCAAGGCTTACTACTCCGTACTCGCCAACCAGGAAAACATCCGTTTATCCAGGTCTAATATGGAGCAGTTGGCCAAAACCCTGAAAGATACCAAAGCAAGGTATGACGTGGGGGTAGCTGAAAGGATAGATGTAGACAGGATCCAGGTTTCCTATAACAACGTGGTCACCGATATTGAAAATAATATCCGGCTGCTCGTGTATTCAACACAGTTACTGAAGTTCCAGATGGGCATGCCCCAGGAAGCCAGGCTGGAATTAACGGAAACAGTCCAGGATTTCTCCGTTAACAGTAATTATATAGAAGATACGGTCAATTACCGGGTGGAAGACAGGATCGAATACGGGATTCAAAATACCCAGATCGCCCTGAACGAATTGAACCTCCGGAGCAAAAAAATGCAGTACCTCCCGTCTTTAAGCGGGTATATCAACTATGGCTGGAACTATTTCGCCGGTTCATTCGGCGACCTTTATAAACACGGCTATGGCGCATCTGCATTAGGGTTATCCCTTTCCTGGCCCATTTTTACAGGCACGGAAAGGATACACCAGATCCGGGAGCTGCAAATTACCCTCGACCAGTCGAGGAACAACCTGGCCTACCTGAGCCAGCAGATCAAGGTGGAAGTGGCCAATGCCAATACCCAATACCTGAACAACAAAGCGCTATATAATACCCAGAAAGAGAATATGGAGCTAACCCAGGGCATTTACGAACGGATCGTACTGAAGTTTGAACAGGGAGTTGCTACCAGCCTGGATGTGACATCGGCTGAAAGCGAACTGAAAAATGCACAGGTGCAGTATGTAACCGCGTTGCTCAACACCCTGATCAGTAAAACCGACCTGGATAAGGCCATGGGTAAAATCAGATAAGTATCAGCATTCATAAATACGCAATTAATCTCTTATATGTATCTATTCAATTATAAGCGGACCCTTTACATAGCTGGAATGGTACTTTGTGTAGCCTGCGGAAACAGTAAGAAACAGCAACAGCAGGCAGCCATGATGGCTATGATGAAGCCAACTGTAACTACGTACACCGTACAGCCCTCTTCCTATACGGTTGATGAGAAGTTCCCTGCTACCCTGGTAGCCCATGATATTGTTCAACTGCGTTCAGAC
>Ga0164243_10008057_pt1 | contig 15616 bp, 19 predicted proteins | sample OricompcompostOP_FD_108781 | JGI IMG/M metagenome (GOLD analysis project Ga0164243, IMG submission 108781) | Organic Plus compost microbial communities from Emeryville, California, USA - Original compost - Organic plus compost (OP) | ecosystem: Engineered > Solid waste > Mixed feedstock >...
ATGGCCCCGCTGGGCTACGTGCCGCCGGCCGAGTTCGAGGCCAACTACTATCGCAATCTTGAGCAGCAGGTCAGCCCGGCCTGACTCAAGCCAACCGGCCTCCGCGAAAACCGGGGCGGTTCACAACTAGCGTTCCGTGGCCGAAAACGATGCGCGTGTTCTGATAGAAAAGAAGCGCCTCAGCGATGGCGCCTGGCGTGATGTTGCCGGAGTCCTGGCTATTCCTAAGCACGATGCTTTCAAACAAGCTCCGATCCCTCCAGATTTGTTTTCATCATTCGCCGCGAACTATCCCCTCAACTGTTCGGCGACGCAAGGTCACTACCGCAGGCGCGCCCTCAAGCCTGCTCTAGGGCGGGTTGCAGTCGCTCGTTTCCGTACGACAGGAAGACGGCTACCGCTGCGAAGCGGTCCAACCCGAACGGGCCAATGGCCACAACAGGCCCCGCACAGCCGACCGCCACCGCAAGCCCCGTCAGCCTCATTCCTCATCCAACGCCGCGAAGCGCTCCGCCAGAAAGTCCAACAGCGCCCGCACCGCCGGCAGCAGCCCGCGGCGCGAGGGGAACACGGCGTGGACGACCTCGCGCCGCGGCGCCCAGCCGGGCAGCACCCGCACCAGTTCGCCGCGGTCGATCGCGTCGACCACCAGCATCGACGGCAACTGCACCACGCCCACGCCGGCCAGCGCGGCGGCGCGCAGCGCGGCCATGCTGCGGGTGACCAGCCGCGGGCGGTGTGGCACGACGGCCTGCGCGCCGTCCGGGCCCAGCAGTCGCCATGCATGCTCGTTCTGCGGCAGCGCCAGCTCCAGGCTGGGCAGTCCCGCCAGGTCGGCCGGCGAGCGCAGCGCCTCGCGCCCGGCCAGCAGGCCCGGCGCGGCCACCAGGCACTGGCCGCGCTCGGCCAGCACGCGCAGCACTAGGTCGCTGTCCTCGATGGGCGGCGGGCGCACGCGGATCGCCAGGTCGATGCCTTCGCCCACCACATCCACCCGGCGGTTGGTGTCCTCCAGGTGCACCTCCACCCGCGGGTGCACGGCCATGAAGGCGGCCAGCATGTCGGCCACGCGCAGGTCCAGCAGCGCCACCGGGCAGGTCATGCGCACGATGCCGCAGGGCTCGGCGTGGGTGAGGGCGATGGCTTCCTCCGCCGCCTCGGCCTCCACCAGCATGGCCTTGCAGTGCGCGTAGTAGGGCTGGCCGATCTCGGTGACGGCGAAGCGGCGGCTGGAGCGCTGGATCAGGCGCACGCCCAGCCGCTCCTCCAACTGGGCGATGCGCCGCGACAGGCGCGACTTGGGCAGGCCCAGCGCCCGGCCCGCCGGGGCGAAGCCGCCGTGCTCCACCACCTGCGCGTAGAAGTAGAGGTCGTTGAGGTCCTTCATCGTTCTTCCTGTGGAACGCTGATGGCCGATTCTGCCGTCTACCGCTTTGTCCGTTGCGCCCATATGCTTTGTTCATGGCCGCGCGTCGCGGCCGCCTCTTTTCAGGAGATGAGCATGAGCAAGATCCTCGGCATCCACAGCGCGCCGCGCCCGCACTGGGTGGGCGACGGCTTTCCCGTGCGTTCGCTGTTCGGCTACGACGGGTTGGGCCGGCACCTGAGCCCCTTCCTGCTGCTCGACCATGCGGCCCCGACGGCCTTTGCGCCGGCGGCGCGCCCGCGCGGCGTGGGCCAGCACCCGCACCGCGGCTTCGAGACGGTGACCATCGTCTACCAGGGCGAGGTGGAGCACCGCGACTCCACCGGCGCCGGCGGGCTGATCGGCCCGGGCGACGTGCAGTGGATGACGGCGGCCGGCGGCATCCTGCACGAGGAGTTCCACTCGCATGCGTTCACCGAGCGCGGCGGCACCATCGAGATGGTGCAGCTGTGGGTGAACCTGCCCGCCAGGGACAAGATGGCCGCGCCCGGCTACCAGACGCTGCTGGACCGCGACATCCCCGCCGTGGAGCTGCCGGACGATGCCGGCCGGCTGCGCGTGATCGCCGGCGCCTTCGACGGCCGCCGCGGTCCGGCGCACACCTTCACGCCCATCGACGTGTGGGACCTGCGCCTGGCCCAGGGCGCTACCGCGCGCCTGCCGGCGACGCCGGGCCACACGCTGGCGCTGGTGGTGCTGCGCGGCGCGGTGCGCATCCAGGGCCAGGTGGCGCGCGAGGGCCAGTTGGTGCACTTCGACCGCGCGGGCGGCGAGGTGGCGATCGAGGCCGAGAGCGATGCCGGCCTGCTGTGGCTGGCCGGCGAGCCGATCGAGGAGCCGGTGGTCGGCTACGGCCCCTTCGTGATGAACAGCGAGGCCGAGATCCACCAGGCCGTCGACGACTTCAACGCCGGCCGCTTCGGGCGGATGGCAGCATGACGGGCCCCGGCCCGGGTCCGCGCAGAAAGGAAAGCCATGTCCGCTGAAGTCACTGTCCATGCCGCCATCGGCGCCGCACCGTATGCGGTCGCGCTCAGCGACGACGCCGGCCACGCCTGGGGCGCCGACGAGCCTGCCGCCCTGGGCGGCGGCGACAGCGGGCCGACGCCGCATGCGCTGCTGTTGTCCAGCCTGGGTGCCTGCACCGCCATCACGCTGAAGATGTTCGCGTCCCGCAAGGCGTGGCCGCTGGACGGCGTGCAGGTGGCGCTGCGCTACGCCGCCGCGCCGGCCGGCGCAGCAGGCACCGGCATCGAGCGCAGCATCACCCTGCAGGGCGCGCTGGACGCCGCCCAGCGCGAGCGCCTGCTGCAGGTGGCCAACGCCTGCCCCATCCACAAGCTGCTGACGGGCGAGGTGCGCATCGCCACCACGCTCGCGGAGTGACGCCATGACGACGACGACCCCCCTGCGACTGCTCGTGATCCCCGCCAGCGCGCGCGAAGGCTCGCTCAACCGCCGGCTGGCCGCCTGCGCCGCAGCGATGGCGCGCGCCGACGGCATCGACGTGCACGTGCTCGACCTGCGCGCGCTGGCGCTGCCCGTCTACGACGGCGACCTGGAGGCGGCCGAGGGCGTGCCGTCCGGCGCGCTGGAGCTGCAGCGCGCCGTGCTGGCGGCCGATGCGCTGCTGGTGGTCACGCCCGAGTACAACGGCTTCCCGACGCCGCTGTTCGTCAACGCCTTCGACTGGCTCTCGCGCATCCCGGCCACCGAGGCGAACCCCTCGGGCCTGGCCGCCACCGCCGAGCGGCCGGTGGCGCTGCTGTCGGCCTCGCCCGGCCCGGCGGGCGGGCTGCGCTCGATGAACTTCGTGCGCCAGTACCTGCAGATGGCCTTCGCCATGCTGGTGGTGCCGCAGCAGTTCGCGCTCGGCCGCGCGCACGAGGCCTTCGATGCGCAGGGCGGCTTGAAGGAGCCCCGCGCCGCGCAGGCGGTGCAGGGCGTGGTGCAGTCGCTGGCGCGGCTGGCGCTCAGGCTGCGGGCGCCGGGCTGACGGTTGGCCGATCGGCGGCGGTTCAGTCGTCGTCCAGCGCACGTCCGCGCCGCAGCGGCGCCTCGGGCAGGCGCCTGCTGCGCAGCGCCAGTTCGCCGCGCTCGGTGATGCCGAAGACCACCGCCTCGGCCTCGGCGCCGTCGGGCGTGTTCAGCGGGCCCTGCGGCACGGACGCGGTGACGAGTTCGGCGGCCTTCAACAGCCGTACGTTGTCGACGTCGCTCACGCGGCGCACCACGAGTGGGAAGCGGGCCTTGACGATGCTTGCAAGGTACTCCAGGGACATGGAAGGCCTCCAGTGCGTGCGGCCCATTGTGCAGGCCCGCTCATGACCGCAGGCTGAACGACTCGTAACACCCCTGGCTGCCGCCGGAGAACTTCGGTATGTGCGTGCGGTGCAGCATCGCCGAAATCCTCTCAGGCTCTCAGTCGCGGCCGGCCCGCAGCAGGGCGTCGGCCAGCGCGCGCGGCTGGCTGAACCACATCTCGTGGCTGCCGTCGCACTCGACCAGGCGGAACAGCCCCAGCCGTTCCGACAGGCGCGGATGCCACGGCAGGCCGTGCGGCATCGCGGTGTCCTGCCGGCAGTTGAGGTACGACTTGGCGACGGGCAGCTCGGCCAGCGGGCGCGGCAGGTCGACAGCGTCGGTGAAGGTGCGGTAGGGGTGCGGGTTGAGCCGCGCGTAGCTGCTGCGGGCCAGGTCGAGGTCGGCGTCGTTGATGAAGGCCTCGCGCCAGATCTCGAAGGGCAGCATCACCGCGTTGTCCTGCACACCGGCCAGCGCGTCGAACAGCGAGACATAGTGCGGCGGCACGAGGTCGTTCAGGCACTGGCCGGGCAGCGGCACGAAGGCGTTCACGTACACCAGCCGCCGCAGGCGCGGCGCGATGCGCTCGGCCGCGCCGGAGATGACCATGCCGCCATAGCTGTGGCCGACCAGGCGCACCTCGTGCAGGTCGTGCGCCTCGACGAACTCGACCAGCGAGGCGACGGCGTCGGCCAGGCCGGTGCGGCTGCGGTCGTCGCCAGGGCGGTTGCCGGCGAGCGTCGGGCAGTGCACGGCATGGCCGGCGGCGCGCAGGTGCTCGGCGGTGGCTTCCATCTCGGCGCCGGTGTGCCAGGCGCCGTGGACGAGGACGTAGGTGTCGGACATGGCGGTCTCCTTGTGGGTGGTTCGGAGCCCGCAAATCTAGGCAGCGCGCGGTGCGGCGGATGGCCGCTGCGCGCCGGCCGCGTGGCCGCTCAGCGCCGCTGGCGGCGAAGCTGCGCCGGCGTGGCGCCCAGGCGCGCGCGGCAGGTGCGCACGAAGTGCGACGCGTCGAGCAGCCCCACGCGCCGGCCGATCTCGGCGACGGTGAGGCGGTCGAAGCGCGCATCGGCCAGCAGGCGCGCCGCGACCTCCATGCGGCAGGCCATCAGGTGGCGCGCGAAGCTGAGTTCGCCGCCGGCCAGGCTGCGGTGCAGCGTGCGCTCGGAGATGCCCAGGTCCGCGGCGACGGCGGCGGCCGTCAGGCCCGGCTCGGCATGGCGCTCGCGCACCCGGTCGAGGATGCGGCGGCGCAGCGAGGCCAGGGCCGGTTCGTCGTGCGGCGGGGCGCCGGCGGCCAGCGCGATCAGCGCGCCGAGCTGGTCGGTCAGCAGCGCGGCGGGCAGCGGCGGCGCGGCCGCCAGGGCCGGCGTGAGCTGGCAGGCGAAGGCGCTCAGCGCGCGGCCCCAGCCCTGCTGCCCGTCGATGCGCCGGCCGGCGGCGGCGCGGATGTCCGGCAGCCAGCGTTCGAGCCACTCGGGGCGCAACTGCAGCGACACCGTGTCGGCGCGCTCGGGGAAGTGGAATTCGTAGCGCTCGCGCGAATCGACGAGCACCAGGTCGCCGGGCAGCAGGCGGGCGCCGCGCGATGCTTGCACGGCGCTCCAGGCGCTGTCGGTCTTGCACAGCAGGTAGCAGAAGTTCTCGCGGCTGCGGGCGATGGCGGCGCGGGTGCGGTAGACGTCCTGCGCGCTGCCGCGCACCTGGTTCACCGAGACGGGGCCCCAGTCCACCGCCTCCAGGCTGGAGTGGAAGTCGGCGCTGCGTGGGCTGGTGGCCGCCATCTCCAGGAAGCCCTCGCAGATCGCGCCGACCCAGTAGTCCAGCCGCTCGACCGCGCCCACCGCGTCGGTGGACCAGCGGCGCACGGCGCCGGCGGGCGCTGAGGGCAGGGCGGGAGTCATGGCCGCGAGTGTGTGCCGTGCCGCCGCGGCGCCGCAAGAGGCCCGACCCGGAGTCGCGCGCTATACGGATTCGCGTTCAATCGACGAGAACCGTTCGGGCTGATTGATATCGTTGAACGCAACTGCATGTCAGGGGCGCGAGAGCGCGGGCGCCGTCACGCCCTCGGGCAGCCCTGCCGAGGCGATGCGGAAGACGTTGTCCTCCGGGTCGGCCAGCACCGCCTGCCACTGGCCGTAGTAGGTGGCGAAGGGGCCCTTGAGCACCCGGCCGCCGTGCGCCTGCGCCGCCTGCACGGCCGCATCGACGGCGGCGGGCGAGCCGAGCATCAGCGTGGCGTAGGCGACGGTGGCGCGGGGCTGCGCGTCGTCGCCCGGCTGGCGTCCGTCGAGGCCGAGCAGCCCGTAGGCCGCGCGGGCATCGTTGAAGCCGAACTGGAAGTCCGCCGTCTCCACCGCGCGGTAGATCGGCGAGCGCGCCGCCTCGGCCTCGGGCAGGCCGAACACGCCGCGGTAGAAGGCGAACTGCGCCTCGACGTCGCGGCACATCAGGTTGAACCAGAGCTTCATGCGGTGGCCTGCTGCTTCAAGCCGTAGCTGCGGCGGTACATCTCGACCAGGTGCTCGCCGGCGGTGCAGGGCGCGAAGCGCGGCGTCTCGCCCGCGGGCACGGTGCCGGGCACGGCCTCGATGCGCGCGAAGTAGTCGGGCTCGTAGAAGAAGGGGATCGACCAGCGCGCCGCGCCGCCCGAGTGCAGGTTGCGCACGCGGTGCGGGTTGGAGTGGTACAGGCCGTTGGTCCAGCGCGGGATCATGTCGCCCAGGTTGACGACGAAGCAGCCTTCCATCGGCGTGGCGGGCACCCAGTCGCCTTCGGGCGTCTGCACCTCCAGGCCGCCGTGCGCGTCCTGCGCGAGGATGGTGACGGCGCCCCAGTCGGTGTGCGCGCCGGCGCCGAAGGTGCGCTCGTCGGCGCCCTCGGGGTGCGCGGGGTAGCGGATCATGCGCAGCGTGACCATCGGGCTCTCGCTGGTCGCGTCGAAATACGTCTCGGGCAGGTGCAGCGACAGCGCGAGCAACTGCATCAGCCGGCGCGAGAGCGCGAGCATCGCCTGGATGTACGCCTCGCACGCCGCGGGCGCCTCGGGCACCTCGGCCGGCCACTGGTTGTGGCCGTAGGTCTGGTGGCCGGCGACCACGTAGGGGTGGTCGGCCGGATAGGCCATGCCGCAGTAGAAGCTTTCCTTGAGGTCGGGCCGTGCATCGGCGTCCAGCGTCTGCGCGCCGAGGTTCTCGTAGCCGCGCATCGTCGGTGAATGGCGCATGTCCAGCGCTTCGCGCGTGGCGGCGGGCACGTCCTCCAGCAGCCGGCGCGCCAGCGCGAACTGCCGCGCCACCTGATCGGCCTGCACGCCGTGATGCCGCACGTAGAAGAAGCCAGAGGCCATGGCCGCCGCGCGCAGCTGCGCGGCCACCTCGGCGCTGCGCGGACCGCCGGGCGCCAGCGCTCCGGAGAGGTCGATGACGGGGATCGCCGCCACGGCCTCAGGCCTTCAGCTTGCGGTCGGCCGGCGAGGGCAGGAAGCGCTCGGTCCAGATGTCGGCCACGGCCGGCGAGGACTTCAGGCCGAAGGCATCCACCGTCTCGGCGATGGTGGCCTGGATGCGCTCCGGCGTGGCGGCGCCCCAGCCGTGGCTGCGGGTGCCGGGCGTGTCCATGCTGCCCTCGACGATGAGCTTCAGGCGCTCGTGCTCGATCTGCTCGTTGGCCAGCGGCTCGCGCGCCTTCACGGCGGCGGCGCCGGCCTGGGTGTCGGCCATCGCCTCGATCCAGCCGCGCGTGGTGGCCTTCACGAAGGCCTTCATCGCCTCGGCCTGTTCCATGCTCTTCGCGTTGGCGACCAGACCGTTGCCGTACGACTTCATGCCGTGGTCGGAGAAGCGGAACATGCGGATCTGCTCGGGGCCCATGCCGCGCAGCTTGAGGTTGAGCAGGCCGGTGAAGTAGAAGTAGGCCGAGCCGTCGAAGTCGCCCTTGACGAAGCGTGTGTCGCCGATGTCGGGCGCCACGTTCTCCCACTTCACGCCCGAAGGGTCGAAGCCCTGCGCCTTGGCGAACACGGGGAACAGCTTGCGCGAGGCGTTGAAGGGCTGGCCCAGCAGCGTCTTGCCCGCCAGGTCGGCCGGCCGGGCGATGGGGCCGTTCCTGCGCACGAGGATGGCGTTGGGGTTCAGGTCGTACTGGATCGCCACCGCCTTCAGGCCGGCGGTGGGGTTGTTGACGTTGAACTCCACCATCGTCGCCAGGTCGGCCGAGGCGCAGTCGTAGGCGCCGCTGCCCACCAGGCTGATGGCGGCGGCCGAGCCGTTGCCGGTGTCGATGGCGACGTCCAGGCCCGCGTCCTTGTAGTAGCCGCGCTGGTGCGCCAGCAGGAAGCCGGCGGCGGTGGCCTCGACCTTCCAGCCGAGGTTGAACCTGAATTTCTGCAGCGAGCCCTGGGCGCGCACGAAGGGCGCGGCGGCGAGCAGGGAGGCGGTGGCGCCGGCGGCGCGCAGGAGGGAGCGGCGGGGAAGCATGGTGGTGGAACTCCGTGAAGACACAGGTGTGCGCAGGACGCGCCACGCGGGCCGCGCAGCGCGGGTCATCCAGAGCAATTTCCGGGCGGCTGCCGGCAGGCCGGGCCGCTGAACGCTTCTACTCGTGGCTGGAGTGCGAGCAGGTTCCGTGCCGCCCTGTTGCGGCGTCCGGCGGCCCGCGCTGCACCGTCTTGAGGCCGGCGCGCATCAAACCGGCGCGCCGCTGCCCGGCGCGCGGCGTCGCGGGCGTGCAATACGCGGGCGTGGAACTTGCAAGAAGGAGGGCGAGAGTAGAAGCGTGCACCGGCGCAGGTCGTCGGGGGTCATTGCTCTCCGGGCGCCCGGCGTCCCGGAGCGCACGCTGCCGGGCGCCGGGTGGTCCGTCCTCCACCCGAACCACACCAGACCGGTCGCTCGCCATGAACTCTTCTGCCACCCACACCCTCCACGAACTGAGCAAGGAATCGCGCATGGGCGCGATGGGCTCGGAAACCACCGCCCGCGAAGTGCGCCGCATCAGCCTCGCCGACTTCGAGCGCCGCCGCGCCGGGATCGCCGACCAGTTGTGGGACGCCGCGGTCGACGTCGGCTTCTTCCAGCTCACCGACCACGGCCTGCCGCTGGAAGCCATCCGCGGCGCCTTCCAGGAGGCCGAGCGCTTCTTCGCGCTGCCCGACAGCGTGAAGGCGCAGTACCCGCTGGCCAACAACGCCGGCTGGGAGAGCAAGGCGCAGGTGCGCCCTTCCACCGGCACCGCCGACCAGAAGGAGAGCTACCAGATCACGCTGCCGCTGATGGGCAGGCTGTTCCCGACCGAGGAAGAACTGCCCGGCTTCAAGGCGGCGATGCTCGACTTCGAGCAGAAGAGCTGGGAGGTCGGGATGAAGGTGCTGTCCTGCTTCGCGCTGAAGCTGGGCTTCGACGAGGACTTCTTCACCCGCGCACACGACAAGGCCAGCCCGGAGTACCAGAGCACGCTGCGCCTGCTGCACTACTACGCCATCCCGCCCGAGGCGCAGGACAAGCTCGACCTGTGGCGCGCCGGCGCGCACACCGACTTCGACTGCCTGACCATCCTCTACCAGCGCCAGGGGCAGGGCGGCCTGCAGGTGTGCCCGGGGGCCGAGTTCGAGAAGCAGGAGTGGACGTCGATCCCGCCCGACGAGGACGTCATCACCTGCAACATCGGCGACATGCTCATGCGCTGGAGCGACGACCGCCTGCCCAGCAACTTCCACCGCGTGCGCAACCCGCAGCCGGGCGAATACATGGGCCCGCGCTACAGCATCGCCTTCTTCTGCCAGGCGAACCGCGACGCGCTGATCGAGTCGCCCTCGGGCAAGTACCCGCCCATCACTGCGGGCGACTACCTCAAGCAGCGCATCGCGGCGAACTTCGGCAAGAAGTATTGAGGTTTTTTCTCCCTCTCCCATTGGGAGAGGGCTGGGGTGAGGGCGAGGGCCTATCGTGGCGACGCAGCGCTTTCTACCGCCGCCGGCCCCTCACCCAGCCTCTCCCCAGAGGGGAGAGGAGCAAGGCGGGCGCGCTCAGGGCCGCCGCACTTCCAGCGGCTGCTTCGACCAGTAGATGCCGGCCAGTGTGTCCAGCCGCACCGTGCCGCCGGTGGAGGGCGCGTGCACGAAGCGGCCCTCGCCCACGTAGATGCCCGCGTGCGTGGGCCGGCCGCGGCCGAAGAGCACCAGGTCGCCGGTGCGGATCTCGTCGGCGCGCACCGGCTCGCCGAAGCTGCCGAGCTGCGCCACGGTGCGCGGCGGCGCCCGGCCGGCGCGGCTGCTGTAGACGTAGCCGATCAGCCCGCTGCAGTCGAAGCCGCCCTCGGGCGTGTTGCCGCCGTAGCGGTAGGGCGTGCCTACCAGGCCCAGCGCGTGGATGGCGATGTCGTCGGCCTGCGCGGACGTGAGCGGCGGGTAGACGGCGGCGCGCGGCACTGTCGGCCGGCGCGGCCCCGGCGCCGTGGAACAGGCGGCCAGCAGGCAGGCGCACAGCGCGAGCAGCAGCGCGGCGGGCCACGGCGTGCGGGCCGGGGCGGCGGAAGTCAGGCGATGGAATGGGCGCATGGCTTGCGGCGGCGGGCAGCGGGCGATGCCGCCGAGTCTAAGCGGGTCCGCGCGGCCGTATCAGATCGGCCCGATCCGGCGCGCGAAGTGCGTCGCATGCGGCTGCGCCGAACTGGCAAGCTGGGCAGGCGTGCACACTCCTTCCCCATGACCGAAACCCGCTCCCGACCTTCTCCGTTGCGCTGGCTCGCCGCCGCTGCCCAGTTCTGCCTCGGCGTCGCCATCCTGCTGCTGCTGCAGAAGGCCGGCGACGCGGCCGTCGCGCGCTTCGCGCTGCCGCTGCCGGGCGCGCTGGTGGGCATGCTGCTGCTGCTGGCGGCGCTCGTCGCGATGGGGCGCGTCCCCCGGCCCATCGCCCTGGCGGCCGGCGGTCTGCTCCGGCACATCATGCTGTTCCTCATGCCGGTGGTGGCCGGCGTGCTCGACCACCTGGACATGCTGCAGGGCCACTGGCTGCCGTTCATGGTGTCGTGCCTGCTCGGCACGGCGCTGACGCTGGTGGTGACGGCGGCGCTGCTGCAGCGGCTGCTGCACGGCCGCGCGGCCGCGTCCGGGGCGTCGGCGGGATGACGCCCGGCATCGCCAAGGTGCTGGCCTGGTCGGCGGCATCCGTCCTGGTCTATGCGCTCGCCCTGAAGATCTACCGCTGGCGCAACGCGCATCCCTTCCTGATCCCCGTGGCGACGGGCGCCGCGCTGATCATGGCGCTGCTCGCGCTGCTGGACGAGCCCTATCCGGTCTATGCGCAGTCCACCGGGCTGCTGCGCTCGCTGATCGGCCCGGCGACGGTGGCGCTGGCCGTGCCCATGTTCGTGCAGTTGCAGCGGCTGCGTTCCGTCTGGCGCGAGCTGTCGGCCACGCTGCTGGTCGGCGGCGCGGCGGCGATCGCCCTGGCCATGGGGCTGGCCTGGGTGCTGGGGGCGGGCGCCTCGCTGGTGGCGTCGCTGGCGCCCAAGTCCGCGACCATGCCCATCGCCATGCCGGTGGCCGAGCGCTTCGGCGGGCAGGCGTCCATCACCGCGCTGGCGGTCGCCGTCACCGGCGTGGCCGGCGCCATCTTCTCGGAGCCGCTGCTGCGCTGGATGCGCATCCGGGACGACCGCGTCCGCGGCTTCGCCGCCGGCCTGACGGCGCATGCCATCGGCCTGGCGCGCGAGATGCGGACCAGCCCCGTCGCCGGCGGCTTCGCCGCGCTGGCGATGTGCCTGAACGGCGTCGCGACGGCGGTGATGGTGCCGGTCGTCTACCGCCTCCTCGCCTAGAGCATCGCGCCGGCCAGCCGCCCGAGCGTGCGCAGCGCCGGGTCGATGCGGGCATCGCCCGGGTGGCCGGCGTTCAGCCGCAGGTGGTGGGTGAAGCGCCGGTCGGCCGAGAACAGCACGCCGGGCGCGGTGCTGATGCCGGCCGCCATGGCCCGGTGGTGCAGTTCGAGCGCGTCGATGCCGCGCGGCAGTTCGAGCCAGAGGAAGTAGCCGCCCTCGGGCAGCGTGACGCGCGTGCCGGCCGGGAAGTAGCGCTCGACCAGGCGCCGGGTGCGCTGCTGCTCGGCGGCGAGCGCCGCGCGTAGCCGGCGCAGGTGGCGGTCGTAGCTGCCCTGGGCCAGGTACTCGGCGATGGCGAGCTGGGGCGGCAGCGAGGTGGCCAGCGAGGTCATCGTCTTCAGCCGCAGCACCTGCGGGGCATGGCGCCCGGCGGCCGCCCATCCGACCCGGTAGCCCGGCGCCAGGCACTTGGAGAAGGAGCCGCAGTGCAGCACCAGGCCGGCCTGGTCGAAGGCCTTGGCCGGCGGCGGGCGGCGCACGTCCGCGTACAGCTCGCCGTACACGTCGTCCTCGATCAGCGGCACGCCGTGGCGCGCCAGCAGCTCGACCAGGGCCCGCTTGCGCGCGGCGGGCATGAGCGCGCCCAGCGGGTTCTGCAGGTTGGGCATGAACCAGCAGGCCGCCACCCTGTGCTGCGTCAGCAGGCGCGCCAGGTCGTCGAGCACCACGCCCTCCTGCGGGTCGGTGGCGACCTCGACGGCGCGCAGCCCCAGGCGTTCGAGCGCCTGCAGGCTGGCGTAGAAGGTGGGCGACTCCACCACCACGATGTCGCCGGGCCGCGTGACGGCTTGCAGGCACAGGTTCAGCGCCTCCATCGCGCCGTTGGTGACCACCAGCTCGTCGCCCGCCAGGGGCACGCCCTGCAGCGCGTAGCGCCGGCGCAGCGCCTGGCGCAGCCCCTCGTCGCCCGCGGCCAGGGCGGTGGTGATCTGCTCGGGCCGCAGCCTGCGCATGGCCCGGGTGCCGGCGCGGGCGAGTTCGTCCAGCGGGAACAGGCCCGGTGCCGGGAAGGCGGAGCCCAGTGGCACCACCGCCGGGTCGCGCGTGGACTCCAGGATGTCGAAGACCAGTGCGCTGACGGCCACCTCGGTGGCCTCCGGCCGGGGCACCGCGGTCAGCGGCGCGGCGCGCAGCGGGCGTTTGTGCGCGCGCACGTAGTAGCCCGAGCGCGGCCTGGCCTCGATGATCCCGCGCGCCTCCAGCAGCCGGTAGGCCTGGAAGACGGTCGACGGGCTCACGCCCCGCCGCTGGCAGGTCTGGCGCACCGACGGAAGCCGGTCGCCCGCCTTGAGCAGCCCTTCGCGCACGGCCTGGGCCATGTCGTCGGCGAGCTGTTCGTAGCGGGTGGGGGTACCGTCGGCCATCGGTTGGCCTGTCGGCGCTCAGCCGGCGACCAGCCGCACGACGAAGATCAGCCCGCCGATCAGCCCGAGCACCAGCAGGAAGGCCAGCAGCAGGATGACCGGCAGGCTGCCGCTGTCGACGCGCTGGTCGGCGTCGGCGCGGCGGCCGCCCAGGCCGATGGCGGCCCACAGCACGGCCCGCAGGGATCTGAGGAATCGGCTCATGTGTCGTCTCTCCGTCGGGGTGCGCCTCAGCGCTGCATGGCCTGGCGCGGCGTGATCTCCGCGCCGGTGTTGCCCCAGCTTGCGCGCACGTAGCTGAGCACGGCGGCGATGTCGTCGTCGTTCAGCACGTGGCCGAAGGGCGGCATGCCGTAGGGGCGCGGGTTGCCTTCGGTGGCGGGCGCGTAGCCGCCGCGGCGCACCATCTGCACCAGGTTGGCAGGGTTGTCGAGGTTCACCGCGCGGTTGCCGGCCAGCGGCGGGAAGGCGCCCGGCTCGCCTTCGCCCTGGTCGCCGTGGCACCAGGCGCACTGCTGGGCGTAGATCCGCTCGCCGCGCAGCAGCAGCGCCTCGTTGCGCCGCGGGGGCGCGGCCGGCGCCGGCGCGGTCGCCTGGGGCAGGGCCTGCAGGTAGGTCGCCATCGCGCGCAGGTCGGCGTCGTTCAGGTGCTGGGTGCTGGCATACACCACCTCGGCCATCGGGCCGGAGACGGCGGCGCGCGCCGTGGCGCCGGTCCGCAGCAGCGTCACGACCTCCTCGGCGGGCCATCCGGCCACGCCGGCCTCGTGGGCGGCGTCCAGCGCGGGGGCGTACCAGTTCTCGCCGGGCAGCATGCCGCCGACCAGGCCGCGCGCCGTGTCGGTGGCGCCCAGCGCGTTGCGGCTGCCGTGGCAGGCGATGCAGTGGCCCAGGCCGCCGACCAGGTAGGCGCCGCGGTTCCACTCGGCCGACTGCGCCGGCTGGGGCGTGAAGGTGCCCGGCCGGAAGAACAGGGCGCGCCACACCGCCAGCGCGGCCTGCGTGTCGTAGGGGAAGCGCAGCGTGTGCGCCCGGTTGGCCTGCGCCACGGGGGGCAGGCTGCGCAGCCAGGCGAAGAGGGCGTCCGAGTCCTCGCGCGAGATCTGCGTGAAGCTGGTGTACGGGAAGGCGGGGTACAGCAGCCGCCCGTCGCGCGAGCGGCCGTTGTGCATGGCGCGCCAGAAGTGGTCGGCGTTCCAGCGGCCGATGCCGGTGGCGTCGTCGGGCGTGAGGTTGCCGGCGAAGATGGTGCCGAAGGGCGTCTGGATGCCGCGGCCGCCGGCGTAGGCCGCGCCGCCGCGCGCCGTGTGGCAGCCGGCGCAGTTGCCGGCCAGGGCGAGGTAGCGTCCGCGCTCGATCTGGCCCGGCGTGGCCGCGAAGGGCCCGGCGTGGTCGTCCACCGGGTCTTCGCCGCGCAGGTTGAGCATGACGACGGCGCCGGCCAGCAGGGCCAGCAGCACTGACAGCGCCAGCAGCGTGCGCACGAGAAAGCGCCTGCCGGTCATGGATGGGCTCCCATCGCGCTGCACGCCACCGACACGCCGGCGGGCAGTGCGTCGGCCGGCTTCGCGTCGGCCGGCACCGGCTGCGCGGCCAGCCAGCCGGCCACGGCGCGGATGTCCTCGTTGTTCAGCTTGCGGCCCACCTCGGCCATGCAGTCGGGCGCCGGCGCGCGCCGGTCGCCCGTGACCCACGAGCCCAGCTGCGAGGCGATGTACAGGCGCGGCAGGCCCAGCAGGCCGGGGATGCCCGGCTGCACGCCGGTGAGCGCCTGGCCGTGGCAGCTCGCGCAGGCCGGGATGCCGCGGGCGGCGTCGCCCTCGAACACCATCGCCTTGCCGCGCGCGAGCTGCGCCGCGGGCAGGTCGGAGGGAGCGGGAGGCGGGTAGGGCAGGTCGAGCGCGGCGAAGTACTCGGCCATCTCGCGCAGGTAGGTGTCCGACAGGTTCGCCAGCAGGTGGCTCATGTCGGCCTGCTGCCGCCGCCCGTCGCGGAAGCTGCGCAATTGCTCGTACAGGTAGCCGGCCGGCTTGCCCGCCAGGCGCGGGAAGTAGCCGGAGTTGGTGGCCTGTCCCTCGCGCCCGTGGCAGGTGATGCAGGCGGCCATGCGGCGCTCCATGTCGCCGCCAGCCGGCGAAGCGGGCTGGGCGCCGGCGGCACCTGCCAGCGCGAGGGAGGCCAGCCACCATCCGAGCGCCCCCAGGGCCAGGCTGCGCCTGACCCGCCCCCCGAGGGAGGCAAGAAAACTTGGGGCGGCCCGGCGTTGTCTTGAGAGGCCGGAAATCATCATGGTGAGCCGATTGTCGCGGAGCAATCCGCGAACGACCGGATCAGTTGGTCCATGCCGCAGCAGCAAACTGAGACTTGCACGGCGGTGCCGGCGCTCGGCCGGCGGCCTTCAGGCATGTGCCCCGCGCGTGTCCCAGAAGCCGCGGTGCGTGTCGACCATCTCGCCGGCCAGCGCGGCCACCGGGCCGACCACCTGCACCGGCCGCTGGCCGCGCGCGAACACCTCGCGGCAGGGCAGGCTGAGGGTGGGGTTCTCGGGGTGGCCGCCCGTCAGAGCGAGCAGCGCCGTCTCTTCCGCGCCATAGAGCACGCGGCCGATGCCGGCCCAGTAGATGGTGCCGGCGCACATGGCGCA
>Ga0164243_10008058_pt1 | contig 15616 bp, 16 predicted proteins | sample OricompcompostOP_FD_108781 | JGI IMG/M metagenome (GOLD analysis project Ga0164243, IMG submission 108781) | Organic Plus compost microbial communities from Emeryville, California, USA - Original compost - Organic plus compost (OP) | ecosystem: Engineered > Solid waste > Mixed feedstock >...
AGACGGTATGGGCGGTGCGCGACCGCAAAAAGTTCGAGGTGCTCGTCGCTGAGCTACGTGGCTTTAACGACGGTCTCGAGAGTCTGTTCCCAGAAGCACAGCTGAGGGCAGCCGAGGCCATGAAGAGCGATATTAACACGGCTCTCCAGGTGCGGGAGCTGCAGCTGCTGCAGGAGGCTACGGCCGGAGAGCATGAACCACTTTCGGAATGTGCGAGTCTGCGACTCGAGGCACTTGGCGCAACGGAATCCGCTAGGACTGAATTGCTTTCAAAGACACGGAGCGAAAACGGCAGCCAAGCGAGGGCCGAGAATGTCGCAGCAGAGGGACAGGAGGACGTAGATGAGGAGGTTCCGCTGGATGGCCGACAAAGCGATGAGGAAGAAGATGAGTTGTCTAAACGGCTTAAGGAAGTTGAGTTGTACGTGGAGCGAAAGAGCGTAGGCGCCCTGACTCTTGGCCTCATTGGGCCTTCTCCTGGACTCGCACGCGTTTCCGCACATGTTTATTGGGACGGCGATAAGCGAGATGCATCATTCTCATCCTATTGGGACGACCAGGACAAGGGCTTTGTATCGACAACGCACACAGCATTCGGTAAGACTACGCGCCGTTGTCCTCGCTTGCTATCGGCTAACACAATCTGCAGAGATGTACAAGAAGAAGAAATATATGAGGAAACGGTCTCAGGACAACTACGAGCCACTTGATGATGAGGACTATACATTGCTCGACCCCGAGAGCCACGCCAAGTTTGAGAACCTCAATCCCGGCACCGTCACGGTGGAGGGCTACGGGTTGGAGTGCTGGGACTTCGAGAAAACTAAGCCTAGGGAGCATACAGTAATGGTCAGCTACGCTAAACTACCCGAGGCGCCCGCTAGAAAACTACTGCGCAGGTTAAATGAACTGCAAACGGAACCGGGCAAGTTCGGGTGGAGCCCAGAGAAGGAGGAATTGGACCTGAAAGAGTTCGTCGGGACCTTAGGGTACGTTGATACTTCACAGTTTTTACCACGACAAGGCTTGTCAACTAAAAAGAAAAAAAAAATTAACAGCATCGTATACTACGAGCCAAAGTATGCACGGGACCGGAACCGATGGGTCGGCGACCTGTACAGCCTACTTAATCGCACCGACATCTTTGCCGACTTTACGACCGCATCGAGCGTGGGGTTGCGATGGGCGACCCCAGGAGACGAAAATTGCATCGGGCTTTGGAACTTCCTGCGGCAGATTATTGTAGGACGAGAGCTAGCGGTACGACTGAAACACCTCGATGGAGGGATGTCGTATTCTGGCTTCACGGAACGGATCCTTGCAACTCTCATCATCTCCGAGCTGTGGCTGAAGCACGTCCAGATCGTACTCAAGGACGAGAAGTTGCTGACTGATGGCGTGAAAGGGCCAGAGACCGCGGAAGAAAGGGCCAAGGCAGAAGACTTCAAGAGTAAGGGCAACGAGGCACTGAAGAAGAATGAGTTTCAAAAGGCCTTGGACCTCTATACCGAAGCCATTAAAATCGATCTCGGCAATGCCGTGTATCGCTGCAACAGATCAGCAGCCCTATTGGGACTGGAAAAGTACGAAGAGGCGGAGGAAGACGCCTACGTGGCGACGCAGCTTGACCCTAAATATGCCAAGGCGTGGTCTCGACTGGGCATGGCCATGCTCAAGTTAGGCCACGGTAAACGAGCCAAGAAGGCCTACGAACGAGCGTTACAAGTCGCAGGCAAGGACGCCACGACGCAAATGCATCAAGGATTAGCTGGCGCTAAGAAATTGATCACTGAGACAGTCAAGGCCATCAACTCGGAAACAGACAAGGAGAAGCAGCATGGCCTAGAATCCAGCTTCCTAGACGAAGACTGGGAGATAATCGGGAAAACACCCGAGTTCCATTCCAATATTCACGAACAGCAAGTCGAGGGACTCCTCGTTTTCGCCGGACGCATGAAATGGCCCTATATCAACGAAGTCCGCGACTATGCCGAGGACATCTACAGCAATCTCCGTGCCGGCGAAATCATCAACATCAACCTCCATGACTGGCTATATGGAACGATGCTTCCGGGGAAATGGTTTTCCTTCAAGATAATGACAGCGTTGATCTTCTGCACGCCCAGCATTGATGTGGACAAGGTTGCCGTAGCCCCCTATTACGACTGTGGGCTATCGCTACCAACTCGATCCTACTGGCGGGTGAGAACGGTGCTCGGACGCGTGCTCGGCTGCTTGCCTGGCGTCATCTCTCTCTGCGGGTGGATTGGGCCGTGCCCACGGGTCGAATTCGACCCACCCGTTCAAGGGGACAAGCCGCGACACATTCGCATCAAAACCCGGCGCGTTGCCCTGACCGACTGCAACTCGGACTCCGACAACGCCGTCATCCACATAGGGAGCAGATACGCCCGGCAGGAAGCAACACGCATACAGCCGAATGAGGAAGTCGGGTCGTACCTGGCCGAAATGAGGGACCCGAGCAACTGGGTAGTACCGGAGCCACCGGTCAGGGACGTTGGCACCTGCGAAATCGAATCTATACGGCTGAAGAGGCTCGCGCTAGATATCAATGTAGCGCAAAAGGCCGCTAAGGGCATGCTGGATGATCTGGGCGTGGAACTCAAGACTGAGTACCGGGCGAGCATTACATTCAAAATGGACAATAACGAGAGTGCTGTCACATATAAGTTGTTCACCAACCCGGTCTTTGTGACCCCCCCGCCCTGCAGGCCTGGTCCCAAAGGGGCCCACGAGGTCCACATAAGGGAGCTACCGCGGTTCCAAAAGAACATCTGGTCGATTGAACGGCTGAAGGACCATACCGCCGAGGACTCTGATGATGACGAAGTCATGGTCATCAACGCCACAGGCAAGGGTGCTGAAGTCCTGGCTAGGGCGTGGTGCTCCGAGAGGGGGAAAAGTGCGGTGATCCGTCGTATAGGTGGTCCGTGTTTTGTTTGCGCAGTTCGCGCCGCTAGCAGGGGAAGTCTTGGCACCGGTGTGTTGATATGGACCCAGTGATTCCATATAGTAGCCGTCGGGTCAGGTAGAGTCCTGGAAGAGTCCTGGAAGACAGGGTGAAGTCAAGTAAGGCAGGTTTTCGCTTGCGGTAGAGATGTCTGTACATGGCTTGTTGCCCATGTATGTGCCAAGAGTAGTGAACGCAAACCTCTGTGCATTTTAGCTAAATGCCGTCTGTACTCTTTCGGAAGCTGAATCCGCTCCGACCAGAATACGCTGTGCAGCATCCAGTTGCGGCGCCATGATCGTAGCTGGCATGAAAGTGCCGACTCTGGCGGAGATGAAAGAAGAGGAAGGAAGATGGGCTCCAAGCACCTTTGGATGAGAGTAGCTACGCATCAAGAGCCAGTTCTGGGATTGCTCACCCAATTTGCCTTTCACTGTACCAGATTTGATGTCACAGTCAAAGTACTGAGGTACGTTTAAAGTTCTGAGCACACGTTGCGAGTTGCAGCCGCAAGTAACGGTACAAACTCTTACATCGTAAATTATAGTACAGGAGGGTTAATTTTAACTTCTCCCTCGCCCCCGAGACTGCCTGGTAGATAAAGTTATCCGACGACGACTTCGATTTAGTTTCAATCGTAACATAATTCAAACATCCCACCTTCTCAACAAAGGTGCTCTCCGGAATCTCGCCCTGGGCGCCGTAGAGGCAATTCGTCGAATTTGTTGTTACAGTACGATATACATGTCCCGGACACAGGCTGCCCTCATTCATAAACAAACGTCTCCTCCTCTCCGTCCAGCCGAAAACTGATCTCGATCCTTCTCTTGTCATCGATAAACTCCTCGACGAACGACCTCAGCCGTAGAGACCTCAGCAGCGTCCAGTAAATCCAGACCCGCTTGTTGAAATATGTCAAAACACTCTTGCCGTCATTGTTTACCGCCCTGGGGTCCGCGCCGGCTCTGAGTAGCTGGAGAAGTCTGTGCCCCGCGTAGTAATCCCGCACGGAAGGAGATCGCGATTCATTTTCGTGATACTCAAACATACGATGGAGGGCTGAGTTTCCGTTGCCGTCGACTGCGTTGACGTCGAGTTCGTCGTCGGCAAGGAAGTGCGTTATGTCGACCGGTCCGCCGCAGGCTTCATGAAATAGTGCGACGCGTACGTCGGTGTCGAGTCGCCCAACCCGCTCGTCCCAGCGTCCCAAGAGAACGTTGTATGTGTCCCGGCCGATACTACTGGGTGACGGCGCCAGTTCGAGCGCTGACAGTACGGGGGGGAAGTATTCCATTCCATTTTCCTGCGCCCAGTCGACGTCAGCGCCGTGCTGGAGCAGGAAGCGGGCGGCAGTCCAGTTCCGTCTGAGAATGAGCATGACGAGGCGGAAGGCCGAGTCCCAATCTCGAGGGGCTTTGGTCGCATCGTATTGATCCTGCACATCGAAGAACCTATTGACCTGCTCCGTCACAAATGCACCCCGGCGGTATGCAATGGGAAACTTCTCCAGGAAAGCGGCCTTCGTGGGGAGAGGAGCCTCAAGGAGGAGGTCAGTCGGGGGTAGCTGTGTCGCGCCCACGAGAGCCATAAACGTGGCTGGCGAGTGCTTGATGGCTTCTTCCTCGTCCGCCTCCAAGAGGAACGCCAACCGTTCGCGATTCACCCGATGAGGTTCCTCCTGGTCCGAGTAGGGATTTTGCCAGAGGTGCGTACGGGATCCGAAGTGGGTCGCCAAAGAGGCCAGAAGCCGGAACGCCTCCACCAGACTCGGGCGAGGCTGGCTGTTGAGTAGGGCCTTGCACATGGCGAAATTATTTGCGCGGAAGGCTTCCCGAAACGGCGTTGTCGACCGGGAATCGAACTGGCTTATAGGGTCCATTTTATGCAAGCGCTCGAAACGTCCACTGCAGCTGCGGACCATGATTTCGAAATCGGGTGGGATGTTGTAAGTAAGAAACCAGTCGAAAACGTCATCCCTCCACGGGCAGTCCTCCGGCAGTGCACAAACAAAGACCAAGGCGTCCACTATATCGTTTGATTCGGGGTCCACGGGTACGCCGTGGGCCACAAGCCAGCGCAGCGTGGGCAAGGGGTCACGGTCGGTGATGTCTGTCCATTGCATAAACGTTGGGTAGATCGCCTCGCGGATTGCCAACCCCTCCCGCGACATGTCAACGCCCGATGCAGCCAGTAACTCTAGCATGGGAATGGAGTGATGAGATGCCGCAATCGTTACGGCGGAGATTTCCGAGGACGGAAAAGACAAGGACGGTGGTAGCTGTCTGATGGGTCTCGTACTCGCCCCTGCATCCAGGAGCTTCTTCATAAGCTCGAGCCTGCGCGACTCAAACTTGCGCTCGTGGAGTAAGGCATTACCTCCTGCATATGCTCGGCGGGATTTGGTGTGGTGCAGAGCACAGCACAACTCCAGAGGACGCCGCTCTCCTAAGAAATAACAGATGGTGTAATGCCAAGGACGGTTGACATCAGCACCCGCGTCGATGAGATGACACGCAATGGCAAACGCGCCATCGAGGCAAGCGAGGTGCAGGAGAGTGATACGGCTTCCCAGCTGGACGTTCACGTCTGCCCCCTTCTGGAGCAACCAGAGCATCGTCGCTCGTTGGCGGGTCGAGTAGGCGTAGAACAGTGGCGTCAGACCCCGGGAATCTTGGACATCAATGTTAGGAGGGTCATCGCCCTCAAGCAGAAACCTGATCACATCAAGACAGCCGAAGGCCGCCGCGGTGTGGAGAACGTGGGCTTTCCACCGGGGGTGATCGAAAGTATGCACCGCGCCTCGTTGGAGAAGCAGAATCGCCATTTCTTGCTGCCGGTGACACAAGGCCATGTGTAACGGCGTGACGGGGACGCTGCTTTCTAGGAACTTCCGGTCGGATTCCTCCTGTGCATATGCTACCTTGTCGTGTCGGTCTTCGCGGTCCAGTATCGTGCGCTTACACCCACAGATCTTTCGGGTAGTCTTATCAATGTCTGCGCCATGGCTCAGCAGAAGCTCCGCAACTTCGATATGACCGCCTCTGGCGGCGAGATGCAACGGGTACCACAGGCGTGATCCTTGCGCTTCGTGCGGCGGAACTTCGCCTATGGTAGTCAGGGGTTTGCCAAGACGGAGGGAAGGGAAAAACGGTTCGTCCAGCATCCATTTCGACGGCTTGAATGGTACAAACTTCGTACCATTAGTATCTTCACCGCCGTCAGTAGAATCGGTCCTGTCTTCAAACATCTCGATCTCGAGCCCTTCTACTCCGGGCTCCGATGAGTGGACTTCGGGTCCCTCGATTCTATTATGGAGAGCCGTAAAATAATCGTCAAACTCACCGGGAAGCGCAAACGACTCTAAGAAAACAGGATAACCACCTTCCATCCACGATTTGCCTGCGATTGCTCCAGCAGCCAGGAGCTTTCTGACTGTTCCAACCCTTCTAAGGTCACTTGCCCAGCAGAGAAGATACGGGTGACTCGATCTGGCGCGCCGGTAAAGCGCAGGGTTGGCAAGATCGTATGTCATGTGGCTGGCTTGGGCGAAAGCCGCAATGTCGGACAGGTCGGTGAGGTGACCGACGATAAGGAGGATGAGTTCGTTTGGGATGTTGGCCCATGAAGCCATTTTGCTAGTCTTCGTTAGCTACGTGATGCTTGAACGCTTGAAAGGTGCCACGTTATTGGAAAGGGGGCTCGTACTCAGATAAGTGACTGCCCTCACCGAACGACCTAATCGCTTAATCGCTGAGCTCCAGGGACGATTCAAAAGAGGCGAAGAGCTCTCGGTTTAGGCGCAGTTGATAAGTGTTACGCTGCTGAGCGATACAAGCAGGATGGAAAAACGTGTCGATTCTCAGGACACTTGGTTAGATTCCGAGAAACCATAGGCGTCAAGTGTCGAAGGACTCGAATGATGTTTGGGGAAGAAAAGGGAAAACGCGTCAGGAAACGCTCCTTTTATGGTTGGGAAATAGGTTTCGAGTTTCCACGACGATAGCCAGTTGCGTATTCTCAGCTACCTCTTCCAGTTTTCCCATTCCCCTGCCCTCTCTCGCGAATGCCCTCCAGAGAAACAGACAAGCCATCTGCTGGATCTAGTGACGACAGCATCCCAGGCCAGCCTGGTCTCGTGTGCTTCAATCATATCCCTTCATTCTGTTGGGTAGGATCAAGGAACTTCCAAGGCTCTTTATGGTTCTTGCCTGAGAACAAGAAGATGGCTAGTAAGTAGTGAAGGACATCCAACAATGACGAAACCTAGGGAATAGTGGGCATGCTGGAGAAGTGCATGACTGTGATATATTCCCTCTTAGTTGACAACATGGCTAGGATGTCTATAGACATGTTGGCAGTTGTTGTGCTTTCTATAAGATATATAAGTAAAGCTATAGCAACAGTCGAGGCAAGTTCACTCCAAAGTCCATTAGTTTTGGTTGCTTTTGTTTAATAAAGAAGGCATGCGAAAGTGTCAAGCCTCAAACACCGGCTCGATAAGAAATTGAAGGAAGACCCAGCCCGAAACCAACGAACTGCTCAAGTTAGCATCGGAGGGTATATCACTGACTACGGGAAGGCCAAAGGACTAAGCGCCTTCACTGTTAGATCCAACCGTAAATGTCTCTTACCCACCTCGAGATTGCAAAGACGGAGTCACGGGTTGCCAGTGCTGACTCTTACATAGTTTCACACAAATCCAAATACGGAATTCACAGTGGGACATCAACCGAGTAAATTGAACAAGAGTGCTCGCGAAGGCTCGCTTCTTGATTGTAGTATCAAGTCCGGAAACTCAAGTGGCTAGACACCAGAAGCGCCAGAAGATGATGCCCAAACGCCAAATAATGCCATCCACCTTTTTTTTTCTTGATCGTCATAAGCCCCCATCCCTTGGTATCATTCCCTTAGTAGAAGAAGCCGATAATCTTGCCGGCGACGTGCTTCCTACGGGCCTCCTCGTGGTCCATGATACCGGCGGAGGTGGTGAGGATGACATAACCGAACTGACGGGCGGGGAGAAGCTTGACAACCCACTTCTCGAGCTCGGTGAGACGGACGTTGAAGCGGGGAGAGATGACCCCGCACTTGTTGAGGCTGTTTCACACGTGTTAGTATGCTCTCCGTCACGAACTAGGGACGGTATGTATAGAGCATCGAGAACATACCGGCCGTTGAGCTGGACAACGATCTTGCCAGATCGGTGGTCATCGACCTCCTCGAACTCGCCAATGTAGCCTAAAGCAATGGATTAGCATGCATGTCGCAGAATCTCATCGACGTCGCAAAACACAAGGAGAAAAGAGTCGAGAAACGCATATTGTAGATAAAACTCTGCTGGATATAATCTATCGGCATCTTATAGGGGCTCGTTCGTAGGAATTCCGATCGTTGCCCTAGTTATCATGCCGAATGGGGAAGGGGTAGGGGTATCCGTGCAAGAGTTCCAAGCGTAAAGTCAAGACGCAAAAAGAGAGACATGGTCGACATACCGTGGCGCTGCATGACCTGGAGGAACTTGATGATGACCTTGGAGCTAGGTCGGATCATGACCTGGCGCTTGCCGGCCTTCTCACCGTTGTTGATGGTGTTGAGGGCATCGTGGAGGACGGAAGTAAGAACCATTTTTGCGGTATTGAGACGGAGATTCTCAAGTCGTTAAAGGTTTGCGAAATGAGGTATCTGCGCAGAAGAGAAAACGAAAATGTTAGCCTACGATGGCCTGAAGCGTGGAGAGTACCCTCGATAGCAAACGAGCTTATGGAGGGTTTCTGCCGCTCAGTGCTGAAGAGGAGAAGCGTATCAGGGCTGTTTGAAGCCATTGCCAAGTGTTTTCTTCTTTTTCTCAGGATATCAAAATCCAAACCCCGAGACTCTGTATTCCAAGAGCTTGGGGACAGGCAATATATTGCTGATTGCTCTCCTCCGCCATCGCGAAAGGCATAAGACCAGTCGCTATCGAGTCGCCGGCATTGCTACGTTTAATTGTCACATACCTCGGGAGAAGTGGGTTGGCGGTTGAGGAGTTGTTGGTGAATGGCAATGGTTGGAGATGGGAAAAATCAAGAGAGAAGAAATTGGACCTCTTTTCTCTCGGTGTGGGGGAAAATTGATGCATGCAAAAAACCACACAACCAAAACCAAGCATCAAATCAAGCCCTGGTGTGGGGTGGCCCGTGCCCACACGAAAAATTGCCCTAAGTTCGTGGGAAGGTGCCCCTCCATCCAATGAGGTGCAAAGTGCTAAAGAGGGACAAGGGCGGCTGCACACACAAAACTTCTACCTCCCACTTTGTACCCGTCCAGGTTTCACGTCGCCCCAATTTCTCGACTTCTACCACTCTCTATATCTTTTCCATCAAAATCACGATTACTCTTCGAGGACGGCCGATCCCTTGAATAACAAATCCCATCAAGATGGTGAGCAACTCTCCCTTGAAATCGATTTTCGAATACGTTCCATCGGCCCTCTCAATCGATTCCTGCGAGGAGACGTCCTCTTTCGACGTCTTGGAGGAGAGCGCAACAATTGAGAGCAACGGGCGAGGGGGAAAATATGATGTGTATTTTTCGGACAATGGACTAACCTAATGCTCTTCCGTGCCCATAGTCGGACGTAGAAGAGAAGAACGCCCCCGAAGTTTCCGAGGAGGTTGAGGTGTCTGCCGATGCCGCCTCCAAGGGCCAGATGTCCGTTCTCGACGCCCTCAAGGGTGTCTTGAAGCTCGCCCTCATGCACGACGGTCTCGCCCGCGGTCTCCGCGAGGCTTCCAAGGCCCTCGACCGCCGCCAAGCGCACATGTGTGTGCTCAACGAGTCCTGTGAGGAGGATGCGTACAAGAAGCTCATCATCGCTCTCTGCTCCGAGCACAAGATCCCTCTCATCAAGGTTCCCGATGGCAAGCAGCTCGGCGAGTGGGCTGGCCTCTGTACGTTTGGGCCCATCTCCTTTCGAATTTTCCTGGCTTTCCTTTTGGGGAGGAGATTTTCGTGTTTGGGGTTTCTTCCTGCTGGAATATGTTATGTGCTAATAGTCAATGTCTAGGTGTCCTTGACCGCGAGGGCAACGCCCGCAAGGTCGTCAACTGCTCTTGCGTCGTCGTTAAGGATTGGGGTGAGGAGTCTCAGGAGCGATCCATCCTCCTCAACTACTTCCAGACCGAGCAGTAAATTGCGTTTTCAGGCGTCAAAGGCTTAGGGTATAGAGTGGAGGATATGGGAGATTCTAAAAAAGATGGTTTCCATCCTGATACAACTTTTTTTAAAATTTGGTTGTACTCTAGCATCCTCGGCCGGCATCACTCCACGGAATGGATGGCCGACTAAGAATAAAAAACGGACATTAAAAGTTGGGCAACAATTTCTTTTTATCATTAGGGATACAGCTATGTCGTGATGACGTTCAATGTGTAAGATTGTAAAGCTACCAGTTCATTTCCTACCCTCGACCTGTTGAGAAGGTTTAGTAGGCCTCTCAGACGAGATGAGCTTTGGTGCATGGAGGACATGGGATCACGTACCATGATAATGTGGTATCCAAAACCGGTCTTGGCCTCGCCAATCTTGGGGTTACCAGTCGAACTGGCTTCGAGAGCGAAGGCCACCTCTTCAAACTTCGGGTCGAGGCTACCCCTTGTCTTCCAACCAAGAGAGCCACCTAAAAATCCCAAGTCCGTTAACCGAAACGAGTCCGTAAAGTACTTGTTGGCGATCTCCACTCACCTTGCCTGGCCTTGTCCTCCGAAAACTCGCGCGCAACTTCGTCAAACTTGGCACCATCCCTCAGCTTTGCTAGGGCCTCTTCCTTCTTCCCATGCTTCTCACACTATATACGAATTAGAGAGGAAATAGTCTTTTGAGAGTTATCGACGGTAGGGCAGGAATCTATTTCCCAGCTAACGCTGGCCGTAAGCAAGTAATGTACGTACAAGGATGTGGCGCACATTGATCGACTGCGCGCCCTTGACCTGTTTCTCTTCCTTGTCAGCCTTTCCTCCCTTGCCCTTGGCGGAAGCGGCAGCCTTTTTGTCGTTTCCTTTCGCTTTGGCCATTGTGTTGCGGACGAGGTGGCGGGAGGGTGTGTTTGGTGGGGTGGTTTGAGATTTTGCGACCAGAAATCTACCCCGCCTCCGCTGCACTGCATTGATATAAGCCAAGCCGTCGCTGACCTCAACTGACGACATCTTGTCAACCCGACCCTCTTGTGCTATCCAGAATTCTCCTTTTCAGTCAATTGATCTATCTACGAGTCCATGTTAAACCCCACGAGCGAGCCCGGAACCAGATGGAGCCTGGATAGATAATCTCTGGTGAACGTTTGCATTGATGGCTAGCTCTTTGTGATGGCTTACCGCACCATCACTCGATCGCAAGCCGGGATTTAAATCCAGCCTTCCCTACCCCTGAGCTGAATGGTTCATGGATACACTTTAGCCTTTCCCTTGGGCTGACGATTCCTGGGGGAAATGCAGAACTACGCGCAGAGCCCAGTGGGGTAAACTCCATCCCGGTATGAACGTTATGCTGTGACTGTCCTAGTCATTACGACTGGAACGCTCCTTCCGAGTTTAGAGAGTGAGGGTTTCCGTGTGTATATGTGTTATATATGAGATTTTGGGTCTGGATCCGCAACGTCTCATGGAAGCTCAAGTGGTCGAGCGGTGATGCACTGCTTATAAACTACTTCCGCAAGGCGCCGGCGTGGAACCCAGTCTGGTCAACCCATGAGACGTGGAGGAAATTGGGAAATGGAAATCGGGAATTGGGGAGGGAGAAGTGGGGGTTCTTTTTTTGCTGGATTTATCTTTGATTATATTCGATCTTTTTACCCCCTCGTCCATTTGTGCGAGAGTCTCCAGTCTTTTCGTTCGGGCTTTGTTGAACTTGTGATGTCTTTCGAGGTGTCTTGGAGGAGTTGAGGTGGGGGGTGTAGAAGTTGTTGGTTCGAAACCAGTCGAGGGCTTTTACACCTTTTTTTTTCTGCTCTCCTTATGTTGGGGGAATTCGACAATATAGGGTAATGTAGAGTAATTAAAAGGAGGTCTGGCAATGGTGGAAAATCTTATCAAGGACTCCATTCCAGTTGCCATTCTCTGAGGCTTGCCTTTGGAATGTTCATTATATTATTACACCGAATCATACAGCATCGAGCGCTCAACTCGTTCCCAGATTGCCATCATCCTCTCTAAATGTGGTGTCCCGACCGAACGGACGGGTGGCAGCCACACGAGAAACCCTGTTTTCCATCCTGTTTCATCCTGTTTATCATACAAACTCACCCTTTCCATCCGATTTTCCGCGCATTCTACCCTCCATACACAATTACCATGAAACCCGGGGCACCAGTTTTCCCCGTTATAGCCCGCAGAAGTCCTCCCATCATGAGTTGCGCCGAAGAACTCGCCCACAGCATCCCACAGAATCGAAAACCCTTCGCCCGCGATTCGAGCTAGAAGGCAACGCGATCCTCCTCCTTCTGCATTTCCCGCCACGTTTCAAAACCATCTTTACCCACCCGCTGAATCTCGGCCTCCTCTATTCTCTCGTACAGCCGCCAGTCGTCGAGCTGTGAAGGCCGAGGTATGGCCTGGAAAGCTTCTACGCGCTCTTGGCCTGAGGCTTGCTCGATGGTGAGGGTCATGCGGTAGGTGTCGGTGAGGGGATCAAGCTTGAGGCCGAAGCTGCGGAGGATGTATCTATGGGACTTGGGTATTAGAGGACTGCGAGATCCGAACGCGGGTTCAAGTAACAACACGGGAGAAAGGGAGTGTGTGTGTGTGACTTGTATACTCACATTCCGTCGTAGCGGACGCCAGCTTCTGGGGCATAAGGACTGCGGAGCTTGTGGCCCCGGAGAATATGTATCCGCTGGCCCACATGGGAGAGCAGAGAGTGGACCATCTCTGATACGCCTCCGTCTCGAGTATATCGCGTCGTCTCCCGGTCGTTTCGTTCTTCCCTGCCCCAAAGAAGGGGTAGGACCTTCATGCCATTCTTGGACAGAGTCTCCATGGAGTCGCCGGCCATGCCGTTGCGATAAGCGCTTGCCATGTTGACGAACCATCTTTGATGAAAGAGTCAGTAAGGATGAGAGAGGAGGGTGAGAGAAGAAGGGAGGGGTGGGGGAGGAAAAAAGGTCACTGTCCAAAACCCCAAAGGGCAACTTACTGTCCTGGTTCAAAGGCTGTGGTGGTAAGCTCCTCAGACGGCCTCCTGAACCTCCGTATCCTCCACCCAGGCTTCCCATCCTGAATACTAAAATAGAGATCCCTCAACTGCCCCGCCTGAACAAGCTCGTTACCCCTCATCTCGTCAATGGAAGAATATTCCTCCCCAAACCTCCCCGTCCACGCCGTCTGCAAGCGCTCGGCATTAGCCACAAGCTCGCGTAGCTCCTCGGGCGGCCTCCGCGGATGATGTTTAGGATCTAAGATATCCTCGAGGAGCTTGTCAAGACGGCACGCCTTGATGGTCTCGAAGTTGACGTGCATGGAGGGCGTCTCCTCGTCTTGGAGGAAGGCCGCTATGAGGCTGGAGAGCTCGGTGAGGTGGGGCCAGGGCCCGGGGGGTCTGTAACCGAGGATGGAGGCGCGGATGTCGTCGCAGATTCGGGCGAGGACGGGGAGTTTTGCGCGCTTGGGAGCGTGGGCGGTCGAGGCGTTGGAATTCGCCCGGGTGTGGGTTGGCGAACTTCCCTCGGATTGAGGCATGATGGGAGGTAAGGGAGATGTGGATGTAGATGGTGGGGGTTACGGCAGGTTTTCAAGGGAGATGTTGGAATTCCCCGAGGCGAGAGAGAGGAAGGGAGCAAAAGGGACGGCCACAAGACCACTTGGGTCCTTTCCAACTTGTAGATATTCAAGTCGAGCGAGAAAGTGTATGTCAATTTCGGGGTCGGACGAAAGGTAATTAGGACGAAGAGGAGGAAGAAGAAGCAAACATTTTATTCATTCCAATCAACTTGAAAAAGCACCAACGACTGCAAGGCAGCGCATGTCCAACCTCAAGACGGCAGCATGCAGAAGCCTTTCTCGCGTCGGTCACCGGGGAGGAAACGGTAGCGGCGGTTGAGAAGCTTGGATCAAGAAGCGGGTGCGGAGGAGAACAATGACTATTGTTCTGACAGCTCAGTCTTCCCTTGTCCTGGGACTATTATCACGAATCTCGACTAGGGACGTGCGAACATGGGGAAGAGGGGAGAAATTCTAGGATACTTCGTAGATCTACGAAGTACTTCATAACATACAGAGTTCTAGACACAGGGCAGGGATCCACATGCGAGCCGCACCCGGAGCTCCTTGCAGATGAGGACTTTTCTAGGCCCTTTCTTTTCTGCGGAGAGCTTCCAAATGGACAGTGTGGCGGGGGGATAGTGTGGCAGCCATCAGAAGCAAACAGACCCACCATGTGTTCTAGCCCAGGATGGATTCCTTGCAACGAGGAAATTGGAAAAGGGGGGAAAGGTGGTGGTGTCGACTTCGTATATGGCATGGCGTCCCGGCGGTTCGGGGTCGGGGGACATTGGAGGATCAGCGATGGGCTTCATATGATGCGAGGTGCTGCCTATCGTGTAATCATTTGTTCCTATTCCTTCGTACTTGGGGGTACACGAGCTAGCCTTCTTCCACGGGAACGAGGAGCAAGGGATCAAGGGACAATGCAGTGACAATCCGTCTGTGACTCTCGGGATTTGTGGCTTTCGAAATGTCCCGACCGAGACCGAGGTAGAGAGAGGGTTGGTCTCATCCTCGTAAGCGTGCGGGAAACGGATCAATTGATGCAACGAAGACGCAAAGAAGTTTCGCCTAGCCCAAAGCTTAAAGCTAATTCTTTCATCAATATTTCGTAAACGTGTTCAAGCAATGGTGGCGGCCGCGAGGACTGTTCGAAGAGGTACAACACCAAGACATTGACCAAGGTGATCGGACTGGTCCAGAGCTTTTTAGATTGCTAGTGTACTTCGTAATAATGCAACCATTTGATGTGCTGGGGTCCTTGGAAGCTGGGGTCCCTGGGATCCTAGATCAGCTTGAGCTTTGCGGAGCTCGGATGAAACGGGGACATCAATGATACGCGTTGAATCGGGGTCTTTCATGGCATCCCTCGTCGTGAGTGACATCGAAGAATAGGACCATGCCCTGTGACTGGACAGGCTTAAAGTGAGAGGAAAATTGAGATTGCATGCATTATTTCCAGTACCCTGCGAGGAGTATGTTTGCGAAGGCATCAACGCCCGATTTGATTAATTCGAGGTGTTTCGTCCGATATCACATCTCCCTAACCCGCATGGATATACTACTTCATAGTATCTCTCGATCTCGACAGCCCAAACCAAAGTCAAACGTCCCGGTCCTAACACAGAATATTAGATGAATGCATCTACTGTAAGCTTGGATCTACCCAGGCGGATAGGATGGGACGGCGGCAGCACAGACATTGTCAATGGCACGCTCCACAGAGCTGTCAATCCTCCATTCAGCGCCCCGTCTTCTTTTCGGAAAGGATGCCGCTACCGCCAATAGCGCTCTTCGAAGTTCTGGAAGACGGAAACCGTTGTGACGTGCCTCGTGGCGAGCAGCCATTTTCCCTGTCCTCAACCAATTGATGGATGCGCATGCCTTGGCTTCTGCAGCTTGGAGTGGATAT
>Ga0164243_10008062_pt1 | contig 15608 bp, 27 predicted proteins | sample OricompcompostOP_FD_108781 | JGI IMG/M metagenome (GOLD analysis project Ga0164243, IMG submission 108781) | Organic Plus compost microbial communities from Emeryville, California, USA - Original compost - Organic plus compost (OP) | ecosystem: Engineered > Solid waste > Mixed feedstock >...
GTGGAAGAGATCGCGCCGTGGCGCCGCGGCCATCCGTCTCGTGCCTCACGTACCCGCACGAGTGGGTGGAGGGAAGGTTGTCATGACTGCACAGCGAACCAGGCGAGCCAGGCATCTGATCGCGACGACCGCGGCCGGGGTCCTGCTGGCCGGAGGGGCCACGCTCGGCACGACGGGCACGGCAGCGGCGGCCCCGGCCACCACGACGGCCACGACGACGGTCACGCAGGTCCAGGCCGCCCCGCAGGGCGGCGGTGGCTGCGACGGCGGCTGGTGGGGCGGCTGCGGCGGCCACGGCCGCTGGGGCGGCAGTTACTACGACGGCTTCGGCAGCCTGGGCGGCCTCGGCCTCCTCGGCGGGCTGTTCGGGGGCCTCGGCGGCCTCGGCGGCCTCGGGTCGTTCCTGTGGCCCTGGTGACGGTGCCTGAACGACACCTCTGACGCGGCCGAGGGCCGCCCCCGGATCACCGTCCGGGGGCGGCCCTCACACGTCGGTCGCCGTCGCCCGCCGCGGGCGGCGGCCACCCGTCACACGTCGAAGTACAGCTCGAACTTAAGCGGCCCCTCTGCTACCTGCTGCGGAGGGGCCTTAGCTCGTTGACCTGCTGTTTTGCGCGTTGATCTGCGTTTGGTAGTGCCAGACGCTATTGATCATCCTGCGGACTGTTTGCGGACTGCGGATCGTCACTCTTCGCGCTGGGGCGCGGCGGGAGCTCGTCCGTCTCGTGCGTGAGCCAACGCAGGAAGTCCCGGATGTACTGGCCGCGCTGCCGCGTCCCCACCATGGCGCCGGCCTTGTCCCACAGCTCCTTCTCGACCCTCACGGTCTGTCTCGGGGTCTTCTCTACGTTCGGCATGGCCTGAGCGTAGCCCCTTGCGGTGTCATGACACCAGGGTCTACGGTGGGTGTCATGACACCGGGAACCTCCCGGAACGTCGACGGCCCTACCTGCGTGCAGCAACACGAAGGCAGGGCCTGACGGATCACCTGCAGCAACAGGAGAACCGCTATGGCGCATTCTGCCATCAACACGCCCATCGTCTCCGCGATCCCCGTGCAGCCGTCTGCCGCCGGCCGGTCGCTTCCCGTGCTCAAGCCGGGCTTCCGCCTGGTGCCGACGCTGATCGGCCGTCCGGGCAACGAGGCCACGGTGTGGATCGAGTGCCCCGAGTGGTGCACGCTCGACCACGCCAACGACCGCCAGATCGCGCTCGAGGACGTCTGGCACTCCGGTGAGTTCGTCGACCTGGAGCTGCCGCACCGCGGCGGCACGGAGCTGCTGGCCTACTTCCGGCTGGGCCTGGACCCGTACAGCCGGGACGCGGACAAGCGGCGGACGTTCGTGTACGCCGAGGACGGCACCACCCCGTCGGGCTACTACATGGAGCCGGACCACCTCGACGCCGCGGCGGACCGCCTGGAGGTGACGGCCGCGCAGCTGCGGGCGCTGGCCCGCGCGGCCCGCGCCACCATGCACGACGGCGACTCCGACCCGGACATGGACGAGGCGCTGCGCAGGGTCCGCGAGGGCCGGGCATGAGCGTTCCGACCTTCGGGCCCACTGGGGTCCAGAACGTGCACGACGACGCCCCGGAGCCGTTCGCGGTCGTGCGGATCGACTACCGGGTGTCGCGTGACGAGCTGTTCGCGGCGCTGATGCTCGGGTTCACCGAGACGGACGTCGACCGAGACCCGGACCTGATGACCGTGGAGCAGATCCGCGGCGAGGTCGAACGCGCGCTGGCCGTGGCGTCCGTCGACGAGATCTGGCGGGTCGTGGAGCAGGTTGAGGACGGCCGGTACAGCGGTCCGCAGCTGCGGCGCCTGGACGCCCTGTGGCGCGCCCTGGACCGGGCGTATCCGACCCGTCGCAGGCACCGGCCGGCGAACCCCGCGGGCAGGGGTCTGTCGTGAGCGCCGCCCGCGTGCCGCTGACTGAGGAACAGCGGGCCTACCTCCAGTGTGCGATCCAGGCCCGGGACGGGCGCCGCTGCTTCTACTGCCTCCGGAACTTCCGGCGGAGGCCGGGGCGGCGCAAGACGCTCGACCACTACATCCCGCACCGGCTGTGGCCGGGCTGGGAGCTGGACAACCTCGTGCTCGCCTGCGAGCGCTGCAACCTCGCGAAGGCGGACAGCCTGCCGTGGCCGCTGGTGTGGCTGCTGCTGGCCGTCCACCGGCCCGAGCGGTGGGAGCTGGCCGCGTGAGCTCCTACCGAGTGCGCCGGCCGACCGAGGAGGCCGCGGTCTCCCGGGCGGCCCGGCGCCCCATCTACCGCCTTCCGGCCGTGCTGGCCGACATGACCACCGCGCACCGACTGGGCGACCGTGAGGGCCTGCTGCTGCTAGCCTGCCGGGCCGTGCGCGCAACTTCCCTGGAGGTGGGGGAATGATCGACAAGCCGTTCATCTTCGAGTGGTCCGGCCGGGACGCCGACGCGCTGCGCCGGGCGCTCCGGATGACCCAGGAACAGATGGCCAATCAGCTCGGCTGCTCCCCGCGGACCATGACCCGCTGGTGCACGGGCAGGACGACCCGGATCTCCCAGGCGGTCCAGGAGGCCCTGGACGCGCTGTACGAGCGGCTGACCGAGCAGCAGGTGCGGCGCTTCCTGTACGCCCTGCAGAACGGGCCGGAGCCGCGGCAGGTGTCCTCCCCGGTAGTGATGGCCGCCGAGATGGCACTCATGCAGGCCCGTATCGACGAGCTGACCGCGCAGCTGGAGAAGGAGCGTCAGTCGTGAGCGAGAAGGTGTGGGTCGTCCTGGAAGGCGGCCGCCTGGAGCTGGTGGACGCCGCGCCGCTTCCTGCCGAGCGGTTCGACGACGGGCACTTCTGGATGTTCGACGGCTTCGGCTCGGACCTGGACGACCCGTACTCGTGCGGGCTGTGCGGCGAGGCGAAGTGGAAGGTGTACGGCACGCCGTGCGCGGTCGGCCGGACGCCGGAGGAACTGAACGCCGAGCGGGCCGCGTGGATCGCCGAGCACGCCTACGACGGTGAGCCCGAGTGGGTCATCCGCGGGGCCGAGCTGCAGGCCGCCTAAGCCGCAGGTCGCATCCCAAATGCCCCCCTCTTCGGAGGGGGGCTTCCCGGTGTCTCCCGCCGCCTGCCGTACCCCCCTCGATTGCCTTGCCGCGGAGCACGCGTGCGGCATGCCGTTACCGGCCCTTTCCGCCTCGCTCGCAGAGGCCGAGGACAGGCCGCTGCAGCGGCACCCGATCCGCGCGAACCAGCCCCGCGGCGGCGGCCCGCCGAGGCCGTGCCCGAACCCCCACAGCCCTTTACCCCCAAGGGGTGCAGCCGTCCGGCGGCACCCCGGAAAGGACCCTTCGTGAGTGCCCGTTCCATCGCCGTCCGCGACCGCCGTACCGCCATCGGTCGGATCGCCCGGAGCCTTCAGCGGGACCGCGGTTACGCGCGGCCGGCCGAGGTGCTCGCCGCGGCCGCGGCGGCCGGTCTGAAGCCGTCACGAGCGGACGTCGCCTCCACCCTCGCCCGGCTCGGGATGCGCCGTCGCTGACGGCCCTTCCGTCCCCCCGTGCGCCGCGGGCTCTCCATGCGGCCGCGGCGGCGCGGCGGTGCCTGCCAGCCCACGGCCTGCGGCTCAGGGGACAGCCTGTCGACCTCCCCGCATTCGTCGACGGCTTCCAGGCAGGCGGAACGCTCGGCCTCGACCACACCGACCGCCCGCGGCGAGCTGCCGCAGCCGCCGACTGCCAGACCGACCGCCCGACACGGCGTCCTGCGGCTCCTGCTGCTCCACCCTCACGACCCCCGGCCCGCGCCCGCACTCCACCGGGCACGGCACAGGGGGCTTTCGCGTGGGTCCGGTAGCTGCGCGGCTGGGAGCAGCGCTACAGCGCGTGACGTCTTGTTGTTGTTGCCGCGGCACGGGCGGTGTTGCCGGGGGGCTCAAGGCGCGCGCACGTCGCGCGCGCGCGAGGATCCCCCATCTACTCACTCTCTGTCAACCCTCGGGACGGGGCGTTTAGTGTGCGCCCGCTGATCGGTGGCGACGGCGAGACCGGTGGCGGCCCGCACAGTGATCCGACGGACCGCTCGACCGGGTCACTGTCCGGCGTAGGCTGTCTCGCCGCCGTCGCCGCTGCCCAGCCGCGCCAGCTGAGCAGCGCCTCGGCATCAAGGCGGTGAAGGCAGTCGGCGCCGACGGCAAGGCGTCCCGCGGGTTCCGACTCGACGACCTTCTCGACGCCCGATAGATCCCATTCGCACCCTGTGCCGACCCTGCACCGCTCTGGAACATCGCAGGTCATGGCATCGACCACCCTGCCCCGACCCTGCCCCAGCCGGGCAGGGTCCCCTCCGGTCCAACCCCGCCCCCGGGCACGGTCCGGGCAGGGGCGCGGACAGGGTCGACCTGCGGAATCGCAGTGTCAGAACAGGGTGTCAGGCGCCTGACGGCCGGCCCTGTCAGGGCGTCTGACAGCGCGTCTGCCTAGGGCAACGGGTGTCAGGTCCTCCTGACGGTGTCAGGCGTCAGGAGGCCGTCAAGGCCGCGGCGGTCGACTTCTTCCCGGGCAAGGCTGGTCAGCACACCCGGTCCTGTGACCGCTTCAGGCCGGCCGGGCCGGAACGGCCAATCCCCTTCGGACGGGGCGCTCCGACGGTCGTGCCGCGCAGGTCGGGATCGCGACGCCCTCATGGTGGACCACGTCCCGGTTGACCCTGGACACAGCCTGGACAGGGCCTGGTTACCCCTGGACATCAGCCTGGACAGACGGGGGCAGAGCCTGGACAGGGGCCTGGACAGCGTCCACCCCATGTCCAGGAACAAATCGGGGCATGTCCACCCTGTGTCCAGGGGTCTGTCCACCCGTTACGCCCCGGTATGTCACGACCGCGCGCGCTCAGCGTGAAGTGGTGCCGCTGACCATGAGACCACCCGCCCGCCGGCATGACCGGCCCCGACCAGGCGTGGGCCGATGCGTGGACTGACATCGAGGGCGGCCCCCTCGCCGTCGACGGCCACTCGTTCGGCTGACGCGCCAACGCGGCACGCTCCGTCGAGGGCGCCTTCGCCCACGACGTCCGCGGCCGCCGTCGAGCAGCTTCTCGCCGGCCTCTCCCGCCCCTGCCTGGTGCGTCAGAGGGCCGCAGACGGCCCGCCCCCCTTGGACGTAGAAGGGGATTCGAGGGTCTGGGCGTACCGTGCCGAAGAGCCCTGAGAAGGAGCCAACAACGGCCGGGCAGGGGCCGTATCCCAGGTGTACTCGCGCCCTCGGCAGGCATACGCCGTCCGTGTCCGTGACGCGGTCCGGGCCGAAGCCGCCGACGAGCAGCAGAACGGCCCGTAGGCCCCGAGGCCGCAGTCCAGGCCGCCCCTTCGACGCATGCCTGAAACAGCGCACCCTCCGCACGCTCCGAACCGCCTGCAGGGGGCGCCTTCGTCATTGCGCGCTTGGCTACGAGCCGAGCGATTCCATCAGGTGGTCGTCGAGGTCGGCGAACCATTCCTCATGCCGCCACGGCCGCAGGTCGGCGCGGGCGCGGCGCAGACGGATCGCCGCCACTCGGCCGCCGGTCGTCGACGCGGAGTCAATGCAGTCGTGCAGCAGCTCGGCGGCCGACTCCGGCTCGCCGAGACGGATCCGGGCTAGTGCCTGATCGGTCGCCACGATCGCCCGCTGCACCCGTTCACGTGGCGCCTGCAGTGCCTCGACCGACCGGGCGAAGTAGTCGTGCGCCTGGGCGGCATCGCCCACGTACAGGGACGTAACGCCTTCGAAGCCGCGCAGGTGCGCGGGTGAGAAACTGCTGGACGCTGGGTCACCCTCGCGGTCGCCGCTGTCGAGGTCGTACCAGGCGAGCGCGAGGGCAGACCGCGCATGCCGCTCGGCACCCGCACGCGCGGCGATCTCCGCCTGCAGGGCGTGCGCCCGTGCCCGCACGGTCACGCTTACGCCGGCGCGGGCGTCGCGCACCGCGGCGTCGACGAGTCGCTGCGCCGTCTCTATCCCAGGCGTCGAGTACAGGGTGACCAGGGCGTGACTCATGTGGACGACGGCGCGCCGCCACGGCGAGCCGGTGCCGCCCGCCGCGGCAGTCGCCTCGGCATACAGGGCTCGTGAGGCCGCGTCGTCGCGCGTCTCGAACGCTGCCCGGCCCGCGAGCGTGTACGCCTGCGCGGCGACCGCCCGCAGCTGTGGCAGCAGCGGCTCGGGAACGGGCGCGGCGAGCAGGCGCCGGCATGACTCGACGATCGGTGCGAGCAGCAGCTGCACCCGCACGAACGGCACGCTTCCGACCTGCCCGTTGATGTCGCCGACAGCGTGGCTCAGTGCGTCGAGCAGCCCCTCGTCGAGTCGCGACGGATCCGCAAGCACGGCCGACAGAGCGGCCTGTACCGACGAGCCGAGCAGTGCGAGCAACCCGCCGTCATCGGTCGCGGTCCGCACGAGCAGCGTGCGCAACTCCCCGAGGCGCCGCTCGCTCTCGCCCAGGTTCCCGAGCGCGTCGAGCAGCTCGGCGAAGTCGCTGCCGACGCCGAGGGACAGCCGCCCGTCGCTGCCGCGGGCGTACAGATGGGCGAGCAGCAGCTGATACCGCTCACCCGGCAGGATCGGTCTCGTGCTGGACTCCCAGCGGGCGACGGACCGCTGCACACTCGCGGCGCTCGCGTCGATTGGCTGCCCGAGGCCGGCCGCCGTGGCGACGAGGGCTCGGGCGAGATCGGCGAGCGACCACCCGCGAGACTGCCTCAGCTGTTTGAGTGTGGCAGCGCCAGCACCTCGATCGTGCGCGCTCATGGCCTCATGATGCCCCGCCGCGGCGTCTAGACGGGCACGATTAAGCGTGGCTTCCCCTGAGAGGCTGCATAGTTCAGGGTTTGCCACGTGCCCGACTGCCTCTCAGAACCTGCGAGCGGGAACCCGATCACCATCTGCGCGCGGTCGACCATGTACCGATTACGGGCGTGAAACGCGGGCGTCCGAACCTCGGCAGCACCCAGCTCAACGATTCCGGTGATCCGGTCGCGGCACCGCTCGATCGCCTGCCTCGCATCGGCCGGCTGCTGCGCCACCGTCCCCGGCACAACGATCATGATCCGGCTCCGCGAGTTGCCCGCCAGCCACAGCAGCGACAGGCTGTCGATCCCGCGGGCGCCACCGATGTAGAACTGCGCGTCGGGTGACGCCCACGGCCGCAGGTAGGTGCCGAACAGATCCGCGAAATACTCGATTTGGTGATGGCCCGTCTGCCGGGTTCCGGTAATCGCCGCAGCCAGAGGCATTGATCAACTCCGTGTCATAGGTTGTCAGATCCCCCACCGCCGCGCCCCGCAGTGAGATCGGCTCATGGACGCGATGACCGCCTCGGCCATTTTGGCCGACCACTGCGCAGCCCGAGGGCTGTCCGTCAGCGAACGCGACGATGGCGCACTGATCGTGAACAATCCCCTGCACCCGCGTGTCGGTGAGGTGCTCACCGCGCAGCGCGGCCGCTACCTCACCGACTACGGATACGAGATCGGCGAGCACGGCGACGAGCCGGCGACCGCCGACCGCCTCGTCTTCCTGCTCGGTCTGCCGTGTGTCCCCAGGCAGCCGACCGCGAGGACCGCGGAGGCTGCAGCGTGAGCACGACTCACCATGACGAAGGCGTAAACCAGATCGCGGCCCCGGTCGCCAAGGTGCCCAGGGCGGCACTCGACCATGCGGGGATCGTGCTGCCGGACCCCGCCGGCCTCACGGAAGAGCAGCGGCGCGGTGCCGCCTGCGTGTGGGGCGGCGAGCGCCTCACCGTCCAGACGGCCGTGGACCTCGGCGTGCGCACCGACGGGCTCGACGCCGAGCCAGATCTCGGCGGGCGATGGTACCCGCGTGGCTGCCGCCAGCACATCGCGGCCGCGGCGAACCTCGCGCTTGAGCAGCACATCGGGCACTGCGAGCAGTGCGTCGACGACATGTCCCAGTGCGCCACCGGCATGGCGCTCACCCGTCTGAAGAGGGAGGCCGGCCCGTGATCTGCGCCCGATGTGACCAGCCGATCCAGCCCGGCGAGCGGTACGTGCAGGTCGACAACCCGGGCGCCTCCGCGGCAGGCGCGACCCTGCACATCCACGCGGATCGCTGCGTGCCCGTGCCGCACCAGACCTACCCGGCCAACTCGTTCGGCCGGTGAAGGCCGGCGGCCGTCCCTGCCCCCGTCGGGGACGGCCGCCTCCCGGCTCCAGCGCCGGCCTCTCCGGCGAGCCGCACCAGCGGCTGGGCGTGCGGCCCGCCCAACGGGGCAGCACGGCGATCCGCTCATACGCCCGATCGCCGCGACAGCCCGACGTCGGAACTTGATGTGCTGCGGCTGCCAGCCCATGGCACGGACCTACAGGGCAAGGCACGGTCAGCGGAGCCTGATCGGGCGGGCGCGAGGCTCGACAGCGGCCCGATTCACCTGAGGACGGACACCTCCCGCCCGCTTCTCCCAGACCGGGGCCGTGTACACGCTGCCCCCCTGTACGACTCTGGGACTTTCAGCCGGCGACCACTCCGGAGGCTGCTGGTACGGCTCCGGGTCGCCGCCCTCCAGCCACACCCGGCGAGCCGCGGCCCACCTGATCCGGCCGTAGTTCACCGCCAGCTCGTCACCCGGATCCTCCGCCCACTCCTGCGGCCGGTACACAGCCAGCCAGTCCGGCACGCCGCCCGACCGGGAGCGCAGCCGCCGCGGCCGGCTCACGCCGGCCCCCGCCAGCGCGACACTGCGGCACGCCGGGCCTGATCCTGCCGGGCCAGTGCGTCACGCGCCTCCTGCTCGTCGTCCTGCAGCTTCAGCGACGCCAACAGACGGGCCACCAGCGCCCGATGCTGCCGCAGCTCCTGCACCAGCGGGTTCGCCACGTCCTGGCCCATCGAGCCCTTCACCACCAGCGGCGCAGTCTGCAGCGCCACGTGCATCCGCTCGATCAGGTCGACTTCCCGGCAGGCGTCCTCCAGCACGCGCAGCTCGTCGGAACGCAGCTCCTGGGCCTCCACAATGTCCCGCCACAGGCGCGCGGCCTGCTCTCCGAGCCCGGCCGGCGGCTTTGGGGCCGGCGCAAAGGCCCCCTCCAGCACTTCCATGATCGAATCCCTTCGGTTGAAAATCACAGCACGGCGAGCAGGCAGAAGGTCGTGAGCTACACGGCCCCGATCCGGAAAGGCCGGGTAGGGGGTAACCCCGCCAGGGTGGTCGCGGGCCGGCTGGTCACGGCCTGCTTGATCATCGCGGGTCTAGGTGTGCGCGATCACCTCGGTGAGGTCGGGCTGACCTCTGATGATCAGGACGTTGCCCGCGAAAGCAGTCGCGTGAAAGGACAAGGTGATCGGCACGACGACGTCGCACTCGGGACAGTGGACCTGCACCGTCGCGGTGGCTGCCACACCTGCCTCCTCTGGTGCCCTGGCCCTCGGGTGGGCGCTGCCGGCTGCTGCGCCGCCCGGGGCCGTCGGCGGCGCTGGTGCGGCTTGCGGTAGCCGGCTGTCGCACCATGGGTCTCAGCGCTCGTCATGCCAGCGAACGTGAGTGCCGTTGACGCCGAGTTCATGGGTCATGCCGTCTCGGACAGGTACTGCGTGACCGCTGCCTGCGCGCCTGTGAGGGTGTAGGCCGACCGACGTGCCCAGCCTGCGTCCCTCCAGCGTTCGGCCTGACTGGCTCGCTGCCTGACCTCTCCTGGTGTGGCCAGCGACAGATCGATCTGGTCCTGTCTGACGAGGTGGACCCACCGTGCGACAGGCTGGTGTCTGAGGTCTCGCCACGTGGCCACGATGGGGGACAGGAGCAGCCACTCGTCGGCCAGTACCCGATCGGTGGTGGGCTCGGGCAGGGCGGCCACGGCGTACAGGGCGTTGTCCCTGCCGCCGTCGCCTCCTGCCACCTGCACCATGTCGGCTCGGTCGTTGACGAGCTGGTCGAGCTGTACGGCCGCGCCTTCGGCCTTGTTGTAGGCGGCGGTCAAGGCGGGGTTGTTCCAGTCGAGGCGCTGGGGGTCGAGCTGGGACAGGTCGGCGGGCAGCTTGGCCGCAGCCTTGCGGACCGTGGCCATGAGGGCCGTGTACTCCTTCTGCAGGCCAGCGATCCATGCGGGGAGGCAGGCGCGGACGGCGTCGACGTACCGCTGGTCTGCCTCGTCGCGGAACCGGTCGGCGGCCCGCCGGGTGGCGTCGGCCAGCTGGAGGGCGGCGGCGTACTCGCGTATGGCCTGGGCGACGTCTGCGGCGCTGTCGGGCAGGGCGGGCGGCTCCGGGTCGTCCTGCCGAGCTGCGGCCTCCACGGCGGCCTGTACGGCTGCTGCTGCCCGTACCTCGTCGGGGACGTCCAGCTTGCGCCGCTCGGCCGCAGCCACGGCCTTCAGGGCAGCGGTGACAGGGATCATGCGGCGCCACCCCGGAAGAGGGCGTTGACCGCGGCCACGTCGGCGGCGTTCATGGTGGGCGTGGTGCCGCTGGCGGGGCCGTCCAGGTCCTGCTGGGCGAGCCGGTCGATCTCGTGCGCCTGAAGGGTGATGAGGCTGGCCGGCGGCGGGGCGACGTGGTTGAAGGCGTGGGTGACGGCCCAGTGCTTGTCGTCGGGGTCGGGGGTGGTGTTGTACTCCTCGGCGAGGCGCCGGAAGTCGGGCCGGGTGTCGGCGTAGGCGTCGAGGACGTCGCCCCAGCCGTAGTCGGCGGCCCTCTTGGCGATGGCGCGGGCGAGGATGCTGTCGCCCTGGTCGAGGGCGTGGCGCAGCTCGTCGGCGGCGGTGCGCGGGTCGTCGAGCTGGTTGGCCCGGTCGGTGGCGTTGCGTCGGGCGAGGAGGGCGTTGGGGTCGTTGCTGTCGGCATACCCGAACATGCGGCGCTGCAGGTCGGCGCGGCGGGTGCGCAGCTGGGCGATGGTGTTGTCGCGCAGCTGGTCGAGGGCGTCCTGTGCTTCCTTGTACGCCTTCGCGGCCATCACCTGCTTGGCGTGGTCGCTGTAGACGCGGTTGTTCTGGATGCGCTTCAGCTTGGCGTTGTAGGCGTCGAGGATCTGCTCGCGGGTCATCGGTGGTTCCTTTCCTGGGTGGCTTCGGTGCGCGCGATGTGCTGCGCTCCGTTGAGTTCTTCTCGGATGGCTTCGGGTGGGACGAACAGCCGGACCAATTCGGCCATGGCGAGGACGACGGCCTCGGCGGTGGCGGGGTCGCAGCGGTGCAGGAGGCACTTCACGCTCTGGTCGTCGTCGCGGAGGGCCGCGGAGATGACCAGGGCCGCGGTCCGGTAGACCTGCGCGCTCACGTGCCGTCCTCCTCGTCGATCCAGTGGCGCATCTTGGCGAGGTGCCGGGCCTGGAGCCCGTGGGCGCGGTTTTCGTTCAGCTCGGCACGGCGTCGCCGGCTTCGCTCGCGTCGCAGCCGGGCCGCGGCTATCCGGGCCTGCACCTGCTCGTCGACGTAGTTGGCGGTCGTGGTCATGTCGGTGACTCCTGGTCGGTGGTGACTGCCGGAGTGGGCAGCAACAGGGGGTGCGTGGGGGCTCCGGTGATCTTGTGACCGGGTGGTGGGTGGTGGGTTGTGGCGGGTTTTCCGAAACTCCTACGCGCGCACGCCTGGGAGGTTTTGGGGAGACCCGCCACAACCCACCACTTCCGCAGGTCAGGGCGCTTCGTCCTCCTCGCTGCCGGTGAGCATCAGCCCGAGCCAGACGGCTCCGATGTTGCGCTTCGCCTTCTCGTAGCCGCGGGCCTTCATGGAGGCTGCGAATGCCACCTCGGACCCGATCTCGTCGGCCTTGATGCCGTTGTCGTGGCACCAGCTGGACCAGGCCTGGAACAGCTCCCGAGCACGGACGGCACCGTGCCGGTTCGCCATGGTGCGCTCACTGAGGAAGCGTCCCAGGGTGTCGCTATCCGCCTTGTATTGCTCGGTGCGCACGCGCACCGCCTCGGGCGGGTTCAGTCCCTGCTGCTGGTAGTCGAGCCATCCGGCGTAGGCCCAAGCGAGCACGGCCGGGGCGGCCTGCTTCAAGCGGTCAGGCAGCCCGCTGTCACGTTCTTCTTCCGGGATGACGACATCGAAGGGGATGACGAGGAGACGCCGCCATACCGCCGGGTCATCGCCGCTGACTGCTGGCAGATGGTTGGTCAGCATGATCAGCGTGTGCGATGGGTCGAAGGTGATGGGGTTCTTGTGCATGTAGTTGGCTTCGATGGGGTCGCCGCCGACGAGCCGCTTCATAGTGGCTTCGGCGAACTTGCGCCCTTTCTCCGTCTCGGAGCAGAAGGCCAACCGGGCGCCTCGGAGCCGCATCTTGAAGGCGCCGTGCCGCTCGTGCTTGGACTCCATGAGCAGCGCGGGGTCGACTTCGATGGCGTAATCTCCGAACGCGCTCGCCACGGCGTCCCGCAGCGTGCCCTTACCGTTCGCGCCGGTGCCGGTGAAGATGGGCATGACGTGCTCGGTCTGCTTGCCGAGCATGGCGTAGCCGAAAAGTCGCTGCACGAACGCGCGCACGTCCTCATCAGGCAAGATGCGCTCCAAGAACGCTTCCCACTCAGGGGCCGACTCGTCGCCGATGGCGCCGCCGGCCACCTTCGTGATGAGGTCGGCCGGGTCGTTGGGTTTGATGGTCCCCTCGTGCAGGTCGACTGTGCCCGCGGGCGTGTTGAACAGGTACGGGTCGGCGTCAAGCGCCCGGGACGGCGCCGAGATCGGCTTCATGGCGCCAGCCAGCTTCAGCATCCCCTCGATGCCCGAAGCGCTTTCGGACTTGCGGACGTCCTGATACAGGGCGTCGCGTTCCTTGGTGGGCGGCATGGAGAGGACTTCTGCCAGAGCGTTCTTCGTGGTGGCGATTGCCGCCTCAACGTCGACTCGTTCCTCGTCGAGCTTCCAACGGGCGCCGTCCCAGTGGTGCCATCCGATGCCGTGGACGTGTCGCAGGTGGTCGCCGTGCTCTTCGACGAATCGCTCTGCCATACCCAGGTGACCGCGGTGGGAGTTACGGGGCAGGGGGACGATGTTCAGGCGGCGCGGGTTTGTCTCGGTCACGCAGCCTCCTGGTGCTCATAGGTCAGATACTTCCCCGGCTGTCCGGGGATGCGGATGGGCGGCCAGCCAGAGGTGGCCTTCAGCTGGTGGGGCGGGTAGGGCTTGGCGAGCGCGTCCAGCTCGGCGCGTGTGCGGTGGCCGACGAAGTTGGGCCTGATGCCCAGGTTCTTGAGCCAGTTGACGAGTTCTTCCTCGTCGCCGTACTTCCGCCACATCTCGGCGGCCTCGAGGGCTCCGGCCAGCCGGCGAGGGTCATCCGGAGGGAGGGCGATCCACGCACGGCTGCCGTACTTGGGGAAGTCGCGCGCGCACCAGGCGGCTTTGGCGTTGGCCCACAGTTCGGTGAGGACGTCAGCCGTGGCCGCTTCGCTCGTCCCCTCGGGCTGCGGTACGGTGGCTTCAGCTTCGCCGCCCGCGAGGTTCTTCTGAAACGCCCCGGCTACCACCCGGGGCGTTTCTGCGTTCCTGGTCATGCCACGGCGCCTCCGGCCTGCGCCTGCTCGGCGTCCCAGGCGTCGAGGATCGCCACGTTGTAGAGCACCTTCCGGCCGCGCTTGACGCCGCCGGGGATGTATCCGATGTGCCGCCAGTACCGGACCGTGCTCGGGGCGGTCCTGTAGCGCGCTGCGACTTCGTTGGTTGTGAGGTATTTCGGTGCGCTCACCGTCACCACTGACTCCTCATGCAACTCGCATCTTCACTGAGTGATGATTCACGCTAGCATCGTTGATCGCACGAGGGGAAGTAGGTACCTTCATCTGGTGCAGATCGATGAGGTGGGACGAGAGTTCGGCGTGCTCGTGCGCAAGGCACGAGAGGCGCGTCAGTGGACCCAGGCGGACCTGGCAGAGAAGCTGAGCAGGCTGCTGGGGCGGGAAGTGCCGACGCTCGCTGTGACGCGTACTGAGTCAGCGAAGAGGCCAGTCCCGCTCGCCGAGGCTGCGGCACTGGCGCAGCTGTTGAACCTGGAGCTGGATCCTCTGCTGAATCCGGCTCCGGTCACCGGCTCGCGTGATGAACTCAGGCGGCGCATCGATCAGGTGCGCGCTGAGATCAACGAGCTGTTCCAGAGCGAGGTGCAGTTGATGGCTACCTACGCGTCGGCCGGTCAGCAGCTGCGGCGGGTCCGGACGCGTAAGGACGAGCTGGAACGCGAGCTGCAGGCTCTTGAGCGGGCGGCAGGGAAGGACAGTCGTGGCGAGCAAGAACATCGCGAAACGCCCGAACGGTAAGTGGCGCGCTCGGTACCGGGACCTGGCGGGCAAGGAGCATGCCCGGCACTTCGAGCGGAAGCTGGACGCCGAGCGCTGGCTCGACGAGGTGACGGCGGCGCTGGTCACCGGTCAGTACGTCGACCCGGCGAGTCAGAAGATGACCGTCGACCAGTGGTGCGATGCGTGGTTGGAGACCTACGCGCACCGGGCGTCGACGGAGCGGCAGGCCCGCGTGCACCTGGCCCGGATCCGGAAGGAGTTCGGGCCTTTGCCGTTGATGGCCGTGGACTCGATGGCCGTGAAGCGGTGGATGGCCAAGTTGAAGCGCGAGGGCCTGTCGGACTCCTACCGCTTCGCGCTGCACGGCCGGCTGTCCCAGGTGCTCGCTGACGCTGTGCACGCGCGGAAGCTGGCCAGCAACCCGTGCAGCCGGCGCACGACACCGGGGGCAGGGAAGCCGCGGCCCTACGTGGCCACCGAGGCGCAGCTGTGGGCGCTGTACGAGGCTGCGGAACCGAAGTACCGGCCCGCGATCCTGCTCGGCGCGTTCGCCGGCCTGCGCGTCGCCGAGGCTTGCGGCCTGCGGGTCGGCGACGTCGATCTGGACGCCCGGGTCATCAATCCGGCCGTGCAGTACCCGGCGGAGCCGCTGAAGACGGAGATGAGCCGGACGGCCGTCCCGATCCCGGACGTGTTCGTCGGCCAGCTGAAGCGGCTACTGGACGGCCGCGAGGACGGATGGGTCGTCGTCGACGACGACGGCGGCCAGCTGGGGCCGTGGAAGGTCGAGCGGCACATGCGCCGGATCCGGAAGGCGGTACCCGGTCTGCCCGAGGGTTTCCGCTTCCACGACCTCCGCCACTTCTACGCCTCCATGCTCATCGCGGGGGGCGCGGACGTGAAGGTCGTGCAGCACCGGCTGCGGCACTCGTCGGCGACCACGACGCTGAACACTTACAGTCACCTCTGGCCCGACTCTGACGAGTCCACCCGGGCCACTGTCGAGCGCGTCATGGCGTCCATGATCAACAAAAATGCGGACCCTCTGCGGACTGGTGGAGAGTCCGCAGAGGGTCCGTGCAGCTCAGAGCCTAGGTAGGGCTCACACGTCGAAGTACAGCTCGAACTCGTGCGGGTGCGGACGCAGCTGCAGCGGGGCGATCTCGTTGGTGCGCTTGAAGTCGATCCACGTCTCGATCAGGTCGGACGTGAACACGTCGCCCTGGAGCAGGTACTCGTGGTCCTCCTCCAGCGCGTCGAGGACGGCGCCGAGCGAGGTCGGGACCTGGGCGACGTTGGCGTGCTCCTCGGGAGCCAGCTCGTACAGGTCCTTGTCGATCGGCTCGGCCGGCTCGATCTTGTTCTTGATGCCGTCCAGGCCGGCCAGCA
>Ga0164243_10008063_pt1 | contig 15608 bp, 12 predicted proteins | sample OricompcompostOP_FD_108781 | JGI IMG/M metagenome (GOLD analysis project Ga0164243, IMG submission 108781) | Organic Plus compost microbial communities from Emeryville, California, USA - Original compost - Organic plus compost (OP) | ecosystem: Engineered > Solid waste > Mixed feedstock >...
CGCCTTCGAGGCGATCCACCAGGCCGGCGGCCTCGGCACGCCGATGGTCGTCGTGCTGAACGACAACGGCATGTCGATCTCGCCGAACGTCGGCGCGCTGTCGCGCTACTTCAACCGCGTGCGGCTCAACCCGAAGCTGTGGAAGGCGCGTGAGGGCGGCGAGGAGTTCCTGACCAAGCTGCCGGCCGGCATCGGCGACCGCTTCGCCCACCTCGGGCCGCAGCTGAAGGAGTCGATCAAGGCCTTCTGGGCGCCGGGCATGCTGTGGGAGGAGCTCGACTGGGCCTACATGGGCGTGGTCGACGGCCACGACGTGCACGCGCTGCGCGAGGCGCTGAGCGAGGCGATCGCGGCCGAGCGCCCGGTCGTCGTGCACATCTCGACCGTCAAGGGCAAGGGCTTCGCGCCCGCCGAGGAGGGCGGCCTGGAGGGCATGGAGAAGTGGCATGCCGCCAAGCCGAAGTCGATCGCCAACGGCGCGCCGGCCGCGGCCGCTCCGGCGCCGGCCACCACCAAGCCGAAGCCGCCCGCCTACACGCAGGTGTTCGGGGAGGCGCTCGTCGAGGAGTGCCGCCGCGACGAGCGGGTCGTCGGCATCACCGCCGCGATGAACTCGGGCACCGGCCTGAACATCCTCCAGAAGGCGCTGCCGGAGCGCTACTTCGACGTCGGCATCGCCGAGCAGCAGGCGCTGCTGTTCGCCGCCGGCCTCTCACTGCAGGGCTGCAAGCCGGTCGCGGCGATCTACTCGACCTTCCTCCAGCGCGCCTACGACCAGATCGTCCACGACGTCGCGCTGCAGAGACTCGACGTGGTGCTGGCGATGGACCGCGCCGGCCTCGTCGGCGACGACGGGCCGACCCACCATGGCGTCTTCGACGTCGCCTACCTGCGCTCGCTGCCGAACATGGTGCTGATGGCGCCGCGCGACGAGGCGGAGCTGGTCCACATGCTCCACACGGCGATCGCCCACGACGGCCCGGTCGCGATCCGCTACCCGCGCGGCGAGGCGGTCGGCGTTCCGCTGCCCGCGCAACCGCAGGCGATCGAGGTCGGCAGCGGCGTGATCCTGCGCGAGGGCGACGGCAAGGTCGCGCTGCTCGGCTACGGCACCGGCGTCGGCAAGGGCCTGGAGGCGGCCGACCTGCTCGCCGCCCACGGCATCCGGGCGACGGTCGCCGACGCCCGCTTCGCCAAGCCGATCGACGCGGGCCTCGTCGCGCAGCTGCAGGCCGAGCACGACCTGCTGGTGACGATCGAGGAGGGCGTGCTCGCCGGCGGCTTCGGCACCGGCGTCTGGGAGACGCTCTCCGACAGCGGGATCGCCTCGCGGATCCTGCGCGTCGGCCTGCCCGACCGCTTCGTCACGCATGGCGCCCCGGCGCTGCTGCACGAGGAGGTCGGCTTCACCGGCCAGGCGATCGCCGACCGCGTCCTCGCCGCCGTCGGCAGCAGAGCGCCGGCGACCGCCTGACTGACGCCGGCTACCGGATCCGGTAGTCGGCGTTGCGGATCAGCATCAGCGCGTACTCGAGCCAGAAGGTGCCGGTCGGCGGGGCGTTGCGGGAGGTGCCGCAGTTGCCGGCCGAGCGGCCCGGGTTGCCGATCCAGAAGAGGCCGTCGAGGCGCGGGTACTTCGCCGGCACGTCGGAGGTCGGTCTCGGGCCCAGGCCGCGCCCTCTCGGGTTGCAGCGGATCGAGTTGCCGTACTTGACCTTGTGCTTGGGCCGCAGCGCCCCGCGCCCGTTGACGGCCGTGTTGACGACGTAGTGCTTGCCGCCGGTCGCGCGTGAGAGGCCGTTGGCGTAGCGGATCTCCTTCGTCGTGCGGTTGTGGTGGGTCGAGTTGGTGAAGAAGCCCTGGATCTTGTGGACGCCGACCTTGCGCAGCAGGGAGGCGATGAACCTCGGGTGGTGGGCGTCGCTGGCGCCGGCGTCGACGTAGACGACCGCGTGGGGCAGTCTCGCGAGCGAGTCGATCGCCGAGCGCATCTCCTCGATCCGCGTCTGCAGGCCCTTGCCCGACAGGCACGGCGCGGTGATCAGCGCGTCGATCTCGTAGAAGACGACCACGCTCTGGTTGCCGATCCCGCGCGCAAAGCCCTCGTACCAGCGCTTGTAGCGCTCCGCCTCGGCGCGCGAGTCGCTGACGCGGTGGCATCTGATGTGCTTGAGCCGGTAGGTCGCCAGCAGCGGGATCGCGCCGGGCTGGTCGTGGTAGGCCTGTGCGAGGTACTTGGCGACGACGTAGCCGGGCCGCGCGTTCCACTCGCCGAAGCGCTTGGACTCCGGCTCGCTGGAGATCGCCGCGAGCATCGCGGCGGCCTTCGGTCTGCTGTGCCGGATTCTGCGCGCGTAGGTGCCGGCGATCGTCTGCGAGGGGTTGGTGTAGAAGGTCGCGCCTCTGAGCGGGTTGCCGCCGGTCGGCGCGACCGGGAGGCCGAGCGGGTTGACCGGGTCGCGCGGCGCGGTCGAGATCGTGTCGTCGTCGACGATCGTCAGGATCGCGCGGTTGGGCTCGCCGACGCTCTCCGGGTAGGTGCCGAAGATGCCGACGGCGACCGTCTCCGGCCCCTCGACGAGCGGGTCGTCGACGATCGGGACCTGGAAGGAGCCCTCGCGCTGCCCTGGCGCGAGGTCGACCCGGCCCTTGACCGGCTTGTAGTCCTGGTGCTGCTGCGCGCTTCTGTGCCAGGCGCCGTAGCGGACCTCGCCTCGTCTGGAGGGGTCGTCACGCGTGAAGGTGATCGTCGCGGCGCCGGCGCCCTCGTCGACCGTGTAGGTCGTCGAGGTGAGGCGGACCGCGGCGGCGGACAGCGCGGGGACGAGCGCGAGCGCGAGCAGCGCAAGGCAGGGGATGAGGGACAGCTTTCGCGGGGACATGTTCGACGGCCTCCCAGTCGTCGGGGCACGACGCCTCGAAGCTACCCGCTGCCGGTTCGCACACACGTCCGTACACGGACAAGCGCCCCTCCGCTCGGCGAGCGGAGGGGCGCTTGGTCGACGGCCTCGCGGCGGTGCGGCGGCCGGGGCGGCCGGCCGCCCGCTAGCTGATCTCGTAGTTGGCGTTCTTGATCAGGATCAGCGCGTAGTCGAGCCAGAAGGTGCCGGTCGGCGGCACTCTTCTATACAGCTTCAGCGCGCATCTGCCGGCCGAGCGGCCGGGGTTGCCGATCCAGACCAGCGCGTCGAGGCCCTTGTACTTCGCCGGCACGTCGGAGGTCGGTCTCGGGCCCAGGCCGTTGTTCGGCGAGTTGCAGCGGTAGGAGTTGCCCTCGGCGACGCGGTCCTTCGGCACGTCGGGGCCGCGGCCGTTGCCGGAGGTGTTGACGACGAAGTGGGCCTTGCCGCCGGTCAGCCGTCTCAGCTGCTGGGCGTAGCTGATCTCCTTCGTGGTCCAGTTCTGGTGCGTCGCGTTGGTGAAGAAGCCCTGGATCTTGTTGACGCCGACCTGCCGCAGCTTGGCGGCGATGTACGGCGCCCCGTGGGCGAGGCCGGAGCCGGCGTCGACGTAGACGACGGCGTGCGGCAGCTTCGACAGCACGTCGATCGCGTAGGTGACCTCCTCGATGCGCGCCGCGCGACCGGGGCCGGAGAGGCACTTCATCGTGATCAGCGCGTCGATCTCGTAGAAGAGGACGACTCGCTGGTTGCCGATGCCGGCGGCGAACTCGTCGTACCACTTCTTGTAGGAGGCGACGTCCTGCTTGGAGTCGCTGACGCCGCCGCACTGGAGGTGCTTGAGGCGGTAGGTGGCGACCAGCGGGACGGCGCCCGGATCGCTCTGCTGGACACGCTGCAGGTAGGTGGAGATCTCGAACCGCGGACGCTTGGTCCACGTGCCGAACCGCTTCGTCTCGGGCTGGTCGGCTATCACGCGCAGCCGCTCGGCGGCCTTCGGGTAGCGCCGCTTGTACCTCTTGATCGCCATCTGCGCCAGCCCCCACTCCTCGTCGACGAAGAAGCGCGCGCCCTGGAGCGGGTTGCCGTTGGTCGGCGCGACGTCGAGCTGGAGCGGGTTGACCGGGTCGCGCTCGCTCGCGACGGCGTCGTTGTCGAGGATCGTGAGGACACCGCGGTTGGGGGTGCCGAGCTTCATCGGGTACGGGCCGTAGAGGCCGACCTTGACCGTCTCGGGCCCCTCGACGACGGCGTCGTCGACGATCGGGACGTTGAAGACCGCCTCGGTCTGACCGGGCGCGAAGTCGACGCGGCCGGAGACCGGCTGGTAGTCCTGGTAGGCGGTCGCGCTGCGGTCGTACCAGACGCCGTAGCGGACTCTGCCGGCGCCGCTGGCGTCGGTGCGCGTGACGGTGATCGCAGCGCTCGTCTCGCCCTCGCGGACGGTGTAGCGCTCGGACGCGAGGCGGACGGTGCCGTTGGCCGAGGCGGCGGCGGAGCAGGCCAGGGATGTGACGAGCGCCGCGAGCAGCGCGGCGCGGAAGCGGGGGATTCGGGACATCGAGTGAAGGCTGGGGGTCGGGGACGCGCTGCACGCGCTGGCGTCGGCCGCCGGGCGACGCGGCTGGAGCCGCGGCGCCGGTGGGCGGACGAATCGTCGATGGACGGCGTCAGCCACGGCGACGGGGATGCCCCGCGACGCCGGCGTCCCGTCCCCGAACGCGGAACGGCCCGCGGTGGCGCGGGCCGTTCCAAGGAGGAGAGATGTGTCGGTGGCGTTGCGGTCGGTGGAGGAAGTCCGGGCCCTCAGCGGGCGCTGTAGCGCGTGCCGGCGTTGAGCGCGAGCTGCGCGAGGCCGAGCACGCCGAGGAAGACCGCCGCCGTGCCCTCGCCCTCGAGCGCGAGCGGCAGCGCGACGACGACGGCGCCGAAGGCGAGGCCGTAGTCGAAGCCCTGGTGGGCGGCGACGGCATGCGGCTGCGTCGCGTCGAGCGCGAGCCCGATCGCCAGCACTCCGATCAGGCCCGAGAGGAGCACGCCCGCGGGGCCGAAGCCGAGCGCGAACGGCGCGACGAGGGCGAGCACTCCGAGCAGCAGCTCGACCGCGCCGTGAAGTGGGAGGGAGAGAGGACGAAGAACCGTCATGGTGGAGCCAATGGTCGGGCGACGCACCGGGAACGTGTGTGAGGTCGCGCACAGCTGAACGTTTTTGTTCACCGCATCGTCACCGGACGCTCGTGACGCGCGCCACGAGCTGCACGATCCCTTGCAGGGCGGGCGATCGCGCCCGTTCACACCGCCTGCCGACGGATCGCGTGCGCCGTCCCGGTAGCGTGTCGCGCTGGTGACGACGAAGATGCGACTCGACACGCTGCTCGCCGAGCGGGGCATCTTCGCGTCCCGTTCGCGCGCCGCCGCCTCCGTGCTGGCCGGCGAGGTGCTGCTCGGCAGCGACCGCAGACGGGCGGAGAAGCCCGGCCAGCTGGTCCCCTCCGACGTGGAGGTCGACGTGACGGCGCAGCCGGCGTTCGTCTCGCGCGGCGGGACGAAGCTCGCCAACGCGCTCGACGCGACCGGGCTGGACGTGAGCGGCCGCCGCGCGCTCGACGTCGGCGCCTCGACCGGCGGCTTCACCGACTGCCTGCTGCAGCGCGGCGCCGCGCACGTCGTCGCGCTCGACGTCGCCTACGGCGAGCTCGACTGGAAGGTCCGCTCCGACGAGCGGGTGACGGTGCTCGAGCGCTGCAACGCCCGCCACCTCACCCCGGAGCAGCTGCCGTACGCGCCCGACCTGCTGGTCGCCGACGTCTCGTTCATCTCGCTGACGAAGGTGCTGCCGGCGGTGCTGGCGACGATGGCCGAGCGGTTTGACGGCCTCGTGATGGTCAAGCCGCAGTTCGAGGTCGGCCGCGAGAAGGTCGGCAAGGGCGGCGTCGTGCGCGACGCCGCCGACCGGCGGGCGGCGCTGGTCGCCGTCGGCGCGGCGGCGCGCGAGCAGGGCGCCGCGGTGCTCGGCTACGTCTCCTCGGGGCTGCCGGGGCCGAAGGGCAACAGGGAGACGTTCGTGCGGCTCGCCGAGGCCGGCCGCGCGGCCTCGGTGGACGATCTGGAAGCGGCGGCCCGGGAGGTCGAGGAATGAGCGAGCGCAGGGTCGCGACGGTCTTCACCCACCGTCGCCCGATCGAGACGAGCGCCGCGCTCGGCGAGCTGGTCGCCGCCGCCCGCGCCGCCGGCTTCACGCTGCGCTTCTCGCCGGAGGAGACGGTCAAGCACGACCTCCAGGCCGAGCCGGGGATCGACGTCGACGCGCCGCCGTCGGCCGACGTCGACCTCTGCGTCGTGCTCGGCGGCGACGGGACGATCCTGCACGCGCTGCGCACCTACGCCCGCACCGGCGTGCCGGTCTTCGGCGTCAACTTCGGCGAGGTCGGCTTCCTCGCGACGGTCGACCCCGACGACGTCGCCGGCGGCCTGCGCCACGCCTTCCGCGGCGACTTCGAGGTGCTGTCGCTGCCGGGGATCGAGGCCCAGAGCGGCGGCGGCCAGTGGCTGGCGATGAACGACGTCTCCTTCCACCGCCAGCAGGGCCTGCGGGTCGCCGACCTGTCGGTCGAGGTCGGCGAGGAGGAGGTCGCGCGGGTCCGCTGCGACGGGCTCGTCGTCGCCACGCCGGCCGGCTCGACCGGCTACAACCTCGCCAACGGCGGCCCGGTGATGGCGTGGGGCGTGGAGGGGTTGGCGGTCTCCTACATCGCGCCGCACTCGCTGACCGCCCGGACGCTGGTCGTCGCGCCGGCCGACCCGATCACGATCCGCAACCGCTCCAAGGAGGAGCCGGTCGACGTCTCGATCGACGGTCGCCCGGTCTGCGAGCTGGCGCCCGGCGGGGCGCTGTCGGCCCGCTTCAGAGACGACGTCGGCACGCTCGCCCAGTCCCACGGCGCGTCGTTCTACCACCGGCTGCGCGAGAAGTTCGGGCGGTTGGCCAGCGGCGCCTGAGCGCGGCGGCGTCGGCGTCGGACATGGGGACACGACGTCGCTCCCACACCGCGAACGTCTGTTCGCATGCTTCCGTCCGGTGGGCGTGATGGACTGCCGCGCATGCTTCACGAGCTGCGTGTCGAGAACCTGCTGCTGATCGAGCGGGCCGAGCTGCGCCTCGGTCCCGGGCTCAACGTGCTGACCGGCGAGACCGGCGCCGGCAAGACGATGCTCGCGCACGCCCTCGACCTGCTGCTCGGCGGCAAGGCGCGCAGCGGGATCGTGCGCCCTGGCGCCGCCGAGGCGTACGTGGAGGGGGTCTTCGACTTCCCCGAGCGGCTGCGCGAGCTGCTCGGCGAACGGCTGCCGGAGGACGCGGAGGAGCTGGTGCTCGCCCGTCGCGTCTGGCCCGACGGTCGCACCCGCGCCTACCTCAACGGCCGCTCCGCGACGGTCGGCGACCTGCGCGAGGTCGGCGGCGAGCTGCTCGCCTTCTACGGCCAGCACGAGCACCGGCGGCTGACGCTCGCCTCCGCGCAGCTGGAGATCCTCGACGGCTTCTGCGGCCCCGAGCAGCGCGAGCGGCGGGCCCGCGCCGCGGCCGCGCACGCCGAGCTGCGCGCGTTGCTCAGACGGGCGGAGGAGCTCGGCGCGATCGGCGGCGCGCGCGAGCGCGAGCTCGACCTGCTCGAGTACGAGCTGCGCGAGATCGAGGAGGTCGACCCGAGCGAGCAGGAGCAGGCGGAGCTGACCGCCGAGCGCGAGCGGCTGCGCCACCTCGTCGGGCTGCGCGGCGCGGCGGTCGCCGGCGCCGAGGCGATCGCGCCCGAGAGCGGGGAGGAGGGCGCCTCGGCCCGCCTCGCCGCGGCGCTCGGGCTGCTGGAGTCGATGAGCGGCGTCGACGCGGAGCTGGAGCCGCTGATCGAGCGCTACCGGGCGCTGGTGCTGGAGGCCGACGACCTCGCGACCGAGCTGCGTGGCTACGAGCAGGGGATCGAGGGCGAGCCGGGTCGGCTCGACGAGCTCGAGGAGCGGCTGACCGCCTTCGCACGGCTGGAGCGCAAGCACGGCGGCACGATCGCGGCGGTGCTCGAGCACGCCGCCGAGTGCCGGGCGCGGCGCGACGAGCTGCTCGGCGCCGAGTCGGCGCTGGAGGAGACCCGCGCGCAGGTCGAGGCGGCCCGCAGACGGCTCGACGCCGTCGCCCAGGAGCTGCGCGCGGCGCGCGAGGCGGCCGCGCCCGCCCTGGCCGAGGCGGTCTGCGAGCGGCTCGCGGAGCTGGCGATGGCCGGCGCCACCTTCGAGGTCGCGCTCGGCGAGCGCGACGAGCCCAACGCGACCGGCGCCGACACGGTCGAGCTGCTGATCGCCGCCAACCCCGGGGTCCCGGCCGGGCCGCTGCGCGACGTCGCCTCCGGCGGCGAGACCTCGCGCGTGATGCTTGCGCTGCTGGGCGTCGCCAACGCCGACGTGGCGGACGGCGCCGGGCTGCTCGTCTTCGACGAGATCGACGCCGGCATCGGCGGCCACACCGCGAGGGCGGTCGGGTCGCAGCTGCGGGCGCTGGCCTCGGGTCGTCAGGTGCTCTGCATCACCCACCTGCCGCAGGTCGCCGCCCACGCCGAGCGCCACTTCCGGATCGAGAAGGACGGCTCGGGCGAGACGGCGACGACGACCGTCACCGACCTCGGCAGAACGGGCGTGCTCGGCGAGTTGGTGCGGATGATGGGCGCCGACGAGAGCGACAGAGCGGCGCGCAAGCACGCGAGAGAGCTGCTGAAGGCCGCCTGAGACGGACGCGTCGCCGCCGCCTCGAGTCTGCTTGCTCCTGATTCCGGCTGGCTCGGTGTCCAGACGGCCCCGTAGAATGTTGCGTTCGTGGCCGTCTTTTCCCCCACCGCGTCGAGATCGGACGCGGCACCGCCCGAGGTCTCCGGCATCGCCCGGATCGGCCGGCGGACCAAGCACCTGGTCAAGAGACTGCGGCCCGGGGACATCGCGATCATCGACCACAAGGACCTCGACCGCGTCTCCGGCGAGGACCTCGTCGCCTGCGGGATCGCGGGCGTCGTCAACTGCTCGCCGTCCTCCAGCGGCCGCTACCCGAACATGGGGCCGCTGCTGGTCGTGCAGGCCGGCATCGCGCTGGTCGACGCGCCCGGCGCCGACCTGATGGACTCGCTCAAGGACGGCGACCCGATCGTCCTCAGAGGCGGCCAGGTGTGGCGGCGCGAGGAGCTGATGGCCGAGGGGGAGCGTCAGCAGCCGGAGCAGGTCCAGGCCGCGACCGCGAAGCGCCGGCGGGAGATCGGCGACGCGCTGGAGGCGTTCGCCGCCAACACCGTCCAGTACATGATCGAGGAGCGCGACCTGCTCTCCGGCAAGCTCGAGCTGCCGCGCTTCGACACCGAGTTTCGCGACCGCCCGGTCCTGATCGTCGTCCGCGGCGTCGACCACAAGCGCGACCTGAAGGCGCTGCGCGCCTACATCCGCGACGTGAAGCCGGTGCTCGTCGGCGTCGACGGCGGCGCCGACGCGATCATCGACGAGGGCTTCAAGCCCGACATGATCGTCGGCGACATGGACTCGGCGACCGAGCCGACGCTGCGCAGCGGCGCCGAGCTGGTCGTCCACGCCTACCCCGACGGCCGCGCGCCCGGACGCAACTACCTCGAGTCGCTCGGGCTCGACTACAAGCTCGTCCCGGCGCCCGGCACCAGCCAGGACATCGCGATGCTGATCGCCGCCGAGAAGGGCGCCGAGCTGATCGTCTCCGTCGGCTCCCACTTCAACCTCGTCGAGTTCCTCGACAAGAACCGCAAGGGGATGGCGTCGACCTTCCTCACGCGCCTGCGCGTCGGCGAGATCCTCGTCGACGCCAAGGGCGTGAGCCGGCTCTACAGACCGCAGCCCGGCGTCGCGCCGGTGCTGCTGCTGGCGGCGACCGGCCTCGTCGCGCTGATCGTCGTCATCCTGCTCACGCCCGCGCTCCACGACGTCGCCGACCTCCTGTGGCTGAAGCTGCAGGTGCTGCTCGGGATCGACGCCTGACCGCGCCGTCGCGCCCCGTCCCGCCCGCCGACTCCCCCGACCAGAAGAACCTTCGATCCTCGCATGCTCAGCTTCCGCTACCACGCCCTGTCGCTCGTCGCCGTCTTCCTCGCGCTCGTGATCGGCCTCCTGCTCGGCGTCGCCGTCGGCGACCAGGGGCTCGTCTCCAGCGCCGAGAGAGACGTGCGCGCGTCGCTGCGCAAGGACGTGCGCGAGGCGCAGAGCGAGCGCGACGAGGCGCGCGAGCAGCTGGAGGAGCGGCGCTCCTTCGAGGAGGACGCCTACCCGGCGATGGTCGCCGGCCGACTCGACGGGATGAAGATCGCGCTGATCGAGCTGGGCGGCACCTCAGACCGGATGTGGAACTACACCCGCGACGCGCTGCAGAGCTCCGGGGGCAGGCTGGCGTCGGTCTCGGTCGTCAGACTGCCGCCCGACCTCGAGGCGCTCGCGAAGGCGTCGAAGGGCACCCGCTACGAGCGGCTGGCCGAGGACCCGGAGCTGCTCCATCCCTTCGCGACCCGCATCGGGATCCAGTTCACGCAGGGCGGCGAGCTGCTCAGAAACGTCAAGGGCGCGCTGCTCGAACAGGGCAGCGGGACGCTCGACGGCGCCGACGGCGTCGTGATCGTCCGCGACGAGCGGGAGTACGACGAGCCCGAGCAGCAGGATGCCGCCGAGGAGTTCGAGAGAGGGTTGATGCGCGGCCTGCAGGTCGACGGCGTCCCGGTCGTCGGCGTCGAGGCGAGCGACACCGACCCGTCGCAGATCCAGTGGTTCAAGGACCACGGCCTCTCCAGCGTCGACGACCTCGACGACCCGCTCGGCAGAGCGGCGCTCGTCTTCGCGCTCGCCGGCGAGCGCGGCCACTTCGGCGTCAAGCCGACTGCTGACGGCGGCAGACTGCCGCCGGTCCTCTAGCAGCTCCGCGCCGCTCCCGCCGTCCGCCCGGCCCGCTACCTTCCTTCCACGTGGAATCCCTTCCGACCCTCGTCGCGCTCGCGGCGGCGATCCTGGTGACGCCGGCGATCCTGCGCCACCTCGCAGCGGAAGGGCTGACCCGCGAGAACTACCGCGGCGCCGCGCTGCCGTTCCCCGGCGGCGTCGCGATCGTCGCCGCCGCCGTCGTCGCGCTCGTGCCGCTGGCGGCGCTGCAGCAGCTCGCCGACGCCGACCTGTTCGCGCCGGAGGTCGGCCTCGTCGCGACCTACGCGCTCGGCGTCGCGCTGCTCGGCCTGGCCGACGACCTGCTCGCCGGCAGACCGCGCGGCTGGCGCGGCCACGGCGCCGCCGTGCTCGGCGGCGGCTTCAGCACCGGCGCGCTGAAGGCGGTCGGGTCGCTCGGCCTTGCCCTCTTCGCGCTCACCGGGCGGGGGTATGACGACGGGGAGTACCTGCTCGCCGTCGCGCTGCTCGTGCTGACCACCAACCTCTTCAACCTGCTCGACCTGCGTCCCGGCCGCTCCGCGAAGGCGTTCGTGCTGCTCGCTGCGGCGCTGACGCTCGGCGCGTGGGACGTCGGCCCGCTGTGGGCGCTCGGCCTGTTCGCCGCGCCGGTGCTCGTCGCCGGGCTCTACGACCTGCGTGAGCGCGCCATGTTGGGCGACACCGGCGCCAACCTGATCGGCGGCCTCGCCGGTCTGTGGTTGATTCTGACCCTCGGGACGCTCGGCCAGGCGATTGCGCTCGCCGTCGTCCTCGCCATCACCGTGTACGGAGAGTTCCGCTCGCTTTCGGCGTTGATCGAGCGGACGCCAATCCTGCGTCATCTAGACTCGATCGGAAGGACCCCGCATGCCTGACGCCCCGTCCAGCGGCACGACCCGCTTCATCTTCGTCACCGGGGGCGTCGTCTCCTCGCTTGGCAAGGGGATCGCTGCCGCCTCGATCGGGCGGCTGCTCGTCGCGCGCGGGTTCACCGTCCAGCTGCAGAAGCTCGACCCGTACATCAACGTCGACCCCGGCACGATGTCGCCGTACCAGCACGGCGAGGTGTTCGTCACCGAGGACGGCGCCGAGACCGACCTCGACCTCGGCCACTACGAGCGCTTCACCGACGTCAACGCCCGTCGCGGCTCCAACGTGACCGCCGGCGGCATCTACAACTCGGTGATCCGCAGGGAGCGCCGCGGCGACTACCTCGGCGGCACCGTCCAGGTGATCCCGCACATCACCGACGAGATCAAGCAGCGGATCAAGCTGATGGCCGATGCCGCCGACGTCGACTTCGTCATCACCGAGATCGGCGGCACGGTCGGCGACATCGAGTCGCTGCCGTTCCTGGAGGCGATCCGCCAGTTCCAGTCCGACGTCGGGCGCCGCAACTGCATGTACATCCACCTCACGCTCGTGCCCTACATCGGTCACGCGGGTGAGCTGAAGACCAAGCCGACGCAGCACTCGGTCAACGAGCTGCGCCGCATCGGCATCGGCGCCGACATGCTGCTGTGCCGCTCGGAGTCGCTGCTGACCAAGGAGATCCGCAAGAAGATCGCGCTGTTCGCCGGCCTGCCGGTCGAGGCGGTCGGCTCGGCCGTCGACGTCGACCACATCTACCGCGTCCCGCTCGTCTACCGCGAGCAGGGGATCGACGACTTCGTGCTCGACCACTTCCGCATCACCGACGCGCCGGCGCCCGACCTGGCCGGCTGGGAGGAGATGACCGCCCGCGCCGTCGGCGCCAGACAGCGGGTCAGAATCGCGCTGGTCGGCAAGTACATCAAGCTCGAGGACGCCTACCTGTCGGTCGTCGAGTCGCTCAAGCACGCTGGCATCGAGTTCGGCACCCAGATCGAGGTCGACTGGATCGACTCCGAGCAGTTGGAGACCGAGGACGCCGCCGCGCGCCTCGCCGAGGCCGACGGCGTGCTCGTCCCGGGCGGCTTCGGCGGCCGCGGGATCGAGGGCAAGATCGCCGCTGCGAAGGTCGCGCGCGAGCAGAACGTCCCGTATCTCGGCATCTGCCTCGGGATGCAGGTCGCCGTCGCCGAGTTCGCCCGCCACGTCGCCGGGATGGCCGGCGCCAACTCGACCGAGTTCGACCCCGAGACGCCCTACCCGGTGATCGACCTGCTGCCCGAGCAGAAGGAGATCTCCGACCTCGGCGGCACGATGCGGCTGGGCGCCGACCCGGTCAAGCTGCACGACGACACGCGCGTGCGCGAGCTGTACGGCGAGCCGGTCATCTACGAGCGCCACCGTCACCGCTACGAGGTCAACAACCACCTGCGCCGGCGGCTGGAGGCGGCCGGGCTGGTCTGCTCGGGCACCTCGCCCGACGACCAGCTGGTCGAGGCGGTCGAGCTGCCGGAGTCGGTCCACCCGTTCTTCGTCGCCTCCCAGTACCACCCCGAGTTCAAGTCGCGCCCGCAGCGCGCGGCGCCGCTGTTCAGAGGGTTCGTGCGCGCCGCGCTCGACCGCGCCCTCGCGCGCGGCACGGCCGGAGGCGACGAGGTCTCGGCCTCCAGCGGCGCGGCGGCGTGAGACGCGCCGACGCGGGGGAGCGGCGGCAGCTGAACGCGCTGTTCGCCGAGCTGTGCGCGATCGAGAGCCCCTTCCGCCATGAGCGCGCCTGCGCCGACCGCGTCGCGGCCGAGCTGCGCGCGCTCGGGCTGGAGGTCGAGGAGGACGGCGCCGGCGCGGTGACCGGCGCCGACGCCGGCAACCTCTACGCGCGGATCCCGTCGCGCGACGAGCTGGCCGGCGCGCCGGCCGTTCCCGGCATCCTGCTGTGCGCCCACCTCGACACGGTCCCGCTGACCGACAGGGTCGAGCCGGTGCTCGTCGACGACGGCTGGGAGAACCGCCACGACGCGATCCTCGGCGCCGACAACAAGGCGGCGGTCGCGGTGATCCTGGCGGTCGCCCGCCGCGCCGTCGCCGAGCCGCCGCCGGTCGCGATCGAGCTGCTGTTCACCGTCTGCGAGGAGAACGCGCTCGCGGGGGCGAAGGCGTTCGACGTCTCGAGGCTGCGCAGCGCCTTCGGCTTCGTCTTCGACCACGCGACACCGATCGGCGAGGTCGTCGTCGCCTCGCCGACCTACCACCGGATCGAGGCCGACTTCCGCGGCGTCGCCGCCCATGCGGGGATCGAGCCGCAGCACGGCCGCAGCGCGATCGTCGCCGCCGCCCGCGCGATCGCGGCGATGCCGCTCGGCCGGATCGACGAGGAGACGACCGCCAACGTCGGCCTCGTCCGCGGCGGCTCGGGCGTCAACGTCGTCCCCGACCGCTGCCGGATCGAGGGCGAGGCCCGCTCGATCGACGACGCGAAGGTCGAGGCGGTCGTCGCCGAGGTCGTCGACCACCTGCACGACGGCGCCAACGCCGCCGAGTGCGACGTCGACGTGACGGTCGAGGTGCTGTTCCGCGGCTACCGCGTCAGACCGTCGGCGCCGCAGCTCGCGGCCGCCGAGGCGGCGCTGCAGGCGTGCGGCTACGTGCCGCGCCGGATCGCCTCCGGCGGCGGCTCGGACGCGAACGCCTTCATCGCCGCTGGCTTCCCCTGCCTCAACCTCGCCAACGGCACCGAGCGCGCCCACCAGGTCGACGAGCGGGTGTCGGTGACGGCGCTGGAGGGGATGCTCGACGTCGCGCTGGCGCTGGTGGAGGAGAGCGCGGTGGTGCTGTGCTGAAGCTGCGCCGCGGCGTCGTCGCCCTCGCCGACGACCCGGCCGACGGGGCGTGGCAGCAGCTGACCGTCGACGTCGGCGGCGAACGCCGCCCGGCGGTCGCCGACGTCGCGCTGGTCGGCCCGTGCGCCTCCGGTGACGAGGTCGTCGTCAACGTCGAGGCGCGCGACCTGGCGCTCGGCTCCGGCGGCTTCGACGTCGTCCACGTCAACCTGACGAGCGGGCTGGCCGGCGAGGGCGTGCCGGGCGCGCACGTGATGAAGCTCAACTACACCAGCCTCCAGCATGCCGTCCTGCCGGTCGAGGGGGAGACGCTCTCGGTCCCGCTGCGCAAGCCGGCCGCCGCCTTCCCGCTCCACGGCCACCTCGCACCGGTCGCCTGGGCGATCGGGCAGGCGCGGCCGGGGACCCGCGTCGGCTACGTGCAGACGGCCGGCGGTGCGCTGCCGGGCGCGATGTCGGCGACGGTGCGCGAGCTGAGAGCGCGCGGCCTGCTGGTCGAGCACGTCACCGCCGGGCCGGCGTTCGGCGGCGCCGACGGCGAGGCGATCACGACCGCCGGCGCGCTCCACGACGGCCTCGCGGAGCGCGGCTGGGACGTCGCGCTCGCCGGTCCCGGGCCGGGGATCCTCGGCTCCGGCTCGGCGCTCGGCCACGGCGGCGTGGTCGCGCTCGACAGCGCCCACGCGGCGCTCGCGCTCGGCTGTGCGACCGTGCTCGTCGCGCGGATGTCCTCCGGGGACCCGCGCCTGCGCCACCAGGGCCTCTCGCACCACACCCGCACGGTGCTGGAGCTGCTGCTGGCGCCGGTGACGCTGCCGGTTGCGTTCGGCGCGTCCGATCCTGCGTTCGCGGCAGCGCGCGAGCGCGGCCACCGCGTCCACGAGGCCCACGCCGACCTCGCCGGCTACCGCGCCAGCGGCCTGCCGGCGCGGACGATGGGACGGGAACTGGAGCAGGACGAGCCGTTCTTCGCCGCGGCGCTCGCCGCCGGCACGACGCTCGCGGCGATGGTGGAGGAGACGAGATGAGCAGCGCGTTCGAG
>Ga0164243_10008064_pt1 | contig 15601 bp, 11 predicted proteins | sample OricompcompostOP_FD_108781 | JGI IMG/M metagenome (GOLD analysis project Ga0164243, IMG submission 108781) | Organic Plus compost microbial communities from Emeryville, California, USA - Original compost - Organic plus compost (OP) | ecosystem: Engineered > Solid waste > Mixed feedstock >...
CGCGCCCCGGATGGTTCCGGCCGACACCGCGTTGCAGGAGCAGACCTGGGCGTCATCGGGTAGATCGCCGGAGCCGGGCAGGTCGGTGCCCGCCGCGGCCAGGTAGCCGGCCGGTTCGCCGCTCAACGCCCGACCCACCATCGGTCGCAACGACGCGTACGCGGTCGCATCACCGACCAGGATGCCGCCGAGCAGCGTTCGCCCGTCGTCGCTCATCACCAGCTTCTGGTAGACCCCGCGTGCCGGGTCCGCGTAGACCACGTCGAGACAGTCGGGGGCGCGGCTGAGCGCATCGCCGAAGACCGCGACGTCGATACCGGACAACTTGAGCTTGGTGGAGTCGTCGACCCCGGGGAAGGTGCCCTGGCCGCCGAGCAGCCGGTCGGCGACCACCTCGGCCATCGCATTGGCCGGCGCGACCAGCCCGACGCAACCCCTCTCCGGCAGGCAGGCCACCTCCCCGATCGCCCAGATCTGCGGATCGCTGGTCCGGCAGGTGTCGTCGACCACCACACCGCCCCGCGGGCCGATCGCCAACCCGGCATCGCGCCCCAGTTCGTCGCGCGGCCGGACGCCGACGGCGAAGATCACCAGGTCCGCGGCGACCACGCTGTCGTCGGTCAGGGTGACCGCGAAGCCGCCGGTCTCGGCACGTTCGATGACCTGTGGGCCGACGTCGTTCTGCACCTCGACGCCAAGATCCTTGATCAGCCGACCGAGCGCATGCCCGCCGCCCTGGTCGAGCTGCGCGGGCATCAGCCACGGTGCCAGTTGCACGACCCGTACGTCGACGCCCTGGTTGACCAGCCCGCCGGCAGCCTCCAGGCCGAGCAAACCACCGCCGACGATCAGCGCCGTGGGCGTCTTCTTGGTGACCAGCGATGCCACGTGGCCACGCATCCGGTCGACGTCGGCGATCGTCCGATACACGTGGACGCCGTCGAGGTCGGCACCGGGGACCGGCGGGGCCCACGCATAGGACCCGGTGGCCAGGACAAGCTCGTCGTAGTCCACCACCCGCCCGGCATCGGTACGGACGCGCCGGTCCTCCCGGTCCACCGACGACACCCGCTCGCCGCAGATCAGCGCGACGTCGTCTCGCTGCCACAGCGCAGCGTCGCCCAGGCGCAGATCGCTCTCCGGATCCCATCGCCTGGCCAGGTTGACCCGGTCGTACGGCTCATGCGGTTCCTCGCCGATCACCGTCACCGTGCGGCCGTCCAGCCCGCGGGTGGTCAGGGCGTCGACGAGCCGGAAGGCCGCCGGTCCGCCGCCGGCGACGACGATGTGCTGGGTGTTCGGGCTGGTCGGCATGGGACCTCCGGGCAGTTGGCAGCTCAGCTTGCCCAGGACAGTACGAATCTCCGGTTTCGTGCCCGCGTCACGTCTGTAACAACACTGTTCCCGAGGCCTCACCGGCGCTTCGGCGGCCGGTGAGATGTCCGGAACGAGGCGGTAACGGCGCCGTGCAGCCGTCGAAACAGCTGCTTCCTAGCCTTTCGGCAATGAGCCTTCTGCGCACCTCGGTGGACCGGGTCGGGACGGTCGGGACCATTCCGGGCGGGACCCGGATCGACCACTGGGAGCCCGAGGACCAGACCTTCTGGTCGGAGATCGGACGCCCGGTCGCCTACCGGAATCTCGGCTGGTCGATCTGTACCGAGTTCCTCGGCTTCGTCGTCTGGCAGTTGTGGAGCGTCGTTGCGGTGTTGCTGCCGAAGGCCGGGTTCGCCCTCACCACGGCGGAGACGTTCTGGTTGATCTCGGTGCCCAGCCTTGTCGGGGCGACGATGCGGTTCCCGTACACCTTCCTGGTGGCGCGCTTCGGCGGTCGCACCTGGACCGTCGTCTCGGCGCTGTTGCTGTTGATCCCCACGATCGGCCTGGCCGTGGTGGTCGGTCACCCGCAGACACCGTTCCCGGTGCTGTTGATCATCGCCGCGCTGAGCGGTCTGGGTGGCGGGAACTTCGCCAGCTCGATGGCCAACATCACCTACTTCTTCCCGATCCGGGAGAAGGGCTGGGCGCTCGGGCTGAACGCCGCCGGCGGCAATCTCGGCGCATCGGTGGCTCAGTTCGTCGTGCCGATCGCGGTGACGATCGGAGCCGTTGGTCTGAATCTGCGTGTTGCCGGGCTGTTGTGGGTGCCGCTGTTGTTGATCGCCGCCTTCGGAGCCCGGCGGTTCATGAACAATCTGGCCGGCGCCCGGAACGACGCCACCGGCACGCTGGCGGCGGCGAAGGAACCCCATCTGTGGTTGCTGGCGCTGCTGTACGTCGGCACCTTCGGCTCCTTCATCGGTTTCTCCGGTGTGTTCCCGAAGTTGATCAATGACACCTTTCCGGAGTTCGCCGCGTTGCCGGTCGGCACGGCATCGGTGTCGCTGGCCTTCCTTGGCGCGCTCGTCGGATCGCTGGCCCGACCGTACGGTGGCCGGCTGGCCGATCGGCTGGGCGGCGCGCGAGTGACCGCGGGCGCCTTCGTCGGGATGATGATCGGAGCGCTGGCGATCGTGATCACCCTGCCGATGCGCAGTTTTGTGATCTTTCTCGGCTGCTTCCTGTTCGTCTTCATCGCGACCGGGATAGGCAACGGATCGACCTATCGGATGATCCCGGCGATCTTCGCCGCGCGGACCGGCGGCGGGCCGGTCGGCCGGCATCGCAAGGCAGCCGCAGCGCTCGGCCTGATCGCGGCCATCGGCGCGTACGGCGGTTTCCTCGTGCCGCAGATCCTCAGCGTCTCCAAGCAGGCAACCGGTGGGTACGCCGGTGCGTTCCTCGGCTTCGCAGCCGCGTACCTGGTGCTGATGATCATCACGGTCATCGTGTACGTCCGGGGCCGGGTGGAGGTGCGGTCGTGACCGCGGTCGACACCCACTGCCCCTACTGCGCGCTGCAGTGCGCGATGACGCTGACGGTCGACGGTGACCGTGGAGACGAGACGGTGACGGTGTCCGGTCGGGACTTCCCGACGAACCGCGGCGGTCTGTGCCGCAAGGGATGGACGTCGGTACAGCTGCTGCGGCATCGGGACCGGCTGACCACACCGCTGCTCCGCGGACCGGATGGTCGGCATCGGCCGGTCAGCTGGGCCGGCGCGTACGAGTTGATCATCAGCGCCATCCACCGTATCCAGGCGGCTCACGGCAAGGACGCGGTCGCCGTCTTCGGTGGCGGTGGACTGACCAACGAGAAGGCCTACCTGCTGGGCAAATTCGCCCGGGTGGCGTTGGGCACCTCCATGATCGACTACAACGGGCGGTTCTGCATGGCGTCGGCCGCGGCAGCGGCCAACCGAGCCTTCGGGATCGATCGCGGGCTGCCGTTCCCCGTCGAGGATCTCGATCCGGCCAATACGATCATGTTGCTCGGCTCCAACGTCGCCGACACCATGCCGCCGTTCGTGCAACACCTCGCCGGCGCGCAGCGGGCCGGTGGTCTGATCGTCGTCGACCCGCGGGTGTCTGCCACTGCGCTGCTCACCGCCGGCGGCTCCGGTATCCATCTGCAACCGGCGCCCGGCACCGATCTCGAGCTGCTGCTCGGCCTGACGCACGTCGTCCTGCACGAGCACCTGGTCGATCCGGAGTACCTCCGCACCCGGGTCAGTGGTCTTTCCCGGATCGCACGCAGTGTGGCCGATCTGTGGCCGGAACGGGTCCAGTCGATCACCGGGGTGCCCGCGCATCAGCTGCGCCAGGTGGCCCGTCGTCTTGCCTGGGCGCGGGACAACGGCGGCTGCTATCTGATCACCGGTCGTGGGGTCGAACAACATGTCAACGGCACCGACACGGCGACCGCCGCGATCAACCTGGCACTGCTGCTCGGCCTACCCGGACGTGATGACTCCGGTTACGGAACGCTGACCGGGCAGGGCAACGGCCAGGGCGGACGCGAACACGGCCAGAAGTCCGATCAACTGCCCGGCTATCGCAAGATCACCGATCCGCGGGCCCGCGCCCATGTCGCCGGGGTCTGGGGTGTCGACCCTGATCAGCTTCCCGGCCCCGGGTTGCCCGCCGTGCAGTTGCTGCAGCGGCTCGGCGAACCCGACGGCGTCCGGATGCTGATGGTGCACGGCTGCAACCTGGTCGTCTCGGCGCCGGACGCCGCGGCGTTGCAGGACCGGCTGCGCCGGTTGGACCTCCTGGTGGTCAGCGACTTCGTGATGTCGGAGACGGCTCGATCGGCCGACCTCGTACTGCCGGTACTGCAATGGGCCGAGGAAGACGGCACGATGACCAATCTCGAGGGACGGGTCATCCGGCGCCGTGCCGCGCTGCCGGCTCCGGGCCTGGCCAGGAGTGAGCTGGAGATCCTGCGCGAACTGGCCATCCGGCTCCGTGCACCGTCGACCTTTCCGGGCACGTCGGCTGAGGTCTTCGAGGAGTTGCGTCGGGCCAGCGCCGGCGGGCCTGCCGACTACTCCGGGATCGACTACTCACTGTTGGACAGCGACCATCCGGCCTACTGGCCCTTCGCTGCCGAGGCCACCCCGCGGTTGTTCGGTGGTGGGTTCACCACGCCCGACGGTCGCGCGATCATGGTGCCGGTCCGCCCCGGCCGACCCGCGGATCCACCGGCGACGGGCAAGCAACTGACCTTGATCACCGGCCGGCTGCTGGAGCACTACCAGTCCGGCGCCCAGACGCGTCGGGTCGACGAACTGGCCGCCGCCGCGCCGGACGCGCGGCTGCAGATCCATCCGGTGACCGCCGGAGAACTCGGCATCGCCGACGGTGATGAGGTGCAGGTCAGCAACCGGCGCGGCCGGGTCAGCTGCCGCGCCGGGCTGACCACCGGCATCCGACCGGACACCGTTTTCCTGCCCTTCCACTTCCCGGGATCGCAATCGGCCAATGTACTCACCGCTGACGCCACCGATCCGGTGTCCGGAATGCCGGAGTTCAAGACCAGCCGGGTGACGGTCACGCGATCCGGAGCGGCCTGATGGTGCAGCGGCGCCCGCGACGGGCAACTCGGGTGGTGGTGATCGGATTCGGTCCGGTCGCCGCCCGGCTGGTCGACGAGTTGCGTCCCGCGGTCCGCGACCACCGCCTACAGCTCCTGGTCGTCGGCGCCGAGCCGGGACCCGCCTACAACCGGATCATGATCGGCGAACTGGCTCTCGGTCGTGTCGACCGGGACTTGATGATCATGGCCGACACCGAAGAACTGGCTGCCGACGGCATGCAGCTCCGTCTCGGCATCGGTGTCACCGCAGTCGATCGCGACCGGCGCTACGTCACCCTCGGCGACGGTGATCAGTACGCCTACGACAAGTTGATCTTCGCCACCGGGGCCGCCGCGCGGGTTCCCCGGCTGTCCGGTTTGTCCCCTTCCCGACCGGGCGGGGACGCCGTGCTGCCCGCGGGCGTGACCGTGCTCCGTGACCTGTCCGATGCCGAGCGGGTGGCGGCGATGACGCGGACCGGCAGGCAAATGATCGTCCTGGGCGGCGGCGTCCTCGGCATGGAGTTCGCCCTGGCAGCCACTGAGACCGGTATCCGTACCAGCCTGGTGCACACCGGCCGCGTGCCGATGGAACGCAACCTGGACCCGACCGCCGCTGCCATCGTCTCCCGGCATCTGCGTCGTCAGCGGGTCGCGGTGATCGGCCAGGCCCGGGCCGACGGCGTACGCCTGGCCCGCGGCCGGTTCGCCGCACTACAGCTAGCCGACGGACGGGAGATCACCGGTGACGGATTGGTGTTGTGTTGCGGCGCCGAACCGCGGACCGAGCTGGCCGTGCGGTCGGGAATCGCCTGCCAGAACGGGATCCTGGTCGATCACGAGCTCCGTTCGGTGACCGATCCGGCCGTCTACGCCCTCGGCGACTGTGCGCGGGTCCGCTGCCCGGACCCCCACTGCCCCGGTTGTCGGGACGCCGACACACCCAGCGGTTTGATCGGCCCCGGGTGGGCGCAGGCGTCACAGCTGGCCAGGACGCTGCTCGACGAGCCCGCCGACACGCCCGACACGGCTGACAGTCTCCTGGCCGGATCCGACCGCGGCCGGGGGCCGGTGATGATCGTGAAGGCACCGGGGCTGTCGGTGGTGTCGGCCGGTGTGGTGGAGGCCGAACCGCTGGACTCGCTGCTGGCCGACGGAGAACTGCGGGTCGCCCAATGGAGCGACCCGGGACTGGGCCGCTACGCCAAGATGATCACTCGCGATGGCCGGCTGGAGGGGCTGATCTGTGTCGGGTTGCCGCGGACCGCGGCCGAGTTGACGTTGCTGTACGAACGCGGCGCCGAACTGCCCAGCGATCGTTCCGCACTGCTGCGACATGACGGCCCCGACCACGCGACGGGCGGCGATCCGCTCGGGCCCGAGGCGACCGTCTGTCGGTGCAACGGTGTCTCCGCAGGACAGATCGTCGCGGCGATCGCCGACGGACACGCCGATCTTACAGCCGTCAGCCGGGCAACCCGGGCGGGAACCGGGTGCGGCACCTGCAAGGACAGGATCTGTGAACTACTACGCAACACACCGGAGGTGGCAGTGGCATGACCACGATCATGGAACCGACCGGCTCGATCGCGACGATCGAGCACCCGGCCGGAGAGCCCGGCGAACGGTCGGGCTACTGGTACGAGATCTGTCGACTCGCCGAGCTGGAACCCGAGTGGGGCGAGGCCGCACTCGTCGACGGCATCCAGCTGGCGATCTTCCGACTCTGGGACGACCGGGTGGTGATCACCGCGAACCACGATCCTCGGACAGGATCGGCCGTGATGGCCCGCGGCATCGTCGGAACCCATCAGGGCATCCCGACCATCGCATCTCCGCTGCACAAGGAGGCGTACAGCCTGGAGACCGGGGAATGTCTCAGCAACCCGGACCTGCGCCTGGAGCTTTACCCGAGTCGGGTTGTTGACGGGACTGTGCAGGTCGCAGTGGCTGACAGTGCGGGCACCAATAGCTGATCCGCTCCTGGCCCTCCGGGCCGAACTGCTCCATCATGATCGCCGTTCCGCAGCGGCGGCAGTCCCGGCCGCCACGGCCGTACACCCAGTGGCCGCGCCCCGGCCGGCGATCACCGGTGGTGTTCTGTTCGTAGCCGGACCGGTTCATGATCATCAGTTGCCGCACCCGCTCGCACACCCGCTCGAGATCACCGACCTCCCGGACCGGTGTTCTTGGGTTGATGCCCTGCAGGAAGAGGATCTCGGCCCGGTAGACGGTGCCGATCCCGGCCAGATTGCGCTGGTCCAACAGCGCTTCACCGATCGCCCGATCCGGGTCGGAGCGCAGCCGGCGTACGGCTTCGGCGACGTCCCAATCGGGTCCGAGCAGATCCGGGCCGAGGTGTCCGACGACATCGGGCTCCCGGTCGGTACGGATCAGTTCGAGCACTCCGAGCCGGTAGCCGACCGCCGTGGTCCCCGGCACGCCCAGGACGGCCCGGATCTCGTAGGTCGGTCCGCCCGCCCATCGGCGACCGTCGGCGAAGATGCGCCACGAACCCTCCATCCGCAGATGGCTGTGCAGGGTCCACCCGTTGTCGAATCTGATCAGCAGATGTTTCCCCCGGGAGATCGCCTCGGTCACAGAGCTGCCGGTCAGATCGGTCGTTGCGAGTGCGGGCACACGGAATTCACACCTGGTCAGGGATTTTCCCGCCAATGCGCGATCCAGTAGTCGGCCGGTGCGCCAGACAATGTCGCCCTCGGGCACGGCCCAACGCTATCCACCAACGCCGGCTTACGAAGAATCTGCCAAGCATCTCGTGACCGGGGTGGCCCGGTGAGATCACCCACCTACGATGGATCCATGCCTCGACACCGCGACCGCAAGCTTCAGAGGCAGTCCGGCCGATTCCCCCGGGTCGGGCGCGCCGGGTTGCTGGCGGCCGGTGTTGGGGTTGTCTCGACGGCAACGGCCGTCGGCTATGTGCGCGCCCGGGCACACGGCCACCTCTACTCGGTCACGGATGTGCCCGCCACGCCGGTCGGCATCGTGTTCGGTGCCCTGGTCCACCCCGACGGCACGCCGTCGTCGTTCCTCCGCGCCCGCCTCGACCTCGGCCGGGAGTTGCTGCGGCGCGGGAAGATCTCGATGATCTTGGTCACCGGGGATCATGCCGCGGAGTTCTTCGACGAGACCGAGGCGATGCGGCGTTACCTGGTTGATCATGGCGTCCCCGACGACAAGATCATCGTGGACCCTTACGGCTTCGACACCTACGACTCCGTCGTCCGGGCCAGGGACGTCTTCGGCATCACCCGGGCGACCATGATCACCCAGAGCTACCACCTGCCCCGCGCGGTCGGTACCGCCCGCGCCGTCGGTTTGCAGGCGGTCGGCGTCGGTGACCGGACGGTACGCGACCGGAGGATCGCCTGGACCAAGGGCGTGATCCGCGATCAGTTCGCCTGCATCAAGACGGTCTACGACCTTGCCGCGCGGCGGCGCCCGATCGGCGATCCGACCGCTGCTGAGCCCGCGCTCGCCCGCGGTTGAACTCCGCCACCCCACCACCTGGCCGACCCACCACTCGGCCCACCCGCCCCGCGGCCTGTCGGGCTCTTGCGTCTGTTTGTAATTGTGTAATTATGTAATCAGCACATGCTCGGACGAAGGAAGGAGGGCATGATGCGTAACTCTGATTTCCCCGGAGGCGCTCCCGGCGCCGGATTCGGGACCGAGGGTTTCGGGCCGCCAGGCTTCGGCCCCGGCGCACGGCGCGGCCCCGGACGGCGGGGCCCCGACGGTCGCGGCGGCGGTCGTGGTGGCCGTGGTGGCCGCCGCGACGACGACAGTGAGCCGGGGCCGGAGCGGCGTCGGCGCCGTGGGGGGCATCCCGGACATCCTGGACACCCGTTCGCCGATCCGGAGGCTCTCCGCGAGTTCCTCAGCGATCCGGCCAATGTGCCGTGGGGTCGGGGCGGACGCCATCGCGGGCCACGCGGCTTCGGCAGGCCGGGTGGCTGGCAGCAGGGCGATCTGCCGCCGGCCGACGATGTCAACGAGTGGTTCGCCGGCCGGCTGCCGTCCGACTGGTTCTCCGAGGTCGACATCACCGTCGACCGCGAGGAGATCGTGGTGATCGGCACTCTTGCCGGCACCGAGGAGCTGACCGGCGCCGAGGCCGAGGGCCGGATCAGCCGGTTCCGTTCCGACAGCCGGGAGACCCGGATGGAGATCGCCGACGAGGCGCAGGCGCGCTACGGGCGGAAGGTGTCCTGGGGCACCGCCGCCGGCGACACCGAGGCACTCTTCACCCACATCTCCGTTCCGGTGATGACCCGGCTGAAGCAGCCGGAGCGCCGGGTTCTGGACACATTGGTCGACGCGGGAGTGGCGCGGTCACGGTCGGAGGCCCTGTCCTGGGCGGTCAAGCTGGTCGGTGAGCACACCGAGTCCTGGCTCAACGAGCTGCGCAACGCGATGGCCGAGGTGGACAAGCTTCGTTCCCAGGGGCCGACCGTCGGCTCCGATCACGACGCTGACAGCGACACCGACACCGACACCGAGACCGACACCGAGACCGACACCGAGACCGACGACGAGAACTGATCCGCAAGGATCCGAGGATCACAGGGCGGGCAGGGCCTTGCGGAGTTGATCATGACGGTTCTACCGTGATCAACCGGTGATGATCACCTGCCCGCCTTGCTGATCGGGGCTGCCAATGGCGCGCGATCCGTCGGCACGTCGTGCCCGCAACCCCGGGAGTGATCGCAGATGCGGATCCCTCGCTCGTACCCCGTACGTCTTCTGCTGATGGTCGTTGCCGTGCTGGTGGCTGCGACCGGGATGGTGTCCGGCCGTCCGGCAGCCGCTTCGCCGACCCCTCGGCACGGCTCGGGTTATGTCGCACCACCGGGCACCAAGATCAACGTGATGGGTGAATGGGCCCATCCCGACGACGACACCAGCATCATCGGCCCCTGTGGTGTGTGGCACCAGAAGTACGGCACCCGGTGCGGGATCATCCAGATCACCCGCGGCGAAGGCGGCGGGAATGCGTACGGGACCGAGAGCGGACAGGCGCTGGGGCTCCGCCGGGAGAACGAGGACCGGATCGCCCACTACCGGTCGGGAACCCTCGATCTCTTCTCCGTCGACCGGGTCGACTTCTTCTACAACCAGAGCGCGCCGCTGACCCAGCAGGTCTGGGACGAACAGGAGACACTGCGCCGCGTCACCCGGATCATCCGCACCACCCAGCCGGACATTTTCATCGGCTTCACCCCGACGCTGGCTGCCGGCCACGGCAATCACCAACAGGCCGGCAGGCTCATCTGGGAAGGCGTCCGGGCGGCCGCCGACCCGACCATGTTCCCCGACCAGCTCACCGGCCCCGACGCGCTGAGCACCTGGCAGGTGAAGAAGGTCTTCTCCGGCGGCAGCACGGCGGGCACCGGCGGAACCACGACCAGTGCCGACTGCACTGTCGGGTTCATCCCCGCCGCGACCAGCCCGTCGACCGTCGCCGGAGTGTGGACCGGCTACAACTCGCCGTACACCTGGCCGAAGGGCAATCTGCAGGGCCGACCCGCGGGAACGCCGAAGATCTGGCAGCAGGTCGCCGACGAGGGCCGTTCGGCGTATCCGACGCAGAGCCGGACCATGTACATGGGCACTTCCGCTCCCGGATGTCCCCGCTTCGCGATGACTGATTCGTGGGTGCCGTTCCAGCCCAATACCCGGGCTGACGGGAGCGCCAACCCGCTGGCCGGACGCGACGACGCGATCTTCTTCGGTGCCGGCAGACCCGACCCGGGCGGACTGCCGTTGGGCACACTGGAGTACCTGAGTCTCTCCGACTTCTCCGTCGTGCCAGGTCAACCGTTCACGGCGACCGTGCACCTTCGCGCAGGGAAGGGCGTCATCCCGAACGCGGCCGCCCGGCTGCAGCTACCCGACGGCTGGACCAGCGACGGCCCGAAGCGACTGCCGGCCACCAGCACCACCCGGGAGTCCACGGTCGAATTCACGGTCACCCCGGCAGCCAACGCCACGGTCGGTCAGTACGCCAGGATCGCCGCCCGCGTCACCGCGGGCAAGGCCAGCGGCTACACCGACGACGTCGTCCAGATCGTCCCGCGGGCCGAAGGCCGCTATCACCGCTGGGGCAAGTGGGCCGAGTACGACTCCTGGTTGCAGGACACAGCACCGGCGGCCCGCCGGCTCGGCCGTTCCGACGCCGTCGCCACGGTCGGCCTCGGCCGGTCGATGACGGTTCCGGTCGACGTGCACAACTGGTCCGACGACCCACAGAGCGGCACGGTCTCGCTCGACCTGCCGGCCGACTTCATCGCCGACGCCACCACCAGGTCCTACGGCCCGCTCGACCCGGGCAGCACGACAACGGTGACCTTCACCGTGACCAACACCGACACCACGCTCCCGGCCGGACAACAGGCCTCGATCCCGATCACCACGACCACCAAGGACTCGTCCCAGACCTCGACCGACACCGTGGCCATCTCGATCGTGCCCACCACCGCCATCCCGCAGGTGACCACCGCGCCGGTGGTCGACGGCCACCCGACCGCCGCGGAATACCCCGGTCCGAAACTCGACATCGGGCGGATCTGGCAGGGTGCCTCCGGCTGCACGACGAGCGCTGACTGCGGCGAATCCGCCGACGGGCCCGGCAGCTATGCCCGGGTCAGCTGGTCAGGAGATGCGCTGTACTTCTTCGTGCACATCCTCGACGACTACCAGTCCTACGCCGTCACGCCGGCCGAGTGCGTCGCGCACTGGCTGGCCGACTCGGTGGAGATCCAGATCGATCCGCGGGGCAACGCGTCACAGGATGCGATGGACACCGCCGACACCTTCAAACTGGGCGTCTTCCCCTACACCGACGACCCGGACAACAGCAACGGCAACGGCGCCAACGGGGCCTGCTGGGAGCGGGACGCCGACAACCATCAGGGCTTCGCCACCGGACCGCTGGCCGACACGGTCGAGGACGCCCCGAACGCGACCGGCGTGCAGGTCGCCTCGACAGCGACCTGGGTGGGCTCAAACGACACCTCCGTCGACCATGCCTACACCGGCGGCGGGTACGACCTGGAGGTCAAGATCCCGATCGCGGATCTGCCGGCGGCGATCGACCCGGATCACCTGGCGATCAACATCACGCCGTACGACAACGACAACACGGCGGCGGCCGGAACGACGCGCCTGCGGCACATCGACATGAGCACCCGCCTGGCCTGGAGCGCGTTCGGCAGCGTGCAATCCGACCCGTACCGGTGGGGCATGGCAACGATGCCCGGCTACACGCCGCCGGCGGACCAACCGACACAGGCACCCCCGCCGATCCTCGGCCACACCAACCTGAGCGGGACCGACTCACCCCAGACGATCGTCCAGTCGGCCCGTAACGGGGTCCCGATCGCCGGTCGCCCCCCGGTGCCGGCTCGGGCCGGCATCACCGTGAAGAACGTCCGGGTCACCCGGAACGGCGCCTCGATGCTGATCGACTCCGGCAGCAGCGGCACCGCGCATGTCTTTGCCTGGCACGACCCGAGTGGGGACATCCCCGTCTATCAGACCAGCTGCCCGGTCGCCGATGATCCGCCGCCGGACTACGGCTTCACGCCGTGCGCCACCTCCGACGGCGGCATCCCGGCCTGGTCACCGGACATGAGCGGCCACCGACTCGGCGACCTCAACGTCGCGGTCCATCCCGGCCGCCAACGAGTGACCATGCGGCTGGACAGCGCCGCTCGTGATCAACTGCGAAGCGGCGGCAGGCTGCTCGTCTCGTACCTCACCGACGACGCCGACCCGAACGCCCGCCGGGTCGAGGCGCTGGATCTGAAACCGCGGTGAGGCGATGGCGACGACCCTGACACCGGAGCGCCAGCAGCTCGATCAGCGGCGGGAGGACAGCAACCGGCGACCGAGCAGGTAGGCCTCGCAGCCGAGGCAGTAGCCGATCAACGCGTTCAACAGCGCCGCGACCACCGCACAACCGGTGGCGATCAGTCCGAGCAGCCAGATGCCGCCGGCGAACCCGATCACACCGGCGACGGAGAAGATCAGCCCGACCAGCTGGGCGAACCGCGGCGGACGGGGATCCTCCAGATCCAGCGGCGGAGAGAGCCGCGGCCGGATCAGTGTCCGGAAGACCAGGCCGTACGGCCCGTTCGCCGGTCCGGCGGCCACGCTGACCGCGAAGACCAACGCCTGGAACAGCAGGACCCAAGGGTTCTGCAGGACCAGCGCCACGGCAAGGACAACAGTGGTGATCCCGGCGGCGAACCGCTGCCCGCGCGGATCGATCCAGCCGGCCGCGCGCTGCGAACCGAGCTCGGCAGTGTGGGTGGGGGTGGTCATCGACTGACTCCTGCGGAAAGAGCGGCTTGCACAGACTGGTGCAGAGACTGCTTGGTCGGTACCCAGACGGTCCGGGTGACCACGCGGCCGGTGCGATCGGTGATCACCACGGTGGGGGTACGCAGAATGTTGAGCCGCCGGACCAGATCCATCCGGTGTGCGGAATCCAGGTCCACGTAGCGGACGCCGTCATGTCCCGCGACCGCGTCGGTGATGATCCGTTCGGCGGCCCGGCAGGGCGCGCAGAACTCGCTGGAGAACTGCACGACGGTGGCGTCACGGCCCAACGGCCGGCCCAGGTCGGATTCGGACAGGCGCAGCAGATCAGACCTGCCGGCGGGCGAGGTCGGAGCAACCCGGCGGAACCGTCCGTCGGTCCGCCGTCGGTAGCCGGCGACCGCGACGGTCACCACGACCGCAGACAGCAACGCGACCAATCCGACCCACATAACCCACCAGGGTAATTGGAAATACCAAATGGCGAGAGGCCAGGGCCACTGGGCGAGATCCGGGTCACGAGCGGTGTTCGCGGTAATAGCCGATCAACGACTGGGTCGAGGAATCCTGCTTGGCCAGGGCGTCGGCGTCCCCGCCGACTGCCGGCGTCAGCTCCTGGGCCAGTTGCTTGCCCAACTCGACCCCCCACTGGTCGAAGCTGTCGATGCCCCACACCGTTCCCTCGGTGAAGGTGATGTGCTCGTACAGCGCGATCAGCTGTCCGAGCACCGACGGCGTCAGTGCCGGGGCCATGATCGAATTCGTCGGCCGGTTCCCGGTGAACACCCTGGCCGGGACGATCTCCTCCGCTGTGCCCTCGGCCCGGACCTCGTCGGCGGTCTTGCCGAACGCCAGTGCCCGGGTCTGGGCGAAGAAGTTGGCGAGGAACAGTTCGTGTACGTCGGCGTCGCCGTCCTTGAGCGGATGTGCCGGATTGGCGAAGCCGATGAAATCGGCGGGGATCAGCCGGGTGCCCTGGTGGATCAACTGGTAGAAGGCGTGCTGGCCGTTGGTCCCGGGTTCGCCCCAGAACACCTCTCCGGTCTGGGTGACGACAGGACTGCCGTCGTAGCGAACGCCCTTGCCGTTGGATTCCATCGTGAGCTGCTGGAGATAGGCCGGGAACCGGTGCAGATACTGCGAATACGGCAGCACGGCATGGGTCTCCGCGCCGAAGAAGTTGTTGTACCAGACGTTGAGCAGGCCGATCAACGCCGGCACGTTCTCCGCCAGAGGGGTGCGCCGGAAGTGCTCGTCCATCGCGTGGAATCCGGCCAGGAAGTCGGCGAAGTTCTCCGGACCGATGGCCACCACGAGCGAGGTGCCGATCGCCGAGTCGACCGAATAGCGGCCACCGACCCAGTCCCAGAAACCGAATGCGTTCTCCGGGTCGATGCCGAACGCGGCCACCTTGTCCAGCGCGGTGGAGACCGCGACGAAGTGTTTGGCGACCGCTTCCTTGCGGGAGTCGTCGTCGCCGGAGATGGCACCTGAGCTCTGCAACCCGCCCAGCAGCCAACTGCGGGCCAGCCGGGCATTGGTCAGGGTTTCCAAGGTGCCGAAGGTCTTGGAGCTGACGATGAACAGCGTGGTCTCGGGATCAAGATCATGGGTTTTGAGGTAGGCGTCGGTCGGGTCGATGTTGGAGATGAACCGGGCGGTCAGCCCGTCCTGCCGGTAGGGCAGCAGCGCCTCGTACACCATCACCGGGCCAAGATCGGATCCGCCGATCCCGATGTTGACCACCGTTTCGATCCGCTTGCCGGTCACGCCGGTCCACTCGCCGCTGCGCACCTTGGTGGCGAAGTCGTACACCTTCTGCAGCACTTCGTGCACGTCGGCGACGACGTCCTGGCCGTCAACCTCCAGTTCGGTGCCCTTCGGTGCCCGGAGTGCGGTGTGCAGCACCGCCCGGTCCTCGGTGACGTTGATGTGCTCTCCGGTGAACATCTGTTCGATGCGTTCGGTCAGACCCACCTGCTCGGCGAGTTCCACCAGGGCCTGTTTGATCTCCGGGGTCACCAGGTTCTTGGACAGATCGACGAACAGGTCCGCGGCGCGCAGCGTGAATGCCGTGGCGCGTTCCGGGTCTGCGGCGAACCAGCCGCGCAGATCGGGCTCGAGGTTCTCGTGCAGTTGCGTGAGCTTGGCCCAGGCCGCGGTGGTTGTGGGATCGACCGGTGCTGTCATGACTACCCGCCTGTTCACGTGGGGATTGAACGTACTTCTCGGCAACCAACCAGGGCCGGACTCGTGTTCCCGCCCACTTCGAACCTTACTGTTCTGACCTTCACCG